>Ga0066639_10003436_pt1 | contig 13714 bp, 10 predicted proteins | sample CryGeyCG2114_010_2_FD_59504 | JGI IMG/M metagenome (GOLD analysis project Ga0066639, IMG submission 59504) | Groundwater microbial communities from aquifer - Crystal Geyser CG10_big_fil_rev_8/21/14_0.10 | ecosystem: Environmental > Aquatic > Deep subsurface > Groundwater | place: USA: Utah...
CTGAGGTTGTGGGATCAGGTGGCATCACAGAGAGTGAACTATTATGTTGCAAACTCCAAAAACGTTCAGCAAAGAATAAAAAAGTATTATAATCGCGAAAGCGTTGTTATACATCCGCCGGTTGATGTAAATAATTTTTTTATTAACCCGAATACGGAAAAATTTTTTCTCACAGGAGGAAGGCTAGTTGCGTACAAAAGATTTGATCTTACCGTCAGGGCTTTTACACAGCTTAATATTCCTCTAAAAATATTCGGCATTGGACCGGAAGAAGAGACCCTCAAAAAACTTGCCGGGGATAATATCGAGTTTTTGGGTAAGGTAAGTGAGGAAGAAAAACGTCGGTTATACTCCAATGCACAGGCCTTTATTCACCCGCACGTGGAGGATTTTGGCCTGACACCGGTAGAATCTATGGCCAGCGGCAGACCCGTGATTGCTCTGAAAGCAGGCGGAGCTCTTGAAACTATTATTGACGGTCAAACGGGTGTATTTTTTGAAGAAGAGTCGTGGGAGGCTTTAGCAGATACTGTTGTGCGGTTTCGCGGAAAAGAATTTGATGCAGAAAAAATCAGAAAGCACTCATTTTTATTCAGTAAAAATGTATTCAAGGAAAAATTGAAAAATTTTGTAAATGAAAAAGTGGATTATAGGTAAAAATAAAAATTATGAAGATCGGTATTGATATTCGCTGTCTCATGCAGGATAGATTTTCAGGAGTGAGTCATTATACAGATAATCTTCTAAGAGCACTCTTTAGCGTTGACTCTGAAAACCAGTATATTTTATTTTACAACACAGCCGGCAACAGATCTGTCCCCAAGTACAATTTTAAAAATGTCGAGTATAGAAAATTTAGCTACCCTAATAAGGTACTTAATTTTTCAATGAGTTTTCTTCGGTTTCCAAAGATTGACAAAATGATGGTCGGTGTAGATATAATTTTTTTACCGAACCATATGTTTTTTGCCTGGTCGGAAAAATGCAAAAAGGTTGTTACAATGCACGATTTATCGTATAAAAGGTTTCCGGAATTCATCAGTATAAAATCGAAAATATGGCATTATCTTATTTTTTCAAAAAAACTTTGCCGTGAAGCTGACAGGATAATAGCCGTTTCTGAGTCTACGCGAAATGATCTTATCAGAATATATAATATTCCAAAAAGTAAAATTTCTATTATTCACGAAGGGGTAGGCGATGAATTTAATAGAATTGTCAGGAAAAGTGAAATTCAGGATATAAAAAATAAGTATAATCTTCCAGAAAAGTTTTTTTTATTTTTGGGAAATATTGAAGAAAGAAAAAATATCAACTCACTTATTTTTGCGTTCGAAGAATTTTCTAAAAAAATACCGGATGCAGACTATCATTTGGTTTTTGTCGGAGATAAAAAGATGCGCACCGGAAAGCTTTTAGATACGTTAAAGAAAACATCTTTTGAAAAAAAAATACACTTTACGGATTATATTCAAGACAACGAACGTTTACTTTTGTACTCATCTGCCGCCGTTTTAGTGTATCCGTCCTATTATGAGGGTTTTGGACTGCCTCCGCTTGAAGCACTTTTTGCAAAAATACCCGTAATTGTGAGTTTTTCTTCATCCATGCCCGAAATTGTGGGTAAAAATGCTATTTTGATTGATCCTAATAATATATCCGATATTGTGAATGCTTTGTCCGCCGTAACAGATCGTTACGAAAAAAATGTTGACTATTTTAATGGTTTTGATACCTCAACCTGGAGTTGGAAAAAAACTGCGGAAAAAACCTTGGAAGTATTTGAATCATTAAAACCATGATATAATGGTTTTATGAAATTTATTAAACTTTTTATAAAAATTTTTATTTTACTATTTGCATCTGCAGCTGCACTCTCTTCTTTTTTTACCAATTATAAGTTTTCACCCTTCGTCGGTTCAAAGAAAAAAGACCTTCAAAGAATAAAAAAACTTTTGGCTGTAAAAAAAGGGGAGGTTGTATTTGAGCTTGGATGTGGTGACGGATCAACATGTCGATATTTAGCAATGAATACGAAGGCACAGGAAATTGTCGGTATAGAATTATCTTTGATATATTACTGTATAGCAAAGGTACGGATATTTTTTAATGAGAATAAAAACAGATGTAAAATTGTTTGGGGCAATTTTTTTAAAAAAGATTTAAGTAAAGCAGATAAGGTATTTTTGTTTCTTACAACAAAAACGGCAAACAGGTTGTCAAAGAAAATGCTTCAAGAACTGAAAAAAGGATGCCGTGTTATCGCATACAATTTTCCGATTAGCGGGTGGGAATACATAAAAAAAGACCAGCCAAAAAAAAGTGATGTCCCGATATATATCTATGAGGTTGACAGTAATATTCAAAGCCTTGTGTATAATGTGTAAGCAATGAGGATAGGAATTGATGCAAGAATGTATGGACCAAAAGTAACAGGATTTGGGTACTATACCGAGATGATTATAAAGCATCTTGTGAACAATGATAAAAATAATGAGTATGTGCTCTTTTTAAAAAAAGAGCATTTTTATGATCCGCAGATTAGCGGTTCCAATATCAAAAAAATACTTACGGACATTCCGTGGTATTCGTTTTCGGAGCAGATTGGTTTTAGTACAGTTATCAAAAAGCAAAACTTGGATCTGATGCATTTTCTAAATTTTAATGTTCCGATTTTTTATAACGGAAAGTTTGTTGTAACCGTACACGATCTTATTCCGATTCATTACCCAAAACAAAAAAGTTTACGCGGACTTTTAAGAAGGTCAGCATATAAAGCAGTTCTTCGACACGCACTCGACGGCGCGTGCGAGATTATCACCGTATCAGAGTTCTCAAAGCAACAAATTGGAAATTTTCAAAATGGGGTTTGGGATAAAATAACAGTTATTTACCCGGGAGTGAAAAAAATTTCTCACAAACAGCAAAAATATGATATAATAAAAGATATTCACAGTGCAGCAAAGAAAAAAAAACCATATATTTTTTTTGTCAGCGCATGGAGTGAGCACAAAAATATTTTTGGTTTAATTGATGCTTTTAAGAAAATTTCTGCCAAAAAACCGAGTTTGAATCTCGTTTTAGCGGGAGAAAATAAAAAATTGCTGAGTAGAGTAAAAAAATACATTAAAACACGAAATTTAGTAGAGAAGGTTATCATAATAGGCTTTGTGGATGATAAAAGGCTTTATGAGTATTATCGGAATGCTGAATTAACTGTAATGCCGTCATTTATTGAAGGTTTTGGGCTGCCGGCTATAGAGTCATTACTGAACCAGACGCGTGTTTGTGCGGCTAAAAACAGCAGTGTTGAAGAAATACTCGGTGAGAATGGCACTTATTTTAATCCGCATGATCCTGATGATATGGCTAAGAAGATAGAAAATTTATTAAACAGCAAAAAAGACACCTCGCTATATATACAAATCCCTGAAATAATAGAAAAAAAATTTTCATGGGAACGGTGCTGTGAGTTGACCAATGAAGTCTATAAAAAAGCAGCTATATGCCTCAAGAAAGAAGACAAATACAACAAATAAAAAAATCCGTATTACCAAAGACGGCCAAGAAGCACGCGTTGAAAAAAAATGTAGTGAAAAACAATAAAAATCTTAAAAAAAGAGGTGTTAGTTCTATATTGATCAAGAAAAAAATAGCTAAAAAAGTCTCTGCAGCCAATCTAAATGAAAAACTCTTTCATTCAATACAGAAGGATCCCGGAAAAACACCTTTAGAATCTATTACTACAATTGACTTATCGGGATCTGTATCCTTTCAGGAGCAGGATATTCCGAGCTCTTTTAACCCGAATGTTCCCGAGTCCGCATTTAGTTCCGACATTCGTTATAATGAAGAAGAAGTCAAATCGAGTATTGTTGTTTATCCGCCGGTACGGGATTTTGTTAAGAATGTCGGTAATATTAAACAAGAACCGGTGAATGTTTTGGGTAAGGAGCAAAAAAAGGTTGAAAATTCTGATGTAAAAACAGAAATAATTGGAGAAGATATTTTTGCCCCTCCAAATTACTGGGAAATTCCCGGCTTTATTATTCCCAAGAGATTCCCAAAGACACTCGCAGTTTTTTTTAGTTTTTGCCTTTTGTTGATAATACCGATTTATTTTGCCACTTTTTATAACAGCTTAACAAATAAAAGAGAGGCAATTTTATCGCGTTCAAAAGAAGCAATTTCTTATCTACAAAAAGGAAAGGACTCTGCTGCAAAAATGGATCTGACCGATGCAAAGCAAAATTTTCTAAATGCTCAGGAGAAGTTTAACGCGGCAAAAAATGAATATGAGTCAATTGGTTTTTTAACAAAAGCTATGGTTAAAATAATTCCGGGCGAAAGACAGAAAGTACAGGCTGGAGAAAGTATGCTTTTTGCAGGAAGCGGTCTTGCCGGGATCGGGTATGATTTGACAGAAAGTTTATCGATCCTAATTGAGGATTCGTCTGCTAATACATCTTTTATAGATACTCTTGCAGAAATTAATACAAAAATATCTTTAGTGCTTCCAAAGATTGCACGTGCCGAAAATCTACTTGACGGAAGTGTAAATAAGGGAGAATCTGAAACCTTACAAAATGCTTTGCAGGGTATGCCAAAAATTCGCGGGGTACTTGAAGAATTTTCTGCACTGACCGAAAGTATACTAAAAGTAAGCGGTCAGAAAGGATGGACCAGAAATCTTTTAGTTTTTCAAAATAATAACGAGATACGTCCTACCGGAGGATTTATAGGGGGATTTGCTATTGTCGATCTAGAAGACGGTAAAATTAAAAAAATAGAGATTCCGGGCGGCGGAGGGTACGATGTGCAGGGCAGTTTACGCTCACTTTCGGCTGCCCCGCATTATCTTTTGCCGGCTAATACACGTTTAAATTTTCATGATGCCAATATTTTCTTTGATTTTCCTAAAACGGCAGAAAAACTTAATAAAACACTTGAGTCTGCACGATGGCCGTCTGTTGACAATGTTTTGGCTGTAAATGCCTCATTCATGGAGTCACTATTAGAACTCTTGGGACCTATTGCTATGCCTGAATATGGTAAAACGTTTACTGCTGCAAATTTTGTTGAAGAGATGACACGAAGCGTTGAGCTTGAGTATGACAAAGAAGAAAATAAGCCAAAAAAGATAGTCGGTGATATGTTTCCAAAAATTATTGATGCGGTGAAACTCCTTGACAAAGAAAATGTTTTAAAAATGGGGGCGCTGCTTTTGGATGGATTAAAATCAAAAGATATTATGCTGTATTCTTTTGATACCCAGATTCAAAACGTCATCTCTTCTCTCGGATGGAGCGGGGAAATAAAAGATGTCGGATATGGTGAGGATTATTTGGCGGTTGTGCGCACAAACATCGGCGGAGAAAAGTCTGATTGTAAAATAACAGAGCGGATAACTCAAGAAACTTTCTTTAAATCTGAGGGAACCGTTAATAAAATTACATTGAGAAGAAAACATAACGGATTGCCCGGTGAAGAGTTTGTTGGTGTTCCAAACAGAGTCTATTTAAGAATGTATATTCCAAAAGGTAGCGTGCTGCTTTCCGCAGAGAATTTTGAATCTCCCGACGAGAACCATTACAATTTTTCACTTCCGGGATTTACAGCCGATGAAGATATTTCGCAGTCAGAAACGGGCCATTTTTTTGATTCTCCCACAGGGATTGAAATTTATGACGAGGGAAATAAAACGGTTTTTGCAGGCTGGGTTATTACACAGCCCGGTGAGGAAAAAGAGGTATCCATACAATATCAGCTTCCTTTTTCTTCAAATCAGGAAGGGTTTTATAGTATGTTTATCCAAAAACAATCAGGCGTAAATAACGTCTCTTATGAGTCAATAATATACGCAAAGACTTTACAAAAAATGTACCCGACTGATATGAGCATTAAAAATGGTGACGTATTTTTTCAAAGCACATTACTTCAGGACGAATTTTTCGGAATAGTATTTTAAAAAAAATGAAAATAAAAAAAGAAAAAATACAAAAACATCAAAACAACATCGAAGATAAAAAGAATGAGGGGATTTTTGGGAAAAATATTGAAAATGAACTGCTGAATATTTATAGTAACTCCCAAGGTGAAATTGAAGATGTTTCAAAACTTGATGTTCGATCTACCAATAAATTAAAAATAACGGTATATATACTGCTTTTTATCGCCGTGATACTTTCTTTTCTTGTCTTTTATAGCGTATTTGGAAATTCAAACAGTAACGGTTATCAAGGAAAGAATGTTGATATTTCCATTATTGCCGATGAAGAAGTATCTTCCGGGGATGATGTCACTTATATCATAGAATGGGTTGCAAAAGATAAGGTAAGTTTATTTGACACCGAATTGATTTTACTCTATCCGAAAAATTTTACTTTTATTGAGGCCGAGCCCGCACCCTATAACCAGTATAATACGTTGTGGGATCTTGGTACCTTGAACAAAGGAGATACGGGGAAGGTAATAGTTCGCGGGAAAATGATAGGTGCGCTTGGATCCTTCAGCACCATTGAGGCAACTATTTCGTATAAACCCGAAAACTTCAGCTCAACCTTTAAGGATTCTGTTTCTTTTACAAGCCAGATAACCCAATCTATTTTAAAGCTTCATCTTTTAGGTCCGGATAAAGTTATCCCAAATAAAAAAATCAGCTACAGTATTGAGTACGAGAATAGTTCAGAAAATGACCTTAACAGCGTTATGATTGCGGTTCGAACTCCGGAAGATTTTTCGGTTAGTAAGACTGATCCTGAACGAAAAATTTCCGATAACCAGGTTATTGAGTCGGAAAGATTAAAAAACAGCTGGTTTTTTGATGTTTTGGAAAGCGGGGAAAAGGGTGTTATTTCTCTTGAGGGTGAATTTATTTTAAACGATGATTCAAGCTATGAAGATTATTTTCTTGCACAAATTGGTTTTTTGAGCAGTGAAGGAAATTTCTCCGTTCAGATCGAAGAAAAGGAAAGCATATCTATTGTTAATCATAATCTAAAACTTGACATGTTTATGAACGGGCAAACCTCGGATTCTACGGTGAATTTGGGAGATACCTTAAACTATCTTATAAGCTACAGGAATTTGGGAAAACAAAATCTTAAAGATTTCAAAATTTACGCGGAGTTAAATTCTGAAATACTGGATTGGGATACATTGGCTGACAAGCAGCTTGGAGAAGTCGAGGGAAACAGGATAACGTGGGACGTAAACAGTATTAAAAGTTTTCAAGAGCTCAATTCACTGGCAGAAGGAACAATAGAATTTTCAATAAAGGTGTATGAACCAGAAGAGGTGAAATCAGGTAAAGATGTTTTAGAGATAAGGAGCAGTGCCAGTGCCGTTATTGGGATGATTGATGATATGCCGGCCGATTTGAAAATATCGACCAAAGAGACTGTCCATAGTGTTAATACTGCCTTGAGTCTCAAGGTTGATGCCAGGTATTTTAACGATGATAATATTGCGGTCGGAACAGGTCCGCTGCCTCCTGAAGTCGATAAAAAAACATCATACAGGGTTTTTTGGAATCTCTCAAATACGATTCATGAAGTAAACGGACTAACGGTAACAACAAAATTACCCGAAAATGTATTTTGGGAAAATAAAACCTCTACAAATATCGGAAGTATTACATATAATGATCAAGAAAGGTCAGTTTCATGGAGTGTGGAGCAGGTAAAGCCCGGGGGTACCTTTGATCAGAATTCCGCCTGGTTTGATATTTCTATAACTCCGGGGAAGGATCAGATAGGAAAATTGGTTTTATTAACAACAGATACGGACCTACGCGGTGTTGACGTTGTCACGGGTGCAACCGTAGCCCAGCTTATCAGAAGTCTTACATCAAATCTGGAAAATGACCCGTTTGGTGCCGGCAGGGGTCTGGTTGTAGAAAGTCAGGAATAAGCATGTTTTCTGTCCGTAAAAAATCCAAAAAATCAGATGCGAGGCTTGGTGTAATCATAACACCGCATGGGAAAATTCAAACACCGTTTTTTATGCCTATTGCAACTAGGGGAGCGGTAAAACACCTGCAGGCTGAAGATATGAAAGAATTAGGAGCAGAAATTTTGCTTTCAAACACCTATCATCTTTCCATACGTCCCGGGATGAAAATTATGAAAAAATGCAAAGGCCTTCATTCGTTTATGAACTGGCATGGTCCGGTGTTAACGGATTCAGGGGGTTTTCAGGTTTTTTCTCTTGCCAGGTCAAGAAAAATATCAAACTCGGGTGTACACTTTGTTGATCCCGTAATAGGCGAAAAAATTTTTCTTAGTCCTGAAAAAGTTATTGAAATTCAAAAAGTTATTGGTTCGGATATCATGATGGTTTTAGACGAATGTCCTGCATATCCGTGTCCAAAAAGTTATGCGGAACAAAGTTTGGAGCTGACTACAAAATGGGCAAAAAAAAGTAAAACATTTTTTGATAAAAAATTTGCAGGAATTCCAAAAAAGAAACGGCCGCTCATATTTGCAATAGTACAGGGTAGTAATTACGAATCTTTACGAAAACGATCTGCTCAAGACCTTATTTCACTGGATTTTGACGGTTATGCCATAGGAGGAGTTGCAGTAGGTGAGCCAAGAGAAATGATGAAAAAGATTTTAGAGTGGACCATACCGGAACTTCCAGAATCAAAACCGCGATATTTAATGGGCCTTGGAAAACCACACGAAATTTTGGATGCGGTTATCTCCGGTGTAGACATGTTTGACTGTGTAATTCCTACACGTGAAGCTAGGCACGGACGTTTATACTATTTTACAACAAAACATATTTATAGGAATAAAAAGAATTTTTATTCAACAATAAATATTTTAAATAAGAAGTTTTCAAAAGACCTGTCTTCTGTAAATTCCGAGATTCTTGCCGGGTATTCAAAAGCATATCTTCATCACCTTTTTAAAACAAAAGAGTCGTTAGGTCAGAGACTGGCATCCATCCACAATCTGCACTTTTATCTCCAGCTTATGAAAATGTTAAGAGAAAATATTACCCGAGGGAAAATATAATGCCTATACTTTTATCAAATATTATGAGAAGAGGAGACTGGATAAAATTACTTATCGTAGTAATTATTCTGGCCGTTGCATTAACAAAGCTCTCTGACGCATTTCGTGAATCCGAACAACAGCAGCTTTTACTTTACGAAAAAATTAATGACCAGCAAATAACCAGCCAAAGGCATGAAAACTAAGAGCCTTACAATCCATTCTCTAAAATTTATATTTAAAGACATTATTTTTGATTTTTTTTACTGGCCAATCTGGTGGTATTCGAAAGGAATAAAGAAATCGACTATTTTTTTTGTGCGAAAATTTTTAGAACAGGAGAATTTTCTCGGAGTAAGAATTTGGCTGAAAAATATTTTTGTGCCGATGTTTGGGCAGTATGATTGGCAGGGAAGAGTTGTAAGCTTTATTATGAGAGTAGTAAATGTAATAGCCAGAAGTATCTTACTTGTGTTCTGGACTGTAATTTTACTGATTTTATATCTATTTTGGCTGCTGGTTCCTCTTTACGCGACTTTTCAGATCCTGAGAATTCCATCTGCTTTTATTTTGTGATATGGCTTTAAAAAAAGAGCAAGAAATAAAAATTTTACAGTGTCCCACCTGCAGGGGGAGCGGGTTTTTAAATGCAAAAACCTGCAGTCAGTGTAAAGGTATTCCCCAAGCGGCCCTGGTTAACGGACAAATAGTATACTGGGGAAAAATTATAGATAAACAGCATAACGCATTCTATAAGCTGGAAGACCAAGTTAAAAATTTAACAAATATTTTCCTGCTTATTTTCGGATGTGTTGGGGTGATTTTACTTTTTTGGGAATTTTTTGTTATTTCAAAAACTACAGGAAGAATATGGAGTTTTTACAACAGCGGAAACTGGCGCATGTTTATTTTTTGGATTTCTGTGTTAACCGACTCTTATTTGTATTACAGATATGTAAGAGAAATTGAAAGTTATGAATATATAGACCCGGGCTCATATATACCTCTCCCGGAAGAAACTGTTTTGACCTGGCAAAATTTTGAGCAGGCGAGTAAGGATCAGAAAATTGATATATCAAAAGTTTTTAGTGCGGATTCGTCGCATATTGTTATGAAAGCATACGAATTGGCACAACAGTATGGACATCACAAGGTCGGACCGGTTCATCTTTTAATAGCACTTACGGATAACGCCGATATTATGAGCATGTTTATAAGAATGGGTGTGAATTTTCAGGCGTTGAAGAATAGTATCGCCAGGATTTTAGAAACCTATCGGGTACCTACAGGAAAGCCGCTGTATTTCAGTGCTGATTTATATAAATCCCTTTTTTCTGCTTACAAAAAAGCGTATGTACAAAATAGCGGCAGAGTAAGACCGCCGCAAATACTAATTTCCATAGTTGAGGTTTCAGAAACTTTAAATGAAATATTTTACGATCTTGATATTGATGTAGTCAAAATCTCAAACGTTTCAAAATGGATAAGGTTTGAAAAAGGACTGCATAGTCAGTATCTTGATTTTCGGTCAAAGGCATCTTTACGGCCTAAGTCATCAATGAATAGAGCTATGACCTCTGTAGCAACGCCATTTCTTGACCAGTTTAGTGTCGACCTGACTGCAAGAGCAAGAGACGGTCATTTGGAAGAATGTATTGGCCGAGAAAAAGAAATTGATGAAATTTTCAGAATTATACGCGGTGGCAGCAGAACCAGCATTATTATGGTGGGACCTCCTGGAATAGGTAAAAAAACTATAGTGAACGGAATTGCGCAAAGAATGGTAGCAGAAAACGTTCCAAAACTCCTGTCTGATAAACGTCTGATAAGTATTGATGTGGCACGGCTTGCAGGAGGGTCTAACCCGGCAGAATCCGGAGAAAGGATGAATTATATTTTAGGAGAGATATACAGGGCCGGAAATATAGCACTTTTTATTGACAATGTTTCTCAGCTTGTCGGTATTACACAGGGAAGCGGCGGAGGAAGTATTGACCTTGCAGAAATTTTAGCTCAGTCCTTAAGTAAAAAAAATATAATAGCATTTACCACCTCTCTACCCGGTGAGTACGCACGGTTTATTGAAGGAAAAAGCGGTCTTGACCAGGTGCTCGAAAAGGTTTCTGTAGAAGAGGTTGAAGGAAATGATGCTATACAGATAATTGAAGCAAAATCAAACAGGATAGAGGCTGAGTACAAGGTATTTTTTACTTATGATGCTTTGGAAAAAGTTATTGAGCTTTCAAGTCGGTATCTTCACGAACGATATCTTCCGGAAAAGGCGATTGAAATAATGGAGGAAGCTGCTGCTGTGGTTTCACAAATACGTGGCAAAGATACTAACGTAACCGGAAAAGACATTGCAAAAATAATTTCTGAAAAAACGGAAATTCCTCTTACTGACATTTCTGAAACAGAAAGTGATAAACTTTTACATCTTGAAGATGAAATCCACCAGCGAATTGTAGGTCAGGATGAAGCCGTAAGAATGGTTTCTACAGCTATACGGAGAGCCAGGGCTGACCTTCGTGATAAAAACAGGCCGATTGTGAACCTTTTGTTTTTAGGTCCGACAGGTGTGGGTAAGACAGAACTTGCAAAAACTGTTATAAAAGTATATTTTGGAAGCGATAAGGAAATGATCCGTCTTGATATGTCTGAATACCAGAACAAGTCTTCCATAAACAGACTTATTGGTGCTCCTCCCGGACTTTCCGGAAGCGAGACGGGCGGATATCTGACAGAGCAGGTACGTAAAAATCCGTACTCACTGGTACTGCTTGATGAAATTGAAAAAGCACATCCGGATATTCTCAACGTTTTTTTACAGGTTATGGATGACGGCAGGCTCACAGACAGTACAGGGCGTACTATAGATTTTACTAATGTTGTTTTAATAACAACATCAAATGCCGGAACACCGGTAATTCAAAAAATGAACAGTGAGGGAAAATCCGCCGAAGAGATAAAAAACTATTTATTGGAAAACGAGCTTATGCATTATTTCAGGCCGGAGTTTTTAAATAGATATGACGGTATTATTATCTTCAAACCACTCACTATGAATCAGGTAAAACAAATTGCAAGCATTATGCTCTCGGAGGTAAAAGCAAACCTTGAAGAAAAGGGAATTGATCTTGATATTACTGTGGGTGCAATTGAAGAACTGGCAGAAGCAGGCTTTGATCCGAAATTTGGTGCTCGGCCATTAAGAAGAATTATTCAGGAAAGAGTGAATGACACTATTGCCGAGCAAATTTTAACCGGGAAAGTCGGAAGGAGAGATAAAATCATTCTTGATATAGCCGGTAAGGTGGAAATTATTAAGGCAAGGAAAGTATAGATATGTATTATGCTGTACCGTTTCTGATTTCTTTTTCAAGCTCTTTAGTTTTTACCTTCATTGTAAAAAAAATCGCCCTTGCAAATAATATAACAGACAAGCCTACAGCTAAACGTAAGATTCACAAAAAACCCGTCCCGCTGCTTGGCGGAGTGAGTCTGTTTATCTCTTTTTTTGTATCAGCTGGAGTTTTGTTTTTTCTTGGCTACTTTACAAGGGGTGATATCCCGCCTGCTCTTATTCTTTCACTATTTATTGGAGCGCTTATTATTATTGTCGGAGGTGTGATAGATGATGCAGTAAGCTTGCCTCCAAAATTCCAAATCATTTTCCCGATAGTAAGCATTCTACCTTTATTGATTGCGGGGGTACGAGTTATTTTTGTAACCAATCCGTTTGGCGGAGTAATAGAAGTAAACAGCCTTTTTTCCGTAGTTATCACTTTTGGATGGCTTTTGGGGATGATGTACACGACTAAGTTGTTGGACGGTCTTGACGGACTTCTTACCGGTGTCGGGTTTATCGGATCCCTAATAATTTTTATTGTAAGCCTTTTTTGGAATCAACCTTTTTCTTCAACAAGTGTTTTATCGATAATTTTTTCAGGTATACTTCTTGGTTTTTTATTTTTTAATTTTCATCCCGCAAAAATCTTTTTGGGAGAAGGAGGAAGTTTGTTTGTCGGATACATGCTTGGATTACTTTCAATCATTTCGGGCAGCAAAATTGCAACCACACTTCTTATTATGGGTCTTCCTATTATTGATGTTTTTTGGGTGATTTTTAGACGTTTTCAATCTAATATCTCAATTACTACTTCCGGAACAGATCATTTTCATTTTCAGCTTTTAAAAAGAGGTATGTCGCACCGGACTGCGGTTGTTTTTTTATACTCCATAGCCTTATTTTTTGGCATGCTCTCATTATTTTTAAAAACGCCCGGAAAGATTATCGCTTTATTTTTATTGCTTATTACAGCCATTTTTTTACTATTTTGGTATTATCCGAAAAATAGAGAAAAGCAATAGAAAAAAATATTGACATAAGAGCTGAAATCTGATACTATTACCAAGTAAAATATTTCTGAATCTTTGGAAATAATTTTTTATTTAAACATATGAGCATTGCGATAATTACAACAGGTGCAAAACAATATAAAGTAAAAGTTGGTGATAAAGTAAAAGTTGAAAAGCTTTCCGGTGAAATTGGGCAGGGCGTGAAGTTTGATACTTTGATGGTAACAGATCCAAACGGCTCTTCACTTGAAGTTGGCAAACCTGTTTTAGAAAGACAAGTTGAAGGAAAAATTTTACAACAAGGCAGAAACAATAAAGTTTTAGTTGTTAAATATAAAAACAAGACGCGTTAT
>Ga0066639_10003437_pt1 | contig 13714 bp, 12 predicted proteins | sample CryGeyCG2114_010_2_FD_59504 | JGI IMG/M metagenome (GOLD analysis project Ga0066639, IMG submission 59504) | Groundwater microbial communities from aquifer - Crystal Geyser CG10_big_fil_rev_8/21/14_0.10 | ecosystem: Environmental > Aquatic > Deep subsurface > Groundwater | place: USA: Utah...
CCTTCCCAGAAACAAGAGACTCCCACTCCAGACTAATTCCCTTCCTCTTCAAAAACTCAACAATCTCAAAATCCCTCTCACTAACTGCAGGAAACTCAGAATGCCCTCCCTCAGAAGAAACAGAAACATAATCTCCGTCAGAATAAACCATTATACTCTTCCCAAGTCCAGTTCCGGGCCCAAGAATCGCCTTATTTGCCTTCTTAACGCCTTTCCCTCTTCTCAAAATCCCTAACTTAACATCCTCCAAAACATAACCAATAGCTTCAAAATCATTCAACAAATATCCTTCCTTCAAACCAGATTTACGCATAACTTTAGTCAAAGATATTCTCAAATTAGAATTAGTAAGTCTGCAACTCTTTCCATCATCAGAAATTGCCCCCGCAACCCCAAAACAAGCCCTTCTTACACAAACCCCTCTTTCCCTAGAATATCTCAAAAATCTCCTTATCAACTTACCAAAACTCCTTATATTTGAAGTCTCAGTCTCAAAACCAAAAAGCAGTTCAACCTTCCTGCCCTTCAAACCAGAAACCCCAAGCCTCGTATTAGTACCTCCAACATCTGCCCCTAAAACAAAATCAGAATAATCACTCTTACGAAATTTCTTATAATTCACAACACCTCTCATAATAAAACTAAGAAAAAATTATATTTAAACCTATAAGATTAGACTTAAATATCAATAAACCCTTATTCAGCTAATGATAACCGCAAATTTCTCAGGAGAAAAGGTTTTTTCAAACTCAACAGAAGCATTCTCCCTAAATGAAAAATCAAAATTCGGAGAAAAACTAAATAACAAAATAGAATACTCTCTGCCCGAAACCCTATACCTAATAAAAGAAAAAAAACTAAACCTAATACAAAACAAAAAAGAACTATCTCTAGATGAAGCAATAAAAAAATTCAAAAGACTCGATAAAAGGATAGAGACCAAATTCGCAGTATTCAATAAACTAAGAAAAAAAGGACACATCCTAAAAACAGCCCTAAAATTCGGAGCAGACTTCAGAGTATACGAAAAAGGAACAAACCCCGGAAAATCTCATTCAAAATGGATATTATTCTGCGTAAGAGAAAACCAAACCTCAACCTGGCAGGACTTTGCAGCAAAAAACAGAGTAGCTCACTCAACAAAGAAAAAACTACTAATCGGAATAGTAGACGAAGAAGACGATGTTACATTCTACGAGATAGGTTGGATTAATCCCTAATTTGATTAACTATCTTCTTCCTATAAACAAAATACCTAACGCTCCCATAAATAAACAGAAATACTCCAAAAATTATCGAAGCAAATGCAAAAACCTGAGAGTAAGGAGAAGTAATAAATTTAATAAAAAATGCCCCTAAAACCAAAAAAGCCAAAGCCGTTCTCCAATATGCCAATAAAGTCCTCTCATTAGCAAGGTGAGTCCTATCCTCAGAAAGAATATCTCTCTTTGTCAACTTCATAATAAAAAATGCCTATTCCTAATTAAATACCTTGCGATTAACAAGTCAGCGATTACACACAACAATATTTATAATATGCCGACCTCTTTTCTATAAATGCCTGACCTAGATAAACTATCAGAAAATAAGCAGAAAATAATCTCAGTCATAGAGAACCAAGGGCCTAGTTTTCCAACTAGAATCTCTCAGGAAGTAGGAATAAGTCCGTTATTTGTATCGGCATTCTTAGCAGAACTAGTCTCAGACAAAAGACTAAAAATAAGCAACATGAAAGTAGGAAGCTCCCCAATCTACCATCTTCCAGGACAGGAAGATAAACTGGAAGAATTTACAAACTACCTAAACCCAAGAGAAAGAGAAGCCTTCGAATTAATAAAAACAGAAAAAGTCATAGAAGACTCAGAACAACCTCCTGCTATAAGAGTCGCATTAAGAAGCATAAAAGACTTTGCAATACCAGTTAACGCAAGAGTTGATGGAGAGCCTAAACTCTTCTGGAAATACTATTCAATTCAAGATAATGAAATAAAAGAAATCCTTGAAAAAAAATCAAATCCAAAATCCGAGACAAAATCCGAAGTTAAGGAAATAGAAAAACCAACAGAAACTCCTATTCAGGAAACCAAAAAACCAACAGAACCAAAAAAAGAAGTTCAGGACGAAAAACCTGAAACTAAAGAAAAAACAGAATCTGAAACTAAAAGTAAACCTAAAACTAAAAATACGAAAAAATCAGAACCCTCTAAATTTGAAGAAAACATTAAAGACTACCTAAAAGGAAAAGACATAGAAATTTTAGAATCAATAACCTCCAAAAAGAAAGAATTTGTATCAAAAGTAAGAACAGACGAACTATTTGGAAAACAGGAATACTATCTAATAGCCAAAGACAAAAAGAAAGTTAGCACAGATGACTTCCTGATAGCTCTTCAAAAAGCACAAACAGAAAAAATGCCTGCCTTAGTAATGTCTCCAGGAGAACCTGATAAAAAAGCAAAAGAATATCTGAAAGAGTGGAAAAACATGGTTAAATTTGAAAAGGTTAATTTCTAGCCATCGCAAGCTTTAAATATCCACTTTCTAACCTTCAATTATGGGAAAGATAAAATCCGCATTAGTGAAAAGAACAGCAAGAAAACTTCTAAAAGAAGAAGAAAGCATATTTAGCGAAGACTTCGAACACAATAAAAAAATACTCGGGAATAACATGCCAAGTAAGAAAGTAAGAAACAAGATGGCAGGATATATAGCCAGACTCCAAAAACAAAAAAACGCAGCTTAATTATTTAGTCTTTTTAGAAGAGTCAAATTTTTTAACCAAACTATCCAACTTCTCTTCAACAGCCTTAACTCTGTCCCTTGTCTCCTCAATCATCTTTCTTTTCTTACGATTAAAATAAAAAGTAACTCCTTGAATAATCAACCAAATAACTACAACTAATCCTAAAGCCTGAATCCATAAACCCAATCTGCCCACCTGCACAACAATATCCTCAATCATAACCATATTATAAAAAACAAATTACCTTTTATTAAACTACCGAACAAACTTTTAAAAACGTTTTTTAGTTACCATAATTGGCTCCGTAGCTCAGCTGGTTAGAGTGCGGCTCTCATGAGGCCGAAGTCGGGAGTTCGAGTCTCCCCGGAGCCATCCATTTTCAAAAGCCTTATTAATGAAATCTTCTTAAATAAAAAATGAAAGAAGAGGTAGATAAGGGATTCTTAGCTCTAACTCTTGTAGACAAATTACTTTTCATAGCAAATATATTCCTTGCAGGAACAATAATCTTCTTCTCAACAAGAATACTCTCAGTTTCAACACCTTTGGGAAAATCCTCACTTACTTTCGGAATAGGAATGTTAGGATTAGTTACAATTTTAAGAATTCTAAGAAAATGGGGAAACTAACCTATAACTCTAAAACCATCTCCCTCTTTACGAGGTAAAATATGAATATGCGCATGAGGAACAACCTGTCCGGCAACCTCTAAATTATTCATAACTAAATTAAAACCATCTCCTATCTTATTATCCAACAACTCAGAAGCAACAGACTTAGTAAACTCCAACATCTCAATTCCCATCTTACTCGGAATATCTAAAAGAGTAACATAATGATTCTTAGGAACAATCAAGACATGTCCTAAAACCTTAGGATTAGCATCCTTAAACGCAATAAAACTATTACTCTCAGCCATAATCTCTGCCTTAACCTCTCCCCTAACTATCTTGCAAAATACACAATCTCCCATTAAAAACTAAATAAACCTAAGCTTTTATAATTAACTCTCAAAAATACTCTCATAAAACTGCTTTCGCATAACCTCTCGATTAACCTGCTCTTTCCTATAACTCTTGCCTAAAACCTTATCAAAAAATCTCTTCTTCTCCTTATGTCCAATCAAGGCCATACTAAACCTATCAAGCTCCTTAGTAAAAGAAGAATTCCTCAAATGCAAACTAGCAGGATTTCTTAAAAACAAAGCCCTTCTAACCCTTCTATCCTCTCCAATCCTAGCAACAACAGGAATACCAGTAGACTCCTGAATCTCTTCAAGAGTTATCTCATAATCAGGATTATCTATACGATTAATAATTACTCCTGCAATAGACTTATTCCTCTGCTTAGCCAGCTTAGCAGCTTTCAAAGAACAACTCAAAGTAGGATAATCAGGAGTACTTACAACAAACAACTCATCAGAAGCAAGCATAGTAGAAAGAACCTCATCATTTAAACTAGGAGAACTATCAAGAACAACAAAATCATACTTCTTCTTAATATGCGCCAGCTTATCCCTCAACTTCATAGGATTATACCTTTTATTAAAAACAAAACTTCCCGGGATAACATCCACCCCATGCCTCGAATGTATCGCAGAACCTGCACTGACTCCAGACAAAACATCATGAACAGTCTTATCAGGAGAAACAATATCCATATGCAACCCTAAATTTGGTGCAGAATAATTCGCATCAACTAAAAGAACTCTTTTACCGTACCTGTTTGCCAAATGGGCAGCAAGCGCAGCAGAAAGAGTAGTCTTTCCCACACCTCCCTTTATCGAAATAAGGCCTATAGTTTTAGCCATACTATACTAAAATATTTAGAAGTTATAAAGGTTACTGAGAAGACAATTCATAAAATCCAAACCTTTCTTTCCCTAATAAAATCTCATCAACCCTGCTAGCTCCAAGCCCAGTAAGAAATTCTTGAGCAATAAAATTTTCAACAGGATGTTCGGCAATTGCAGCATAAAAAGCAGAAATATTTTCCCCTCGAGAAACCATCTCCTTAACCAAAGAAGGAGCAACTACTGTAAAATCTGTTCCGTTACCTATAGCAACAATATCCAAATAAGCAGAATTAGGATATCTCAACGCCCTCTCAAAAAAAGGATCTCTTTCCTCTTCAGAAAAAGTCTTCCGGATAAAATCAGAACTATAGGCTGCCAAAAAAGCCTCAGCCACTCCTTCAACATCATAAACTAAAAAAAGAGGATTTAACCTTCTTTTAATATCACCCTCATCAGTTTTAAGACCCTTCCGATCACTCATAATACTAACTATCTGTCTTAAATCCCCTTCCTCAGCTTCCCTGATAACACTCATAAAACTAAGAAAAGCCCTCAGTTATAAACCTAACTATAAGCCTCTTTTATAAAACTCTCTCCCTTCTGCAAACATCCTGTTTCATCTATTATCGGCCAGAGCTTATACCCATTCATACAAGTATTATAACTATAAGTATCCTGCACATCACAATAAATATTACAAGTCTTTTCAACCTCTCTTAAAGAACTGCCAAAACTAAACCTCTCATAATCAACACTCTCAGAAGACTGATGAATCACTGCTATTTTCAAACCCTCAAGCATCCTGGCCTCAATTACTTCAGAAAATCCATTAGGATTCCCCAACTCATTTCTCCTCTCATCAATCTTATCAATAAGAACAGAAACACTTAAACTAGGATAATTCCCTGAAACCTCAATAGGAGAATACCTAACACTCCTTTCAAAAGGAACATAATTCCCTAAAGAAACAAAAATCATCAAAATAAGAACCGCTATAATCCCCCATATAACCCATTTATTCATAAACAAAAAAGGGAAATTAAATATTTAAACCTTACACTCAAAACCCTGCATAACCAGAAAGCAAATCTCTCAAAGTCCCTGCCAATTTATCAATCTTAACTCTTTTCTGCTTCTCCGTATCCCTATCACGAATAGTAACACTCTCATCATCTAAACTATCATAATCAATGGTGACTGCAAAAGGAGTCCCTGCAACCGCAGAACGCAAATACCTCTTGCCAATACTCCCAGAAACATCATAATCGACGACAAAATCCTTCAATAACTCCAAAACTTCCCTGGACTTATCCAAAAGCTCAGGCTTCTTCATTAAAGGAAAAACAGAAACATCAAAAGGAGCCATAAAATAAGGAACTTTAAACATAGTCTTACCCTCGCCCTCAGACTTCTTATCATAAAAAATATCCAACAAAGCAAAAACAGGCCTGTCTATTCCAAAAGCAATCTCCAAAATATGAGGGATAAACCTCTCCCCATTCTCCCTAACAGCCTCAAGCTTCTGCCCAGATGCCGACGAATGCTGTCTTAAATCATAATCAGTCCTATCGTGAACTCCGCATACCTCTGTCCAACCAAAATTATTAAAATTAACCTCAATATCCCACGCATCGTCGGCATAGAAAGCCTTCTCATCCTCAAGATGCTGTCTCAATCTTATCCTTTCTTTAGGAATTCCAAAACTAACAAACTGCTTATAAGCAACAAACAAACACCAGGCATAGGCCTTAGATTTAACTAACCCCTTACTAACCAATTCTTCCATTTTAATATCGCTAACATCCTTGGAACCCTCCTGTTCTTCCATACCTAAAATAGAAATAACTTCATCTTTAATCTCTTCAAACCTATCCCAATTATTCTTCTCATTCGGATCAATAAACAACTGCGCTTCTGCCTGAGTAAATTCACGCCCTCTTAAAACACTCTGTCTAGGAGAAATCTCATTCCTGTAAGCCTTCCCAATCTGATAAACTCCAAAAGGCAATTTCTTTCTGAAAAAATTATGCATTCGTAAAAAAGGCAGATAAGTCCCTGTAGCAGTTTCAGGTCTTAAAGAAGCATCCCTTCCAGCAACAGAAGTCTTCATCATCAAACTCTGTCTCTCAATTTTTAACTCAAACTCTTTCCCAGAAGGAGCCTTAAGAGAATTATCTTTAATTAATTTAATTAAATTCTTATCAGAAAAATCACTAATACTAACTCCTGCATCTTCAATTACCTTATCAGCCCTATAACTCTCCAGCCTATCTTTCGTATAAATAACAGGATCATTAAAAGTATCCAAATGCCCAGAAGCTTTCCATACCTCATCAGGAAATACCGTCGGAGTTTCTATCTCTCTAAAGAACTCCTGATTAAATAAATTACGAACACTCCTCTCAACCCTCTTCTTAAGTAAAGTTCCTAAAGGTCCGTAAGTGTAAAATCCTGCCAAACCTCCATATATCTCAGGTTCTGGCCCCCAGATAAATCCAGACTCCTGCACAAAACTACCAAACGCCTTCTCATCAATCTTATTTTTATTATCAGCCATGTTTCCATTCCTAACAATTTCCGTTTTTATATCCTTCTTCTCCTTAATTCTCTCAGTCATAATCTCCTTAGCCTTCTTCTCAGCCTTATCCTTATCCTTCCCTAAATAAGCAACACTAACCGCCTTAACCTTCCCATCCTTACGAACAGACTCACGTAAATAATAATATTCATTACCAGAAATTACCTTCTTAACTATGAATGCCATTTAGCCTCCCAAAACCCTAAACTCCCCTTATATTCAACTTCCTTAACTCTCGAAACATCCTTCAAAACAAACCCATAATTCCCAAATTCCAATCCAGCTAAATGTAAATCTTTATCCTTGAAAAATTCAGAATCAGAATATTTCTTTACATCAACCAATTCAGCCTTCCCAACAATTCTACCTAATGGCAATTCCTTAAAACCAAATTTCTCCATAGCCTTAAAATCTGGAACCTTAGAAGCATGAATAAGAAACTCTCCCCTAAACTTAGTGTTCCACTTACGAATCTCTATCTTTTTACGTCCTTGTAAAATCAACTCTGCATAAGGCTGTTTCAAACTCAAAGCTTTCATTTAAACTATTAGGCACTACATATTTTAAACCTTTCTAGGCTTAGGCACTACATTATTATTTTAGGCACTACACTAACCTCTTCTAGACTCAATAACCTTCTTAGTCTTTAAAGACATCAAACCGAATCCCAGCATAACTAGACCAAAGAAAACAAACAAATACTCAAAAGGTAAAAATATCAAAATCACTGCAGCCATTAATCTAGCCAATAATCCTGAAACATAAAGAGAAGTATTAAACGGACCATAGAAATGAGAATCCTGCTTGCCCCTTAAAATATCAAAGAAATAAGCCTCAGTAACAGGCTCTAACATTGCAACTCCAAAGCTAGCAAAAACAAGAATAGCCATAACAATAAATATATTCCCAACAAAAAAGGAAGCAAAAGCACAAAGACTAATTAATCCAAACCCGCTAACAAATATCTTTCTAAATCCATGCTCTCCTGCACTCTTAGCAAAATAATACTCTGTCAAAATAAGAGGGACAGCTATAGCAAAAAGAAAGTAACCAACCCACCTAACTCCTATTCCCTGATCAATTATATACAAAGGCATAAAGATGTAAATAAAACTCCACCAAAACTGCTGACCTCCTCTCAAAATATAAGCCAAAACCCTGTCCTTAGACCTAAAGAACTGCTTAAAATTCTTAAAGAAATTATTATCCGTCCTGCTTCTTATATTATTAAGGTCACTCATAGCTGTCAGATGAAAACCAACCATGGCAAGAAACATTACAAAAGCAGAAGCAAGAAATACAAAATAAAAACCATAAAATAATAAAAACCCTGCAACTAAAGGTCCTACAACCCACGAAATATTAAGAAAAGTATAAACAACCCCTTCATTCCTCGAAAGCTTCCTCTTCTCAGAATTATCCTTAACGATCAAACCATAACTAGTAATCCTTAAAGCATTAAACACGGTAAACAAAGTCGACAATAAAATAAAAACAACCACACTTTTAACAAAAACAAATATAATGAAACTAACAAAAATAACAAATAAAGAAAAAGAATACAGCTTTGCCTTATCCGACTTCTCAACCAAAGGAATTAAAAGAAAATTAGAAACAAAAGAAACCAAAGTTAAAAAAGCTGCAATAAATCCGACAATAACCGCACTGCCAACAAAGCTATCAATATACAATGCCCAGACAGTATCAAACATCGCAAAAGCAAGACTCGTAATCAAACCAATAAAAGATAATTTAAGAATACTATCAACAGCAAATATCTTTCTAAACAAAAAATTAGGCGTTATCATAATACAACATAACAAACCAGATTAAAAACATTTGTAAAATATAATTTAAAATATGGTTGCAAGATAGAACTTGGTTTTTATTGAGTATTTTAAAGGAAAGAGTTACAGGAGAACCTTTATTTCCCCATAAGTGCGGGGTGGGACTCGAACCCACGAATACTCGGGTTGCAGCCGAGCGCGTTAACCACTTCGCCACCCGCACATGATGTCTTATAAATGTGTGGGTACTGGAAACTTGTTTCCTCCACCCGCACATATATCTAATACTTCTTAACAACGTTTTAAAGGTTTTTATAAGAAATAAATGGCCCCGACAGGATTTGAACACTTCAACTTCTTGTTGAAGTTCCAGCGGACTCTGTCTGCGAGGACTGCGAAGCAGGATTATTTAATGGCCCCGACAGGATTTGAACCTGCGACCCTTGGATTAGAAGTCCAATGCTCTATCCAGGCTGAGCTACGAGGCCATTAAAAAGAAAACAGGATTACGTTATTTAAAGCTTACTTATGGCCCAAATCAAGCTTAATAAAATGCCTTCCCTTCCTATGAGGAGAAGACCTCCTATCATGATTCTTAATAAACCTCGCAACCAAAAGAACAATCAAAAGAGAAATCACAATAACGCCCATAACCGAAAGAGCCCTCTGATTCTCATCAGAAATAGCAAATCCGGTAATTCCCGGAGAAGACAAAGTAACCCTCTCAACAATCTCCCTACTCTCAAAACCATTATCAAGAACAATCACAAAATCAAAATCACCAAAAGCATCCCTAGGAATCCGCATATCCAAAACAACCTCAATCTCCTCATTAGCAGATAAATCAAAAGAAGCACTCCCGTCAGATATCTCTATACCCTCAGGACTTATAACCCTATAAACAATATCAACACTCTGCTCAACCCCTCCAAGCTCTCTTAATAATCCAACAATCCTAAAATCATCAATATCAGTCCTCTCAGTTTCAATAACCCTAAAATCAAAAGCAGTCTCGAGAACACTAACACTCAAAGGAACAGAAACATTTATCTCCACACACTCAACAATCACATCATCAACATATATTCCAGGATTAGCTTCAATAGGGATATCCACCCCAAGAATATAGGAAACCCTCTGACCCGAACTTATATCAAGAATATCATTATTAAAAGTCCAACTCTCAAAGACTCCCTCAGCCCTCAAAGAACAATCATTCAAAAATCTCTGTCCGCTATTAAAGACATCAATACTCACACTCCCGGAATCCCCTCTCTTAAGAGATATCTGTGGAACATTTTCAATCTCAAGATTCGCACCCCCAGTAAACCCGCCAGGAGAATCCCCTCCAGAACCTCCTCCCGGAGAAGAACTTCCTCCCGTATTAGAACTATCAGACCCACCAGAACTTCCAACACTAAAGTCCTTATTATCGGAACCAGAATTCCCAGCCCCATCACTCGCAGTAACAGTTATAGAATAATCATTCTCACTCCCAACACTTATAGTAGTCCCCTCACATGAAGTCACAACAGTAATCTGAATAGGAATTCCTCCTACAGAAAAGTCCAACTGATACTCACACTTCTCAATAGGACTCGAATCATTAACCTCAAGCTCCAAAGGAACATCGGAATCCTCATAATCTCCATCAGGCTGTCTTATAGTAACATTAGGATCCTCCATATCAACATGCAAACTTCTATTTCCAGTAATGGAAGAATTATCAAAAACATCAGTACACCTAACAGACCAACTATAATCCCCAGGAGTTAAATTTAAAACAAAAGAAGTAAGCTCCCCGGGTTCAGGAAAACTCAGACTCTGATTAATTCCATAAACTCCTCCAAAATCTCCAAGCAAATCACAAGAATTCAAAGCAGCCCCGGAAGTAGAAACAAAACTAAAATTGACTTCAGAAGAATTAGTATAGTAATTATCATCAGGAGAAACCAAATGAACACTTAAATTAATGTCAACAACACTAAACCCAACGCTATCACTCCCAACCAATCCACCAATACTCTCATTAGCAAATACATTAAAAGTATAATCTCCTGCAACACTGGGAGTAAAAGAAGAATCAACACAAGAGGTTATATTAGGCCCATTATTAATATTATACCAGCATCTGTCAAGATAATCTGAATACGCAGAAAAATTAAGAGGAATACTCTCATTAACAGCATAAACTGAAAAATCACTAGGATAATTTATAATCACATCAGGAGCAACAGCATAAATTGCACTAAAATAATAAACACTGCTGTTAGTTTCATTAATTCCATCACTAACCCTTGCACTCCAATTATGAATTCCTTGAGAAAGACCTGCCCAATTATAAACCATTGTAGTTCCATTAGTCTGATTGCTAAACACAACAAGCAACTTCCCATCCCCATAAACAAAAACATTCATCAAATCCAAATCATCATCAAAAACATTAAGATTAAGATTAATACTATCAGAACTAATATTGCTCCCATTAACCGGAGAATTCAAAACAACATAAGGGGCAGAGTTTAGACTTCCATTAGTCTCATTGCCCGGATCATCCTCTACAAGATTAACACTAAAATTAACACTATCAAGTCCAATATTTCCAGAACTATCATTAGCAAAAACAAAAATCTCATGACTGCCGTTAGAAGTATTAAAAGTAGAATTGGTGCATCCTGCTAAACTTATATTAACTCCGTCTAAAGAATACCAGCAAGAATCCAGATTATCATCCGAAACAGAATAATTCAAAGCAATACTCTCGTTAAAGTCAAATACCTCATCCTGAACAGGACTCAAAATACTAACAACCGGACTAATTAAATCAGGAGCAACAGAAACATCGACAAACCAACTCTCAGAAACAGAAGTATAATTTTCACTGCCCGAATACTCTCCGACAATCTCAAAAACACCACTCTCATTAAACTGGTAATTTACAGAAATATCAGAACTATCTGACAAAACCAAAGAACCATTAATACTCAGACTAAGGTTTCCAAAATCTCCATTCAACAAACTGACATTAATCTCAACAATATCCCCTTCAGTAACACTAAGATTTGCCCTAGAGCCATTTACAAAAGTTCCAACATCTCCATCATTCATAACAACAGAATAAACCCTTGATCCAGAAATGTTAAAATTACCAAGACTATCATTAGCCCACCAATAATAAGAATAATCTCCTGCAGACAAATCAGAAATAACAAAACTCAAAACTCCCAAACTCTCAGAAACAGAATAATTAATCCCTCCAAACTCAATTCCATAGCTGTCTAAGCTATCATCACTTACTGTAACATTAAATTCATAAACCTCTCCCTGAGAATAAACACTCCCATTACTCGGATTCTCGATAAATCCTGAAAATTCCGGAGAAATACTATCAACATAAAAACTAACCTCATCAAACCCCTCCAAACCTAAAGAGTCATTAGCATAAACTCTCCAAATGTTACTTCCCTGATTAGCGCTTAAACCACTAAAGTTTCCACAATTATTATCCGCACTAGAATTAGTTACTCCCAAATCCAAAGAATACCAACAATAACCTAAATTATCCTCGCTATCAAAAGCAGTATACTCCAAATCAAAACTATCAAAATTATAACTTAAATTACCCGGGTTCAGAACACTAACACTCGGAGCGGAATTATTAGCTGAAAATCCTGCACTAAAATTATACAACTCGGGAGAAACGCCAGAATCATCAGTTTCAAAATCAACATTATACTGAAAATATCTATTATCATTAAGACTCAAATTATCAAAAGTCTCCTCAGAAACATCAACATAGCTCTCTACAATACAAGAAGAATCATCACAACTCCTGACACTCAGATTAAGTCTTGCAACACCTCTTAAATATCTAGCCTCAATCTCCTCAGCACTTAAACTCCTGTTATAAACAGCAACCTCATCTATTCTTCCACTAAACCCAAAAGCACTAGTTGAAATAAAAAGAGGATTGTTGTTTGTAGTTATGGCAGAAGAATATGTATCTGAGCTATCCAGCTGCCCATCAATATAAATCCTCCTTGTATTGCCCTCCCTCAATACAACAACATGGTGCCAATTATTAAGAGATAAAACGCTATTACTTACCAAAGCACCATTGACATCACTGTCAATAGCAAAAGAAACCTCTCCCGTAGTCCTGTACCACAAAGAATAAGCTTCAGAAAAATCTCCTTTAGTAACAATATCCGGATTATTAACAAAACTATTAGCAAAAGTCCATGCCTCAATAGCTATATCTCCGGTAATATCTAAATCAGAACTATCTGAAACCGAAAGAAAATCATCCTGGCCGGAAGTGGAAAAACTCAATGAATTTCCAAACTTCCCTGAAGATCCATAAGTAGGACATCCATTCCCGCTACATGTTGCATCATTTCCATTTCCAGAACTATCAAATAAAGTTCCGGAACTCTCATCCAAATGCAAAAGTAAAACATTCCCGCTCATATCAACATTATGTTTTCCATATCCAGACTCAAACCCATTCCCATCAGGAAGCTCGCAACCATAACACAACCCCGGAGTAAATGTAAAATTATTCCAGCTAACAATCAGGCCAGGATCAAACACCCCACTTTCATAGCTTCCTGAAGTCAAAGACTCATTAAGCTGAACAAAAGAACCGTTATAGAAAGTATTACTAAATGTCCCATCAGAAAAGTCATTCTCATCAAAATCCCCCAAACTATTAGCCCCAACAAAAAAGACAGATAGCATTAGAACCAATACAACCAAAAGCCCTCTCTTTATCATCACAACAAAACACACCTCTTATTTATAAGTTTTAT
>Ga0066639_10003440_pt1 | contig 13712 bp, 12 predicted proteins | sample CryGeyCG2114_010_2_FD_59504 | JGI IMG/M metagenome (GOLD analysis project Ga0066639, IMG submission 59504) | Groundwater microbial communities from aquifer - Crystal Geyser CG10_big_fil_rev_8/21/14_0.10 | ecosystem: Environmental > Aquatic > Deep subsurface > Groundwater | place: USA: Utah...
TGTTAGACCAGAACTAGCAGCTCTAATGACTCCTACTCAAGAAGCCATATATATAGTAGATAAAATAGAAGCTCATTTTGAGAAAGGTATAAGGCCAGATCAAATAGGAGTGCTATTTAGAGCATCAGCTCATAGTCAAAATCTTGAAATGGAGCTTAATCGTCGTGGTATAAATTATGAAATGAGAGGCGGTCTCCGATTTTTTGAAAGAGCTCATATTAAAGATCTATTAGCTTATATAAAGATACTAGGCAATATACGTGATGAAGTAGCTTGGCGTAGAATACTTCAAATGGAAGAAGGTATTGGTCCAGTTACAGCCTATAGAATATACCAGCAGATAATAGAGATAGGTGATTTATCAAAGTTACGTGAGGCAGGTTTTAATATGGCTGATAAGGCAGGAGAATCCTGGTCTAAAATACTTGTAGTGATAGATGATATGATTAAACATAAAGGGGATAATATAAGTAAGTTGGTAAATATTGTTATTGATTTTTATTATCCTTATCTTAAAGAAAAGTTTACAGACTATAGACAAAGACAAGAAGATCTTGAGCAACTAGCTATTTTTGCAGCTAATTATAATGATTTAGAATTATTTCTATTAGAAATAAGTTTGCAAGAAAGTTTTTCAGGTAGGGAATCTGAAAACAAAGAAGATAGAATAATACTTTCCACTGTTCATCAGGCTAAAGGTTTGGAATGGGAAGCTGTATTTGTAATTAATATGACCGACCAGTCTTTTCCTCATCCATTGTGTGTAAGTCAAGCAGAGAGAGAAGAAGAAAGGCGTTTATTTTATGTTGCCACAACTCGTGCTAGTCGTTATCTTTATTTTACCTACTCTATGTCCATGGTAAGATATGATGGATTTCATTCACTTAAACCATCACCATTTTTAGCAGATATCGATACTAATTTATTTAATTATAACGATATGGCTCGTAGCGCTACATATAGTAGTGATGATGGTATAGAATATGTAGCTGATCCAGATGGATTTTTGCCAGATGTTAGTGACTGGTAAGTATAATTATATTTGATATAATAAAAATAATGAAAGAAGAAAAAGATACAATAGTTTTAGATCTGGAAACTAAGAAAACCTTTGACGAAGTAGGTGGACATCATAACCTAGCTAAATTAGGCGTGTCTTTAGTTGGAGTTTATTCATATAACAAAGATAAATATCGTGGTTTTAGAGAAGGAGAGTTTGCAGAGCTTTTAGAATTATTAAAAAATACTAAACTCCTTATTGGTTTTAATTCTAAAAGTTTTGATTTAACAGTTTTACAACCTTATTACAAAGATTTTGATTTATTTTCTATCCCGCATTTAGATATATTAGAAGAAGTAGTTCACGCCCTAGGTCATAGGCTCAAATTAGAGAGTGTAGCTCAATCTACTCTTGGTTATGGTAAATCTGGTTCAGGATTAGACGCTATTATGTATTACCGAAATAATGATTGGGATAGCCTAATTAAATATTGCTTAGATGATGTTAAGGTTACTAAGGAGGTGTATGATTACGGATTAGCTCATGGTAACATTTGGTATCATAATGCTGGCCGGAAAGAAAATATTGTGGCTAGATGGGGCAGAAATAATGGTGATACCATAGAAGATAGGATAAAAAAAGCCTTAGCTAATGGTGATCAAGTAGAAATAGATTATATAGATGAAAAAGGAGAAATTACTACTAGGAAAATTGATATTCAAAATATTAATGGAAATAAAATAAAAGCATTTTGTCATTTGAGAGATGCTCTAAGAGTATTTGATTTAGACAAAGTGAAGGATATGAGAGTGGTTGGTAAAATGGGTTCTTGGCAGAATACTTTGTTATAATAATTATTTAGTTAAAATTAGTATTTGTAGCTAAAACACCTTATTTAAAAGGTGTTTTATATATTGACAAAAAATATAAAATATGATATAATACTATATTAATAAAATGTTGTTTTAAATCTAAAATCCAATCAAAAGAGGAGTTTACAATGAAAAAGCTGGTAGTTTTATTGATCGTATCAACCTTAGCGTTTGGTATTTTTGCTGGTTGCAGCAAAGAGGAGACCGCTCAATATGCTAAGATCAAGGCAGAATTGGACACAACGCAACCGGGTGATATTATAGAAACTAAGCAAGGCAGTTTCTTAGTTATCGAAAATAGAACCGAAGATGGTACTATAGTCAGATCTTTTTCCGGTGGAATTGGTGGCAAGGAAAGCGATAACTCATTGATCCATCGCATCTCTAAAATATACTATATGGATAACGATGATTATTGTGAAGCCATTAAAAGAGCCATGTCCTCTTATCTTCCTCATCGTCGTGTTGACCGGTAACATTTGGGTTATTATAAAGAACCGATAGTTATGAACTATAGGTTTTCCTTTTGATTAATTTTATTTATTTTCAGCTAGTTTAACGGTATTATACAGTAACATAGCTACAGTCATAGGTCCTACACCACCAGGCACAGGAGTTATAAGTTTAACTTTATCAAAGACAGTAGAATAATCTACGTCGCCAACAACGTAATTATTGTCTATTTTATTTGTTCCAACATCTATTATTATAGAATCATTTTTAACCATATCTTCTTTTATAAAAAATGGCTTGCCACAAGACACTATTAGTATATCAGCTGCTAGTGTTTTTTCTTTTAGATCTTTATCATTTGGATTGACTAATGTGACTTTCATTTTTCTATCCTCTAGTATTTTTATCATAGGCTGAGAAAATACTTTTGACCTAGATACTATAACAGCTTGTTTATTTTTTAAACCTTCTTTAGTTTCTTCGATTAATTTTAATATTCCCAGAGGTAATCCAGGAGTGATTATAGCCTTGTTGTTAATAAAATCTTTTATATTCTCTGGGTGAAAACCATCTACATCTTTTTTAGGATCAATAGCTTTTATTATTTTATCAGTATCAAATTGTTCTGGTAGAGGTAGTTGAACTAGAATAGCATCAGTATCCTCGTCTTGATTTAAAAAATCTATAGTATCTAATATATCTTTTTGAGGGACATCAGAAGGCATTAAATACTCATGAAAATCAATTCCTACATCTTGGGAAGCTATTTTCTTTTTAGATACATAAAGTTTACTAGCAGGATCTTCACCTACTAAAATAATAGCTAATCCCGGTTTAATATGTTTAGCATGAATTTTCTCTTTTATACTTTGTTGTATTTGTAGAGCTAGAGCTTTACCATCTAATATTTTGTCCATTATAGTTCAGGGTATAGTTTAAATTGCTTCATTAAAGATACGATTTTTTCTTTGTTTTCATCTGTAGCAGTTTTTGTTTTCAAGGTATCAATTAATATATTAGCTACAATTTCCATTTCTTTTTCTTTTTGTCCTCTGGTGGTAAGAGCAGCAGTACCTAATCTTATTCCAGAAGGATCCATTGGAGTACGTTTATCATAAGGGATCATATTTTTGTTAGTAAAAATATGTACCTTATCAAGTAAGGTTTCAGCCTCTTTACCAGATAGGCCAAGAGGAGTTACATCAATCATAAGTAAGTGGTTATCCGTACCATCTGAAACCATACGTATGTTAGCTTCTCTAAATTTATTTTCTAAAGTTTTACAATTTTTTATCACTTGTTTTTGGTATTCTTTAAATTCGGGCTTTAATGCTTCTCCAAATGCTACTGCTTTAGCAGCTATAATATGTTCAAGTGGGCCACCTTGCATACCAGGAAAAACAGCTGAATCTATTTTTTGAGCTAAATTCTTTTTTCCTTTATGATCTAATCTATCTTCTAGTTTAGAAAGTATTATTGCTCCTCTTGGACCACGTAAGGTCTTGTGAGTAGTAGTAGTTACAACATCAGCATAAGGAATTGGATCAGGATGTAGGCCAGCTGCTACAAGTCCAGCAATATGAGCCATATCTACCATAAGGTATGCTCCAATTTCATCAGCAACATTCTTAAAAGCTTTAAAATCTATTTGACGTGAGTAAGCAGAAGCTCCAGCTAATATTATTTTTGGTTTATGTTTTATAGCTTGGCTACGTACTTCTTCCATATCAATACGCTCTGTTTTTTTATCTACTCCATAGCTTACGAAGTTATAGAACTTACCAGAAAAATTGATTGGATGACCATGAGTTAGATGCCCTCCATGAGCTAGAGAAAACCCCAGTATAGTATCTCCTAATTCAGCTAAGGCAAAGTATGCTTCCATGTTAGCCTGAGATCCAGCATGAGGTTGAACATTGGCATGCTCTGCTCCAAATAACTTCTTAGCCCTATCAATAGCCAGTTGTTCAGATTGGTCTATGAATTCATTGCCACCGTAGTATCTTTTAGATGGGTATCCTTCCGCATATTTATTGGTTAGTACTGATCCAGCAACTTGTAATACGGCTAGAGATACAAAATTTTCAGAAGCTATCATCTCAGCTCCGTGTCTTTGTCTAGCTAATTCTTTTTTTAATATATCAGCTATTTGAGGGTCAATTTTAGCTATATTATTCATGTTTTTGAAGTGTTAATAACGATACTTAGTTTATCATATTGTAGGTTTTTTTCAAATGGAAAAAGATTCATACTAATATGAATCTTTTTAATAATTAGCGAGTATTTTAGTCATATATGTTCCCTCTAGTTTATAGCCAAGTTTTCTATAATAATTTCTAACGCCAATGCCTGATATAACGGCTATTTTGTTTACGCCTCTTTCTTTAGTAATGCATTCAGCTTCAGCCATTAGTTTTTTCCCAAAGCCCATATGTTGAGTTTGAGAGATCTCATCATCTTGTTCTTCACTATAAGTTGGTATCATTTTTCCATAGACATGGAGCTCTCTAACTAGTGATGAGTTTTTTAGTTCAGTAAATATATTATTTTTTAGATTATCATTGAAACGAAGTCTTAAGAAAGCATAGAGTTTTTTATTATCTTTTGATTCAAAAGAAATAAATATTTCATCCCCCTCTGAGGCACGATATTCTCTTTTAACCAGTATTACTTCTTCGCCTTTTATATTTTCATCTCTTACTTCACGACAACGTAAGCATTTACAAGATTTGCCTTGTTTTTTGATCTCAGCTTGTAAATACTGGCGCAAGTTAGTGACGCTATTACCGGCTATAATACTCTCTTCTGGTATATCTCTGATTAATCTGTTAATTCTAATCCAAGGAGGAGTAATTTCTTTTATTTTTAACAGAAGGTTTAATAATTGTTTAGCAGAGAATGGTTTGTATTTACCTTCTTGGTACCACTTGTTTAATTCAGCATATTCATTAACTATGCAAGGATATATTTTTACTTGATCTGGTTGTAAATCAGGAGAACTGTATACATATTTCATCATTTCCAAGTCTTTTTTTGGAGTTGATCCTGGTAGGTCAGGCATGTAGTGATGATCTACTTTAAGGCCAACCTCTTTTAACATTTTAGTAGCTTTAATAGATTGCTCTATGCTATGACCACGTACTATTAAGTCGAGTATTTTGTTATCAGTATGTTGAACACCAAGTTGTACACGCGTAGCACCCAGTTCTCGCATTCTTTTAATTTCATGTTCGTTTATATAATCTGGTCTGGTTTCAGGTGTTAAACCAATTATTTTATATTTAGCATTTTCATTTATATCTTGTTCCTCTCTGAGAGACAAAGGTTTCCTCTTTTTCTTATCATCAAATGTATTAGCTGCATAAAATAAATCACGTACAAATTCTTTTTGATATTTGTCTGGATAGACTGACCAAGTGCCCCCTAAGATTAATAGTTCCAACTTATCTACTTGATGACCATTATTTATTAATGCTTTTATACGCATATCAACCTGACGGATAGGATCAAAAAGGTTCATTTTAGCTCTAGCAGCAGCTGGTTCATTGGATAGGTAGCTTTTTGGCATATCTGGCTCAGTTGGGCAGTACACACACTTACCAGGACATACAAAAGGTTTGGAAAGAACAGTAATAACCGAAACACCACTCATAGTTCGCACTGCTCTTTTTACTAATAGTTTTTCAAAATCTTTATCTTTTTTTAGTTTGCCCTTTTTAAGCAAATCTTTATATGCTACAATAAGTTTGGCTTTACTGCTAGGAGTCATTTTATGGCGAGAAAATACTTGACGTAAAGCTTTGACAAATTCAAGCTCACTAGAATCTTTATATTTATATAATTCTAGTACTATTTTATCTAAAACATTATTTTGTTTTGTATTCATGAAAGGTGAAAAAATAAAAAATGATTTAAAGTTACTCTATAATGACATAGCTCGTGAGTTTTCAGCAACTCGCGCTTATCCTTGGAGAGAGTTACAAGTTTTTATACCACACATTAAGGATAATTTCAAGATACTAGACTTAGGTTGTGGTAATGGCAGATTACTTAAATCTTTAGAACAGGCAGATAAAAAGCTTAATTATTTAGGAGTCGACTTCAGCGAAGATCTTATAGCTCAAGCTAGAGATAATCATCCTAAGGCAAAATTTGTAGTAGCTGATATGTCTGATTTGTCTTTTGAAGCTAATACCTTCGATATGGTATTTATGGTAGCCTCTTTTCATCATTTGCCTACCAAAGCTCAAAGATTAGAATTGCTTTTTAAGATTAATCGTTGGTTGAAGCCAGGTGGATTACTCTTTATGACTAACTGGAATCTTTGGCAAAAAAAATATTTTAAATATAGTTTAGAAAATTTTTGGTCAAAGAAATCTTGGAATGATTTTTTTATTCCTTGGACTACTAATAACAAAGAAACTGTTTGGAGATATTACCATAGTTTTAGTACAGGAGAGTTAGTAGCTTTGCTTAAAAAAACTTACTTTGATCTTGAGCCAGAAGGAGTTTACAAAACAGACTGGAATATAAATGCTTTTGTCAGGAAGCCTAAACAAAAAACTGATCTTGTATAGATCGGTTTTTAGTTTATTTTTTGGCTATGAATTTTAGAGATATAGAGTTTACACAATGGCGAGTATTTTTAGCAGTTAGTTGTTCTCCGATAAAGATATGACCAAGGTGGCCATTGCATTTGGCACAAATTATTTCAGTTCTATTACCATCAGCATCTGGTATTTTTTTTATAGCACCGACTATTTCATCATCAAAACTAGGCCAACCGCAGTTAGAACGAAATTTATCAGAACTGTTGTATAAATGTGCTCCACATTGACGACAAGTATATATTCCTTCTACAAAATGATCATTATATTCCCCGCTAAAAGGTTTTTCAGTACCTTTGTTTATAATAACTATTTTTTCTTCGTCACTTAATGTTTGCATTTTATCTTTTTTAAAAATATTAATATTTATCTTATTCCATTCTAGTATTTTTAACAGTATGAATAATACAGAGACAAGATAGAAATTCATAGTATCGTTTTTTGACAATGTTGTATGATAGATAGCTAACAGTAATGTGGGATAGGCAATGTATTGAATACGTTTCCAATTCTTTTTAAGTTTCTTTACAGCCCAGGTATTTGAAGTAAGTGTTAATACTATCATTCCTATAGCTGCTAGGGCTCCATATAAAAGATTAGTTTTTGGATTTAAAAATAATCCTATTTTATTTAAATTATATATTTGCCACATACCTATGGCGTGAAAAGCAAAAAACCAAAAACTAGCTATACCAAACTGTCTCCTATATATTAAAAGATGCTTCAAAAATTTGATATCGGATATTTTAGCCAGTGGTTTTATGAATAGGATAAATATTACTAGGTATAAAGCTATATTACCAAATAATCCAAACAAGGACCTACTGGACATGGTAGTGCTAAGTATTAATAGTATAAATGGTGTAATATAGTAGCTAATAATTTTCAAGACTTTTTTCATATTTATAGTATAACAAATAATTGTATTTTTACTAGCTATTATGTTAAAATATATATAATCTAATTAGTAAAAGTAGTTAAAATCATGGAATATATTAAAGATTTTGATGTTAGTATTTTTAAGGCTTATGACATTAGGGGGATTTATCCAAGTCAATTAAATGAGCAGAGAGCTTCTTTAATAGCGCAGGCTTATATAAAGATAATTTCTGATAAATTAGGTAAACCAATTAAAGATATTACTATAGCGGTTGGTCGTGATAATCGTAATTCTTCAGAACCACTTATCAAGGAAGTAATAAAGATATTTTTGAAATACGGAGTTACTGTTGATGATTTAGGCCTTCTTTCTATAAATGATTTTTATTTTGCAGCTGGAAAATATAAGTACGATGGAGCTATCATGGCTACTGCTTCACACAATCCTCCTGAGTATGGGGGCTTTAAAATGACAGTCAAAAATACAGAATATGAGGATAGTATAGAATTTATTAGTGGTAAAGAATTATTTAAGGTTATACAAGATTTAGATTTTCCTATAAAAGACGAAGAGAGTGTTGGTAAAATAAATAATAAACAAGTATTTAAAGAACACTTAGAACATATTTTATCTTTTATTGACATTGATAAGATTAAACCCCTTAAAGTAGTAGTAGATACTGGTGGAGGAATGACAGGAGTAATGATTCCTAAAATTTTTGAAAAATTACCTTGCGAATTAATTCATATTTTTGCTGAACTAGATAGTAATTTTGGTGGTAGGCCACCTAACCCACTAACTAAAGATGCTTACAAATCTTTATCAAAGAAAGTTTTGGAAACCAAAGCTGATTTAGGAGTAATCTATGATGTAGATGGTGACAGAATGTTTTTAGTTGATGAAAAAGGTAAGTTTGTTAAGGGAGATATGGTACTTTTGTTATTAACCAAATCTATATTAGCTAAACATCCTGGCTCTGGTATAGCATACAATCTTATTTGTTCTCATGCGGTAAGAGATTTAGTAAAGGAATGGGGTGGTCGGGCTATTAGAAGTGAAGTTGGGTATATGAATTTAGCTCGTCATATGAGAGAAGAAGGTGGAATTATGAGTGGTGAAGTTTCAGCACACTTTGCTTTTAGTAAAAATTATTATGCAGATTCAGGATTTATAGCTTTAGTTTTAGCTCTTCAGGCAGTATCTATGGACGGTAGACCATTATCAGAAATTATTGAAGATTTTCATATTTATGAAAAAAGTGAAGAGATAAATGTAGAGGTAGATAATATAGATTTAGAATTAGACAAAGTTAGAAATGAATACCGAGATAATATTCTAGATGAAATAGATGGAATTACAGTTGAATTTAAAGATTGGTGGTTTAATGTACGCCCATCTAATACAGAACCTCTCCTTAGAATAACTATTGAAACCAACGACAAGAAGAAGTTAGAGGAAAAAACCAAAGAAGTCTTATCTATTATAGACTATAGCGTAATGAAGTAATTTATTAATTTAATATAAACGTATGCCATTTTTAGTATTTTTGATTATTTTATTTCTATTCATTGTCTTGATTTCAATTAGACAAGTCAATCAATATGAAAGGGGTGTGAAATTTGTATTAGGTAAATACATGGGCACAGTTCAACCAGGCTGGAGAATAATTTGGCCGATTTTTCAATCAATGACCAAAGTAGATATTAGAGTCAAAGCAGTTGACGTGCCAGATCAAGACGCTATCACCAAAGATAATGTAACTGTAAATGTAAATGCAGTCCTATACTACAAAGTAATAGCGGCTGATAAAGCATTCTTGGAAGTGGAAGATTTTTTCTATGCGGTTTCTCAATTAGCCCAGACCACTATGCGTGATGTAGTAGGGGAGGTTGATTTAGATGAACTACTTACCAAACGTGATCAAATTTCAGACAGAATTCAACAGATAGTTGATGCAGCTACTGATCCATGGGGAATTAAGGTACAATCAGTTGATCTAAAACATATTGAATTGCCAAAAGACATGCAGAGAACTATAGCTAAGCAAGCTGAAGCTGAACGTGAAAAAAGAGCTGTTATTATTAAAGCACAAGGTGAAGTAATAGCTGCTGATAATATGAGTAAGGCAGCTGATATATTGGCAGGTTCTCCAGGTGCTCTTCACCTTAGAACCTTACAATCAATCAATGATCTTTCTTCAGATCAATCTAATACAGTAATATTTGCTATGCCGTTAGAAATACTACGCGCTTTTGAAGGTTTTAGTAAAGACAAGAAATAAATGATAGGAGTTTTTGATTCTGGCTACGGAGGACTTAGTATATTTAGAGATATCGAAAAAAGATTACCTCACTATGATTATATTTATTTAGGTGATAATGCTAGAGCTCCCTATGGAGACAAGAGTCAAAAATTGATATACAAGTATAGTCAAGAAGCAGTTGATTATTTATTTTCTAAAGGTTGTAAATTAATAATTTTTGCTTGCAACACAGCTTCAGCTATGGCCCTTAGAAAATTGCAACAGGAATATTTACCAAGCAAATATCCAGGTAGGAATGTCTTGGGAGTTATTAGACCTTTAGTTGAAGCGTATTCTGATTTAGAAAAAAAATCTAAAGTTGGAGTTATGGCTACAACTAGTACTGTTGAATCCAAAGCATATGTTAATGAGTTTTTAGGAGTTAACAGTAATATAGAAGTTGTTCAACAAGCTTGCCCTTTGCTAGTCCCTTTGATTGAAGAGTCTCGTGAAAATATGCCCGAGACTCAAATTATTTTAACAGAGTATATTAAACCTCTTAGGGAGGCTAATTTGGATGCTGTGATTTTAGGATGTACACATTATGGCTTTTTACAAGAAATGATAGAGAGAAATTTTGGTAGCGATGTGGTTATACTGAAAAGTGGACAGATCATAGCTGATAAGTTGGCAGAATATATAGCAAGACATCTAGAATATGATAGACCATCTGAAAAACCAAGCAGAATTTTTTTAACAACTAACAGTAGTGAAAAATTTGATAAGGCAGCTCAAAAATTCTTAGGTAAAAAAATTAAATCTAAAAAAATTAAATTAAAATAATATATATGATTAAAATAAAACAGAAGACAAAAGTAGCTTTTTTTGAAGTAGAGCCTTGGGAGAAAGAATATTTAAAGAAAGCTTTGAGAGGCTTTAAATTATATTTTTTTGATAATGTTATTGATGAAAAAAGTATTAAGTATATAAAAGACATTGATATATTGTCTCCTTTTATATATTCTAAAGTAAGCAAAGCAGTGATGGAAAAATTGCTAAAGCTAAAGTTAATAACTACTAGGTCTACTGGCTTTGATCATATTGATTTGAAGGTAGCTAAAAAAGCTAAGATAAAAGTAACTAATGTTCCTACTTATGGAGCTAATACGGTAGCTGAACATACTTTTGCCTTAATATTATCTCTATCTCGTAAAATTCATCAATCATATGAAAGAACATCAAGAGGAAATTTTTCTTTAGACGGATTACGTGGTTTTGATCTTCGCGGTAAAACTATTGGCATTGTAGGTACTGGCCATATTGGTCAACATGTTATTCGTATGGCCAAAGGATTTGGTATGCACGTTTTAGCTTATGATGTAAAAAGAGATGCCAAGTTAGCAAAAAAATTAGGTTTCAAGTACGTTACTTTAGAAGCATTATTAAAAAGATCTAATATTATATCTTTACATGCTCCGTATAATAAGGCGACTCATCATTTAATAAATAGAAAAAATATTAAATTAATCAAGCAAGGAGCCATGATTATCAATACTGCTAGAGGAGGACTCATAGATACTACAGCCTTAGTTGATGGTCTTCGTAGTGGTAAATTAGCTGGCATTGGTTTAGACGTATTAGAAGAGGAGAAATATATTTTAAAAGAAGAAGCCGAATTACTTTCACCAAATTTTGTTAATAAGAGTAAGGATAATATAAATGATTATTTACAGACCATTGTAGAAGGTCATATGTTACTTATTTCAGACAAGGTTATAGTTACTCCTCATAATGCTTTTAACAGTCAAGAAGCACTGGAAAGAATATTGGATACTACTATAGAGAATGTTAAAGCAATGAATAGTAAAAAGAAATTAGTAAATGAAGTGAAAATAAAATAGTTTATATAAAATAAAAAACCATCTAAATTAGATGGTTTTTTTATTTATTTTAAGCCGACAATTTGTTTTATTTGCGCCATAGTTTGATCAGATATTCTTTGTGCTTTTTTAGCACTATCTCTTAGTATACTTTCTACTTTTGATCTGTTTTTTTCATAATAAGCTATTTTTTCTTGGACAGGTTTTAGAAACTCTAATACAGCTTTAGTAAGTTCCTCTTTCAGCTGCATACTCATTAGCTTGTTAGATTTGTGTAAAGTCATCATTTCTTCATATTTTTTCTGATCACCAAAATATGAGTATAGTTCTAGTAGATTCAAAATACCTTGGTTATCAGTAACAGCTTTTTTAATTTTTTTAGTTATTGTAGCTTCATTATCACGAATGGCAATGTAGCTTGCTTCACCATGAGACTTACTCATTTTCTTATCAGGATATTTAAGGGACATTACACGTCTAGCAGGAGAGATAATTGGTTTAGCTTCAGGAAAATACCTTTGGTAACGATTATTAAACTTTCTAGCAACAATACGAGTAAGTTCTAAGTGTTGTAATTGGTCTTCTCCTACAGGTACGTTTTCAGCACGGTAGAGTAAAATATCTGCAGCCTGAAGGGTAGGATAAGTTAATAGTCCTGTATTTATATTATCCGGTTGTGCTTTTGACTTATCTTTAAATTGAGTCATTCTTTCTAACTCTGAAACTGGTGTTAGACAATTAAATATCCAGGCTAGTTCGGTATGACCAACTACATCAGACTGTCTAAATAGTAGTGATTTTTTTGGGTCAACACCCAAAGCTAATAGATCTATAGCTACTTGCATGCTATTAGCACGTAATTCTTCCGGACTAATATTTATAGTCAAGGCATGAAGATCAACTATAGAATATAGGCAATCATATTTTTCTTGAAGATCTACCCAATTTTTAAGAGCACCTAAGTAATTACCCAGATGAATTCTGCCTGTTGGTTGTATACCTGAAAATAATTTTTTCATTTATTTATTATAATAATCTATAGTCATATTTTATCTAAATAAAGCCTCAAGGTCAACTTGAGGCTTTTAAATTTAGACTTCAATAACAACTGGTAATATCATTGGTCTTCTTTTTGTTTTTTGGAAGATGAACTGACCTAGGTCATTCCTTAGAGATTCTTTGATATAAGTATCATTTATTTTACCATTTGTTTTATTATGTTCATTCACAATATTTTTTACTTTAGTTCTAATTGTTTCTACAATTTCTTTATTTTCTCTCATATATATAAAACCACGAGATATGATGTCAGGGGAGTGAATTAATTTACCATTTTTACCAATAGTAGCAATTACCACCACCATACCATCCTCAGCCATCATTTTACGATCACGTAATACAACATGAGATACATCGCCTACGCCCAAACCATCAACAAATACATATTCAGAATTAGCTTTTTCGTTAGTTAATGTTCCTTTTCCTTTATTATCAAATTCAATAAATTGACCATTATCAGGAATAAATATTCTTTCTTCCGGTATACCAGCTCTTTGAGCTACTTTACCATGTATTTTTAGAAATGAGTGGTTTCCATAAACTGGAATATGGTATTTTGGTTTAACCATTTGAATCATTTCAAATAGATCTTCTTGTTTAGCATGACCACCAGCGTGAACATCCATCATTTTATAATTAATCACCTCAGCACCTTTTCTATATAGGTAGTCTTTTAATCTTTGGACAGATCTTTCATTACCAGGAATAACAGAAGATGA
>Ga0066639_10003441_pt1 | contig 13710 bp, 10 predicted proteins | sample CryGeyCG2114_010_2_FD_59504 | JGI IMG/M metagenome (GOLD analysis project Ga0066639, IMG submission 59504) | Groundwater microbial communities from aquifer - Crystal Geyser CG10_big_fil_rev_8/21/14_0.10 | ecosystem: Environmental > Aquatic > Deep subsurface > Groundwater | place: USA: Utah...
TATCCCGCCTCGATAGATCGCCGTAAATACTAATGCCGCAGCTGCGTAGGTGAGAAAGGATCGCCCAATTAATTTGCCCAGGCCACCGGGTTGTTCCGTGAATTTTCCAGGGCCCAAATGCCAAACGAGTGCATGGTATTGGACATTATGAAATACGGTGATGATTGGAGGTATTGCCAGAAAGCTGATGTTTTTTGCAAATTCAGGCACTAAATACACCACTCCATAAAAAACAGTGATCAATGCTAAATACGCTATTTTCGGAGGGCTCTCCGATTGACCCTGAAAATACTTTCTAATTTGATTGATTGAATACCCGATGACCAAAACCCACCAGAGACTTAGGAGTGCAGTATTTAATCCGAAAAGACCAAAGCGATTGATGAGTGATCCCCCGTTGTCGGAAAAGATGAGATTACCAACGGAATAATTCTGCAGCAGGAAACTACCGAATGCGATTATCAAAGAGATATGAATAAAATAAAAATCCACAGAACTCTTCACACCAATTTTTTCGCCCGATTTAATTTGGTAGAGCACCACGAATCCATAGTGCTGCCGCAGAATATGCCACCAGCCATAGAGAAATACGAACAATAGGTAAATTTTAAAAGGCGTTTCAAACCCAGTGATTGAACCCAACACCGCCAAAGCGACCGGAAACGCAATCCAAATTAACGACCCAATCAGTAATAATCGATTTTCACCTCTAAACCGTTGATTCAAATAGGTAAGCCAGTACGTTGCGAACAAATGTGGCGAATCCACAGACAAGACCCACGCCCACCAAAGGATCAGCCCACTGATTCCGAGTCCTAAATGGAACCAAAGTACAACGTATCCAAGGAGGCTCGCGCCGAAAAACCAAATGAGGTCATAACCGGGGCTAACGATCCAATGGCCTTGAATTTTCAGGGCTTTCGTATTCACGCTTCTATCCATCACCATGTAATTACAGTCTAAATTAAATTATGATCCCAATCCATATATTGAATAGTTGACTATTTTAGTCTATTGTTGATACAATCTAGATGTGCTGCTCTCTGGCGGCACTTTTCTGGGGGGAAAATGACTAAAAGAAATAAATCGATCGTTGCGCTATGTGTTCTTTCATTCGCTGGTTTTGCACAATCGGGTGCGGCCCATGCGGGCCAAAACGAAGTGAGCAATCGCAACTTTTGCTTCCTTCTTCAGTGCGGCAAATATTACCCATACATGCCTCGATACAATCAGGAAGATTCCCGAATACCGGCATCTTTGTTTCCAAATGGCGACAGAAACCACAGCCAACTTTGCAGCCCCACTTCTACGGCCATGGCTATGGAAAACATTATTGCGAGCCATGTAAGAATCAGCCGAAATACTCAGGCAATGGATTTTGCAGGCCTCAACGGTATTGGAGACCACGTTTCCTATTTTGCGAGTTTACTCAATACGGATGTTTCTAATGGAACTGGAGGGACCGCACGCCAAAGTTATTCAAATATGGAGTCAGGAATTCCCTACGCCAGCCCAACTCACAGAATTTCGTCTTCGACCGCAATTTCGGGAGACTACTTAAGGGACCGCGTGAATTATCGAGATTCTGGATCACTCAGCAACGGATGGTACAAGCAAACTTGCCGCGGCACCTGGTTCAAAAAAACTTGCACCTACGAACGCGACTATGGTCACGTTACGGCAATAAACGGATATTATCGAAATTTTTTTGGAAAATCGATAGTTAGATTTTATGAACCCAATCCTTGGTGGTCGCAAAGCATTGCTGCGATCGAATACTATGAAATGAAAAATGTTTCCAACAGCTGGAATACCACTCACCTTCCACCGCATGGGTCGAGAAGCCGATATAAATCTTCAAGCTTTTCCGGGGTTTATTCATTTGTTGAAAACTATTATGGAATAAACACAAACTGATAAATTAATAGCGATATATATTGAGGTACGTATCTGATGAAATATGACAAAAAAAAACTTATGATGATCTTTGCCGCAAGTGTTGCGGGAATAATTACAAGCTTCATGTTTTCTCGATTTGAATTTAACATAGATGGCGAAACTGAAATATCTAAAAAATTTATTCCCACCCAAAATTCTAATGAAATCAGATTATCATTGGACGCGAACGAATCAAAAAAAGCGGAATCCTTTAAAAAGGAAGTCTTGTCGAAAAAACAATTAGACGAAACAATTAAAAAAATTAACTCAATCAAAAATGGTGAGAAAATAGTTCCTGCGCTACTGGCACTGAAGGATGCGCAAGATTCTATTCAGTCGAATCCTAACGTAAAGGTTCTGTTTCAATTCTTAAAGACCAGTCCGAAGGATGGAATTAAACTAATTACAGAGACTCTTTCAGAACTCCCTCGAACTGAAGAATTTGCAATACAGCGAATTTCTCTTATTCAATCTCTCGGAATTATTGCAAACGACGAGGCAAAACAATTAGCATTTGAATACGCAATGGACTACAAGCCCGCCCAGCGACCCTCTCCGGAGGCTGCAAAAACGGAAGAGGAACTAAACAAGGCCTTATCAACGAATTTCGATCTCGCGGTACCAATTGAGGCATATAAGACCTACATTGAGATGGAAACTGATCCGAGCAGAGCAATTGAGAATACTAAATCCGTTATCGCCGCACAATCTGACTTCTTAATTCAAGACGGGATGATCGGATTTTTTGGTCAAAAATTCCCTAACCAGAATGAAACTCTCAAAACAGAACTCATTGAAGCAGGCTATTCTTCATTATTTGATGAGCCTTCTCAAGCGGAAGAAGGGAAGGAAAGTTAATATGAAGACGAAACTTGGACTATCGTTCTATGGAACGTTAGTTGGAATTTTCTTATTGAGTTTTTTTATTAGCGGATTTTTGATTTTTGAAAATCCATTAGGGGCAAAAAAATATAAGGAGAAACGGTCATCCAATGCGTTGTCGACCCATGAAGACCGCTCAATCGCGTCGATCCATGAATTTCAAAGCAATGGTGCTCAAAAAACAATCATAGATCCAAAAGGACAGCCACCCGTAAATGCGCCTAATAAGGAGTCTGGAGATGTTATAATTAGACGCCTAACCACGATTGGCGGTAAGTACCGACTCTCAGGCAGCGATCGTGAGTTTTTAGAAAATCTAAGACGAAATCCTTCCGAAACATTCAGTCTAATTGAATCGGCTACCAGCTCGCTCTCAGTAAACGAAACTAACATACGCCGTGATTTGCTATTCTTTGCTTCAGAGCTTGAAGTTCCGCTTGAAAAACGCACTCACCTTCTCAGACAGGAGCTAATGAAAGCCCTACCTGAATCAGATAATTCAGACACAAAAGAAGCACTCACTCATTTCCCAGCCCAAGTATTTGAACGTCTCGTTAATATAAATCCAGAAATTGACTCGGCAACCTTAGCCCGTAAATCAATCGAGGCTCATCGTGGGAAAATAAATGTGATCTCGCCACTACTTTTTTCGTATCATGGAATCAATCCAAAAGACGCCGAATTGATTGCAGCTGAGATTGAAAGTAAGAAAAAATAATTATTTGAAATCGTGTTACCGCCGCAATAATCCTCGTAATGTATTTGAACAGTTGGCATCAGAAACAAGCCTGTTTTCTACCGGTCGAATCAGATTTTGAAAGTGATTCCAAACATCGTCCCGATTCGCGCGGCCCGCTCTGAAATTTTTGGCCAACTCGTGTGACCAGAGCCAAGGGTTATCTAATTTTGGATCATTAACTCCCGAAACACTGCCACCCCAAACTTCGAATGGAACCCTTAAATCAGAAATCGGCTCAACCCAAGTTTCAGTTCCCGGGGAAATGAGTTCAGTGCCATTGAAAAAATGTTGCGCCGGTCGATTTTCAAAATCACGAACCACCAGGTAACCTCCAAAATCAAGTAGTGCTCTATTAGAAGTTCCCTGGAGATTGATTTTATCAAATGACATCTCATTGCGATAAGCGCCAGCCGAGGTGATTCCATACCGCCTCAATACCCTTTCAATTGCCTGAGAGTCTATATCTGAAAGCAATGACATATAACCCTTGGAGCGAACATGAGCTTGCCTCAAAACATACCCAGCCGGAGACCTGCTCCCGTCGCTATGAATGACATCAAATCCAAAATCAATAACTGCATAAGTCCCTACGGTCTCTACTCCAGAGCCACTATGATTCATTACTTTTTTAACGAGTTTTTCATAACTGTATTCGCGAATGCATTCACCCAATGTGGCCAACCCATCGGTATGCCCCCCGGCACGAGGCGAAGATTTTGCTCCGACGCCTTTCGCGTCTAGGAGGCCAATTTTAAGACCAACTGAATGAGGATCAAACGCATCGAAAACAAGTGCTCGGCCATAGTCAGGCGGGCGATGAGCGGTAATTTGCCTTTCTGCATCAGCTGCAATTTGGGTGTTAGCGGTTTTTTGATTCGCCTGTGGTAGTGAAATAAAAGAAGTCTGATCTAAGAGCCAAGAATCTATTTCAGGATCACTCATCTGCTCGAGTGCCTTAAAGTCTTTTCTTAAAAGATCGTAATCGACAATCACGATTTTTGATGTTGTGACCTTCACTACATCTTCATCGGTGCTCTTTTTTGACACCTCCTCGATCGTTCGTGTTGGATCAAACGCCAACGCGCAATCGGGGTAAAAACCTGTTAGGATCGCTGCACACCCGACAGCAAGCGCCAAGGCCGACGTATATTTTTTTAAATTCATTATTGGAACTCTCTCTATGAGACCAATTAACACATATTGTCATAATTTTTCAAGGGAATATCAGTAAACTAAAATTGTTTAAATCAGCCCCCCAGCTGTCAAATAGTTTGACAGAAGTTATTGACACTCCGCATTACCACTGATAGAACTGCCGCAAGTTTTAGAGTTTTAGCACTGCCCATGTGCTCCCTAATCATGAACCTCCTGGTTTTGATTTCACCCCCCCGAAATCACCACCAGGGTAGGGTCTCAGTCTCGAGGGTTACGAGCGTGTGGGTTCAGGCCTAAATGCGACCGATGCAATTGATTCGTTGGGTATTGTTTTGTTACGAGACCCTCGCATTAATGCTGCGACGCGCATTTGAGTTTGAGCCCACACCTCATTTAATACGCCCCAATTCCGATAAGCCCTTTAAGAACTAGGGGATGTATGAATCGGAACGCTTTCAAAATCAGACAGAAGATACGAATCTCAATCGGACTGGTGAGTTTGATTTTCGCCTTAGGCATTTCGAATTCAGCAAACGCATCGACTGTGCTCATCGACGCCTTCCGCGAACACGTGACCTTCTCGCTTGAGGCCAATTATGGAAGCTGCAGGCAAGAACTCTTCCCACCATTTAACTCGTCATGGGTTGCCTTTCAAAATCGCCCCTATGAAGAAACGCTCTTTTGGAGGCCGTCGAGTATCAATTGCTACAATGCCAATGCCAAAGAAAATCTAGTCAATTACACATTTGCCACACGCTTTAGCCCAATTGCTTATTTCAAGGGCGACGACCTTTACGCTCTTTTAACTGATTTCGACCCAGAAAAAGTCTTTATGCAAGTGAGTTGGAATTTAGTTGAAATCAATAGCATAGACAAAACCCACTCCATTGCCAAAACCGGCACCAAGGCGATTTACTTCACAAAGCAAGACCAAAAAGACGGCGGATCAATACTCGTCCCAAAAGATAAAGACATCCGTTTCAATCACTTCGAACTAGCACCAAAGGGAACTTATGTTGCAATCATCTCAATTGCCCTTCGAACCGATATTAAATCCGGCAAAAGAGAATCTAAAAAACTCACGCTCGCCACAATGCAATTTAGCCATAAACTCACTCTGCCCGATGAAGACGGCACCCTAGACAAAGCATCAGGGTTCAGCATACGTATTCCGTTTATGGATGTCGGCCCAGCCGATGGAGCAACAATCAACCCAGAAAAAAAGAATTTTGCCGCATTCGAAACACTTCTGCCGAAAACTAAGAATGAAAAATGTTCTGCATCGTTAAATTTATGGGCCGGCGAACTCTCGGATGAAGCGCTAAAAAAATTCAAACTTTACGTATACACCGATGCCGATGGCATTGTTGATAGCCGAAAACCAAAAGATGAACTGCTCACTGAAGCCACCGGTGCTTTTGACAACGCCCAGTACGTTCAAAATTATATCCAGATTGACGTGACTCCAACGTTTATGCAAAAAAACAAACCGACCGCGATTGGCTTTCTCATTCAAGGGCTAAAAGACGACGCCCCCAGAACCGATTTTGGCTCCGTCGACCCAATGCAACCCAGCTCTATTTTCCTTGAATTATCATGTAATTAAATTGCTATGCTCCCATGCCAATCACTTTCAGAGAATCACTGTGATTGACACCCAGGCCTTGGAATAATACGAATCACCTATGAGCCATTTTTTCGCCTTTCTTTCTAGAATGAAGTTCATTGAGCGATGGAGCTTGATGAGAAATTTTCACAAGGAAAATATTCAGGAACATTGCCACCGAGTCGCCACAATTGCCCATAACTTGGCGCTCGTTAAAAACAAACTTTTTGGGGGCGACTTAAATCCAGACCGCGTCGCAGTTTACGCCCTGTATCACGATACCTCAGAAGTGATTACTGGCGACCTGCCCACTCCAGTAAAGTATTTTTCGAAAGGCATTAAAAGTGCTTATAAAGAAATTGAAGCCGAAGCCTCACGAAAATTGCTCGAAATGCTACCCACTGAAATCCGAGATGAATACGAACCAATCCTTTTTGGAGATGATAGCGACGAGCATTGGATCACCGTAAAGCAAGCCGACAAGCTCTGCGCCTACCTGAAGTGCGTTGAAGAACGTCACACTGGAAATAAGGAATTCCTTCAAGCGGAAAAGCAACTAAGAGCCGCGATTGACGCTCAGGCCGACCCCGCTGTTTCGTATTTCTTAAAAACTTTTGTGCCTAGTTTTTCACTTTCTTTGGATGAAATTAGCTACTGAGCAGTGCTATACTCGGACCGAGTATGGATATTCCAAAAATTCAACCCATGTCGAGTCGAGCTACGATTGCGGCAATCATTGCGCTAAGCTGTTTGCTCGGCGGATATTACCTTGGAAAATCAAGCGTAGTTTCGCCTACTGCCGTAAAAAAGTTAGCCGCAAAAAAAATTAAATCGAGAAAAGCTACTTTTGTAAAATCGCTCGCGGAGCCAAGGATTTCGAAACCAGAAGTAAAAATAGAAATCCAAAAGGTCAAAGAGGTAATCAGCTCCCCACCCGTTGAAAATTCAAATCCCTTCAGTAAAGATGCAATTGGGAAGCTACAAACCGAAACTATTGCTCATTTATTTACCGATTTTAGTTCGAAAATGGCGAGCCTAAGTCAAACCGATTTATCTTCTCTCGACAATATGGCGGACGAACTCATTAGCAGGGACCCAGATACGTATGCGGCCTACAAAGCAAAATTAGTAGTGAATCTGATTCGAGAAACTAAATTTAATGAAAACATTTCAGATTCACTATATGAATCGCTCCTGGACGAACTTTCCCAATTTGACGTAGTTGATAGTGATTACGCACTCAATGAAGAAAGTGAAATTATCGATATTGAAAATACATTGGACGATCTCGAAGACCGTCTCGATGCCCTCGACGAGAACGATCCTGCTGGTGAGGAAATATTAGCAGAAATACAAAAACAAGAGTCCCTGTTGGAAACTGGAGTATTGACCGACGACGATATGATTGACGATGATATTGTAAAGATTCCATTTTACCGAATGCTTGCAAAAGGAGACCACGATAGCTTGATTGACGAGGCCGATCTTTACATCGGTGAGTACCCCGACTCCTCAATAGGCTATTTTTTTAAAGCTCAGGGACTGTGGCGGATCGGCGAACAGGCCGAGGCCATTGCAGCAATCAAAGGTTACGAGGGCGATTCCAAAAAAACCGGAGATATCGCCGCCATGCTCCGCTCCTCGGCCGACCAAAAACCTCTAGATATGATTAGTTCGATTAGAATCGGACCACCCCATTTATAGAAACCACCAATGCATTGGCGAAATGCTCTAGAATCGGATATGGAAATATAGATGTCGATTTTACTTTCTGCACATAAAATTTCAAAATCTTTTTCATCAAGACCCTTATTTGCCGAATTGACTTTTTCAGTGGAATCATCAGATCGAATCGGGCTTATTGGGCCCAATGGAATGGGCAAGTCGACTTTGCTTCGCATATTGAGCAAGCAAATTTCTCCAGATACGGGTGAGCTTTCATTTACTTCGGGTATAAAAATTGGTTTCCTAGAGCAAACTCCTCAGTTTGATGACAATTCGAGTATTATTGAAACACTCATCAAAGACGTTGACCCGGAAGACTGGGAAACCCAAGGCCATGCGCATGAGTATATTTCCCGTTTTGGCCTCGATCAGTTTGAAAGTGACGCAAATGTTACGTCACTTTCTGGCGGATGGCAAAAACGAGTGGCGCTGGCCCGTGAGCTCATTAAAAAGCCGGATCTTTTACTCTTAGATGAACCGACCAACCATTTAGACATTGAAGGAATCATGTGGCTTGAGGATTACCTTTCTCGCGCACGATTCGCGACAATCACGGTGACCCACGATCGATTATTCCTACAAAGGGTTTCTAATTCTATTATTGAACTCAATACGAGACACCAAGGCGGATTGCTAAAAGTAAAGGGAGATTATGCTAAATACCTTGAAATCCGAGAACACTTGATCAACAGCCAAGAGCGGCGCGAGGTGATTTTAAAAAACACTCTACGACGAGAAACGGAGTGGCTCAGACAGGGCGCAAAAGCCAGAACCACCAAGCAACATGCGCGAATTGAAAGGGCTGGGGATTTAAAAGAGTCCGTTGAAAGCCTAACTGTGAGAAACAAAGATCGAAGCGCCAATTTTGAATTTAAGTCGTTAGACCGGATTCCGAAACGACTTATTGAAGCCGAAAAAATTTCTAAATCTTATGGTGAAAAAACTATATTTTCGGATTTTTCAATTAAGATCGGGCCGCGCTCTCGTATTGGATTGTTGGGCGAGAACGGCGCAGGAAAATCAACTCTGATTCGAGTACTAATGGGCCAGGAAAGCCCCGATTCCGGTGAATTGTTTCGATCAGATCAATTGGAGCTGACTTATTTTGATCAAAAAAGGGAAACCCTGGATCCTAATTTGACAGTAAAGGAAACTCTTTGCCCGAAGGGATCGACCGTCGATTTTTGTGGGCGGGAAATTCACGTCAATAGCTACCTTGATCGTTTTCTTTTTGATACCCACCAAGCGGGCATGGAAGTCGGACGATTGTCAGGTGGCGAACAAAGTAGGCTCTTGATTGCGCAGCTCATGCTAAAGCGGGCCAATATTTTAATTCTAGATGAGCCAACGAATGATTTGGATATGGCCACGTTGACGGTTTTGGAAGAATGCATTCGAGAATTTGAAGGTGCTGTGATTTTGGTTTCTCATGATCGATATTTTTTGGATCAAGTAACCGATCAACTCATTGCCTTTCCCGATCCGCAGACCGAAAAAAAAGAGCTCTTGGTTTTTAGTGATTTCTTGCAATGGGAGACCTGGAAACGCAATCAATCCGCTCCTAAAAAAAATACTAAAGGCGCAAAGCCAACCTCCAAGAAATCTGAGTCCACATCAGGCAAGCAAAATGCAGTCTCTAACATGCGGTTGAGCTTCAAAGATCAGCGTGAGCTGGATGGAATGGAGAGTAGTATTCAGGCTGCCGAAGCGCAGCTCGAGGAATTTACAGCGAAAAGCGCCGACCCAAAAATTATTTCAAATCCACTAGCACTAACTGAGCTGACATCGGAAATGTCAAAAATACAAAAAACCATTGAAGCACTTTATCGACGTTGGGAAGAACTCGAATCGAAAAAAAAATAAAGGATTTGAACAATCCTTTTCACGCTATACTCCAACTACAGCGGCATCACGATCGGTGAGCATTCCACCATCTGATCGCTCTCGAACCGTTCCGTCACGCTTCCAGGATCGTTCGCACCGAGGTTCATCGCGCAAATCTTGAACCACTACGATCGGCGATTCGGAGTCACCGCCATCAGAAAATTTAAATCGGCTCACATTACACAGATCATTTAGGTCATCAGCAAAATCCAATAAGTCTTTACACTGATCAGACGACGTCTTGATTTCTATTCCAGCATCCATTGCATGTGAAATCCCCTGAGCTTCTTTGGCTTCTTCGAGTTTTTTCAAAACTCGATCGCGAATTTCCATGACCTCAGCCCATCGATCGTCGCAGAGCTTAGAGTCGCCGGTTTTTGAAAATTCCGATAAATGTACAGTCGATTTTGACGATTCGTTTTCGCCCCGTAGACTCAAAAAAGCTTCCTCAGCCGTATGAACCAATATCGGAGCAATCAGCTTAATTAGCCCATCGGCGATTTCAAATATTGTCTGCTGGGTCCGTCGACGCTTTTTTGAATCCAACGCTTCACAATAGAGTCGGTCTTTAACGGCCGCTAGATATATTGAGGAAAGCTCATCATTGCAAAAATTAAATATCGTTTCATTGACTCGTTTGAATTGGTAGTTCGCGTATGAATCTTTACACGTATTCACAACTTGCCGAAACTCTTCTCTGATCCAACCATCAATTGATTTTGAATCTTCCGGCGCATATTTATAAGGCATTTTATCGGGGTCAAAACCAACTAAGTTGCTCAATAAAAAACGAATCGTGTTTCGAACTTTGCGGTATTCTTCGCTGGCGGTTTTAAAATAAGCCCAATCTACCTTGATATCGTTTACGTAATTGAGAGAGCTCACCCACCACCGGCAAATATCAGCGCCATATTGTTTGAGCAAGTCTTCAACATCTACCGTATTCCCAATCGATTTACTCATTTTATGGCCTTTGCCATCAACCATGAAACCGTGAGTCAGAAGCGTTTTAAACGGAGATACGCCCGTAACCCCCAACCCAGGAAGAAGTGACAATTGAAACCAACCACGGTGCTGATCAGAACCTTCCAAGTATAAATCCGCTGGATACCCGATTCCTCTAGCCCGTAAAACAGAATTCCATGACGATCCGGACTCAAACCAAACGTCAAAAATATCAGAACTCAACTTCAATTCTTGAACCAAATTAACCCAATTGCCCTTGGCCGATTCTGGAAGCATTTCATCGGTGATGGGATCATAGGCTGCCAAAATTTCCTGAGGCGTAGACTTAAACCAAATGTCAGATCCTTTTTCGCGAATTTGATCTGAAACGGCTTCAACCAATTTCGGCGTAATCAAACACTCGCCATCAGCTGTCGTAAAAGCAGGAATGGGCAATCCCCAAACTCGCTGTCGACTCAAGCACCAATCTGGCCTTGATTCGATCATGCCTTGAAGGCGGTTTTTACCCCAATCGGGAACAAAGCGAATTTTCTCAGCCGTATAATAAAGCGCTCGCTCACGTAGCGATTGGGCCTCCTCCCCAAACTTCTGATCAACACCGATAAACCACTGCTCCGTGGCTCTAAAAATAGTCGGCGTTTTACTTCGCCAATCGTGTGGATAGCTGTGCTTAAAAAGGTGAGCTCGAAATAAAAACCCGTGTTTTTGCAGTTCTTCGACAACGAGTTTATTTCCTGCCCATACGTCTTTTCCAATTAAAAAATCAGGGACCGTATCGTCATACGTTCCATCGGCTTTAACCGGGCAATAGATATCTAATTTTTCTTTTAAACCGGTCAAATAATCTTCGTTACCGTGACCAGGAGCTGTATGAACTAGACCAGTGCCGTCCTCAAACGTAACGTAGTCTGCCGTTACAACCGGGCACTCTCTAGAAATAAACGGGTGTTGATATTTAAAACCGGCATCGGCGAGTTCCTGCCCGGTGCAACTTCCTTTCTCCTGAAAGGAATCGATACCAGCGTCTTTAAAAACTTTCTCAGCTAGCTCCTCAACTAAAATAACGTACCGCTTATGTTCAGATTCAAAATATTCGTAAAGGCCATACTTACCCTGCGGTGAAACAGCGACTGCCATATTAGCTGGGAGTGTCCACGGAGTGGTTGTCCAAATCATGAGGTGGACGACTTCGCCGTTTGGCGCATTTAATATTTTAGGAATCGCCGCGCCCGGCTCAATTGGAAAAAGAACATAAACACTGGTGTCTTCTTTTTCAAAATACTCGAGCTCGGCCTCGGCAAGTGCGGTTTGATTAGCGATTGACCAATGCACTGGTTTTAAATCCCGATAGACGATTCCCTTTTTTAGCAAATCTGAAAAAACGAGCAGCACATCGGCTTCGTATTGAGGAACCATCGTTCGATAGGGATCATCGTATCGCCCAGTAGTGCCCAAGCGCTTCAATTGGCTCATTTGTTTGTCGATGAACTTATTTGCAGATTTCTCACAAATCTCTCTAATTTTCAGCTTGGTGAGCTCTTTGGCTTTAGCACCTAAGTCTTTCATGACCTTGTGCTCAATCGGCAAGCCATGGCAATCCCAGCCTGGGACGAACTTCACGTCATATCCGTCCATGGTACGGGAGCGAACGACCATGTCTTTCAAAACTTTATTGAGAAGGTGCCCGAGATGAATCGGTCCGTTGGCGTATGGTGGGCCATCGTGAAATACAAATTCGCCGTTATCGCCGGTCTTATCCCAAATCTGGGAATCCATGGCCATCGATTCCCAGCGTTTCTGAAGCCTGGGCTCCATTTGCACGAGGTTAGCCCTCATTGAAAATTCAGTTTTTGGTAATTGAAGTGTCCCGCGATAAGGATCTTTTTTCTGCCCCAATGGTTTTGAGTCTCCGTTTGTGATTTAGGGATTACCCGATTGAATCGGACCTAGTCCATCAAAAAATGGAAGTATTCTTCTTTGATGTCATCAAATTCGGCATTTTCGGAGTGGCATTTGCTACATTGAAGATTTGGAATCTCAAAATTGGCCGCCTTAATTTGTTCAGCATTGAATAATCCAACCAGTTCGTGGCCGCAATCTTCGCAGGTAAAGGGCACGTAAACCGATTCGACTTCTCCACCACATCGAAAATTGGAAATCAAATTCATCTGCTCCACAATTGCTGTCGAACATTCCTTGAAAACCAACTTAGCGCCCTTTTCCGACACCGTTTGAAAAAATTTAATCCATGCTTTGACGCCAACTGAATTGATTCGAGGGATCTCACGACAAATCACGTGGACCTCGCTTGCAGATACCTCACCCACCTGCTCAGCAAATTGAGCATTTTCGTCTATCGAGCCATTGAGCTCTAAATTCAACACATCACCTTGTAAATCAGAATTAATCTTCAGCATTACCCTGTCCTTCTACTAAAAGGTTAAATCACCCCCTATCTGTTTGCAAGACCAAGCGATTTCTCATATGACATCCACTAATGAATGACGCGCTTGCAATACTCTATCAGGATGAACACCTCGTTGTGATCGAGAAGCCATCGGGAATTCTAGTGCATCAGAGTCGCTTAGCCGAGGATAGAACGACCTGCGTTGAGATTTTAAGTCGCCAGCTCAACCGAAAAGTATTTCCCGTGCACCGACTGGACCGCGGAACCAGCGGAGTCCTGGTTTTTGCACTAAGCAGCGCAGCATCTAGACGCGCAGCATTAGAGTTTGAGGAGGGCAGAGTTAAAAAAACCTATCTAACCATTGTCAGGGGCTTTACCGAAAAATCGGGCGACATCGATTACCCGATT
>Ga0066639_10003447_pt1 | contig 13692 bp, 12 predicted proteins | sample CryGeyCG2114_010_2_FD_59504 | JGI IMG/M metagenome (GOLD analysis project Ga0066639, IMG submission 59504) | Groundwater microbial communities from aquifer - Crystal Geyser CG10_big_fil_rev_8/21/14_0.10 | ecosystem: Environmental > Aquatic > Deep subsurface > Groundwater | place: USA: Utah...
TTTATTTCTCAGCTTTCTTTCTGACGGATGGAAAGCAAATGAACCACTTCTTAAATCATGAAATTTTGCCATCTCATGTAATTTATTTATATTATGCAAAGTATAACTTAATTCATATCCATGATATTTATTAAGTAAAGCGTAATTAAGTATTCGTATGTGAACTATTTCGAATATTTTTTTAAATGGCATAACCGATGGGATATTGTTCCAAAACCTAGTAATCCAAAATATATTAAATGCTGGGATCGTATTAAAAGCTACTCCATTTTTTTTCAAAATTTTATGTAAAATATTAAGTATCCCCTGAGTGTTATTAAAATGCTCTATTACTCCCCCACCATAAATAAAATCAACAGAATTAGGCTTGATTGGCATTTGATTAATATCAGCATGAATTAATAGATATTTTTTTAAACCCATCTCATCAAAATATTTTCTTAAAGATACAAGCACTTTATAATTGAAATCAATACCAACAAAATAACAATTGTATTTCTTAGCAATATATTCTCCTATATAACTTGGTCCACAACCAATTTCTAGATAAACTGTGTTAGAAGTAAATGAATATTCTTTAACAATATATGAGATGTGGTCCTTGAGCTTGTTCTCTCTAAAATCGATCCTATCGGATTTAAGTTTTTTAAGATTAAAATCATAAATCTTTTCCCATGTCATTTGGGACTTTTTAATTGCATTAGTTAATGATAAATCCGTCACCCAAATTCCATTATTATCTAGACTTACCTTCTCTTTATCTAAAATTGTTGCTATATTCATATGACTACCTTGGCTTAATTATAATCTTATTTTGATTTTGATTTAACCAGCTTCCCCACCAGCTAAATGTACTATTGGCTATTATATTATGTTTACATGCACTCATAAGCTTCATGTCCTTATATGCTTCTTTTCCTATGTTATGGTCCATAAAATAAGCATTCTTAAGATGTGGTTGTAAATTCTCCCTACACCATGAAATATCATCTGAAAAAACGTAAAAAACCGGATCACTTACGACTTGCTTAATTTTTTTAATAGATTCTAGATAATAATCAAGACCTATAAATTGTACCAGATTATTTTTATTAGTAACATAATCCGTTCTTCTTACATGAAGACTAACAGAATTAAATGCCTGAATTTGCTTCAAAATTTTTTTGTTATTATCATCTAATTTCTTCTTTAGCGTAAATTCATTTCTTATAGTATTTTCTATTTTCTTGAAATACCTCTCATCCGCCCAATATCCTTGAATATATGAATCATTTTTTATTGATAAATAATTAGAATTATAATTGTATGGATATTTTTGTGTCACAATATGTTTATTAAACTGAAGCTTAAATCTTTCATCAAAAAGATATAGAAGTCGATTTACAAGACGATTTTGTACAACACCGAGCTTATGTAAATCACTTGTCCTTGCTCTTGAAACAGAAATATTAAATACATCCAATTCAAAATCTCTCTGAGTATTAAAAAGTGCATTGGTAAAATGAAATTTTAGATCTGTTCCATGTTCAGTTGCAATGGCTTTGCCAAAAGCATATTGAAACATCTGATTACCCAAACCTCCAGTTAGATTTATTATTACCATAGTGAAACTTTAAAAATATTTATTATATTTCAACTTTTATCTCTTACTATTTCTAAATTTTATAAACAATGACACACTAAAACGAGTAGGTAAAATCATTACACCTGTTAATTGAATTCCATTGATAATTAAATCAAGAAATGTTCTCTTGTATGCATCATTTTTTGCATAATTATTTCTAACTTCAAGCGTAGACAAGAATTGGTGTTTTAGTTTTTTAAAAGTTGCTGAAGTTTGTGTAATTCTATATTTCAATATTGAATTTTGTATGTTTGCGAATTTCCAATTAATCCCAATTCTAAATGACATGTCTATGTCTTCTGCAGGAGGATACTTTAGATTATAACCTCCAACTTCATCAAAACATTGCTTTCTGATCATTGCTGCAGGCTGAGCAACGGGCGAATAGCGAAACATCCGCTTCCTTAAAACAGCATCGTCTTCAGCATATTTTCGAACGCTTTTTACCTTTCCATTCTCAAAAAAATCCAAAAAACCACCAACAATGCCCACCTGAGGGTAGCTATTTAGAAAATTCACTTGCTGTTCTAACCTTTTAGGATAAGCAATATCATCCGCATCCTGCCAGGCGATATATTTACCTTTTGCTAATTTAATTAATTTATTTCTTGCTCCCGCTATGTAAAGATTTTTTGGATTTTTAAATATTTTTATCCTATTATCTTTTTTTACATAATCATTAAGAATGTTCCATGTATTATCGGTGCTTGCATCATCTAGAATGATAAATTCAAAATTTTTGTATGTTTGCTTAAGAATACTTTTAATTGCTTCGTCTATGTAATTCTCCGCATTATAAGCGGGCATAAGTACCGAAACTAACGGGGAGTCTGATTTTATTTTTGTTGAAAATACCATTCAATTGTATTTTTTAAACCCTCTTCAAAGTTAATTTTTGATTTGAATCCAAACTCTTTTTTCGCTCTACTTATATCCAGCTTTCGTCTTGGCTGTCCATCTGGTTTTGTAGTATCCCATATTATTTTACCGTTATATCCAACAATTTGTTTAATCATTTTTGCTAAATCCTTAATAGAAATTTCAAAGGAAGCGCCAATATTTACAGGTTCTGGTTTGTCATATTTTTGAGTAGCTAATACGATCGCCTCTGCAGCATCTTCTACATATAAAAATTCCCTAGTTGCTTTACCTGTGCCCCAAATCGTAACAGTCGGCTTATTCCCTTCTTTCGCTTCAATGAATTTTCTAATTAATGCTGGAACTACATGCGAAGATTTAGGATCAAAATTATCACCTGGTCCGTAAAGATTAACTGGCAATAGATATATAGCATTAAATCCATACTGCTGTCGATAAGCCTGAGCTTGGACAAGTAACATTTTCTTAGCAAGACCATATGGTGCATTTGTTTCTTCCGGATAACCAATCCAAAGATCATCCTCTTTAAATGGAACAGGGGTAAATTTAGGATAAGCGCATACTGTACCAATTGCTACAAATTTTTTTACCCCTGCAAGCCGTGCCTGCTCCATAAGATTAACTCCAATAATCAAATTATCATAAAATAATGATCCAGGATTTTCTTGATTATACCCAATTCCCCCCACATTAGCTGCTAAATGTATAACAACATCAGCATTTTTAACCACCTTACTACAATTCTCTTTTTTTCTAAGATCAAATTCTTTTGACCTAGGAATATAAATATTTTTTTCAGGTACACCCTTTTTAATTAAACTTTGAACTAAATGACTTCCTAAGAAGCCTGCCCCACCGGTAACAATTAACTTATTTTCTTTAAGATTTAACATAAACTATATAAATCTCCGAATATAATAACATACTTGTATTAAGCAATAAACCTTTTCTCAATTTATCTAGATATATCTCATAACTGTTAATTTAAAATCAATTTTTATTTAGATTTATCATAGTAATTGAGAATTTTTAATCTATAAAAAACTGCAAGAGTATCTATTAATGTTAAAATTGCTATCTTCCAGAAATTAGTATTATTAATAGAACCGGGCTTGAATTTTAATTTAACTGGAGCTTCATAAATCTTTGTATATCCAAGAGATCTGGCAACAGCTAAAACCTCTACATCAAAAGCGAATCTTTTTATAATTATTTTTGGAAAAACCCTTCTTGCTACAACTTTTTTATAGAGCTTAATACCCACCTGAGTATCCTTAACATTAAAATCAAATAAAATCCTAATAATTGTTCTATATCCCCATGAAAGAACCTTTCGGCTCAAGGGATATGTTACCTTACTATCCGGATGAAGCTTGCTCCCTAATACTATATCTGCTTTATTCCAATCAAAAATATCAAGCATGAACTTAATTTCATTAGGATCCAAATCCATTCCTGCATCTATGTAACCGATGATATCTCCCCTCGCTTCTTTAACTCCGTATTTTATAGCAAAGCCCTTTCCCTGATTCTTCTCATAGCCAATGACTTTTATAGTCCCTGATTGTTGACTACTGATTACTGATTTATGAGTGAGTCTCTTGGCTTTTTCGTAAGTTTTATCTACAAAACCATCAACCACCACAATAAGCTCGTACTTTAATGGAAGTGTGGCAAGTACGTTTACTAAATTATCTATGTCTTTAGCTATGGTTTTTTCTTGTTTATAGGCAGGTAAAACAAGAGATAAAAGGCGTTCTGCCATAATTATGGTTAAATAAATTCCTTCTTATAATTTATCCATAGATAATACAATACAAGACTTATCATAAGCAATAATGTCGAGATTATAGAAACATAAATTATGTGAGAAAAGGTATCATGATATATGTAGATCAATCCAATCTGGAGTAGAGCGAAAATAAGCACAATCACCGAAACAAATGTTTTTTTAATTGATAAAAAATAACTAATCATTACATTATTCAAGCTGTAAAGGGTAAGGAAGATTCCAAAAAGACCAATTATTGGAGCTAAAATAAAGTAATCTCTCCCACCTAAAAATATACTTATAGTAAACTCTGGAAATAAATAGTAAAAAACTGTAATAGAGGCTCCTGCCAAAAACACGAGCACAAGTGACAAAAACAACAAACTATTGTATTTTTCACCTTTCGAATGTCTTTTAACTATCAGGGGAAACATAACTAAAGGGATAGGTCCTGTAAAATAAAAAATAACTCTTCCAATCAGGGACATACCGCCATAAAGACCTGCCTCATCAGGTGTAAAATAATGCTTTACTAAAATTACATCAGTTGAAATAAAAGATGATAATGAAATAATTGCAATAGCGGCCGGAAAAGCATATTTTATAAATTCATTTATGGGTATATTTACTTTCTGCGCTCTTTGACTAATAATTTTTCGCAGAATAATAAACCCACCTACTAATCCTATAATTGGAAACATAAGATTTCCAAACAGCGCACCAAAAACCTCAAATCCCAAATAAACTAGAAAAACGCCTACTATTAATTTTGCAATTCCTGATAAAACATTCAGTAAACCGACTTTTCCAAAAAGAAGCATACTTTGTAGAAATGCTGAATTTAAAATTGCCATATAACCAACAGCAACCGAAACACCAGCTAGTATAATTAACCCATAATCTTCAATATTTAAAAAACTCGCGATTGTAGGCGAGAAAATAACAAAACTAATCATGATTAAAACCCCAAATAGTAGCAGATATTTAAACAGCTTAAAATAGAAAGCTCCAGCTCTAGCAATCTCATTATTTGCAAAAAACCCTGCTGCATATTTAACAATAATTGCTACCAAAGACTGCGCTGGAATAGAAAGAAGTAGAATTAAAGAAATAAGTGCAGAAAAAATTCCATATTCTGCATACGTTAGGCCTCTAACCAGATAAAGATTCAAAATAAATGCTAATGCACTGGATATGGTGGTTCCTATAAAAATATAAAAACTACCTGAAATTAATTCATGGCGAGCGAGTTTAGTTATTAAATCCTTTATTTTGTTCATAGTTCTTTGTTCTTTGATCCTAGAGGACGACCGTCTTTGGGATTAGTTTTTAGATAGGTAATTAGTCCATTTAATAGTTTACTACAGTTAGTTGCCTGCTCTATAAGTTTTTCATAATCTGATTCTTTTAAATAGCCTAAATCCCTGGATAGTAGTAGATGATATTTAGTTTCTTCGAGTGATCCTTTTGCCAAGTATACAAATTGTAGATATTCTTTTCTGTATGACCTAGCACTCCCCTCTACTAAATTAGCTGCAACAGAACTGACAGATCTACATACTTGATCAGTTAGCCTGAATTTCTCTTCCTCAGGAAAACTTTTTACAGCTTTATAAACCATAATTACTAGCTTGTGTGCTTCTTGCCAGGCTTGTAAATTCTCAAATTTATTTTTAACAACCATATTTATTCGAGATCCTCGATCATTGCTCTTAGATCTTAGCGTTTTGTTCTCTGATCGCAGAACCAGGAACTAGGAACTAAGAACAAAGAACTAAATCTTCAAGGTAATTTCTTAGATGAAATCTATACATAAAAAGCTAAAAAATTGAAATAAATTATAGGTGTTTTTATTGTAGCAATAAGTCTAGATATATACTAATATCTTTTTGTGTAAGCTCAGGATTATTACCAATATATAATCCTTGCGAGTGAACAGTGTTTGCATTTAGAATTTTATATTTAGTTTTAATATATTTTTTATAGAAAGGCTGAGTTGTTATATTCCCTGCTACAATTGGCCTAATTTCTATCTTTCCTTCGCATTTAGCTACCAGTGCGTCTCTTATTTTTTTAGTTTTGCAGACAATTGGAATAGCAAAATTTGAAACTAAATCTATGTGTTTCATGTTTAACGGATAATAGTTTGGATTATCATATATCTTTTCAGATATCTTCAGAAAATTCTCATTTCTTTTTTTTATAATTTCTTCAATGTAATTTAGCTGATTATTTCCCAAAAATCCGTTTATCTCGGTGGGCCGAAGATTATAGCCTAAATCATAAAAAGTATAGCGCGAATAAAACGTAGAATTGACTTTAAATTTTTTCCTGATTTTATCCTGCTTGCTAAATTCCAGATTCCTATCCCAGCCGTGTGCCCTAACGAGCCTTAGCATATCTGCTAATTTTTCATCGTCCGTACAAATCATTCCCCCTTCTATGGTGGACATATGATGGCCTACATAAAAAGAAAAAGTTGAAGCCATTCCAAAGTTGCCCAGTTTTTTACCTTTATAGACAGTTCCCAAGGATTCGCAATTATCTTCAAGCAGAATGATTTTATACCTACGGCAAATTTTCTTAATTTCATCCAAGTCTCCGCAAAAACCAAGAAGATTCGTAATAAACAACGCTTTAACTTTTGAACTCTTTAATGCCCTAAGAAGAGTTTCACTCGAAATATTTAGCGTTTCAAGCTCTACATCTACCGGCACGGGCCGAAGGTCCATCTGTATAAGAGGCATAGCATTTGTAGACCAAGTAAGAGAAGAAAAAGCTACTGTGTCTCCTTTTTTTAATTTTCCGAGATTAAGAAGTGATTGAATCAAAGCAAGGTTAGCACTGCTTCCAGAATTCACAAAAACTGCATTCTTTCTCCTCTGCCATTTGGCAAATGACTTCTCGAACTTTTCGCACTCAACCCCAAAGCTCAATTTCTCTGACTTCAATATAAATGCATTTAAAGATTTCTTGGTTTCTTTTTCTTTATAGAATGTTGATTTTACTAATGGGATCATCTTTTCAGCAGATGCCCTATTCTAGCACAACTTTTCTGTAAATTTTATTTGTTTCTTCAGCAGTTTTTTTCCATGAGAATTTAGTGGCTTGTGTAAGTCCTTTTTCACTAAGTGCTTTTCTTAATGCTTCACTTTCCATAACCTCTTCAATTCCATCCTTTATGGAATCTACATTATAGGGATCCACAAAATAAGCTGCACTATCCACTACCTCAGGAACAGAACCTTCACGCGAGGTTATTACAGGACAGCCGGATGCCATAGCTTCCAGAAGTGGAAGTCCAAAACCCTCATAAAGTGAGGGCATTATAAAAGCTGATGCGCTTTTATAAAGCATTACTAAATCTTCGTCTGTGACAAATCCCAAAGGAATAATTTTCTCATTTCCTTTTGATAAAACCTGAGCCTCGTAAAGATCTTTATTCCAGGAATTACTTTTATCAAAATCTTTATTTACAAATGCACTACCCGCTATAACCAGAGTTTCGTCCGTTTTCATTACTGCTTTAATTAGTGATGGTAAATTTTTATTCCATGTCGCATCACCTACGTAAAGAAGAAAATTTTCCGGCAATTTATATTTCTTTCTTACTTTCAACTTTTTACCTTTAACCTTGAACTTAACGAAGTGACTTGCAGCTGCAAGATATACTACTTCAATTTTTGAAGCGGGAATTCCTGTAAACTTATGGATATCATTTTTGGAGGAATGAGAGTCCGTAATAATCATATCCACTTTTTTTAAAGAATTTTTTTGAATTTGCCATTTAACTTTCCCTTTTAGTCCCGATGGAAATTTATCAGAAAAAACTAAAGGAGTTAAATCATGGACCGTAACTACAATTTTATGAGTCTTTTTCATGGGAAGCGTAATAAAATATGGCTCGAAATAAGGAATATGAACTATGTCTACATCCTCAGGTAATTTATCCCCTCTTTCAAAGAAAATATAATCATTTTTAGGATAAAATTTCTCTAAAGACTCCTTAAGGTTAGTTAGATAAAATCCGGTACCCCTAACCCTGTGCTGAAGGAAGTGCCCGCTTGATAATGGAGAAAAATCTATTCCTATTTTCATATTTTTTCATAAACACCTATAAGTATTTTTTTGAAAAATGCAACGCTTAATATGTAAAAGAAAGGTAAAACTGAAAGAAAATAGTTTGTTGAAGAATATCCAGTAGATAAAGTTAATGTGTATATAACTAACCAAATAAACAAGAACTTTTCAGCTTTATTTAGTTTAATTTTTTTAAACAAATACATTATTCCATGAGCTATTGTACTTAAAACTGATAATGGCCAAAGAATTAACCAATTTGGGTCACTTGAGATCGCCCTATCACCCCACCAAGTGTACCATCTATTGAATAATATAAGTTGCCAAAAAGAAAATGGCAATGTGAATTTTGAACTGTGATATTCAAGTATATAACGTTGAATACCGAAAACCTGAACAATACTGTAACCATCCATTATCGTTCTTGCATAAGACATTACTAGAACTACTAATGCTAAAGGCAAACTAAAAATAAAACTTAATAATTTTTTAGATATACTTCGTTCTTCATATAATAAATATAGACCCATACAAAAAGTCATTACAGCCCCGGTAACAAAAAACCTAATGCTTATTACAAAACCAAGCATTATTGAAGTGAGGATAAACCATTTTATATATTTCTTGTCATATAATGCTTTAATAAAAAAGTAAAATGCAAAAAGTATAAAAGGAAGCTGAATTGGTTCCACAAGAGGTGCAAACCTTAGCTTATTTAAGAAAAGTGGCTCATTAATTAAAAATCCTAAAGGTATTAAAGCAAAAATAGAGCTGCCCATAACCAACCTACTTATTAAAAAAATTGCTATACCTATAGTTATTAATGAAAATACTATTATTGTTTTAGAGTTATCAAAAATAAGAATTGAAAGAGATATGAAATAGTTACCAAGCGGTGGGTGATCATGAGTTATTAGTATTGGATTTAAGCCTTTTAAAAAAACTCCACCCGCAAATGATCTGAAAACTTCATCACGAATTATTACCGGATCTTCTTTTTTTACAAACTGCGAATTAGAATATAACTCCTTAAATTCTGAATATTTCTCTTCGTATCCTGAGTAGAAAAGACTTTCTCTTAAATCTATTACTGTTAATATAGGTCTAATTAGAATAACAGCTAAAATAACGATGAAAATAATTCTTTTGTGTTTTATTAATAAATCAATTAATAATTTTACTTTGTTTTTCATTTACTGTGCCATTTCCAAGCGCTTTCAGCTATTGTATTGAGATCTGAATATTTTGGGTTAAAACCTAATTCATTCGTAATCTTTGTTGCGTCAGCAATTAGCCTATCAGCATCACCACTTCTTCTATCAGCTTCTTCAATCTTCATTTTTAGACCGCTTACTTTTTCTACCATTTCTACTACTTCTAAATTTGAAATACCAATTCCTGTTCCCACATTATAAAAATATCCACCTTTCTCATCTGTTATCTTTTTTAGAGCAAGCTTGTGCGCCTCTATCAGATCCAATATATGTATATAATCCCTAAGACACGTCCCATCCGGTGTATCATAATCAGTTCCATAAAGATTAAAACTCTTACTTTCTTTAACAGCCCTAATCGCAAGCGGAATAATATGCGTTTCAGGCTCATGCGCCTCACCCATACTTCCGTCCAAAGCAGCGCCTGAGGCATTAAAATATCTAAGACATGAAAAGCTAATTTCAGGATCTTTTTCCCTAAGCTCTGAAAGAATTTCTTCTACCCTCAGCTTTGTCCTGCCATATGGGCTTGTAGGATTCTTAGCGTGATTTTCCGGTATAGGCACTATCTCAGGATTACCATAAACTGCAGCAGTAGAGCTAAAAATAAACCTCTTTACACCATGTTTTATTGCGGTACTAAAAAGATTACGGGAACCATCTACATTTACCTCCTCATATAGCTGTGGATTTCTTGTAGATTCTTCTACTGAAATGAGACCTGCGAAGTGAATTATCGCTTCAAATTCATATTCTACAAATATTTTCTCCATTTCATCAATACTTCGTATGTCGGTTTTAAAAAATTTAGCTCTAGCATCTACTGCTTCCCTATGTCCCCTTTCCAGATTGTCAATAACAGTTACCTCATGACCTTCATCAAGCAGGCTCTTTACCATAAAAGAACCAATGTAACCAGCTCCACCCGTTATCAAAACTTTCATATTCTTATTTTACATTTTATTTTAAATTAATGGAAATATTTGCATTTCATTTTTAAACTAAAGTACAATCTTTTTGGTGTTCAAGAAAATAAATAGTCTTATTAACAATATAAAGAAAAATCGTATTGGATCTCTACTTTATTTTAGTGGTGTATTGCTTATTCTATACAACATCGCTCTTGCCTCAATGCATTTATTTACTCAAGATTTTAGTTTTAAAATGGACATACCCAGAGATTTCCTTCTCATAGACAACGCCATCCAGAACCATAAAATCGAACTTATTGGTCCAAAAGCAGCAGGCATTCCCGGAATATTCTTTGGCCCAATCTGGTATTGGATGATGACTCCTATATTTATAATCGGAAAAGGTGATCCTACAGTAATAGGCGCCTTCTGGTTATTTTTAGTTATTCTTCTTATAGGCATAACTTACTTTATTGCTAAAAAAATATTTGGTAAAGAAGTAGCATTTATAAGCGCATTATTAATTTCATTTAATGCTCCTACTCTTGCACTGGGCTTTACACAAAGCTTTGGATCACTTCTTATGTCTCCTTTTATTTTCTACTCTCTTTATAAATTTTATATTAGTAAAAACGTTAAGTATTTTATTTTAGCAATATTTCTAATGGGTATTACTTTTCACTTACAACCGGCTTTTACGTTGCTTGTGGTTGCATCGAGTGGACTTTTCTTTTTATACTTTTTAATAAAAATAAAAAAGATTCATTATTTACTTTCATACCTCATACTCCTCATTCCTCTTTCAACTTATATTGTTTTTGAACTAAGGCACAAATTTCTTATGACAAATGCCTTCTACAATTTCCTTTTTAACCACTCAACGGCCGTTACCAAAGATGAAAACCTAACTACCTCTGCATTATTAATTAATAGAATTATAGGTTTCATGTCGGGCTTTAATTTTACACACATTTATTCCAACCATATCATGATAGGAATTTTGATTGCACAAATTTTTATTATCTATATGTTATTTAGAAAAAAAATCAGAATTGGAAAAGAATTTTACATAATGATTTATTCTATTTTTATTCTTTTCTGGATTTTAAGCTTTTTATTTAAAGGGTTTGTTTGGCCGTACTATTACTGGGCATTTCTACCTATTGGCGCCATAATATTCTCATCAATTTGGTATCTAATAAATAAAAAGTTATTTATAATACTGGTGAGTATAATCTGTATCTACATGCTAAATAATATATGGGCGCCATTAAATAACTGGTCAAACCCAGCATTATTCAGTAATCCATATGCAGACACTTCTTCGTGGAAATTAAACAGAGATGCAGGGAAAATAATGTTTGATGAATCAGAATCCAAATTTGGATACTTTGTTTTTTCACCAGATGAAATTGGATTATCTATAAAATATGCTATACGCTATTGGCAATATAGAAACACTGATAAAACTGCAACCTTGTGTAAAAAAATGGAAACAACTTATCTTTTCTATTACCCGGATGATCCAAATTCAATAGCAGACAGTTATTATTGGAAAGAAGAAAGAATAAAAATTCAAAAGGATCCTGTTCAATCTTTCTCACTAGGAATAGTGAAGATAGAAAAATACACCTTAACCCCCGAGGAAATTCAAGTAGCCCATGACCCTAATCTTTTATGTACCTTGATCTTTAGATAATGCAATACTTATAAACTGCATCCGGAAGGAAAAATATCCAAATAATCGAAATAATGATTAGAATCAAATAAACCGTAGTTATTAATTTAGATCTTTTCTTTTTTATAAATTGATAATGACCGTATGCTGAAAGAACTTGAAACGGAATAATAATTAGAATAACTTTAAACGTAAATGGCAGGACAGGATTAAATAAAACTTCAATAAAGGGAATTACAAAAGATAAAAGAATTATAAGTCCTATTCTTTTATCCTTTTTCTTCGAATTTAAATAATACCAAATCCCCAAAAGCATTCCGAAAATGCCCACAAAAGTAATAAAGGATGCAAAAAAACCTATATCAAGAAAATGTGTATACCTTTTATACACGTCAAGCGCAAATTGCGTAACCTTATTATGGAAGAATCTGGCAACAAATATCGGAACAGAGGCATCCTTATGAATTAGATCAATAATCTGCAGCTCAAGATCATATGCTGAAAAATAAATAGTATCCAAAAATGATTTACAATTTACCCAGAATCTTAATGGCAACAACTGGAAAGCCAAAAGAAATATAACTGAAAATAATTTTTTATTTTTCATAAACTCCAGAACTGTGCATAGATAAAACTCTTGTCATGAGGAAGGCTAATCTCATAAATTATGTTTTCATAAGCGTCAGGACCATAATATGGCCTAACATAAAGTACTTTCTTATCCCTCCACTCCTTAGGCTTTTTCCATTTAGACCTAACCATTAATGGATTTTTATTTCCTGTATAAAATTTACTGTAATATGGCAAAGAATTAAATTTACTATCAAAAATTACATAGTCAAAATCCTTCCCAAGCTCACTCGCTTTATAGAGCATTTCTTTATAGCCAGATCCCCAGTCGCGATCGTTTACCTGAGGATAATGAACATAGTAAAAATGTCTGTAAATCAAAAGCTCATAAAGTACTGCCAGAAAAAATACTAAAAAAATAACTTTTCTAAACTTATAAAGTCTCTCATATATATAAATTAGTCCCAAAGAAATAAGAAATGTAAATGGAATAACCAGTGTAAGTGATCTTAGTGTATGAGGACTCGGTAAGGTAAAGGCAGCTGCTAGAGGTGAAACAAATATTAAAAACAGAATAATCCATTTAGCATGCTTTTCTTTTATTTTAATAAGTGCAAAAAACCCTGCAAGCAAGAACGGAAGCTGCCATTTAAATAATGGTCCAAAATTATGGATCTGATGCCTACCTATCCCATCCCCTGTGTTAAATAAGAAATGAAAAGAAAAATATGACAAGTAATTTCTGAAAACCGCCAGAGGGTACTGTATCAATTTATCCAAAATAGAATTTGCTTCTACCTCATTAAAAACTGATGTTTGAGAAAATCTTTGAGATCCTTCCGGTGAAATAGAAAAAAGCAAAAGCGGAAAAATTAATACTCCAAACAAAATAAAGCTTCCCAAAATATTCTTTTTTTCCTTAGGATGAATATAAATATATAAAATGCCAAGAAATAAAACTGAAA
>Ga0066639_10003448_pt1 | contig 13689 bp, 13 predicted proteins | sample CryGeyCG2114_010_2_FD_59504 | JGI IMG/M metagenome (GOLD analysis project Ga0066639, IMG submission 59504) | Groundwater microbial communities from aquifer - Crystal Geyser CG10_big_fil_rev_8/21/14_0.10 | ecosystem: Environmental > Aquatic > Deep subsurface > Groundwater | place: USA: Utah...
CGCAGTAACCCTGCGGGTTACTTCAGATCACTCGCACTGTTGGGGTAGTGAGCAGTTACGCCGAGGCGTGAAGAGGTCCGTCCTTGGGTAGAAATTAGTCGACTCGGGCGTCTTGGTTGAGGAGTCGCTGCCTCATCTGCGCGAACCGGCGCTGTTGCTCCAGAGCAACCTGTTCGGGTGTTTTTTCAACAGTTGCAAGACCACTGCTCTGTCCACCGCTGTGCATACTGTTGTTGGGTTTTTCAGCACGGCCGCCAATAATATTTACTACCGGAATGACGATCGGGCTGTGCTGGGTCTGCTCATACAGAAAGTGGGTAACATAATCTTTAAGCTCGGCCTTAAAGCGGTCCAGATCAATGCGTTTAAAGCGCTGAGCAACCGCCCGGCGTAGTTCGGTGCGAAAGGCGTTCATTAGCTCCTCGTTATCCTTCATGTAGATGAAACCACGGCTAATAATATCCGGGCTGGTAAGCAGTGAGCCGTTTTTCTTATCGATTGTCAGGACCACAGCTACCAGGCCTTCTTCGGCCAGCAGCACGCGGTCTTTAACTACCACCGTACTAACAATCGCACCGGTCTGATCCACTAAGACCGTACCGTGCGGTACTTCGCCAACAACCTCAATCTTATCTTTGCTGATAGCAATTACATCACCGTTACTGGCGTTGACGGTGTTCTTGCGTGGAATGCCCTGCTCTATAGCAATATCAATATGATATTTTTTAGCGGTAAAGTCTCCGTAAATAGGCATGAAGAACTTGGGCCGCACCATGTTGATCATGTCGGCGTATTCGTCTATGCTGGCATGTCCACTTACGTGCAGCGGGCCGCAGTTATCGAGAGCATGGCTCTCATGGCGATAAACATGCACGCCTTTGCGCATAAATTCGTCCACCATCGCCCGGATAAGAGCGTCATTGCCGGTATATGGAATTGGGTTACTAGACAAAATAACAGTGTCCTGGCTTTCCAGCTTTACGTACTTATGATCGCCTGTGCTCATACGTTGAAGCGCCGAATTAGGTTCGGCCTGGCTACCGGTACAGACCACCACTACATCCTGGGGATTCATGCTGGCCACGTTGGCAATCGGTACAAAGGTACCCTTTGGTATCTTCATATAGCCGTTGCGCACAGCCATTTCAAGCGTGCTTACCAGGCTCCTGCCATCTAGCGCAATCTTGCGGTTATGGTGCACCGCCGAGTTGACGATCATCTGTACGCGATTGACGTTGGTGGAGAACATGGCTACGAAAATACGGCCCGGAGCGCCGTCCATGATGTCTATGAAGCTTTTTTCTATAGTGCTTTCACTTGGCGTCCGTCCGAGACGCTCGGTAGTGGTGCTCTCGCTCATCAGTAGCAATACACCTTCTTTACCCAGCGCCTCCAGACGTTCGATATCAGTTCTCTCGTGGTCCAGCGGGTTAGGATCCAGGCGGAAGTCGCCGGTGTTAATGACCCGGCCGACAGGTGTATCAATGACTATCGATGTACTACCGGGGATGGAGTGTGTAACGCGTAACAGTTCCACAAAGAAAATGCCGATTTTAAGACGTTCGTGGGTGCTCTCATTCATGATGACGGTTTTAAGCTCAAAGCCATCGGGCATCGGCAGGCCGAAGTTTTGAAATATCTCCTCCACTCTGCCAATAGTAAAACGGCTGCCGTAGACCGGCACATTGTATTTAGACAGAATGTGCGGCAGAGCACCCATATGGTCCAGGTGGCCGTGCGTGATAACAAAGGCCTTTATCTTGTTTTTTATCTGGTCCAGATAGGCGGTGTCGGCAATACCGTAGTTAATACCTGGCAAATCAATCCCCAGGTCGTTGCCACAATCGATGACAATAGCATCGTTAGCGTATTCAATAACCATCATATTCTTCGCCCCGCCCTCATCCATACCGCCCAGTCCGGTAATTTTTAGACGCGGGTTATCGTTTATGATATTGGCCCGGCGGGGCTGAGGTTGTTCGCCGCCACTCGTTGAAGCGTCCAGATATTGGCTGGCGACGCGGTTAGCGTCCTGCACGGTTCTTTTTTGGGCACGAATAGCCGCTCCGCGGCTGACGTTACGGCCAGTTGAAGTTACCAGGCTACGTCCACGTGGTGGGCCGGCCTGCCTCCTAACAGGGCTAGCGGCGGCGCTGCCTGTTTTGACTTGTTTTTGGTTGTTTTTTGGATTCATATTTTAGTTAAGTCTCCTAAACTTTTCGTTGAAAAGTTTGGCGGCTGAATTCCTTTCTTATATTTAAGTTCATTTAAAATTAATTCCTTTATTTAATTTGCGCTAAAATGTGCGGGATTCGAGCGAAATCGTCGATTAGAGTTTGCCTCATCGAACCATTATAGAGAGCTGCAGCCGGGTGAAATAAAGGCAGCACAACCCAAGCCGCGACTTGGCTGTCGCTTTTTTTCATTCCCAATTCTGAATTCTTTATTCTAATTCTCTTGGGCTGGCCGTGCACGTTACTGATACGCACGTTGGGCAGAAACGATTCCATGCTATGTCTGCCCAAAGTTACTATCAGCTTTGGATGTATCGCGACTATCTGCTTCCATAGATACGGTAAAAACACCGTTTTTTCAGATGGCAGCGGGTCGCGATTGTCCGGCGGGCGATATTTGACGATATTGGTGATATAAACGTCTTGCCTCTTTAAACTAATACCTTCCAGCATCTCGTTTAAGAATTTACCAGCGGCACCCACGAACGGTAAGCCTTGCAGGTCCTCATTCTTGCCTGGCGCCTCGCCGATAAATACTATTTCCGAGTCAGGGCTTCCGTCGCCAAATACCAGCTGGGTAGCGCTAGCTGCCAGCTCCGGACAGATATTTTGGGCCAGAATGTCACCTTTAATATCTTCTAAGAGTTCGAGCTTTGACTTATCCTTTTTCATTGAAAATTGGTTATTGATAATTCATTGTTAATTGATAATTGAAAAATGTAAATTGACTGCAACTAACGTGGAAACAGATAGCGTACGCCATGCTTTAGCTGTACGAACGCCCAAACTAAGAAGAAGAAAGCCAGGCCGTACGTCAGCCAGGCGCCGGAATCAATCGCCCATGACGCGAAACCGTAGGCTAAGCCGACAAAAACAAGTGCCAAAACAGCACGAATCCACCATCTATGCATTAAGTCCTGTTCACGCGACTGTCTACTAACTCTTCTTGGCATTATTATTTTCCCTTTGTGCGGCTTTCCCCGCCACTAAAATCTTGATGTTATGAAATAGGGATATTCTCCCTCTTCTCCACTCATGATTTAGTACGGGACTTCGCGGCATTACTTATTATTTCTTTCTCGAGTTGCTGCTCGCATACTCAATTGTAACCTACCTCTCTCATCTATAGAGACCAGCTTAACTGTTACCTTCTCGCCCTCCTTTAACACATCACTGGGCTTTTCCACCCGTTCTTCACGTATCTCGGACACGTGTACCAGGCCCTCTTTGCCGGGCATGATTTCTACAAACGCTCCAAAGTCCAAAATACTTACCACCCGGCAGTCCTCGTAGATTTTACCGACTTCCGGCTCGGCGGTTATGCTGTTTATCCATTCGATGGCCGCGTTGATGCTGGTCTTATCGGGACTGGCGATTGTAATCGTACCGTCATCTTTGATATCGATTTCGGTGGCAGTCTCGGCGGTAATTCTTTGGATAATTTCACCGCCTTTGCCGATAACTTCACGTATCTTTTCCGGGTTAATTTTGATAGCCTCGACGCGCGGCGCGTACGGGCTCATTTCTTTTCTTGGCTCTGGCATGGTTTGCAACATATGCTCCAATATCTGAAGACGGCCTTTTTTGCCCTGCTCCAGCGCTTCGGCCAGTACTTCAACCGGTAGACCGTGGACTTTCATATCCATCTGCAAAGCAGTGATGCCTTTGGCAGTTCCGGTTACCTTAAAGTCCATGTCCCCGGCAAAGTCTTCGGCGTCGGCGATATCGCTTAGAATATAGGGTTTGTCACCTTCCATGATCAGACCCATAGCTATTCCGCTCACCGGGGCCTTAAGCGGCACACCGGCGTCCATCAGCGCCAAACAGCTGGAACAAGTAGCCGCCATGCTGGTACTGCCATTCTGGCTCATAATTTCGGTTACCGACCGAATGGTGTAAGGAAACTCGGTTTCATCGGGCAACACTGCCATAAGCGCCCGCTCGGCCAGATAGCCATGGCCAATTTCACGGCGGCCGGGACTGCCTAAGCGCCGTACTTCACCCACCGTATAACCGGGGGCGTTGTAATGATGCAAGTAGCGCCGTTCGCCGTTTCTTTCCATGGTATCAACCAATTGTACGTACGACAGCGATGCCAAAGTTACGATGTTCATAGCCTGAGTCAAGCCTCGGCTGAACAGGCTGGAACCGTGAGCCCGCGGCAAAAAGCCAACCTCGCTGGAAAGCGGGCGGATCTCGGTAAACTTGCGGCCATCAGGACGCACGCTATCTTTTATAATCCCAGCCCGTACATCTTTATGAAGCGCCATGATAAAGGCCTCATCATAATCACTTTTGTGCTCAGAAAACTCCTCGCCCAATTCTTTTTCAAACGCTTCGTGCATCTTCACACGCAACTCATTCACCAGGTCGTTACGCTCCGGATATGGCGCACGTAAGCCTTCACCCAACTTATCTTCTAGCCATTTGTCTACGCGGGTAATGATAGCCTCATCGGGCAGAATAAGCTCATACTTCTGCTTCATCGGGACAGTCTTTTTAACCAGTTCTTCCTGCAAAACAATTGCCGGCTGGATAGCTTTATGCGCATACTCCATAGCCTGTGTTATCTGCTGCTCGCTAACTTCACGGGCGCCAGCTTCTACCATCATGATGGCATCGCGGGTTCCGGCAACTACCAGGTCTAGATCGCCGCTTTCTAAAGCCTCGGTGCTAGTGAAAGCCTTAGGCTCGCCATTTACCAAACCCATGCGGACACTAGCCACGGGACCTTCAAACGGCACTCCAGTTAGCATAAAGGCAGCGCTCATGGCTATCATAGCTACTGAATCCGGACGAAAGCCAGGATCTAGGCTCAATACAGAGGCCACGCCTTGTACTTCATGCCTATAGCCCTTCGGCCACAAAGGCCGGATAGGACGGTCAATCAAGCGGCTGATCAGTACAGCTTCATCACTGGGTCGGCCTTCTCGTTTAATATAGCGGCTGCCGCTGATTTTGCCGGCTGCATAAAACTTTTCTTCATAATCGATGCTTAATGGAAAGTAGTCCATGCTGCTAACCGGCTCGGGGCTCACCATAGCTGTGCCCAGCACAACCGTGTCGCCGTAACGCGCCACAACTGACGCGCTGGTTCTAAAACCAACACGACCGACTTCCAGGGTCAATTGCTTACCGCAAAAGTCCGTGGACACACTAATTATTTTTTTACCTAAGGGGTTGATGGTCTCAGCCATACATATCCTTTCTTAAGGCTGGTAACAGGGTTCAAATGTCCGTATGTAACGGAAACCTGTACTCTATTACCTGCCATTATTTATCATTTTTACAATTTACAATTCACATTTATTTATCAGTTTTCATTTATCATTATCTGAATAATATCATCCGTTAAATCAATGAAAAATGTGAAATGAAAGCGCTAGCGCCTGATGCCAAGCTTTTTAATCAAAGCAAGATAGGCTTCGCCGTCTTTTGCGGCGATGTACTTAAGGTGTCGCTTACGCTGGCCAACCAGCTGCAATAAACCCCTGCGGGCAGCAAAGTCCTTCTTGTTCACCTTCAAGTGCGCGGTCAATTCGGTAATACGGGCGGTCGCGATACCAACCTGTACGGCGGCCGATCCGGTGTCGGTTTTGTGGGCAGCGAGGTCAGAGATGACCTTAGCCTTTTTCTCACTTGTTATCATTGTTGGCCATAACTATAGCAAATTACTCCTTGTTTAGCAATATGTAACTTATTACACCACATTTTCCCTATTTACAGGGTGCCACCCTGTAATCATCCCTGTAACCCTAAATTACATTGGTTGCTTCATGCCCTTCTGAGTCCTTTTGGTATTTCAAAACCTGGTTGGCAGACAAACTCTTCTAGCCCTTGCGTCTCTACTAGAGAAATAGGTTGGTCATTTAAGCCCATACTTCTACTAATCTAGCATTTGGAATAGAAACTTCGGTAATTTTTTTTATGGATTGCTGTGCTCTATCAATCAATTGCTGTACAGTTCCGCCAGAATCAATAAAAGCTGCGCGGCCTATACCCGCTTGTTTTTCTTCTTCCATCTTGCCATAAACATCACCAATGTCGTACCTTCTTATAATCCCGTCAGATCCCAGTCGGTAGTTAAACATGTCTCTCCCGAAGCCTTTGACATTTTTTTGGATACTAAGTGATTTTCTTATTTCTTCTGCTGACTCCCAATGATCGCTTGGCGGTCTTTCCTCTGTCTTGCTATCAACACCTAGCGTCCATACTACGTCTTCATTTTCTCGTCTTTCCAAAACAAGGCTGTCTTTTTCTAGCCCCAGGATAGAAGAAAAATACGCTACCTGGGAAGCATTATTTAATAACGTGTCTTCAACCAGAGCCCTAAATTTCTCTGATACTAACTCTCTCTCTCTGCTATCTACTTCAGGTTGGAAGCCATCAAATGGAACAATAAAGTCTAACGGTTGTTTATGGCTATCTTGAGGGAGTTGTTCGTGTCCTGGCATTTCATCTTTTTTTTTAAAGTTAGCTATTGTTTTTTGTTAGGTATGTAAACATACTATCACACCTTTGCCTATATGTCAATATAGCGTTATTCATAAAACCACACATCCCCCAACGAGAATCTTCGATTTTCTTTATGAATAATCCTTTAAATCCATTTTAGAGTTTTGATACGGTACCCGGAGTAAGCTCCTCAAGATTGATAGCATCTTTAACATTAAAACTACCGACCTCGGTGCGGCGGAGGGCAGACAGATAGGCGCTGGTGCCCAGTTTTTGGCCGATATCTTCGGTCAGGGTGCGGATGTAGGTGCCGGATGATACTTCGGCGATAAGTTTAAGCTTAGGATATTTATATTCTGTAACCTGTAACCTGTGCACTGTAACCTCTACAGGTTCTAGTTTTACCTCTTTGCCGGCCCTGGCTAGTTTATAAGCTCTCTGGCCGTCTACCTTTTTGGCGCTGTATGCAGGAGGCATTTGCATGTATTTGCCCTTAAACTGTCTCAAAACAGCCTTAACTTGCTCTCCGGATGGTTTTTCACTGTCACCTGTAACCTGTCCACTGTAACCTGTTATCATGCCTTCTGGGTCGCCAGTGGTACTAGTTTTACCCAAAGTCACCTCTGCTTCATAGGTTTTATCCAACTTGCTAAACTCAGCCGCGCGTTTGGTGTAGCTACCCACAACTAGAATAAGTAACCCCGTAGCAAAAGGATCCAGCGTGCCGGTATGCCCCACTTTCACCTTTTGTGAAGAAGCTGAAAGCTGAAAGCTAGTAGCTAAAGGCTTCTTGTCCGAGCTTTCTGCTTTAAGCTTTGAGCTTTGAGCTTGTCGCAAAATGCTGCGCACTTTTGCGACGACATCGTGCGAGGTCCAGCCAGCCGGTTTATCAACCAGCAAAATTCCATCCATAAAAAGAAGTATAGACTACTGCTGTTGCGGAGAGTTTTTAGGGGGATCGGGAATTATTGCTCCAGGATTGGACGCCAGGGGTAATGGCGGAGGTACTGGTGGCGGGTCAACGCGCATGGAATCAGCCTGGGACGCCGGACCCGGCATATCAGCGCCAGGCAGAGGTAGGCTGGGTGTCCCACTGGCCGGAGGCGCGGCTGGAGCCGGCTGCTCCGGAACGTGGATATCGGCGCCCAGCGGCTGAGCGTTCAAGGAGCTTACCGGCGGAGCGAATGACGGATCAAAAGGCGTTGCGGCCAAAGCGTTATCTACGGCGCTGCGGGCGCTATCGACGCCAGGTGTAGGTGGTGGTTGCTGTGGTGAGCCTGGGGGCTGAACCGTGGCGCTGTGGCCAAAAGCGCCAGCCACATCCGCTGAGTTCTCCAAGGCGTCCATCGGCGCGGTGTTATAAGGGTCATGCCACTCAGGCTCAGTATTAGCTGTAAATGCCGCGGACATAGACGGTTGATGACTAAAGGGGTCCAATAGAGTGTGTGCTCCAGGCAGCGGCAAAGCCGAAGAATCGAACGGCTTTATTACTGTTGGGTCGGGAGCAATCCTGGAATCCCGCTCAACAGCCGGAGGAGGCGGCAGGAGTGGACTTATAGCCGGAATATAGTCCGGTGGCGGTGTTAGGGCTACCGGAGGCGGTGATTGCACTGGCGGTATCGGTTCCAGGCCAAGATCGTTTTCTTGCTTGTCGCGCTGGTTCTTGAGCTTATCAACCTCGGCTTTCAGGTCGTCCGTAGTCTTTAAGTTACCCTGTTCATCAATATGTATCTCGCTTGGATTGATATCTACTTCCGGGCTGTCCGGTTTGGCGGGCTCGTGCGACACATTTAGGATACCCTCCGTTTTGGGGGGAGGTGGAGGTGGCTTAACTGAAGCCGGAGCGGCAGCGTGCGGTGGCGGCGGAGGTGGCGGAGTCTCCAACTCTTTGGCTATTAGCTGCTGGTTGGCACCGGCAGCCATCAACTGGGCAGCCATGGTCATAACTTTGGGAGTCGTTTTGGTGTTTCTAAACCGCCCGGTTTCGGCCACTATACCTGTTAAAAAGGCCGTGGCGATCTGATTATCTATCAGGCCGGTACCAAAAGCTTCAGAGATACTAACCAACATTTCCGATAAACTGCTGGCCCCTGGGTCTTTCCAGTTAATCTGTCCGAGGTTTGGCGGGTTGCCCAGCCCGGCGTTAATGGAAATTACGGTGGCATCATGCAAAATACGCCCATGCGCGGTGATAGCGGCGTCTATCTGGCTGCGATCAGCAACCCCCAGCGCCATAACGGCTTCAACATTAAAATCGCCCTGCCCAAAAACCAGGTCTTTCTCGCTTAAACTGGTGCGGTACGGTGTTATAAAGATGCGTACCACCTGGTCTTCAACCTTATAGCGCAACTTGTCGGCTTTAGCCTTATCTAAGCTGATTATAAAATCGCGCAGGCTATCGGTGTTAGTCTCGATTGTTTTTTCGGGCTTTAAAAACTCTAGGGTAGATGGAATTTTGCCCGAGAATACCGCCGTAGCATGTTTGTTCATGCGGTTAAGCAGTAAGGTTAAGCCCACGCAAGCCGCCAATTGGTCAACCGACGGGTTAGTACTAACCGTCACCAATATCTTATTGGCTTGTTTTACCCGCTCTACTACCTGTTGTTTGGCTGCCGCGTCCATGTGTATATTTTTTAAGGGTTTTTGATTTTAATAACTTCTGTCGCAAGATTACCATAACCGTATCAGCAGCGCAAGAGGTTTTTACCCTTGCATGATAGTTCTTTGAAAAAGAAGACTAAAAGAAGACTGAAGTTTGGTAACTCAAAGTGGTAATACCCTTTACAAAAAAAGGTGTCCAAGTTATAGTCTTTATCTGTATCTAAAGCTGTTAAGAGTAATCAGAAGGAAAGTTTAATGCCCATCATCAAATCGGCCCGTAAACGTGTCAAGGTGGCTGCCAAAGCCAAATCCCGCAACGCCCGCACTAAGCGAAATTTGCGTGACTCTTTAAAGTCTTTTACCAAAGCCCTGTCTGATGGCAAAGCTGCCGAAATCGCTAAAGCCGAACGCGCTGTTATGAGCGCCATTGATACGGCTGCTAAAAAAGATGTTATTCACCGCAACAAAGCTGCCCGCCAAAAGTCTCAAATTTCCAGTAGAGTCAAAGCCGCTGGGGTTAAGCCCGCAAAAGCCGTGCCAAAAAAAGCAGCTGCCAAAAAACCAGGTGCCAAGAAGTCGGTTGCCAAAAAAACAGCTGTTAAAAAGCCCGCGACCAAGAAATAAGCTTTGGGTACTCTTTTTTACAGAGTTACTACGATGTAGTTTTTTAGGGCCTCATCTAAGTCCAAAGGTGTGGTTTTACTCTTATAATCAATGCTCAGGGCTTCGGTAACTAGGTTTTTAAGCCCGTCATTACTTAGCCTGCTAGCCAACCCCCTGGCCTTTTCTATAGGATAAGCCTTCATGCCGGAATCAGCCGCAATTTGGCTTGGCGTTCTCTTTCCGGCATTTTTAGCCAGAGCTATCAATTGCAATTGCCAGGCTATCATGCCGATAATCAGCTGTGGCTCAACTTTTTGAGCGCGCTGTTCGTCATAAAGCTTCAGGGCCCGCTTTTTATTGCCGGAAAAGGCCATGTCTAAAAGATCAAAAACTTTGCTATGGGACGTTGGCTCAGTTAATAAATCTATACTGGCGCGTGTAACTTCAAGCTTGTATGTAAGCAGTTTGTTAAGTTCGTTTACCAGCAAGGTTTGGTTCGTGCCTACTCGCTCAATTAGATAATTAGCATCCCCCCTTTCCAGGGTCGCACCCTGGAAATTAGTCTGGTCGACCAGCCACTTAGCTAGGCTTTGATGGTCTAGCTCGTTAAATTCTTCAAACATAGTTTGGTTTTTTAACACCTTAAAATAGGCCGTTCGCTTGTCTACTTGCGGCTCGTAAAAAACTGCGTTCGTTGTTTCGCCAATTGAGCTAATTATTTGTTCAACATGCTCCGCAAGTTCTTTATTCAATCCACCACTCCTGACCACTACTAATTTCTGCTGTGCCAGAAATGGCAGGCTCTGTAGCCCCTCAATTATTGCTACTGCTTCATCTTCCTCCCCATCAAACTTTTCAAGCGCCAATTCACCATATTTACTAACAAAATCACAAGTTAGTTCATTCAGTCTTTGTCTTATCGCAAAGCTATTGTTCCCAGTTAAAGTAATTATCATTTTGGTGCCTTCTGGCAATGCGGACAAATATGTGTACCCCGCCCAGCCACCCGGATTTTTTCAATTATCGTTCCGCACCTGGGGCACGGCTGGCCCTCGCGCCTAAAAACCTGGGCAAAGCTTAAATAACTGCCCTTTTTACCGTTTGCATCCACGTAGTTGCGGTCGGTACTGCCGCCTTTGGTAATGCTAAGTTGTAACACTTGCCGAAGGTCACTATGCAACGCTACCAGCTTGGTGCGCGATACTCTGCCTACAGGAGTTAAAGGGTGAATTTTAGCCATGAACAGTGACTCGTCAGCGTAGATATTGCCGACCCCGGCCAGCATTGTTTGATCCAGCAAAACGGCTTTGATATTACTGTTTTTCCGCCGATATAAGGCTTCGATAAATTTGGCAGCCGTAAAATCATCATCCAGCGGTTCTGGCCCAATATCTTTAAAGAAATCAAGTTCTGGTACTTGGGCGGTCGGCAGTAAGCGCATCCAGCCAAACTTGCGTTGATCATTGAAGAAAAGTTTGGAATTATCGGAGAAATCGATCTTAACTCTGGTACTTTTATCTGGGAGCTTACCAACCAACGAGTCATTTGGGTGGCCACCTCCAAATTTTTCTTCAGCTATTAGCTTAGAGCTCTTAGCTTTTAGCTTGTCGGTAGAGCCGACATATACCAGCTGGCCGGTCATCTTAAGATGTATGACCAATGAGTAGTTGCTGGATAGCTCAATAATCAGCACTTTAGCGCGCCGTCTTACATGGACTATTTTAGCCTTGAGTAAAAACTTAGCCGTATCGGAGGGCGAGTTGGGAAATGACTTAGGCCAATCATGCCACACATCTTCAATTACTCGCCCAGGTAGCAGCTTGGCAAGACCTACTCTTATTATCTCAACTTCAGGAAGTTCTGGCATACCCTAATTATACAAGTGGAATGCCCGGACCCAAGTTTCGCAATTAGATTCAGTATTACTGTCTTTTCTTGTTAGGATAGAAGTTAAATGTAAAATTATTGATAATTGAAAAATGAAAATTGTTAACTGCCCAGCTATACTGGGCTATATGGATAGCTTGCAGGATATTTTAGGCAAAAAAAACTTCACCCCGCCAAATGAGATTACAGCTATACGTAATTACGTGCAGCGCCGTTACAAAAGCCGTTGCTATGTAAAGCTGCAGCGTGATGCGGTAATCATTAGTGTCAGGGATTCAGCCCTGGCAGCTACCATTCATCTGGAAAGACAGAGTTTGATGGACGCTTGCGGTATAACTAGGCGCCTTGTTATACGTACCGGCTCACTTAACTAATGTATCCGAACACATTATTAAGGCTTTAATAAGGTTTCCAACTCATTTTTCATTTGTGGGAAGTTCTGGTACCAAACAGCCTGCATCCCAACAGCTTGAGCCCCTTCGCAATGAGTCTTTTTATCGTCTATAAAAATACACTCTTCAGGCAAGACACCCAATTTTTTAGAGGTCATGAGGTAAATCTCTGCGGTTGGCTTAATCATACCTACCTCAGCGGAAATAATCCGTTCGTCAAAATACTTATTTAGCCGGTCGTGACCAAGTTTACGCTCTAAAGACCCTAAATTAGCGTTACTCAACACCGCGATTTTGTAGTTATGTTTTAATCTTTCTATATAATCAAGCAGCTCATCGTTTGGACGCTCTGCTTCCTGCATAGCCTTTTCGTATCGCTCCAGACTTATACCTATTTTCTTTGTTATAGCACGCCTGAAGTCTGCTGGAGTTATAAGCCCAAGACTAGTGCGATCTAACAGATCGCTGAGAAACTGTTTGTCTTTAATAGGGTCACCACCAGCGTATCGATAGGTTTCGTTAAATCCCCTGCCGACTACCACACCAAAAAAGTCAAAAATTACAGCCCTAATCACCATGCAGTCCCAAAAAAACCTGCCCCGCCCCAAATCCTGAATGAAGAAGAGGGTGAATAACCCTATTTCGGAATCTCAAGATATTGGTGTGTGGGTCAAAAATTATGGCTTTTATCACGCTTAAAACTATAGCACCAGACAGCCTATAAGCACCTGAACATTCATGTGAGAGCTCCCATGTGAAAGGTGAGACCTCTCACATCCTACAATCTCCCACATTGTGAGAGGTCTCACCTTTCACATGGGAGCTAGAGAATGACACGGGTGGTGAGTTTATTGTAATCTGTTATCTGGGCTTTGAATAGTGATTGCAGCTGCACGGAATTGCCACCCAGAGTGCCTATACCACTACAGCTGGAAGACCATAGGCGGGATATTGAGTCGCCGCTATCATTGAGCTCAAATATGTAGCGGAATCCAAGCGGGCATTTTCCGCGTTCATCAGCAATCTTATATTTATTGCTTTTTGTAGTGAAACCAACTCCGTTAATGGCTCTTAAAAATACATCATAAGCAGCCTGGTTGTTGGCAAAGTTGTGGGTCTCTACTAAGTTGTCGTTGTAACCGCCAATTATGTCTAGTTTGCGCTGAAAACGGTCCACACTCACGCGGATCTGGCGGTGCGTATCTTCCCCGTTAATCCGGCCGTCAATGGTCATACTTACAGCGGCTGTGGTAGATGCATAATCGGGCAGAGTTTTAACAGGTTGAGTAGGTGTGGAGGTCTTTTTGCCGCCGCCGCTGAAAATAATTATCAGCAACGCTATAACTAGGATCATAAATCCGGCAAAAGCAATAATATATCGGTTCATAATAACTCTCCCCCTAAGGGATTCAAGCAATATAATAACATATTGCTGTAATTATTTCAATACCATGAGTCGTAACTGCTCACTACCCACATGTTAAAATGTAGCCAGTAAGTTAAAACAAATACCATGC
>Ga0066639_10003454_pt1 | contig 13679 bp, 14 predicted proteins | sample CryGeyCG2114_010_2_FD_59504 | JGI IMG/M metagenome (GOLD analysis project Ga0066639, IMG submission 59504) | Groundwater microbial communities from aquifer - Crystal Geyser CG10_big_fil_rev_8/21/14_0.10 | ecosystem: Environmental > Aquatic > Deep subsurface > Groundwater | place: USA: Utah...
TACCAACTCACCTGAAAAGTATATAGATGATATCAAAAAGAAAAGAAGAGCGGGATTGCTACCAGGCCAATTGAATGTGGGTTATAATGCAGGTCATAATGAGATACGCGTCTCAACGGAGAATGGAAGGGTTAGAAGACCTTTGATTATAGTTGAGAATGCAAAGTCTAAGCTTACGCCCTCTATAATAGAGAAGATAAACGAAGACAAGATTGAATGGAACTATCTAGTCAAGCATGGTATAATTGAGTACGTGGATGCAAGAGAAGAGGAAAACCTTTTCATAGCATTGAAACCGGAGGAACTAACAAAATACCACACACATATTGAGATTGATCCCATAGCTATTCTAGGATTGTCAGGTGCATTGATTCCTTATCCTGAATATAACAGAGGGGACAGGATCAACTACGGTGCAAAGATGATCGGACAGGCTATAGGACTTATGTCTAATAATTTCCTAATTAGGACTGATACAAAGTTCAACGTGTTGTCATATCCACAGAGGCCAATAGTTGAGACCCATATAAATACAATGCTTGAAAACTACACCGAAGGCCAGAATATTGTTGTAGCTGTAATGTGTTACGATGGTTATAATCTGAATGATGCTGTTGTTATGAACAAATCCTCTGTTGATCGAGGGATGTTTAGGTCATTCTACTTCAGAACGTATGAAACAATCAAAAAGAGATATTGGGGAGGCCAGGAAGATGAAGTTGGAATTCCACAGGCAGGAATCAAGGGTTACAGGGGAGAAGAGGCTTATAAGGACCTTGCACAGGACGGATTAATAAATCCTGAAACTGAGGTTGAATCTGACAGTGTGATGGTAGGAAAGATATCCCCACTGCGTTTCTTGTCTGCTGAGGAGTTCATAAGCGAGACTGACAACAAGAGAGAAGCATCCATGTCTGTACGTCACGGAGAGAGGGGAATAGTAGATAGTGTTATGATAACAGAGACTCTTGATGCTAACCAGTTGATAAAGATCAAGATTCGAGATTACAGGATACCGCAGGTTGGTGATAAGGTTGCAACACGTCATGGACAGAAGGGCGTTACTGGAATACTCGTACCACAAGAAGACATGCCGTTTACAGAATCTGGACTGACACCAGACATTATATTCAATCCTCATGCAATCCCCTCAAGGATGACTATAGGTCAGTTGTTAGAACTGATAGCAGGAAAGACTGCAGCTCTTAGAGGAGAGAAGATAGATGGATCTGCATTTAACCATATGAAAGAGGAGGAAATCAGGGACATAATGAAGAAACTTGGCTTTAATGATAATGGTAAAGAGGTTATGTACAATGGAAAAACGGGAAGGAAATATGATGTAATGATATTTACAGGCGTTACGTATTATCTCAAATTAGATCATATGGTTATAGATAAGATTCATGCACGATCCAGAGGTCCTGTCACATTGCTCACGAAGCAACCAACAGAGGGTCGTTCAAAGAGGGGTGGACTTAGAATAGGAGAAATGGAGCAGCAATGTCTGGTTGCACATGGTGCAGCTCTAACGATGAATGAGAGATTCAGCTCTGATGATACCAAGATACCTATATGCACAAAATGTGGTTTATTTGCAACTTATGATTTCACAAAGAGCAGAGCATTCTGTTCTGAATGCAGAGATGCTGAAATAGTCTGGGTAAAGACGGCCTATGCCTTCAAACTTGCATTAGATGAAATGAGGTCAATGGGCATATACCCAAAAGTAGGAACGGTGGAAGTGTAATATGCATCAAATATCAGAAATTGATTTCAACTTACTGTCGCCAGATATGGTTAGATCTCAGGCTAAAGTTAGAGTTGTGACCTCAGATTTATACGATGCAGACGGATATCCAGTTGAAGGCGGAATGATGGATATGAGAATGGGTGTAATAGACCCAGGATTATACTGCAGAACTTGTGGTGGTGGTATAGGTGATTGTCCGGGTCATTTTGGTTATCTTGAGTTAGCAAAACCTGTTGTTAATGTTCTTTACACTAAGATAGTGTACCAGTTATTAAAGATAACTTGCAGAAAGTGTTCTAGGATAATGAAAAAAGAGGGAGATCTTTTGAAGAAGGTTTTGCTATCGCCTCCAACAAAGTGTCCGCACTGTAATGCAAAACAGAAAAAGGTGAGTTTTGTCAAACCATATCTTTATTATGAAGATAAAACAGAGTTGCCTCCGCTAACCATCAGGGAGCGCTTTGAGAACATTCCTGCTGCTGATCTTAAGAAGATAGGCGCTAAAGGTGGAAGACCAGAATGGCTGATATTCACATTATTTCCAATACCTCCAGTAACAATGAGACCATCTATCACACTTGAAAGCGGGGAAAGATCAGAAGATGATTTGACACATAAGCTTGTTGATATAATCAGGATCAATCAAAGTCTCAAGGAAAACATAGATATTGGTGCACCCGATTTCATAATTGCTGATCTTTGGGAATTGATCCAGTATCACGTTGCAACATATTTAGATAATGAGTTGACTGGAGTACCTCTTGCAAGGCATAGGTCAGGAAGATCCCTGAAAGGTCTTATCCAAAGACTGAAATCAAAGGAAGGAAGAATAAGAGGAAATCTTCTTGGAAAGAGGGTCAACTTCTCAGCAAGAACTGTTATCTCTCCAGATAATAGGATATCCATCAATGATGTTGGAGTGCCTGAATCTGTTGCACAAGAGCTTACTATAGCTTTGCACGTGACTCCTAAAAATATGAAAGATGTCAAAGAGCTGTTCAAGGCAAACAAGGTAAACTACGTAATACGACCAGATGGAAGAAGAATAAAGGTTACAATAGAGAACAAGAAGATGATTCTAGATAATGTGTTGACTGATTGGGTTGTGGAAAGGCAGCTCGAGAATGATGATATCGTTCTTTTCAATAGGCAGCCATCGCTTCACAAGGTTTCTATCATGGCTCATAAGGTAAAGATCATGCCTGATAACACATTCAAGATGAATCCAAGCGTTTGTCCACCATATAACGCAGACTTCGATGGTGATGAGATGAATCTGCACGCTCTTCAGACAGAAGAGGCTAGAACTGAAGCTGAACACCTTATGATCGTTCATAATAATATCATGTCTCCTAAATTCGGTGGTCCAATTGTTGGACTCGATCTTGACCAGATTTCTGGTATATATCTACTGACACAAAAGGACGTTAAGCTGTCCAAGGAGGATGCAATACAAATACTTGCTGATGCAGCGATTGATGTTGAACTTGAGAATAAGAATGAGTTTACAGGCAAGGAGATCATAAGCAAGTTATTGCCGGATAATCTGAATGCTGAATTCCCGAATAACATGGCACAGGGTATTGATAGTTATGATTTGAAGAGGAAAAGTGATTCTATTGTAATAATAAAGGATGGCGAGTTGAAGGAAGGTGTTATTGACTCAAGAGCCGTTGGTGTGAATAAGGGTAGATTGTTGATACACATAGAGAAGGTTGCGGGAAAGGAAGCTTTAAAGGACTTCATAGATAATTGCGGAAGATTAGGAATTGCATACCTCATGAGAAGAGGATTCTCAATAGGTATATCAGATCTGGATCTAACACAAGCCTCCAAGAAAGCGGCTGATCTAGAAATTCAGGGTGCAATAGGAACTGCTAATGGTTTAATTGATAAGTTTAACAAGAAGCAGATAAACATACTTCCCGGTATGACGCCAAAGGAATCATTAGAAGCACAAGTCATGAATGTTCTTGCCAATGGTGTCAGTAAGGTCAGTGAGATTGTTGAAAAGAACCTGAAGATGACAGATTTGCTGCACATGGTAAATGCAGGATCGAAGGGTTCAGTAATCAACAGTACACAGATGGCCGCTGTTGTTGGTCAGGAAACAATATCTGGACAGAGAATAACAAGAGGATATTACAAGAGAACACTACCTCATGTAGCTATGGATGACTTGTCCCCAGGATCTCATGGTTTTGTATCAAGTGGATTTAAACAGGGTCTCACACCATTCGAACTATTCTGGAATATCATGAATGGTAGAGAGGGACTTATGGATAAGTCTCTTAGAACCAGGAAATCTGGTTACATGCAGAGAAGGCTGGTCAATGCACTTCAGGATCTTAGAATAAGAGAAGATAATACTGTACGTGATGCAACTGGCAAGATAGTGCAGTTTATGGCAGGAGAGGATGGTATAGATCCAACAAAATCTGATCAGGGATCTTATGATTGGAAATCAAGGGTGAAAACATGATAGAAGGCTTACCTGTTAATATTCAGAAGGAAATTGTGAATTATATAGAGGAGAAAAAGCTGAATGAAGATAAGCAAAAGAAGCTGATAGAGGATATATGCAAAAACTACAATGACATGCTTTATGATCCAGAAGAGCCTGTTGGTGTTGTAACAGCGCAATCACTTTCAGAACCAGCAACACAGATGACGATGAGGACATACCATTTTGCTGGAACTGCTGGTATACAAGTCACTCTTGGTTTACCTAGACTTCTTGAGCTGTTCGACGCCAGAAAGGAGCCTCGAACACCAGCCATGGCCATTTACATCATGCCCGATTACCAAACACCGGAGAAAATCAAGAAGATTGCGGAGGCCATAAAAGAGGTTAAAATTAAGAATGTGATGCGATATACAACGATTGACCTGACGGAATTTTGGATAAAAGCCAGGATTGATAAAAACAAGATAGAGACTCTTGGTATTAATTTGGAAAAACTTCCAAAGTTCATCAAGATAAGAAACGCATCCGTCAAGGTTGATGGTGAAGATATAATACTTATTCCAAAGAAAAAGGATATTAAGAACCTTCACAAGCTGAAGTATTCATTTTTAGACACACATATCAAGGGAATAAAAGGTATAACTCAGGTTGTCGTTACTAAGGAGAATGATGAATGGGTAATCAACACATTGGGATCTAACCTTAAAAAAACCTTTGAGATAGAAGGCGTTGACTCCATGAGAACAATGAGCAACAATATATTCGAGGTTTATGACGTTCTTGGTATTGATGCGGCACGAAACGCTATAATAAATCAGATTGCTTACACTATGGATGAGCAGGGATTGGGTGTTAATGTTAGGTATATAATATTATTGGCCGATCTTATGACAAGTAATGGTTCCATAAAGCCTATTGGTAGATATGGTATATCTGGGCAGAAAGCTTCTGTTCTTGTAAGGGCATCCTTTGAAGAAACCAAGAAGCATCTTGTTTCAGCATCCTTTAAGGGTGAGCATGATAGATTACAGGGTGTCATTGAGAATATCATGGTAAATAATGTTATATCAATGGGTACTGGGGCTTATGATCTCATAGGAAGGATACCTGAGGGTAATAAGGCTAAATCTAAAACGGAAAAGCCCAAAAAGGCTGCAGTAAAGAAAAGTGCCAAAAAGGCGTAATTCTAGCTAGTGAATAAATTTATATATATAACAGGTCAGATAATACTATGGTCGCAGAAAGAGTAGTGGATATACCTGAGGGAACACATGTAAATTTGGAGAAGAATCTGTTAGTTGTCAGAGGACCTAAAGGTGAGCTTTCTCGTGAATTCAAGAATCCTCTTATTAAGCTGGAAATAAAGGATGGAAAGGTCATAGCCACGACTGAGCATGAAAGGAGACGAACCCTGTCCATATTAGGCACATGGAGTGCTTTGATTAAAAATATGATATCTGGGGTTAATCAAGGTTATGAGGCCAAGATGAAGATAGTTTATTCTCATTTTCCTGTTAAATTCAACAAGGATGGTCAGAACGTAATTATTCAGAATTTCCTAGGTGAGAAAAAATCTAGGATAGCTACCATACTTCCTGGTACAGAGGTCAAGATAGACAGGGACGAACTTCTAATCACTGGTATAGACAAGGAGTTGGTTGGTCAGACAGCTGCTAACATAGAGACTATATGCAAGATAAGTGGTCTTGACAGACGTGTATTCCAGGATGGTTGTTTTATTACATCAAAACCTAAGGTTGCTGAGTGATATGTCACTTACTAGATTACTTAAAATTAGAAAAAAAATGAAAAGAAAAAAGCCTGCTTTTAATAGGCAAAATTATAAAAAAAAGAAGCTGAAGACCAAATGGGTCAGTCCTCGTGGAAAGGATTCCAAACTCAAGATATACGAAAAACCTAGAGGCACAAGACCAAGTCATGGTTACTCATCACCTAAGGATGTGAGAGGATTAAATCCGTCTGGGTTTAAAGAGAAGCTTGTTTATAAGTCCTCTGATGTGGAGAAGATAGATCCAAAAACTCATGCTATTGTTATTTCTTCAACAGTCGGCAGAAAGAAAAGATTGGATATAATCAAGTCAGCCCAGCTTAAGAAAATACATATTGTCAACAAATAGGTATATTATTTAAACATGACGAGACAATTATATTACTATATGTTATACAGCAATAAATGTCATGTCTGTGGAACATTCGGCAAAAAATGGCAGAAAGAAAGGGATGTATTCTTTTGCCCAAACTGCCTTTCCATATACTCAAATTTCGGTGTAATAGTTGACTCAAGAAAGAGTGTTGAAACCTTGACCTTCTGGAGTTAGAATTTGTATAAGTATAATTCTAGATTTATCTTGCCATTGACAACCTTAATCCCATCCTTCTTAAGCAGATTGATTTTTTTCACGATGTTTTCAGGGTCGCTGCCAGAATAACCACCTATACTTCCATCAGACCTTATAACCCTATAACAAGGCACGTTTATAGGGTCAGGATTGTTTTTTAGTGCTTGCCCAACAAGCCTGTACGCTTTTGTATTAAGCTTTTTGGCTATCTCCTTGTATGTCGTGACTTTTCCTTGGGGGATCTTAGAAGTTAATTCCCATACACTTTCATCAATCATCTAAATCAACCTTGTAGTTATTAAAGGTTTGTCTCGTATAACTATGGTATCCTCAGTCTGTGCAATAGGTATTCCACGCATATCCTTCAGAACAGGATAGGATTCTATTGCGTGAACTCTTTCAAGTTCTCTTAAAGCGATAGATATCTTTACAGGTGAGAAGTGTTCATACAACCATCTCTTTGCAAATGGGAATCTTTCATATTCATCTCTAGCCAATTCTAGAATTTTCCTTGCTTCAGGCAACCTGACTGACTTATCTTGTAAGTATCTAAAAATCTCTTTCACGCTCGTTTCTTTTACAGATCCATTGGAACGGACAACAAAAGGCTCAAGTGCCACAACTTCTCCAATATGTAACTGGTAATCAGATCTGTTCTCAATGTTAGGAATAGACGGAGTTCCATGAAATACATATCTTTCTAATGTATGGCCAGTTAGGTTTGTTATCAGACCAATATTCAAGCTTTTAGCCTTTTCTTCAATTGCCTTTCCAATCTCTCCAACAGTTACACCAGGTTTTAACACACTTATGCCTGCATCAAGAACTTGCTGGGATGCAGAAATCAGGTTGTTATCATTGGCAGAGTATGTGAATGCCATATCGCCTATATATCCATCAACATGAACACCTATATCTATCTTGACAAAATCTGTTGCATTAATTATTTGTTCATCCTGATGGCATGGTGTGTAATGTGCAGCAAGTTCATTGATAGAAATATTAACTGGGAAAGCAGGCTTGCCACCTCTTTTTCTTATTTCATTTTCAATAAATTCTGCAACCTCTAATATTTTCATCCCGGGTTTGATCATCTTCAAAACTTCTTCTTTGATCTCTGCGCCAATTCTTCCAGCAGTTTGATATTTTTTCAATTCCAATTCTTCCATAAATGATCTTTTACACTTTAATTTATATTTATTAGGGAGTTAAGCTAATAATATAACATAAATAATAATTGTGAGGACTTATGGCAATATTAAAAAGAACAAGTAAAAGATCAACAGCTAGTCGAACAACAGCCAGGCGAACAACTGCACGCAGAACAACAGCACGCAGAACTGCTGCTAGAAGTACTACAGCAAGAAGAACAACTGCACGCAGAACAACAGCCAGGCGAACAACAGCCCGAAGATCAACAAGTAGATAAAATGGTGGGTTTTATTTTTCTCACCCTTAGTTTTTTTTCAACTTTTTTTGTTAAAAAAATAATATTTATAAGTGAGATAAACCAAATAATATACAGTAAGATTAAAATTACAAAATTATGGAGGTAATTGAGATGGCTGCTAAGAAAAAGAAGGCAACAAAGAAAAAAACCACAAAGAAAAAAAAGAGATAGATAGATCTTCTAGAGTGTATTTTTTAACATGTTTTATATTTCTTCGTTTATTTTTTCATAATAGAATTAAGTATATCTAATACATTTTCATGAATCAATCCATTTGTTGCTAAGACATTATTCTTTGTCAAATCCCATTCATTTCCAAAAAAATCTGTTACTTTTCCACCAGATTCTCTTACAAGAAGTACGCCTGCTGCGACATCCCATGGTTTCATGTTGTTATAGACGAATGCTTCAACTCTACCACAAGCAGTGAATGCAAGTTCTAATGCAGCAGATTTCATTCGTGTAATATCCCTGACCTTAGGTTTTAGTGATGAAAAAATTTGTATTATGTTTTTTATATCTTCAGGAGTTTTTCCATGGCAGTATGCTGCAGAAGATATTTCTAATTCAGATTTTTTAGAGACGTGTATCCTTTTCCCGTTAAGAAATGCTCCCTTGCCTTTCTGAGCCACGAACATCTCATCAGTTACTGGGGCATATGTGACTCCCAGTATAATTTCTCCTGATTTAACCAATCCAATTGATGTGTTGAAAAAAGGATGCATCATGGAATAGTTTGTTGTTCCATCTATTGGATCTATTATCCATTTGTATTCAGAATCAGTCTTTTCCAGGCCTGATTCCTCACCAAGTATCTGGTGATTTGGATATTTTTCTTTTATTATGGAAATTATCTTCTTCTCTGCCAATGAATCAACCTCAGTAACATCCTCGTGATATGATTTCTCTTTCATATTATGCTTTTTCTTAAAATTGGCCATTATTATTTTCCCTGACTCCATCGCAGCATTAATAGCAACTTCTTTCATGCTGATACTTAGAAGCAGAGTTTTTATTGATTAACGTAAATTAATATCATGACAATTGATATGTAATCACGTGATGTTATGATAAAATATGAAAAGGCAATGGATTTGGAGACACAGATAATAAAGATATCCAGAAAATTAGAAATGGATCATATAGATTTATCCCGAGTTGTATGCGTTCGAAGCTATGGGTCGCAGGCAAGAAGAACACTTGCTAGGTGTCATACACTATCCAGAATTATGCAGAAAGCCCTTAATTTTAAAGCCCATTACGTGATAGAAGTGATTACAGAAAACTTCGACAGGCTCTCAGAAGAGGAGCAAACCAAGACATTGATTCACGAGCTTATGCACATCCCCAAGGCTTTTAGAGGAGGATTCAGATACCATGATCATGTCACAGAGAAGAATGTAAATGAGATGTATAAAAGATTTATGTCTATTCGCCCATAGCCTGTAAGACAATCTTCCTCTTTCTTGCAGGCATATCAAAATCCAGCAGTACAATCTGCTGCCATGTGCCTAGGATAAGCTTACCATCATTGAAGGGAATTGTCATACTTGGGCCCATCATAGTTGCACTTACATGGCTTTTCCCGTTATGGTCGTCCCATGTCTCATGATGTCTGTACTTGATATCTGATGGTGCTATCCTCTCTACAGCATCCTTGAAGTCCGCCACTAAGTTTGGTTCATATTCTATAGTGCTTATACTGGCTGTGCTACCAGGCACGAATATAGTCAGAATGCCATCCTTCAGCTTGGATTCTTTTACAGCTTTCTCAGCATGATCTGTGATGTTTATGATATCTGTGTCAGCTTTTGACGCAACTTCTATGGTTTTAGTCTTCACTGTCATAGTATCCCTATTTCTTTTTGTAACCAAACTTTTTATTATAATTTTTATGATCAATAACGTCAAGAATAAACGCAACGATCTCTATTGTAGATTCGCCTTCAGTTAGTGTGTAAAGCATTCTCCAAAAATTAGGAAGTTCTACTCTGAACAGGTTATTTATTCCGTATTTAAATTTAGGTTTGAATTATGAATCCATGTTAGTCCTTTCATACTAACAGCAATCTTATTGCTTTCTTCTAGGTATTCAAGAATAATTTTTAATGTGTTATGATTTATCTGTTTTGGAAGTCTCCTCTTTAGTTCAGACATTGTTATAACACTTTCATCCATTTCTTTTAGAGTATTCTCTACCATTATGACAGTATTCAATGTTGATGCATGTAAATTATATATAAATCTTTATGTCCGTGAGCCTGTATATACAATATATATACGGTTTATATTCACTGATACCAATACTTTCATATGAACATTCTCCTGCACTTTCTGATAGCATATTTTGCTGTGGAGATAGCTATAGGGAATGCATGGAGCTACGTGATCTACATATTCATATTCTCAGTCATACTTGACTTTGATCATATTGGTTACATACTTCGTGAGAAGGGTAAGATAAGACACAAGAAGTTTGGATATGAATCCAGGACAAGATTCCATGAACTTTATGGGTTAACACTAATCTCTGTCGTGTTATCAGTATTGTTCTTTTTTGTAAATTTTGTCTTGGTGCAGGTAGTAGCATTATCTTTTGTAATGCATTATGCGGTTGATTTTCTCGTAGGCAAATCACGACCATTCTATCCTTATTCAAATAAGGACGTGTTCCTGCATCTATGTCCTGACAGGTATAGAGCACCTGTTGAGGTGATATTAACTATAGTATTACTGGTGGTATTTTGGTTCAGCATTCAAAGCTTGGTATTGTAGATAAGACAAGGAAAGGCACAGATAAGGGTTTGTTAGCTTTGCCGCTGCCCAAAATAAATCCTAATATTGTTTCTGGCATGTCTATATTTACAAGTATTGCATTCCTACTCTCGTTCCAATTCTCCAAGCCATTGGCCTTTGTATTCATAGTTCTGACCCTACTTCTGGACTGGCTTGACGGTTTGATAGCGAGGAAACATAACCTCTCTTCAGAAGAGGGCTATATGGTAGACGTGACTGCAGACAGGATATCAGAAGGAATAATGTTCATACTCTTCCCAATATGGTTCATACTGTTTGCCATAAACAACATGCTTACGATGATAAGCTTCACTAAGAATAGACATATTATCCTACCATTGAGGCACATATTCTTGGTGTACTTCATAATCATATTCCTTCTTGTATAGCTTATTATAGTGACCAAAACAAAATATAATACATGGATTTAGGCTTGCTGATCCAGCAGTTTACTGAATGGTCTAACAATGTTGCATCAGAATGGGGTTATTTTGGCATATTTATCATAAGCCTGATAGGTAATGCTAGTATTATATTTCCTCTACCCACGTTTATTCTAACATTTACATTTGCAGCCATACTCAATCCCTGGCTTGTCGGATTGGTCTCAGCTGCTGGTGCAACTTTAGGTGAGCTCACGGGATATGCGGTAGGCAGAGGCGAAGGAAGGGCTTCAAAGAAAAATCAAAAAATGCTTCTTGAAAAGACAGAGAAATGGATAGGAAAATATGGAATGTTTCCAGTTATCATATTATTTGCACTTACACCCCTTCCAGACGATATCATAGGCTTAATAGCAGGATTCATTAAATATGACATCAAACACTTCTTGATAGCCACATTTATAGGAAAGCTGATACTATATACAGCGGTAGCCTTTGCTGGCTTTTATGGAATAACGATGTTTATGGGATTATTTACCATATGATAGTAAATAATAACTATTTAAATAGAAGGACTGATTTATACTTATGAGACGATATGTTCCCATCCTAATAGTCATGTTTTGTATCTGGCAGGCATCCCTAGCATCAGCTCTAGTAAGTGACTTCTGGACTCCTGCAATCCCGCAGATCAGCTATGGAAATAATGTTTTCACAGGATTTGTTATAGAATCTTTTGAGTGTGTCACAGGCCAAACAAAGCCCTGTGGTTCTAATATCGGTTCCTGTTCAAGTGGTATAAGACAATGTGTAAGCGGCCACTGGAGTGATTGTATTGGTTCCATGGATCCCATAGATGAGAGACCTGACGGAATAGACAACAACTGCAATGGAGAGATTGATGAGGTATTTGAATGTTCCATAGGCCAAACAAAGTCATGCGGTTCTAACATAGGCATGTGTAAAGCGGGTGTAAGAGTCTGTTCTAACGGTTATTGGGGAGATTGTTTAGGTGGGGTTTATCCACAAACTGATTTATGTGATGGTATAGACAACAATTGTAATGGTGTTGTAGATGAATTATGTGGGGATACATGCAATGATGGAACTCCGTATTTGACATGTTCAGATTCAAACCCCCTGTACTGCGAAAATACAGGCAAACTGGAACCAGGTTGTGAAGAATGTGGGTGCCCCTTTGAGGGTGATTCATGCAATCCAGATGGGACCTGCTCAAGATATTCCCATATAAAAACAGCAGGAGTGTTTTACGGCGGAGATCTTGATGATGAGACAGTCAAATGGTCAGCAGAGAAATTTGATATTTTCATAAATTTTTGGGAAGATGACGTTCCTCTGCTTAAGATATATACAAGCTCACCTGTTTTGTATTATGAAAACTACTTTGCTATATCATATCCTCTTGATGAGATACGCTACCCAGAATCAAAGTACAGGCTTATGCAGAGATATGCAGAGTCAAACAGCCTTGATATTGAGGATTTCTTCCTTCATTACGCTGAGGATACAGTAGTTGAGATAACTTCACAGTGTACTGATCCAGATACCTGTCCTGTATGCATTGCAGACGGAGTGTGTAATCAGGCCTGTTCACGAAGTCAGGAAATAATTGACTGGTCTAATGTGTGGTTGAGCTCACCTGATCCTGACTGTTCAGATTCTGGATTAACTGTTATAAAGGGTTGGAACCCGGCCAATGATCTTAATGGTGATGGAATACGCGACATAGAGCCTACAAATCCAAAGGCAACAGCTTTGTATAGACATGAAGCCAGGATACCTTATAAGTGGTATGGACAGTATCTCATGAATATTGCAAATCCGGATTACAGAGACTTCAATGCGCAGTATGTAAATATGAGACTCACAACCCCTATAAAGGGCTCAAATGTTTACTATGACGGTGTCGTTTTGGAGAATCCGGGTGCAGGATTCCCAACCTTTGAAAGCGGTCTTGTGCTCGAATATCCAGGAGTATCCAGCAGAGGAACATTCTTCAAGACAGACTATTCAATACTCCTGGGGTACACAAAATCAGTCATAGGCGAGAAGCTGCAGCTCCCGAATGTTGCAACATTCTGGATGCCTGAATATGTGTCAAGGTCTGATGGGCATGTACAGGAAGGAGCCATCCAGGATTCAAGAACTGCAGGCATATACAGACTCTTCTTTGACATTTCCAGGCAGTTAACATCTGAAAACAAGATTGAGGTTAGGTTTGCTGGCTGGCCCAAATCAGATTCACTTGAAAGGGACCAGATATACACGCTAGCTACTCATTACCTTGGCATGACAGATAACACATATTATCTGTACGCAGGGAGTTACACAGATCCATACAAGCAGTGGTTTCCTGCAATGGAATATGACATAGGAAAGCCTCTTGGAGATTACTATCTGTTTGCGACAGGTAAGGACCCATCAGATTCATCAGAGAATAAGAATTATG
>Ga0066639_10003455_pt1 | contig 13679 bp, 15 predicted proteins | sample CryGeyCG2114_010_2_FD_59504 | JGI IMG/M metagenome (GOLD analysis project Ga0066639, IMG submission 59504) | Groundwater microbial communities from aquifer - Crystal Geyser CG10_big_fil_rev_8/21/14_0.10 | ecosystem: Environmental > Aquatic > Deep subsurface > Groundwater | place: USA: Utah...
AGTCATGCTGAGAGATGTTTAAGCGAAGAGTGGTATTGATTGAATTCCAGAAAATCATCTGCTGTGACATGACGGCGCCCTTGGGGGCTCCGGTTGTGCCCGAGGTGTAGATGATCATCGTGGCGGATTCGGGCTGAGACTCAAAGTCCATAAACGGGGTTTGGGTAGCCGTAAATCCTGCTTGAAAGCTATCTGGTCCTTGCAAAGGAAGTTGATGTGGAGGCTTTATTTCGGGATTTAGACCTTCAATGATCTGCAAGTACTCTGGTTGGTAAATAATCAGTTGGGGGCGACAGTCAGAGACAATATGATCCACTTCTCGCTGGGTGAGGCGGTAATTAATGGGAACCAGGATCGCTCCCAATCTCTGCAGAGCATAGAATAGGACGACATACTCCAACTCATTCAGGGATAAAACAGCAACGCGGTCTCCCTGTGAAATGCCAAAGCAGCTTTTTAGATAGGAAGCCCCACGAGTGGCGGCATCAAAAAACTGGCTATAGGAATAAGTTCTCCCGCTGTCGCCGTCTTGAATGGCGATGCTGTTGGGCGAATATTGATTCCATTTTTTTAGCCAATCCAGCTCGTAGGTCATTAGGTGTTGTAACCCCATTCCAAAGCGAGAGCGGCCATCGACAAGCCACCACCAGAACCGAGCAGGATGATCAGATCGCCTTTTTTTAATTTGTGTTGGCGAACCGCATCGGCCATGCACATGCCGACAGCTGCGGAGCCTGTATAACCATAGCGATCCATAACATTGTGAGAAAGGCGGCGAGGCAGCTTCAAGTTATCCATAGCCTCGTTAATGCTATTGATATTGATTTGGGTCAAAAAGAAATGCTTCACATCTTCCGGGTGCCGGTGGATTCGATCCAAAAGAGTGTGAGTGAGCCGTGGCCAATGAGTGCCGTTGGTTTCAATGGGGATTTTTTTCGCAAAATTCAGGAGATGGCCTTTGTTTTCGACGACCGAGTGGGTGATTGGTTGGTGGGTCCCTCCGGCATAGATGCCCATATAGTCATGATACTGGCCATCTGTGTAGAGCTCGGCGGCGAGGACTCCGCTGCTGTCTTTGGATGGCTGAAGGATCGCGGCACTTGCCCCGTCTCCAAAGAGAGTCGAAATTTTATAGTCATCTGGGTTCAGATATTTCGTCATGCCATAGGCGCCAACAACGAGAATATTTTTGTACTTTGCATCGGCCGAAATGTATTTTGAAGCTATATCCATGGCGGCTACAAAACCTGCGCAGGCCGAGTTAACGTCAAAGGTTCCAGCATAGGTGGCTTGCAGTTTGTATTGAACGACGGCCGCCGTCGACGGAGAGACATAGTCGGGTGTGTCTGTGGCAACAATAATAAGATCAAGATCTTTTGCTGTGATACCAGCATTCTTCATGGCCTCTTCGGCGGCTGGCACGATCAGATCAGAGGTCGCCTGCTCAGGTTCCATGTAATGCCGCTCAAACATATTTCGTTGTTCGCGAAGAAAAGTATCAATGTCTTTTTTATAGAGCTCATTGAAGAACTCATTTTTAACAACTCGTTTGGGGGCATACATGCCCGTTCCAACTACGGTAGCTCTGCGCAATGGATAATTCATGAAAACTCCTTTTTCTCCTCGGGTTTTGGCGAAAAACGAACACGAAAGCAAGACAAAAAATATAGAGCAAGTACTCTAAATAAAACAATATCAAGACAGAACTTTGACTTGATCCTTATTTTCATGAAATAGAGGTTCCGTTGTTTGAAATCAAAAAAAGGAAGGCCGTTATGTCCAACTTGCAATTTCAATTTCAGAATAAATCGGTTGTCGTCACTGGCGGCGCCCAAGGGATTGGGTTCCAGATGGTTCAGCAATTTCTTGATGCTGGCGCAAAAGTATCCGTCTGGGACTATAGCGAACAAGCCCTCGCGGTCATGAAGGCAGAGTTGGGCAAATATGCGGCCCAACTTCACACCGTGAAAGTAGACGTTACCTCCAAAGAATCCTGCGCTCAGGCGGCGGCCTCTGTTCCATGGGCCGTGGATGTGCTGGTGAACAATGCGGGCATCACTCGTGATAAATCTTTTGTAAAGATGAGTCATGAGGATTGGGATGCTGTGATTGCAACAAATTTAACAGGTCTTTTTCATGTGACGAAGGCGCTGTTTGAAAAGTTCAACGCTCAATCAAGCAACAAACGCATTATCAACATTTCAAGTGTGGTGGGTTTGTATGGAAACTTTGGTCAAACCAATTATGCTTCTGCGAAGGCTGGTGTGATTGGGATGACAAAAACATTGGCGAAGGAATTGGGTCGTAAAGGTTGGACAGTCAATGCGATTGCGCCAGGTTTTATTCAAACAGCGATGACCAAGGCCATGCCTAAAGAAGCTATTGATCAGATGGTGGCGAAAGTGCCGGTAGCGCGAATGGGTGAAACTGCGGACATTGCAAATGCTTGTCTGTTTTTGGCGAGTGAGCAGGCTTCTTATATCAACGGGGCCGTGCTCAGTGTTGATGGTGGAATTGTTTTATAAGTAATTGGTTTTATAACGGAGGGGACTCATGAAAAAGTTTTTCATACCTATCGTGGCGATTTTTATGGCGGGGGCGTTGAGTGCCGAAACGCATTCGACAAAGGGTTACCAGGGCTACGTTGCTTTGGCTTCGAAGGCTCAGATTTATGTTGATTGGACCTATGCGCAGCCGGGGAAGCCAACGGTCATTTTGATCAACGGGCTGACTTACAGCACTGAGCAGTGGAAAAAAATGGCTGAAGCTTTGGTCGCTGAGGGCCTTGGTGTTTTTAGATACGATCCTCAAAACATGGGGAAAACTTTGACCAAAGCAGGTCCTGCTTTGGAAAAAATGCCGATCGAGTCTCAGGTAGCGGACCTTAAGGAGTTGCTGACGCAGTTGAGTGTGCCGAAGCCTTACAATCTGGTGGGTTTGTCTTATGGCGGTGGTCTTTCGATCTATTACGCGGCCACGTATCCAAAAGACATGGGAAAGTTAATTCCAATTGCACCCTACACAGAGCCCATCCGTTCGCAGGATGAGTGGATTCGTTCCCAAATTTGGTTCAACCGAAAAACAGTTCCTTGGAACCAGTCTTCCGACGATGAGCTTTATGATTTCTTTTTGCACCAGATGGTTTATGCCGTTTACCCATCGGCGGAACCCATCGTTTTATCAAACCCCTATATGCTTGAAGCAACCTTTCGATTGGCTCAGGGAATTCGGCACTTTCGTGCGGCGGATGTTGTTCATCAGCTGCCAGACCATGCATTGAATTTGATCATCGCAGGTCGAGATCAATATGTGACTCGAGAAACCATGGAGGATTTCTGGAAAGTTCTTCCCGATCGCAAACAAGGCTCTCGAATCATTTTGCAGAACTCGGAACATAAGGTTCCAGAGGCGGCACCTCATTTTGCAGCAGCGTTGGTGGAACAGATTTTGGAAAACGATCGACTTTTTTCGGGGGGACGAAGTTTTGAAGCGGATCCCTGGACGGGTGTGTTGAAGTACGAAGGCGGAAGCCTGAAGTTGCCACGGGAGAACTAATGCCGTTTCACGCGGTCGAAGACGGAACTGGATTTCAGATGAACTATGAGGTTTATCCAAATCTGGTTCCTCGAACGACCCTGATGATTCACGGAAACATTGCTTCGAATCGGTGGTGGCATCCAACGCTCGAAGTTCTGCAGCAACAAAGTTCTTCGGGCATCATTCCGAGTTGTTCTGGATCGATTGTTTTAGCGGAGTTTCGTGGTTGTGGGAAAAGCAGTCCGCCGACCAGACCTGAAGAAATTGATATCGGTATTTTCGTACGTGACTTTATTTCTTTGATTGAAAAATTAAAACTTGGCCCCATCCACATTGTGGGGCATTCGACGGGGGGCTTGATTGCGGCTTTGATGCTGGCGCAAGCCCCTCATCTCTTTGAGCGAGCCATTTTGTTGGATCCAGTGGGGGCTCGCGGAGTCCAGTTCGACCCAGCGCTCACCGCAATCTTTGAGCGGATGAAGACTCGTCGAGATTTAGTGGCGCAGGTGCTGAACTCGACGATTTACAAAAATGACCCTCAATCCCATTTTTTCCAGAATATTTTGGTGTCCGATGCTTTGACGGCGGTCCAGAATGTGGGGGCGGGAGTCATTCGAGCCTTGAGTCAAATTCATGTCGAAAAAAAATGCGCCACCATCGCACACAAGGTTTTGGTGTTGCATGGAGAACACGATCAGCTTTTGCCAGTTGAAGATTCTCGGAAGTTGGCTGAGTTGATTCCTGAGGGAGTCTTTGAGTCGATTCCCAATCAAGGTCATTGTTTGAACGTTGAAAACCCCACTTTGTTTGTTGAAATAATGAGCAAATTTTTTGCCTTTCGCATTTAGTCAACACTGGACAAGGGGAAACCCTGTTCTTGCCCATCGTTATCTTTTCAATTAGCATCTCTTATATTCGTTAAATTTCAGTAGGCATTCAATCTAAGAGCACATCCGAGGGAATATGTCTGACAGTCAAAATCAATCAGGACATGGCAATAAAAAAGAAAATAGCAAATCAGACCACCATAATGAGGCTGGAATGTGGGCTTTTCTGTTTTCCATGGCCTTTGTCTTTGCCTTTTTTATCTATATTGTAGCTATTCACCCTGGAATCGATTTGAAAGAAAACATTCATGCCCCTGTTGTGGAAACCCAAAGCGCGGCTGACGAAGACGTTGATGTCTCCAAAGTGGCGGAACCCTGGGTTGCCAACGACGATATGGTTAAGCACGGGAAAAAGCTTTTCGCTCAAAACTGCGCAATGTGCCATGGTGCTGAGGGAAAGGGTGATGGCCCTGCCGGACAGGCTTTGAATCCTCCACCTCGTAATTTGGTTGAAGGTCCTTGGAAAAAGGGCGGTGGTTTTGTTGGTTGGTACACAGTTGTGACCGAAGGTTTGCCGGGGACTTCGATGGCGGCCTATGGGCATTTGAAATCGGTGGACCGTTGGGCCTTGGTTCAATTCATTGACTCGATCACGAATGCTAAAGTGAAAGAAGATCCTAAAAAAGTAGCGGAGTTTGCGAAAAGCGCAAAATAGTATGATGACTTCTTGTTCAGTTCGTTCATTGCTAGTTCCTGCCTTGTCCCTGTTGGTGGCAGTTGGAATGGGTTCTGGCGTGCGAGCAGAGCAGAAGCCTTCGTCAATGGCTGCCAGTGAGATGCCCGCGGAGTTTAAGAACATCGGAATCACCGAGAACCTTGGTTCCCAGTTAGATCTTTCATTGATGTTTAAAAATGAAAAGGGAGAGTCGGTTCCTCTTTCTAGTTTTTACGACGGCACTCATCCGGTTGTGATCAGTTTGGTTTATTATTCTTGTCCTGGCCTTTGTAACTTTCATCTCAATGGGGTTATTGATGCCCTGAAGACAGTTGATTGGTCAGCCGGGGACAAGTTTCAATATTTGGCGATCAGTTTTGACCCCAAAGAAGGCCCCGAATTAGCAGTGAAGAAAAAAGAATCTTACATGAAGGTCTATGCGCGACCGGGAACCGAAGATGGTTGGCACTTTTTGACCTCAGATGCGGACACGATCAAGAAATTGACCGAACAAGTGGGGTTTCGGTACGCATGGAACAAGGAAGCGGAAGAGTGGGCTCATGCCTCCGCCGCAGTGGTAACCACGCCTCAGGGAAAAATTTCTCGTTATTTGCATGGGATTACTTTTGACCAACGAACTTTCAAATTGGCTTTGAGCGAAGCGACCAATGGCCAAATCGGATCTTTCGTCGATAAGATGGTTTGGTATTGTTTTAAATATGATCCTCATCAAAGTAAATACACGCTCTATGCCTTTCGCATTATGCAGGTGGGTGGAGCGCTGATTATTTTGATTCTGGCGGCATTTATGACGCCAGTATGGATCCGTGCTCGAAGAGAGCACATGGCTTTAAAGAAGTGATGTCAGCGAGGAGAATTACTCAATGAAGTGGATGTTGTTTTTACTGGAACGAGCCATGGCAGAAGGCGGAGCCTTCATGCCACCGCAAGGGACAAAAATTGCAGAAGAGTATGATAATCTTTATGCTTTTCTTCTTTGGGCCAGCTTGATTGGAAGTATGATCCTGATCGGCGGGATGATCTTTTTTGTAGTTAAATACAAAAGAAAAACAGATCACGATAAAACGCCATATATCAGTCACAACACATTTCTTGAGTTCATTTGGTCTTTTATTCCCTTGGTTATATTCTTGGGTGTTTTTGTCTGGGGTTGGCATCTTTATCATGAAATGCGAACAATGCCGGAAAATGCGCTTGAAGTGAATGTTTTCGGTCGCCAATGGTCTTGGGAGTTTGCGTATAAGAGCGGGAAGACCTCTGGTAAAGAATTTTATGTTCCTGTGAATACGCCCGTGAAGTTAATTATGACATCCAAAGATGTGCTGCATTCTTTTTATATTCCTTCTATGCGGATTAAACAGGATGTGGTTCCGGGGATGTACACAACGCTTTCTTTTAATGCGGAAAAGCTTGGGGATTATCAGATATTTTGTGCGGAATATTGCGGGACCACCCATTCGGGGATGTTGGGGCAGATGCACGTCGTTTCACAGGCTGATTTCGAAAAATGGCTTCAGGAAAACGAAGAGGGCATGACTCTGGCTGAAAAAGGTCAGAAATATTTTACCGATAAAGGTTGTGTAGCCTGTCACTCAGTCGATGGCACTCCTAAGGTCGGCCCTTCCTGGAAGGGAGTTTTTGGTCTTAAAGAACATGAGATGGATGATGGTCAAAAGGTCAGCGTGGATGAGAATTATGTCCGCGAATCGATCCTGAACCCCAATGCCAAGGTGGTGAAGGGGTATCCAAAAGGGGTGATGCCAACCTTTCAAGGACAATTATCTGAAGATCAACTGAATGCGCTGATCGAATTTATCAAAAGTCTGAAGTAGGAGACTCGCAATGGGACATTCTGCATCTGGAAAAAACTATATCAATGAATCGGCAGGAATTAAATCCTGGCTGACGTCGCTGGATCATAAACGAATCGGTTTGATGTACATGATTTCGGTTCTCACCTTTTTCCTGGTGGGTGGAATTATGGCGTTGCTTCTTCGTTTGGAGCTTTTCACGGCAGGACCGACGATTTTTCAATCGGGTGACACCTACAATCAGGTCATGACTTATCATGGAGCCATCATGGTCTTCATGGTTATCATTCCTGGAATTCCGGCTATTCTTGGAAACTTCTTTTTGCCTTTGCACATTGGTGCCAAAGACGTCGCTTTTCCGCGGCTAAATCTCATGAGTTGGTATGTTTTCATGTTGGGCGCCGCGCTGGCGATCAGTACTTTTTTCACCACTAAAATTGATACGGGTTGGACTTTTTATACACCTTACTCGATCAAAACTGGAACAGCCGTTGTTAGCATGGTTTTAGCGGCCTTTATTATGGGAATGTCCTCTATTTTGACGGGATTGAATTTCATCGTAACGACTCACCGTTTGCGAGCTCCTGGGATGACGATGTTTCGGATTCCTCTTTTTGTGTGGGCAATCTACTCGACGGCAATTTTGCAGGTCCTAGCGACACCAGTTCTTGGGATCACTTTGTTGCTGTTGGCAGCAGAGAGACTTTTTGGTGTTGGAATTTTCAATCCTGAACTGGGCGGGGACCCAGTGCTCTTTCAGCACTTTTTCTGGTTCTACTCCCACCCAGCTGTTTACATCATGATTTTGCCGGCAATGGGAATTGTGTCAGAGCTGATTACGACTTTTTCTCGGAAAACAATTTTTGGTTACACCGCAATTGCCTATTCTTCTTTGGGTATCGCAGCAGTTTCATTCTTTGTATGGGGACATCACATGTTTGTCTCCGGACAGTCAGAGATCGCCGGCGTCGTTTTTTCATTTTTGACCATGCTGGTAGGGGTTCCAACAGCGATCAAAATGTTTAACTGGTTGGCAACTCTTTATAAGGGTTCAATTCAATTTCAATCTCCGATGCTTTATGCCCTGGGCTTTATGTTTCTATTTGCGATTGGTGGAGTCACCGGAATTATTTTGGCGACGATTGGGCTCAATGTTCACTTCCATGATACCTACTTTGTGGTCGCGCACTTTCACTATGTAATGGTGGGCGGAACCTTGATGGCTTTGATGGGTGGTTTTTATTATTGGCTGCCAAAAATGTTTGGTCGTATGTACAGCGAAGCCGGAGCCCGCCTTTCTTTTGTATTCATATTTATTGGCTTCAACGTCACGTTTTTCCCTCAATTTATTTTGGGTGCGATGGGAATGCCTCGCCGGTACTTTGATTACCTCCCGGCCTATCAGTCGCTCAATCAGATTTCGACAGTGGGCTCTTGGCTGATCGCCACGGGATTTTTGATCTCTTTGTGGGTTATTATTCAGTCCATTACTAAGGGTGAGAAAGCGCCAGCAAATCCATGGGGTTCAAAAACTTTGGAATGGACTGTTGCTTCTCCTCCTCCACACAACAACTTTGACATCGAACCAGTCGTCACAGCGGGGCCGTATGAGTACAGGTAGTCATTCTTCAGCAACGGATCACAAACATCATTTTGCTCATCACTTTAAGGATGCAACTCATGAATTCCTGAGCTCCAAGGAAGGCATTTGGCTTTTCATGGTGACAGAGATTTTGATGTTCGGCGGCCTTTTCGTCGGCTACTTTCTGATGCATGCGCTGTATCCAGCTACTTTTGCAGAGGGAGCCAGTCATCTTGATTGGAAAATGGGCTCCATCAATACGGTCGTTCTGATCGTTAGCTCTTGGACGATGGCCCTCAGCATTCACTTCATCCAGGTGGGTAAAAATAAGAAGGCCACTCTGACCTTGATCACCACCTTGATTTGTGGGGCGACCTTCATGTGTATCAAGTACATGGAGTACTCGCACAAGTTTCATGATGGTCTGTTGCCCGGTAAGTTTTTTCACAACCCTGAAGCTGTGGCACAAAACCTCGGACTTTATTTTGGCTTCTATTTCATAATGACAGGACTGCATGGAACACACGTTTTGGTTGGAATGGGCCTAATCACTTGGGTCTTGATTCGCAATTTGAGAGGTGATTTTAATCCTCATTACTTTACGCCGGTGGAAGGCGTGGGGATCTTTTGGCATATCGTTGATTTGATTTGGATTTTTCTTTTCCCATTACTCTATCTGATTGGATAGGAGGATTTCGTGGCAAATAGACAGGGCGAGCATCACATTATTCCATTTTCTCTTTTGACCAAGGTTTGCGGAGCTTTGTTGGTGCTCACGGCACTAACGGTCTTTGCGGCACGAATGCATCTGGGAGTTTTTGAGGGCCCCGTTGCATTCACAATCGCCGCAGTGAAGGCCAGTTTGGTCATGGCCATTTTCATGGGTTTAAAATACGACGAAAAATCCAATCGAATGATTTTCGCAACCGGTTTTATCTTTCTGGCCCTTTTGTTCTTTTTCTGTGCTCTCGACATTTGGACTCGCGTGGGCCAGACGTCGACGCTGTAGCTGGCGTTCATGTTTCGGATTTACGCCGATCTTACAAAATTTGGAATTGTGATCTTTGTTGTTCTGGCTGGTCTTGCAGGATATGCGACCAGCTATGAAGTCGAGAAGGTTTTTGATTGGCATCATTTTTTATCATTGCTAGGTGGCCTTTTTTTTCTGAGCTCCGGAAGCCTGTCATTGAATCAAATTCAAGAGTTGAAAATTGATCGCAAGATGCCTCGAACGGCAAAACGTCCCGTTGCTTCGGGAAAAATTCAGCCGGCGGCTGCGGCAATTTTGTCGATCACCTTTCTTTTCATTGGTTCGAATCTTCTTTTTAAAACCGCCGAGATGGCGGGTCTTTTAGGTTGGCTGACGGTGATTCTTTATAACGGAGTTTATACTTATTGGTGGAAACCAAAGTGGATCTTTGCAGCTATTCCTGGCGCCATCCCCGGAGCCTTGCCGGTATCTATTGGTTATGTCGCGAATGGGGCTTCGTTTTTCAATTTGGACTCGATCTATCTTTTTTCGATTTTGTTTCTTTGGCAGATGCCTCACTTTTGGGCCTTGGCAATTCGCTTTAAGGACGACTATGCAAAAGGAGGGGTGCCTACTCTGCCAGCGGCCTTGGGTATTCATAAAACATTGTTTCATATGGGTTTGTGGACTTTTCTTTATGTTTTTGTGGCGGTGGCTTCGCCGTGGTTCATCCATGTGAGCTGGGTCTATATATTGGGAGTTTTTCCAGTGACCTTCAAAATTTTGCAGGAGTTTTGGCGCTTTTATCGTTCCGATGGTCGTGAACGATGGCTTGCTTTTTTTATGTGGGTGAATGTCAGCGTGTTGATATTTCTGTACATTCCAGTTCTGGATAAATGGAGTTTTCTGTTTCTCCCTCGGGTCTAGCCAAAGGTCCTGTGACGGAGCGCCTCAGACTTGGGGCAGAAGGTCTCATCAATTCAGTCAGATGAAAATTGAACAGAAGCCGGTGTCAAAAAAGAATGGCGTAGTTTTTGTACCTAGATCTGGTAACAGATATTTAAACATCGCAAATAGGAGATGCATCTATGAAACACCTCGAACTGATTTTTTTGACTGGTATGATGACCTTGCTTTTTTCCCTGACGACTCATGCGATGGACAGGGAAACAATGAGCAAGGTTCTCGGTTCGAAGGTCGTAGCCAGTTACTCGGCAAAAATGCAGGAGCTGGGTTATCCAGTTTTGAAAAAAATGGAGTTGAAAGAGATTTATCGTTGTATGGGTTGTTTCCTGTATGAAGTGACCTATCAGAACATGGATCCTTCGGGGCCAGTCATCGAAAAAACAGTCGGCATTGAGACAATGTTGATCACAACCCCGAACGGGTCCGCTTCGGCGCCGGATCTCGTGATTCGTATCAAAGAATAGCAGAATTTTTGAGCTCGGAAGGGGTGTCTATTTGACGAAATGGATGCGCCTTTTCAAAAGCATCGAGCCGAAGACAGTTCTGTGTAACCCGCGCCAAAGTGGGATACACGGAGACGTTAACGTTGAATCGTTGCGCGGAAAACATCTGCGGCACCAGGAAAAAATCAGCGGCCGTGATCTCCCCGCCAAAGGCATAGGCACCAGAGGTCTTTTCGAGCATTTTTTCACTGCTTTCGAGAATGCGACCGATCCATTCCTGCAGCCAACGGTTTTTATCCGCAGGGCTGCTCCCAAGTTCTTTTTCCATAAACTGAAGAACCTTGAGGTTCTGCAGGGAATGCGCGCAGTTGATCCCCTCGCAGAATTGCAGGATCTGCGCTTTTTCAAGAGGCTTGGCAGCAAATATTCTTTTCTGGGGAAAAACTTCGTCCAGGTACTGCAGGATGGCCATGGATTGACCAATGTGTTTTCCGTTGTGAGACAGCGTTGGAACCTCGCCGGCAGGATTTAGCTCTCGGTACTCTGGTCGATGCTGCTCCCCTCCATGATTGAGAAGGTGAACGGACCTGTATTCAAATGAGAGCCCCTTCCAGTGAAGGGCAAGGCGTACACGGTAGCTCGTAGAGCTGCGAAAATAATTATAGAGCACTAAGTCAGACATAGAACCCAGCCTTCCAAGAAGGTACTTTAGCAGCAGTTTGCAAGAAAGGCAGGCCCTATGAAAGCATTATTCTCATTTTTTACTGTGGCTCTTTTATTTGTCTCTAACGCCGCATGGGCGGGTGACTTCGCGGTTGCGGTGGGTTTTCGTTCAAACTCTGCAGATGCGGATGTAAGTGGCTACACGATCACGTCCAAGACGGGTTATGGTTTGGGGGCGATTGGCTTTTTTGATGTCGGCAACCAGCTGCAGGTTCGTTCAGGATTTTTATACAACCAACGAAACTACACTCTGACTCAGACCGGGGTTCCTGACAAAGATTTGAATATGTCCTATGTGGATATCCCTGTGACTGCGATGTACAAGTTTGCTGATTATGCAGGGGCTTTTGCTGGCCCGGTCTTTGGTCTCTTGGCTTCGAAAGAATGCAAAGCTTCTGGTGGATGTAGTAGTGTTGAAAACCCAAGCTCGATGGTTGTTGGTTTTCAAATGGGAGCCAGTTTTAAATTTGCGCCTCAGATGGGTGGCGAAATTTATTACGAAATTATTCCCACAAAGTTTTGGAAAAACTTGGCTGAAAATGCCAGGACTGTCGGCGCTAACTTTTTAATTACTTTTGAATAGGATTCATGAAAAAACTGATTGTCTCTTTATTGGTATTTTGGTCCCTGCAAGGTCGTGCGGCGCTGGATCTTGCCGGCGCAGTTGGAATGGCTTCCAATGATGCCTCGACAGACCTGATCAATGCCTCTATTAAATCAGATAGCGGATTTCGGGCTGGGGTTTTGGCTTGGATTGATCTTTATCAGAAACTCAGTTTGCGCACCGGATTTATGTACACCCAGAGATATGTTTCCTTGGGCCCCACCAATCAGGGAAATATCAATATCAATTACAGCTACTTTGATGTTCCGGCGACGTTGAACTTTTGGTTTTCTGATGCGGCCGGTGTCTTTGCCGGCCCGGTGTTGGCCTTTAATCAGTCCAAGGACGTGAGTTGTTCCAACAGCACAACCTGCGCGGCTCGAGATGTTCATTCGGTTATATATCCATTTCAGTTGGGGGTGGATTTTATTTTTGCCTCCCAATTTGGCGGAGAAGTTTATTATGAATTTACCTCTGGAGATTTATCGACCAGTGTTTCGAATATGACATCAGTGGGCGCTAACCTTTTAATTTATTTTGAGTGAATTATGAAACTTGGAACTTTGAAATCGAAATCCAGCCGTGATGGTGAATTGTGTGTTGTTGGTCGTGATCTGAAAAGGGCGGTTCGGGTGACCAGCATCGCGCCGTCGCTTCGTGAAGCCATGGAAAACTGGACAACGGTGGCCCCTCGGCTAAAAAAAGTCTCGGATGAATTGAATTCAGGAAAAGCCGATGGAGCTTTCGCAGTAAAGCTGGAGGACTTTCATTCGGCATTGCCACGCACCTGGCTTTTTGCTGATGGTTCCGCATTTATTCATCACATAAAACTGGTCAGAATGGCCAGAAAGGCCGCTTTGCCAGAAACTTTGCAAACGGTGCCCTTGATGTATCAGGCTGAGTGTGGGCAATTTCTGGCGCCAGATCAGGATATTCCTCAGAGAGACTTTGCTCATGGGACTGATTTTGAGGCTGAAGTGGGCGTCATCGTTGACGATGTTCCGATGGGAGTTTCCCCCGAGAAAGCTTTGGAGCATATTCAGTTGGTGGTTTTGATCAATGACGTGTCATTGAGAGGCTTGATTCCCGGAGAGCTGGGTCAAGGCTTTGGTTTTTTTCAAAGCAAGCCAGCGTCGGCGCTATCGCCATTTGCTGTGACGGTGGATGAGTTATCGGATTCGTGGAAAGAAGGGCGTCTTCATTTGCCCTTGAATGTTCAATACAACGAACAATTTTTTGGCAAAGCCAATGCCGGTCAGATGCATTTTCATTTTGGACAGTTGATTGCACACGCAGCAAAGACCAGAAACCTGGTGGCAGGAACCTTGATTGGCAGCGGAACTGTTTCAAACGAAGATCCCGCCATGGGGTCCAGTTGTTTGGCCGAGAAACGCATGATTGAACAGATTGCCAAGGGTCAGCCGGAAACTTCTTTTATGAAGGTTGGCGACACCGTTGAGATCTGGATGCAAGATGCTGC
>Ga0066639_10003457_pt1 | contig 13678 bp, 10 predicted proteins | sample CryGeyCG2114_010_2_FD_59504 | JGI IMG/M metagenome (GOLD analysis project Ga0066639, IMG submission 59504) | Groundwater microbial communities from aquifer - Crystal Geyser CG10_big_fil_rev_8/21/14_0.10 | ecosystem: Environmental > Aquatic > Deep subsurface > Groundwater | place: USA: Utah...
TGATGAACTCTTGGAAAATCAATCGAATCCTGTGGTGTCATTCCATGATCAAGGAAATTTATCAATACATTCAATACCGTTGTGATAATTTTTGATCCGCCCGGCGACCCCAAGACAGCAATCAGCTCCCCGTCCTTAAATGCAAATGTTGGGGACATGCTGCTTAACGGGGTTTTCTTTGGTTGCACTGAGTTGGCCTCGCCTCCCACCAAACCAAATGCATTTGGAACCCCGGGAGCAATAGCAAAATCATCCATTTCATCGTTCAATATAACACCTGAACGCTTACCCATAACGCCAGAGCCAAAATAGTAGTTGATTGTTTGAGTAGACGCGACGGCATTTCCTTCTGAATCGATAATTGAAAAATGGGTAGTACTAGTTTTTTCATAGGGATTACCCGGCTGCACCTCAACCTGGCTCTTTTTTGTGCGATTCATATCAATAGTCTGAACAATTCGTTCGGCATAGGCTTTTGATAAAAGACCTTTTAGAGGGACCGGAAAGAAATCTGGGTCTCCCAAATAAGCCGATCGATCCGCGTAGGCGCGCTTCATCACTTCTGCTTTGAGGTGAATTGTTTTTGATTCAGTTGGATCCATCTGCGGAAGTGGAAATTTTTCGAACATATTGAGCATTTGAATAATATGCACACCCCCCGAACTGGGCGGAGGCATACTCGCAACCTCATACCCTCGATAACTTCCAAGCACGGGTTCTCTTTCAATGACTCGGTATTGATTAAAATCTTCTTGAGTGAGTATTCCACCCGCCTCATTGGCAGAAGCAATCAAGTCATTGGCAACCCAACCCTCGTAAAATCCAGTCTTACCTTTTTCTGCGATTTCTCTTAACGTTCGAGCCAGACGTCTATTTGTAAACCGATCGTCTTTTGTGAGTAATTTTCCTTCATCTGGGGCCAAAATATTTTTAATCTCATCAAATTCTCTTAGAATTCCATCTTTTTTCGCCCACTCAATTGCCTCAGCCAAAGAGGGATAGACCGCAAAACCGCGATACGCCAACTCAGCCGCAGGCATCACTAAATCATTCCAGGACACCTTACGAGAACCAAATTTCTGATACGCGTGATGAAGACCCGCGACTAACCCAGGCACTGCAACCGATAAACCGCCTGCTCTGCTTTTTCTGGAATTGGCTTTGCCATTTTCGATATACATTTTTTCGGTTGCAGCAAGAGGGGCGCGCTCCCGCATATCGATTACGATTATTTTGGAATCTGATTTTCGATAGTAAAGTAAAAATCCGCCGCCTCCGATTCCAGTCGAATGCGGCCGATGAACTCCAATCGCAAAAGAAAGCGCAATCGCAGCATCGATTGCGTTTCCACCATTTTTCAATACATTAAGCGCAATTTGAGTGGCGGGCTCGCCTTCAGACGAGATCATTGCTTTACTTGATTTCGCTATAAAGCTCTGAGTGGGTCGACCATCTCTTGAGAGTCCGCCATTAGAAAATAGATTCTCGGCACGAAACCGATTTAATACTTCGCCACCCTGATATTTTTTTTCAAAGTGATTGATTTTTGAAAATCGATCGCACCCCGGAAACCATGTTACAGTTGCGAAAAAAAATGAAAATAACGTAATAGATATCAAACCTGATTTGAATCGTCTGTTCATTAAAATTCACCCACTTTAAATATAAATTCCTAAACTTTTCGCAAGCTCTACCCAGCGATGCCCCTCGGGAACGCAACGTGCGTCGCCCATGATGTCGGTGATGGGGGCAAAATGAATACGGCCATTTCTATAAACCACTGCTTTATTCCAGTTTTGCTCAATCGCTAAGCGTGCGGCTTGAACACCCATTCCCATGGTTAAAAATCGGTCGGTAGTTGTTGGGGCATGGCTGCGCTGTAAATGCCCAAGAACCACGTGCCGGCTTTCCCAACCCGTTTCTTTTTCCGTCCACCGAGCAAGTCGCTCTGCGATTCCCCCATAGCGCTCCTCTTGAGGACTGCCTTTAACCATTAAGGCCACATTTGGTGATTCACCTTCGGCATGCGCCCCCTCGGAAACGACAACCATCATTGCTTCTTTTTCTTTTCGCCGATTCAATATTTCTTGTAATAAAACTTCACGAGAAAACGGACGCTCTGGAATCAAAATCATGTCGGCGTAGGAGGATAACCCTCCCCCCAATGCAATCCAACAGGCGTCCCTACCCATCGCCTCTACGAAAAAAACTCGGCGATGTGCTTCGGCAGTGTGCCACAACGCATCCACAGATTCAGCAACACAAGCACACGCTGTGTCGTAACCAAATGTAATTTCAGTACCTGGGAGATCGTTGTCGATTGTTTTTGGAACGCCAATAACTTTCACATCACCCTGTACCCGCTGAAGCCCGCGAAATGTTCCATCGCCGCCAGCGACGATCAGTCCATCGAAACCCAACTCTTGATACGCTTTTACAAATTCTTTTTCGCGCCCATTGATTCCTGAACGGTTTGACGTGCCCAAAAATGTTCCAGATTCAGTGTGTCGGCCCTTAATATCGGAATAGCTAATCTCGATTACGTCCTTTTCAAATATCCCTTCAAATCCGCGCCTCACACCGTATACCCGACAATTTGACTTTATTAATGTTCTAGAAACGGACTCAATTATACCGTTCAATCCTGGAGCATCCCCGCCACCTGTCATTAATCCGATTTTCATAGTAGAACTATGCCCCAATGATGCTATCAATCCCAGCGTTTTTTGGTCGGAAACCTTTGGTCATCTTGACCTTTTAACTGATTTCTGACATTGGTTCTAGCGCGTCATTGGTATTGTCGTCATTGGCATTATTATAGAGGCGAAGGGGTCTGCTATTTCAACAGCTCATTTATTAGAAAAACTCATTGCAGAGAAATCGGTTCGCGAGTTTGCGCCCGCCGTATCGGTCTGTATTGAATCAAATCGATTTACCATTAAGACTGCCGATAGCCATGATGAAATCTTACGAGTCCTAAAGTTGCGTCATCGAATATTTTACGAAGAATTACTGAAGACCACTCAGATTGATGGAATGGATATCGACGAATACGATATCGATTCTGATCATTTAATAATTATTGATAAAAAATCCAATGAGGTCGTTGGAACCTTTCGGTTGCGATCATCACGATTTGTTGATCGGTTCTATTCTGAATCTGAATTTGAAATGCAAGAATTCAAAGACATTCCCGGTGAAAAACTCGAACTTGGGCGAGCCTGCATCGACCCTCAATACCGAAAAGGCACGGTGATATCACTTATTTGGAGAGGAATTGCCGAATACCTAAATAAAACTGCGTCGGACATTTTATTTGGATGTTCGAGCGTTCACGTCACACACGAAGAATTTACTGCATTTCGAATTTTTTTAGAAAAAGAAGGCGTATTATCAGATCAATATTCGGTCAGGCCAAAAGAGTCTTTTGACGCTCGAAAATACGGGTTTAGCACAACCACGAAACTCGCTCCTGAGGTGGTTGATTCGGAACCCAAAATTCCGCCACTATTTGCATTTTACCTAAGGGCAGGAGCGACGTTTTCGCCGTGGGTTGCCTTTGATCAGGCGTTCGACTGCATCGATTTTTTTACGGTACTAAAAATTAAGGACCTAACCGAGTCATTATCAAGAAAATACACTCATCAATGAGCAATGTCAGCACTACCCCAATTCCTTCGCCCAACTCTACGCCAACTCCTCGTCCAAATGCTTTATCGTCATTCATATTGGTGGCCATTCGATTGATTCGGCTTTCATTTCTTTTCCTTTTTTTCCCGCCCTGTTATCATTGGAATCGTTTTTTTTCTAAAGGCGACCTGGATTTTCGGAAAAGATCTATCAAATGCACAACTTTTTTTGCCAAATACGCCGCTAAAGTTTTAAATCTAGATATTCAAACTGAAAATTTAAACCGACTAATCAATCTCCAAGAAAACTACCTACTCGTGAGCAATCACTTGAGCTACCTGGATATTGTTGTCATTTCGACTCAGTACTCAAGTGCATTTGTGACATCTGTTGAAATGGAAAACACCCCAGTCCTAGGAGCCTTTTGCAAAGCCGGCGGAAGCTTTTTCGTCGAAAGGCGCGATAAATTCAAACTCAGAAAAGAAATTGATAGTATTTCAGGGGCGTTAAGACAGGGTCTTCCGGTACTTATTTTTCCGGAAGGGACAAGCTCCAACGGGGTAAAAATGTTACCATTCCGTCACGCTCTATTTAAAACTGCGATGAAGGCTCAGCGTGGAATCATTCCACTTTGTATTCGTTATACTTCAATCGATGGAGCCCCAATCGATCAAAGCAATCGCGACGATATTTACTGGTACGGCGACATGACCTTTGCGCCTCACTTCTTTAAACTTTTGACGATAAAAAAAATACAGGTTCATTTGAGTGTCTTGGAGCCGATTTCATACGAAGAAGAATGTCATAGAAAACACCTAAGCCACTTCGTTCATGATGCGATCGAGGAAAAATACACATCGTTTATGGGGAGTGAAAGTGCGAAGTTTTAACGAAATTGATCTGATTTTCGCACCAATCGATATCGGCCAACCCTCTTCTGGTGTGCGACTTGCTCCAGACGTTTTTACCGAAAATCAATTGATTGAAACATTGGAAAAACGTGGATGGATATCTCATTCCAAATGGGTCACCCAAAGGGCTGTTGGAGATTCTGCTAAACACTCTCTTGAGGAATTTTCTCGTATATCAGAAATTATCGCCTCGATTACTGCGCACTCTCGTGAGCGCGACCGATTCTGTCTAACCATTGGCGGCGACCACGCTGTGGCACTGGGAAGTATAGGCGGACTCCTAAAATCAAATTCAAAATTAGGAGTGGTCTGGGTTGATGCCCATGGTGATGTCAACACACCCTCTACGTCGCTAACGGGCAATTTTCACGGTATGCCGCTGGCTGGTCTTTTGGGCATTGACGATGACAATTATTGGTTAAATAACTTCGATTGGCTTGATAAGCACTTAGACCCAAAACGACTCGTTTTCATAGGCGTGCGCGATCTCGACCCCGAAGAAAAGCGATTTATCGAAGAACGAAAAATAAAAATCGTTGGAATGGATGAAATCAACAATAAAGGTATGAATCAGATCATGGATGAAGTAGTTGACCACCTGAAAACGCAGGGCTGCAACGAATTTCACCTAAGCTATGATGTAGATGCCATTGATCCTAGTTTTTTTCCAGCAACCGGAACACCGGTCGCCAACGGTATTTCAGCAAACGACGCGATTCACCTGGTGGAATCGTTACGGTTAACTGGCTCACTCGTGTCGATGGATTTGGTCGAATTCAATCCATCGTTGGCCAAAACGCCTGTTGACCTAAACCGAAGTATTACACTTTCGCTTGATCTCGTTTTAACTGCGGTTGGCCACCCCGGCAAAAAAGCCGGAATTCATTCAAAATTATTAGACTGTCTTAATTTCTTCAAACTGACTAAGAAATTTCTTTCACAAAATCAGTGATCCGATCGCATAACCAATTTGGATCGTCCATTGGAAGGTCATGCCCAGCCGTCTTGTGCATTAAGCAAGGTACGCCATAGTTTGCTGCTATTTTCTTGCTGCAAACCGAATTGACGAGACGATCATTCTCAGAAGCCAAAAACAGGCATTTTTGGTTAAACTTCAACGGAGCTTTGAATCGCGTCGCCGCAAGTAGTTGGTATATCCAAGTTTTTTTCTTCACATGAATCTCATTGGCAAAGGCAGTCCAATCGGCTTGCTTGCGGAGCCGCGTCTCAGCGTCTAGATTCGATACTCGGTTTACGATAAACGATTCACGCAGGTTTAGGTCATCGACCGAAAGCAATCTAACTATATCCTTTAATACGCCAAGGTCCAATCGCTCGGCCAAGGAACATAGGTTTCGCGCACTGGTGTTGATCAATATCGCACCGGAAAATGCTTCCTGATTTCGTTTCATCCACTCTAGAGCGGCCATGGCACCCATTGAAATCGCCACGATTATCGGTTTAGATTTCAACTCTAAGGCGCTGAACCGCTCTTCAAGATCATCAACAATGCCTCCAATGCTGACTGGGCTATCGCGGTCGGCTTCGGTTCCCACCCCTGGAAAATCAAGGGCGTAGATACTTCCCGTATACTCTTTTGAATTTAGCATTTCCCGAAACTCGCCCCAATGCCTTTGGTCTCGGCCTAGTCCGCGAAGGAGGAGAAAATCAGTCTTCGACATCATTTTAGTGGCTCTAATTTTAGGCGGTCTAATTTTAAGCGCTCTAACTTTAACCATCGCTTATGATTTCTTACAGCCCGCCACATGAGCTCTATGAGGTATTGATGCCGCCTAAGCACACGCTTTCGCCGATGTGGCAACACCGGATTGAAATAACCCATATAAGAAAAAAGTTGCCGTGGATTTTTTCTCACCCACATCCATGAACCCATCTCAAGTGTCAACGGCAGGTAAAAATTCTTATTCACTTCTTGATGAAGGTCGAAAAGATAATCCCATAAATCGCCATGAGTCAGGTAATTATGTGACTGGGGCTCAAATTGATAAATGTGATTGGGAAAGTTACTCTCCAATAATCCCTCAAACTCATCCGCCCAAGGAGTTCCCGGAAAAGGGGTTCTTGACTTCGCATAGGGATACCAAATCCGATCTTTGATTCCAAAACCACTGTGCACATCTAGAGTGAGGAGCGCTTCGGCCTCAAACCCTTCTCGTTTTACGAAATTGACTAGTGCCTCGGATTCAATTTCCAAACCCCAATTTTTTTTTCCTCGAAACCACGGTAGTGCCCCGCTAATGCGATGCCCGCCCACTAAAAAGGTCACCGGTTCATCTGCTTCAACCGGTGCGTTTCGCATTAGGTCTACACTCCTTGGATTTCCTCGGCGTGCTAACGCTATTCCACCTGGATTAACCACTGGAATCGAAATGAGTCGGCTCTCTTCAAGACGACGATTGAGGTCTTCGTCCCATTTGAGTTGCGAAATAATATCTCGAATAAAGCTGATTGCAACGCGCGATCCAATTCGCTCAATCCCATGAACTCCACCAAAAATACCAAATGTTGGTTTTGTTCTATCTTGACTGCCCATCACAATACCGTGAATCGGAAATGTCCAACGCCCCATTGGCACTTCAGCTAATTTTTCTACGCGAACCGTACTTGGTGCATTCGCCAACGCATCCTCGAGTTCTTTGATTTCTTCGAGTTCCCCAGTTAGCATTAATTTGCCGCCGCTCTCAACGCTTTTGGCGGCATAGCCCAATGAAGCGTGGCCGCTCCCTCTGCGATAGCGCCGTAGAATTCCAAAAACGCCACCCCGCCTTTCTTAAATGAAAAAAAATGACCCCCACCATCTAAACTTCTTGAAAGGAGATGCGAAAATACGATTCCTAAATCTGGCTCATGCGCAACAATGGCCAATACCCCGGAGCCTGAGGCATGTTCGCCAATCAATGCCAAATATTCGCGAACGCCCACGCCACATACAAGCCGTTCGTCCGACAAAAGCTCTGAGTCTTCATAAGCAGTTTTTAATATTTCAGCCGTTTGCCACGCGCGCAAATAAGGACTTGAAACTATGGATTGAATTTGAGGGCAAAATACTCGTAAACCACGAGCGGCTTCCTTAAACTTTTGGACGCCCTCAGGCGTGAGCGCTCGCTCGGAATCGCGGTGTGCGCCAGCTCTGCTGGATCGCTCCTCCGCAATCGCGTGACGAATCAGAAGTATTTTTTGTGTCATAGACTTACATTATCATCTGAAGCGGACGCGCAATCAAAACCTTAATCCGGTTATCTCGGATAAAGTCTTTGACTTCCTGCAACGTCTTTCGCTTTACTCGAGGCGGCAGTGCGTAATCCTGCTCTCCACATCGTACAGAACCCGAGTCACCGCCAAATGCTTGTACCAGATGAGAATCAAAGACCGCATCAAGCGAATTGGTAAAATCACGCCCTCGGACCATCGCCATCACTTCAGAATTATAGATGGTACTACGCACATTCATATTGTGAGAACCCACAATTCCAACAAGTCCATCAATTGTCACGGCCTTGGTGTGAAGGGTGCGACCTGGCCAATGGCCTTCAATGCTACAATTATTTTCGTCCTGAATTTCATGAAGCGGTCCGTGGCCGGTCCATTCATAAATTTCCACTCCAGCTTCCATGAGTTTCACGTAATGTTGAATCGCACCATAATACGCGTATTTTCCTAAATCATGACTCTCATATGAGTTAGTAAACAATTGAATCTGCACTCCCCGCTCAGCTGCTAAAATAATTTCTTTTTTAAACTGCCGAGTGAGTGTCAAATAGGGCAAAAATATCCGTACTCGACCATGAGCATTTTGAATCAGCTCGGTCAACGTTTCCATGTATTTTGAGCGCTTTCGAATGTGAGTAATAGTTGTTTCTCGCCTATCAGTCGGGCTCTTGCTAAATCGCGTGATCGTTTCCTTTTCAATTCTTTTATCCACAAGTGGGATATCGTAAATAATCCGAACCGGTGCTGCATCCGACGATAAATCATCAATTTCTGGAAAATATCGCTGATTTTGAAGCTCTTTGGCAACACCGGAATCAAATAACCGATCTCGCCCAAATAGGCCCTGAAATTCTATTGCCGATTCAATTGGGCCATAAAAAAACGAATCCAACAAACCTATTATTTTTCGTTTAAGAAACGGAAATGGATTTCTGTGATCGTCGTTGAGGTATCCTACTAAATGCCATGTCTTCAAGAACGTCGCTTCCAATTCGTGTGCTGCCAAGCCTTTAATATAAAGATCAGTGTCATGCCAACCCTCGGCGGTTAATCCTCCTTCTAGGTAGTGATCGCCAATATTCATTCCGCCAAGAATGGCTTCTTTTCCATCAACCAAATACACTTTGTCATGCTGATGATTACTGAGAATACTAAGCGACCATCGACGCAACCACTTTGGCGGATTCCAGACTCTTAGATTGTCATCCGAAAAATCTTTAATTTCAGCAAACTGTTTTTCCATTTTTCGGTCTTTAGAACTCACCGGAGTGGTCCAGTCGACCATAAATCGAGTGTCGAGATCTGGAATTTCTGCTCGCTTCTCTTTAAAAAGCTCAATCCATTCCTTACCTAAATTATCGTTATGCCAATAAGGAATGATCATATGCACATGGCTCTTTGCATTCTTCAACATTTTACGACGAACGGGATCCGTGTTCATTCCTAGGTGTAATAAATTCACATCATTTTGAGTCTCTTCAGATCGAGTCAATTCGTCTAAACGAGCCTGAGTTGAAGCCGACTCCAAATACTCAGCGAAGCTTTGCTTTTCTTGTAAACTGTCGTGAAAACTAGCTGAGGCGGGAAGTCCCTGCGCAAAAACTAAAAATAAACCTATTATAAATTTCATCGACATACCGCTTATTTCCTCTTTTTCGACTTATTAATAAAAATATCGTGGCAACCTTCAAGGTCGGTCCGATCTGGATTCCTCAATTTATAACTTCCATTAGACTGCAAATCCCAAGCTAATCGTTGATCTTTGAGCATCGTCTGAATAAGTGACCAAATCCTAGCTTTCAAACCCAAATCAAAAATCGGCGCAATCGCTTCAACTCGATTATTGAGATTTCGATACATCCAATCGGCAGAGCCAATGTAAAACTCCCCTTCCTGAGGTTTTTCAGCGCCATTTTGAAAATAAAAAATCCTACTGTGTTCTAAAAATCGTCCCACTATAGAGGTAACACGAATATTATCACTCACACCGCGAACACCAGGCTTGAGGCAGCAAAACCCTCGCACAATCAAATCAATTTTTACCCCTGTACACGATGCTTCATAGAGTTTTCGAATCATGTCACGATCTTCTAAGCTGTTCATTTTTGCAAAAATATATGCAGGTTTACCCGATTTTGAGTTGGCAATTTCAGCGTCAATTTTTTCCTCAAATCGCGATCGAATATTGATTGGGGCAACGAGCAATGCCCGGTAATCTTTTTTTAACGATCGACCTGTCAAATAATGGAAAAGCGATACCACTTCGCTCGTGATTCGCTCGTCTGACGTAAACAATCCTAAATCGGTGTATAAGCGAGCAGTTCTAGAGTGGTAGTTTCCGGATCCGATATGAACGTAAGAACGGATATGATGACCTTCTTTTCGTACGACCAATGTCATTTTAGTATGAGTTTTAAGGCCGACTACCCCGTAAACAACATGCACTCCCGCGTTTTCGAGCGCCTGGGCCCAACCAATGTTTCGTTCTTCATCGAACCGCGCTTTTAACTCGACTAAACACACTACTTGTTTTCCAGATTCTGCGGCTTTAATTAAGAGCCGAATAAACGGACTATCAATACTTGTTCGATATAAGGTCATTTTTAGTGCCAGAACCGACGGGTCTTCGGTAGCTGCTTTTACAAATCGCTCAACCGTGGAGTTGAAGCTTTCAAATGGATGATGAACCAATTGATCTTGATTTCGTATAGTACTAAAAATATCAACTTCTTCGTCTTCAAGCGGTATTGGAATCACCGGAAAAAACGGTGGAAACTTCAATGCAGGAATATCGAGATCGCAAATTTCATTAAAAGAAGTGAAATCCAAAATTCGACTGCTTCGTTGGTACACGTGACTTTTCGGAATTCCGATTTCATCAATGATAAACTGAATCATCCACTGATCCGGACTCGGCCCATGCTCAAGTCGAATGATATCGGCAAATCGCCTTTCTTTGAGTTCTTCCTCGATCATTTCTAGTAAATCTTCGGCGTCTTCTTCGTCACGCTCAATATCGGCATTACGCGTGATCCGAAACGCCATAACATGTTTAATTTCCATACCTGGAAACAATGAGTTTAAATTTTCTGTGATCAGATCTTGAAGGTGAACATAGCGATACACGTTTGAGTTTTCATCTGAGTCTATCAATACCCATTGAGGCAATACGCCCGGTATTTTAACTCGAGCAAAAAATTTATTTTCTCGCCCTGGATAACAAAGCGAAACGCCAAGCGACGTTGATAGATTGCGAATAAACGGAAATGGATGCCCAGGATCAACCGATAGTGGGTTTAAGATTGGAAGGACACTCGCTTCGAAGTGGGCATTGAGCCATTTTTTTTCAGATGAACGCACATCTTTCCAGTCAAGTAGCTCAACGTTGTTTTCCTTAAGCGCTGGTCTTAACGATTTTTCAAAGCAATCAACGGCCGTTTCAATCATTGGTTCAGAAATTTTGTGGATTTCTTTGAGTAGTTCTTGTGGAGTAAAGTTGTCCACTGATCTACGAGAAAGTTGAACGGACAATTGTCGCTGTAAACCGCCCACCCGCTTCATAAAAAATTCATCGAGATTGGAGCTAAAAATTGAAAGAAAACGAAAGCGTTCTAGCAGTGGGTTGCGAACGTCCTGAGCTTGATAGAGCACGCGGCGATTGAACTCGAGCCAACTCGATTCTCGATTAATCCAATTCTCACGTGTGAGACGATCGGCTTCCGACTCCAATTTAAGGCCCGGTAAATTTCCTAAACCACGCTGCTTGGCACGGGGGCTAGACAATGCCCTTTCACCCGACTTGATTTGGGCCTTTTTGTTTCGCTTTCTACGCGACGCACTCATCCAATGTTTTCCTAATCACTATCATTAATCTATAATTTATAACGCTCTGTGTTATCATGTTTGACTAAATTATGCTAGTAGAATCTAGGGGCCGGTGCTAGCCTTTTCCAATATAATGCGATTCGCCGTAATTGACCTTGGCACAAATTCAGTCCGATTTGACATTTTTGAGCTCACCGAATCGAGCGATCCCAGACTATTGTTTCGCGAAAAATTAATGATCCGCCTTGGTCAAAAAGTCTTTGAAACCAACCAGCTAGACCCCAACGCCTCACGAAGAACGCTTCAAGCATTGGTGCACTTCAAAAGACTTACCGAAGAATTTCACGCTACCGAAATCCATGCGTTCGCAACGTCGGCGCTCCGAACAGCCGAGAATTCAACAAAATTTGTTGAGAGTGTTAGAAGGCGCACTGGAATCCAAATCGAAGTCATTTCTGGTAAAAAAGAAGCGGAACTCATCGCACGAGGGGTTTTGAAAAATGAGGCAAACGTATCGAATCAAGGCACGCTACTCGTCGATATCGGCGGCGGCAGCACCGAGATATCAATTGTCGAAAATCATAAACTGATTAATTCGAAAAGTATCGACCTTGGCGTGGCGAGGCTCCAACAGCTCTACCTCAAATCCATTCCACCCCTTCGGACTGGAAATACAGAAAAAGACCCTATTCTTCTTTTAGAGAACCATTGCAGTAAATTGCTAGAAATTGCGTATCCAAAACCGCCACTTGGGTACCAACTCCTCGGATCAAGCGGCACCATCAAAGCCCTAAGTCGGATATTAAAAAGAAGAAATCATCGCACTCGCGAATCCTTTTCAGTTCGCGAATTAGACGAATTGACAATTGAGCTCTCACAAATGACTCAAGACGAATTACTGAACTTACCGGGTTTAGAATCCAAGCGAACCGATCTGATTCTCGCCGGAGCGCTACTCCTTAAACAAGTTGCCGAGTACTTTGGAAATAAAAAAATTCAAATCACTGAATACTCTTTACGAGATGGAATTATCGACACGGTAATTGAATCAAAAAAGGGGCAGCACCACTATGATCATGAAAAAACTTTGGAAATCATGTGGGCTAAACTCAAATTGGTTCGCGGGAACGTTGCACATGCGCAGAAAGTCCATTCATTTTCAATGCAAATTTTCGATAAACTCCTCGAAAAGGAATACGTAGAAGAAAAGTGGCGATTTGCCCTTGAGGCGGCGACTATTTTACACGACATCGGCAATTCGGTGTCCATTTCTCATCACGAGGATCACTCGGCGTATATCGTGCGAAATGCAGGATTTCCGAGTGTTAGACCCGCTACAATTGAACTCATAGCGCAGCTTTGCCTTTATCACCGAAGTGGTAAAGCCACGATTAAGAACCACCCTTATGCGCAGAGCGAATTTTCTATTAAACTCGCCTTTGAGCGATTGCTCGGTATTTTACGAGTCGCCGATTCTTTGGACCGCGGACATAAGTCTGCCGTTAAAATTCAATCATTGAAACTCAAAGCGGACTTACTACACATTAAGGCAAAACAAACCGGGGGATCCTACCTTGAACAAATCAAAATAGAGCAAAAGAAATCTCTTTTTGAAAAGGCATTTGACCTCGAGCTTCGAGTTGATGTCGAATAGGGCGCTCTAAGTAATGAAAACGTTTGTCGCGCTTATTTCTCATGGGCTCAATTTCAAACCCGAGAAACTCGATCAAATTGTTTCCGAAATAAACGCTCGCGGAGGCGAAGCAATTATGCTCGTGCTCTCAGGTCATGCGCAATCGAATAACGGCGATGATCAAGATAATCAAATTAATTCAAAAGTTGCGGCGCCAGTAGGCCCCTATAACGCTTGGAAATTGGATATAGAATCAGCCCTCAATCAAGCACGAAAACGAGCAGACCAATTGGGCGTTCCCCTCCTCTATTTTGGTTTTTCACTTTCGGGATTGTTTTTCTTACTCCCAACGCTAGCCCGGCCTCAACTTGACGGAGCCGTTCTATTCGCTCCTGCCATCCGCACAACGCGACTAGTTCATGGAGCCCTAAACTTAGTTTCCAAATTT
>Ga0066639_10003458_pt1 | contig 13675 bp, 12 predicted proteins | sample CryGeyCG2114_010_2_FD_59504 | JGI IMG/M metagenome (GOLD analysis project Ga0066639, IMG submission 59504) | Groundwater microbial communities from aquifer - Crystal Geyser CG10_big_fil_rev_8/21/14_0.10 | ecosystem: Environmental > Aquatic > Deep subsurface > Groundwater | place: USA: Utah...
ACTTGATTATTTTATATGATTATTCACAGGGTGTTACTTTACTGTGTGGTTATTACATTTGTATAAAAAAATCCGTTTATGCGACGGAGTCAAAAGTGTGGGGGGAACGGACGGGAAGGCTCGACACTTATAGTGGAGCCTTCCCGTCCGGGATGTCAATCCAGTCGACGATCCTGAACTCTGTCCAAGAAAGGACTAGGTTGGTCTCCGCCCATCTGGATTTGTCGGGATTCCACCCCCAACAATGTACGTGTCTCCGGTGTCGAGACCTGCCCGAGCGTCATCCTTCCGCGTCCGCGGAGGTACTCGTATGAGGCAGTAGACGTACAGACAAAGAAATATTAACAAAAAAGCTTATTGGTTATTCCTATGTTTTTCCTATGTTTTAGTTAAAAAAATATCCACAATCTAGTTCGATTGACATATTTTTATTTATGTAGTAGTATATCCACACCATAGACAGCAGCCCACCGACGTTACGTCGGAGTTAATATTCGACTGCCGAGGGAAAATTAGTTTATTGGTTTACTAGTTTATTAGTGAGCCAGTACAAAAGGTCGATTTTCTAGAAAAAGTCTGTGGTTTATAAGCCACATTTTTTATTGGTTATATAAACCAATAGACCAATAAACCAATAAACGGATTTATGGCTAAGAACAAACAAACAAAAGAACAAGCTGTGCAAGAACTTGTTAATGGCCTTAAAAACGCCAAATCAGCTGTCTTTGCAAATTTTCAAGGTCTTAAGGTAAAAGAATCAGAAGAGCTTCGCAGGATTTGTCGTGAGCAGAATGTTACTTACGTTGCAAGTAAGAAGACACTGCTCAAGCGCGCTTTGAAAGATTTAAATTTTGACGTCGATACCAAAGCATTTGAAGGCGGGCCAGCAGTCGTGCTCGGAGTAGAGGATGAAGTAACTCCAGCCCAAATCATCGCGAGATTTGCAAAGAATCATGAGCTTGTGAATATATTTGGCGGTATTTTGGAAGGAAATTTTATTGACAGCGCAAAAGTCACTGAACTTTCAAATCTTCCAAGCAAACAAGCGCTCCTCGCTAGAGTTGTAGGGTCGATCAATGCGCCAGTATCTGGATTTGTTAATGTCCTGGCTGGTAATTTACGTGGATTAGTCAATGTATTAAATAGTATAAAAGATGCCAAAGAGGCATAATAAATTAAATTATTATGACAGAAGAAATTCAAACTCCTCAAACCGAGGAAAAAAAGGACGTCGTTGTTCCTGCAAAGTTCAAATCTCTTGTTGAAGAGATTGAAAAAATGTCTGTTCTAGATTTGGCAGAACTTGTCAAAATCTTGGAAGATAAATTTGGTGTGTCAGCTGCTGCTCCGGCAATGATGATGGTTGGTTCTGCTACTGGCGGTGAGGCTGGTCCTGTTGCCGAAGAAAAAACCGAGTTCAATGTTGAACTTACTGGCGTTGGTGGTAATAAGATTGCTGTTATCAAGGCGGTAAAGGCTATTACTGGTCTTGGTTTGGCCGATGCAAAGGCACTTGTTGACGGTGCTCCAAAGACTCTTAAAGAAGGTGTGAAGAAAGAAGAGGCCGAAGAGATGAAAAAGCAAATTGAAGAAGCCGGTGGTTCAGTAGAACTCAAATAAACACCCAAACATTTAAACACTCCTTATAGAAAGGAGTGTTTTTGTGTTGTTATGTTTTAGTGTTTTAATAATTAAACTTATACACTTTATTATTATCAAGTACAAACACCACCCCTTCACTTTCATCTACAACCATTCCTGTTGGACTATTCCAAACATCGGAAGTATACTGTCCAACAAAATTTCCTTCCTTGTCTACCACGACAACGCGTTTATTTGTTGGCTCTATAATATAAAGATTATTTACGTCACTATAGGTCCAGATTTCTGTTGGATTCTCTAATATCGGGTCTAGACCGCGCATTTCAAAACCTTTTTGTTCGCCAGCGAAGAATTTTAGAACATCATTGTTGGTAAGAACAAATATGCCTCCATCCACAGTGAGAGAAACTGCGTTTTTGAGAGAATCATTTTTGCTGGTTATCCACTCTGTACCGCGATCATATCCAGTTTGTGTTTGGCTATGTTTATAAATTTGGTCATTGGCGGGATCTAGGATATATGCTTTTCTATTATAAATAGATATATCTTTTATGTCTGCATTATCGTTTTGATAAGCAATTGTCTTACTTGTCAGTGTTTGTGATTCTTTTTCATATTCTGCCAGTTCGTTTCCATTACTAATAAAAATAATTTTATCGTCTTCTTTTGGAACGTCAGCGGTTTGTAGCCCTATAATTGTTTCGTGTTTTTTTATTTCTACGTTCTTTGTTACCGGATCAATAAAATACAAAGCATCATCTTCAGGTCCAAAAGCGATAAGTTTGTTATCAAACCAGACAATTTGCTTTGATTTTACTTCAGAATTAGTTTGAGATAAATCAACAATAAGTTCCGGTTCTACTCGAGTGATTTTTTGCAGTTTTAATAATATTTCATCAATATTAGCATTTAATTCTGTTACCTTTTTTTTCTCCTGTTTTTTATTTTGCGGCAAAGTTTCTATGAGTCTTTTGGCTCCTTGTAAAGTTTCTAAAGCTTTTGTTTCCTCACCGTATAAAATTTTTGCTTCAGCATCGGCTTTCTTTTCCTCGATGGCTGTTACTAAATTGTTATACTGCGCGCGCTCTGCTTCCCTATTTTCTTTTATTTTCAAATATCCAATACTAACAATAAAAATAAATACCAAGACGAGAAGGAGCATGAAGACAATTTTACTAAACAGGCTTAAGTTTATGATTGTCTGTTTTCTTTCGTCAATTTTTCCCCTCCACTTATCAAGAATAATGGTACGCTGACCATTCTTATTAGTGGTGAGAAAGAATAAGTGTTGGGCAGCAGAGACTAGAAATTTGGCAGTTTTCTTGAGAACTACATAGAGGCCTGTTCCTAAAAAGACAAGTGTTCTTCCAAAGATAATCAAGAATTTGCTTGTCCAAGTTTCTTGAGATTGACCGTCTGCTGGACGGTAATTTGTTTCAATGGCTCCTCGTTTAGTAGTCTTGGTTTTGTTGCGTCTTCTCAATAATTTTAAGCGTTTTGACAATTTGTTTCTTTCAGTTTTTTCAGAAATCTCTTTCGGTTGCCCCCTGTGTCTATCCTGCCATTTTTTTTTGAGTCCTTCTTTCACATTTTTGATTAAGGAGGGAGACAAGGTTTCTTCAGTTGATTTGGCGGTTTCTAGCAAATTGTCCAGTGAGGCTTGCGAACTATTCTTTGGATCCGAAGCACTTAGTGTTTTTTGTGATAGAGAGGCTGTTTTTGGTATATGAAAAACAAGTCCGCCGAATGAAAATCTGTTTTTTAAGCTACCCAACACTTTTTGGATATGCATTGTGGTTTGTCGAGTAGTGCGACTTTGCAAAATTTTTCTTACTCTGTCAGAAGAAAAATATTCATTTACATGAGGGGTGGCAATGTAAACATGATCACCAGCATTTATGTGTCCTTCTACCACTGCTGAAAATAATTGTCCTTGTTCGTCTGTATCGTCGTCTATAATAGGAGTTTCTTTCAAAATGTCTTTTGATTTGTAATAAAGAAGAGCCTCTGGAGAACCATGATAAGCAAGTATTAATCGGGTGTCTTGTAGTGTTCCGACGACACAGTGAATTTCTGTGTCTTTGTATTGTAAAACATGATGACTTTGTTTATTTATTTTTTGTAGTATTTTTTCAAAAGTGTCTTCTTCTAAAATTTCTTCGTCATAATAATCTGATTCTATGTCATCTATAATTTGTTGAAGTTGGGTGATTTGTTCAGGATAACTTTCATTTACTTCTACAAGTGCAAAAAAATAGCCCTTTTTGTGTTCTTCTTGGGTTACTGGTTCGGCGATATGGAGCAGCACATGTGAGGCCTGTTGATCATCTCCTTCGACAAAGAACTCCTGAATTTCCAGTTTTTGGCTCATACTCAAAATCTTTGACTTTTTAGGTCAATGTTATTATACTACATCTTGCAAAATGGGGGAAGCCATAAATAGATACGAAATACGAAAGGCACGAAATTACGAAAAAAGTTGAAAAAGATAATTTTTCGTATGTTCATACCTCTTTAGTATCTTATATTTTTTTTAACGCATTCATATTTAAGATAAAACGACTTTAGTATGCTTGAACAACTATTTGGTTCAAAGACTAGACTAAAATTACTGCGTGTATTTTATAGAGAACCGGAGACTTCTTTTTTTGTACGCGAACTTTCTCGTCAGATAGGAATCCAAATAAACGCCGTTCGTCGCGAGCTAGAGTTGTTGCTTAACTTAGCTATTATCAAAGAAAAGGAAGAGCCAAAAAAAGACAAGAAAGAATCTGAAAGTGGCAAAGCAGGCGTGACTTTACGCAAGTATTACCAGCTCAACATTGAATCAATTATTTATTCAGAGCTGCATGCCCTGCTTTTAAAAGATAAAATCATCGGCCAGCAGGAATTTATAAAGGCAATTGAACAAAAAAGCGGGGATGTGAAGCTTCTGGTTTTAACGGGAGAATTTACAGGAGACAAAAGGGCTCCTACGGATCTGCTTATCGTGGGAAAAATAAAACCACGTACTTTATCGAGTGTTATCGATCAATATGAAAAAGACCTCGGTTTTGATATACGATATACAGTAATGGGTGAGGAAGAGTTTGCCGACAGACGTTATGTGATGGATAAGTTTGTTTATGCCGTTTTTGAGAGTGATCATTTGAAAGTTGTGAATGAGCTGGGTGTATAAACTCACGTATCATATACCACATAACATCTATCAAAATATCAAAATTGTTAGGTGGTAAATGTTACGTGTTGCGTGATACGTGTTTATTATGTATTTACTTATTGATATGTCACAACAGGACAAGATTCATCTTGCCTTGTTTGGTGAACAAAAACGTACTGACAAGACATACGAAGGTCGGAATCGCGAGCTTCTTTTTTGTATAGACAAGTTAGTTCATAGCCAAAAGCCAAAAGCCAAAAGTGAGATAGACGGGATAATGGTCGTGAGTGGGGAGGGGAGTTTTACGAGTACGCGAATTGCCTGTGTGGTAGCAAATACGTTTGGATATGTGTTGCAGATTCCGTTGTTAGCCATTAAAGTTGAACAGGTTGATAATGTTAAAGAGCTGATTCCAGAGTTGTTAAGACAGCCTAGGGGACAGTATGTTTCGGCGACCTATAGTGGGGAGCCAAATATTGGGAAATCAAAAAAACATGAAAACATAAAAGCACTAAAGCCATAAATGAAACAACTCCATCTCAAAATCCACGGTCGCGTCCAAGGCGTTCTTTATCGCGAAAATGCCAGGCATCAAGCAGGAGAGCTTGGTCTTACAGGCTGGGTAAAAAACTGTTCGAATGGTGTGGTTGAGCTTGTTGCGCAAGGAAGAGAAGAGGACTTGCAAAAAATTCTGGAATGGTGTAAGAATGGACCACGGCACGCCGAGGTTGATAGAGTAGAGGAAACATGGTCAGAGATAAAAGAGGGTTTTGAGGGTTTTAAAATAGTATATTAATTTTAAAATTTAAAATTTAAAATTCCAAAATTGTGTTGACTGATTACCAACGCTATCGACTATATGAAATATTACCCGGTCTATCCATCTGGCTTACTTTAATTTTGTCCATAATTTTGTCTTTCACAAAGCCGATGTGGATGATCTATGGCATTATTTTGTTTGATATTTATTGGGTTTTGAAAGTGCTGAATTTTGGATTTTATTTGACCATTGCTTGGTCTAGATTTCGCAAAGTGAGACGAGTTGATTGGAAGGATAGACTACACCATGATATTGTTGGCTGGAAAACAAAACATCATATCGTATTTTTAACAGTTTATAATGAATCATGGGATGTGGTAGAAAGTGCTTTAGACAGCGTCTGCAGAGCTGTCTATGACAGTAAAAAATTTACCATTGTGATTGCTGGTGAGGAAGCAAATGAAGAACACTGTAAGGACATTTTTGGAAGAGTTAAGAACAAGTTTAGTAATTGTTTTTTAGATGTTATTTTTACCCTCCATCCATTTGAGTTGGAGGATGAAATAGCTGGAAAGGGATCAAATTTGCATTATTCTGAAACAGTGGTAAAAAAATATATTGATGACAGAGGTTGGAATTATGATGATGTGATTGCAACCGTATTTGATATAGATACAGTTTGCCATGAACAATACTTTGCTTATTTGACATATTTGTACTGCACCCATCCTAGGCCAACACGAACATCTTTTCAGCCTATCGCGCTTTACAACAACAACATGTGGGAATCTCCAGCCGTGCTTCGAATAATGGCTTTCGGTACTACATTTTGGATGATGACTTCTCTGGCGCGGCAAGACGCTTTAGTTACATTTTCTTCCCACTCTATGAGTTTCAGGGCTCTAGTTGATGCCGGATTTCATGAGAGGCGTATTGTCAGTGAAGATTCTAGAATTTTTTATCAATGTCTTTTGGCTTACGATGGAGATTATGAGGTTACGCCAATGTATATGCCAGTATCTATGGACACAGTGCGTGATGATAATTGGTGGATGAGCATAAAAAATCTTTATAGCCAGCAACGACGATGGGCATGGGGCGTAGAACATGTTCCGTATTTGCTTTGGGAATTTCGTAAAAAGGGCAATAAAATTCCGTTTTGGAAAAAATTTAAATGGATTTTTGTAGAATGGGAAGGGAAGTGGTCTTGGTGTTTGGCTGCACTCACCATTACCATCCTTGGCCGTTTGCCTCTTTGGATTGCTCCGGAGTCAGTTCGCCAGAGTGCTTTATTTTTCAATGCGCCCCATTTGCTAGAAGTGCTTATGCTTATGGCCATGACAGGTCTCATTTTATCTGCTATACTTAGTATCCCACTCCTACCAAAAAAGCCAGACTCTCATCCACGTCATAAGTACATAATAATGCTTTTGCAGTGGGTCTTGTTGCCTATTTCGATGATCTTTGTAGCAGCCATTCCAGCGATTGACGCCGTAACGCATCTTATGTTTGGGAAATACCTTGGTTTCAATGTGTCGCAGAAGAGGAGAGGACAAAAATTCACCTAAATTACAATTCATCTAATTCACTTAATAAAAATTAAAAGGTCAAAATTATAATTTATGTTATTTGGTATTTTATTAGGCGAATTAGAAATTAGGTGAATTATGAATTTTAATCATATGTATTCAACCAAACCAAAAGCAAAAAGATGGCCAATTGTATTGTTGGTAATTATATTACTGTTGGCTGGTAGCATTTTTTATTCATATAGGTGGCTGAAAAATTTATCTCCAGAACAGATTTTGCGATCCGATTTCATTCAGGATCAAATCAGAAATCAGTTTGGGGATGAAAAAGCTGAACTCTTTGCACTTTTACCGGAGATGCTTGGATTTAGCGAGCCAAAAACATATTTATTATTATTCTTGAACAATACCGAATTGCGTCCCGGCGGGGGATTTGTGGGGGTTTATGCGACTGTGCGAGTGGACAAGGGAGAGACAGAAATTTTGGCACTTGAAGGCACAGAAGTAATTGACAGCAAAACTCCAGCTTCGTGGAATCCAAAACCTCCACAGATATTGACCGAACAGCTAAAAGTAAATAAGTGGTATTTTAGAGATAGCAATTGGTCTCCTGACTTTGAAGTAAATGCCAAGAAAGCTTTGGAATTTTATAAAGGTGAAGGTGGTGTTGTGGCAGACAATATTGATGCTGTAGTTGGAATAACTGCCACGACCTTGGAAAAATTATTAGAGATTACAGGACCAGTGACAGTGGAAGGAATAACATTTTCCCCAGAAGATGTAATAGAAAAATTAGAATATGAAGTAGAGTATGGCTATGACGAGCGTGGTATCCATTTTGTCGAGCGCAAGCAGATAATAAAACCTTTCATGTTGGCACTTTTAGGCCATGTAAAAGATAATTTGTTTCAAAATATTAGTGAGTATGGAAATCTTTTTGGAGAATTAGCATCTGAAAAACATGTCATGCTCTATTCTCTTGATGAGTCTTTGCAAGAAAAAATTGAGAGCCTTGGTTTTTCTGGAGAAGTGGTCAATACACAAAGTGATTATCTAATGTGGGTTGATGCCAATCTGGCTTCTCTCAAGACTGACTATGCCATAGATAGGTCTTTGCAGTATTCACTTTCACTTCGTCCTCCTGCGCACGAGTCGGAAGATTATTACTATATGGCAGCAGTAACCATGAAATACAAACACAGAGGCGCTTTTAACTGGAGAACTTCGCGCTATAGGACCTATGCTCGTGTTTATGTCCCGCAAGGATCAAAGCTGACATCGGCTATAGTTACAAATGGTGCAAATTCAAAAGTATTAAATCCAGAACAAGTGGGTCAGGGAATTGAGTTGGGAAAGCAGTGGTTCGGTCTGTTTGTTTCTTTTGAGCCGGGTACAGAGGGTTCTGTTCAATTTATTTATAAATTACCTGATTTTATTACAAGACAGATTGATGATAATTTGTATACATTATTTGTTCAAAAACAGCTCGGTACGGTAAAATCTGATTTGACGCTTAAGCTTGATTTTGATAAAACTATTATATCGGCTAAACCAGGAGAAGAGAGACAAGAGTGGGGGGATAAGGTTTATAGGTCGGAGAGTGATTTGAGGGTAGACAGGGAATTTAGCATCTTATTTTAAGTGTTAGAGTATTCAAGTGATTTTTCAATTCACCTAAATTACAATTCACCTAATTCATCTAACAAAAATCAAAAGACCAAAATTATAATTTAGCCTTTAAATTTTTATTAGATGAATTAAAAATTAGGTGAATTCTGAATTTTTTATATGAAGAAAGTAGGAATCGATTTAGGAACAACCAATGTACTTGTTTTTATTCCAAAGCGCGGCATAGTAGTCAACGAGCCTTCTGTGGTAGCAATTTCAAAAGATGATAGAAAAGTTTTGGCTGTTGGGGCAGAAGCAAAGGAAATGATTGGGAGGACGCCAGACTCAATTATTGCCGAGCGTCCTTTGAAAGATGGTGTAATTGCCAGTTACAAAACTACAGAAGCAATGCTTCGTTATTTTATAAATAAAGCTATTGGTGGCATGCGCCTATTTCGTCCCGAAGTAATGGTGGCAGTGCCGGCTGGTATTACTTCTACAGAACGTCGCGCTGTCATAGATGCTACAATGGCAGCCGGCGCCAAGGCGGCTTATATTATTAAAGAGCCTATTGTAGCGGCCATTGGTGCAGATATTCCCATTGGTTCAGCATCCGGGCATATGATTATAGATGTTGGCGGTGGTACAGCCGAGATTGCTGTTATATCTCTGGGTGGAATTGTATCTGTCGGTTCGGTAAGAATAGGTGGTAATAAATTTGATCAATCTATTGCCGAGTATATTCGTAGAAAATATGGGCTGGCTATCGGGGATAGAAGCGCGGAAGAAGTAAAAATTCAAATTGGCTCGGCTATGTTTATGGATCAGCCACTTACTATGGAAGTAAAGGGTCGTGACATGATTAGTGGTTTACCTCGTACCGTCACTGTTATATCAGATGATACTACAGAAGCATTACAACACGATTTGGAAGGGTTGGTTGAAGCAGTAAAAGAAGTTTTGCACAAAACTCCTCCAGAGCTTTCGGCAGATGTCATGGATAAGGGTATTATTATGTCTGGCGGTTCTAGTCAGCTTAGGAATCTTGATGAGCTTATGTCGCAGGCGACTGGTGTGGCTTGCTATGTTGCTGATGAACCGCTTTTATGTGTAGCCAAAGGTACTGGTATTGCGCTTGAGAATCTAGACAACTACAAACGTGCTATTATGAGTACGAAATGACGTTGTAATTGTTGTAAGTGTTTTATCACTTCGTTTGTTGTAAATGAAAATCAATTTTAACAATTACAACATTATTAATTCATTCCAAGGCGACGCCCGTCTCCACTAAAGCGGAGTTTATCCCGATAAATATCGGGACCGGTAAATTAGCTTTAGTGTTGATGGAATATTCGTCGACCGGACGTATAGCCGTCAACTCCCGACCTAGTCGGGACTGACCATGTGTAATTCATGGGCCGACCGTATAGTCGGGATCCCGAATTAATCGGGATATTGCATTGCGTTCCTGCGTGATGTGATAGAAAGGAAATATACATATGAAGAAGACTCATGTTGGCGCGATTGCAATCGCGTTTGCCGCATTTTTGTGGGCATTTGATGGGGTAGTTCTTACTCCGTGGGTTATGAAGTTGGGACTTAGTGACGTTCCGACTTTTGTTTTTATGCTACATGCAGTAGCATCAGCGTTTTTGTCGTATTTTTATTTTACGCGAAAGAAGGAGTTAGGAAATCTGAATAAGAAAGATTGGCTAGCCTTTGTGCTCGTTGGTTTGTTTGGGGGAGCACTAGGGACCATGGGTATTGTCGGGGCAATTATTATGGTTTATAGCAATGGATTGAATATTTCTGTTGTTTTATTACTTCAGAAATTACAACCAATTTTTGCGATTTTACTAGCTTTGTTGTTATTAGGAGAACGACCACGCAAAGTATTTTATTTATTCGCACTCCTGGCACTTGTCGGTAGTTATTTCTTGACATTTGGTTTTGCAAAACCTGATTTTGGCGCGCAGGGAATGTTAATCCCAGCTCTACTTGCAGTGTTGGCTGCCTTTTCATTTGGTTCATCAACCGTGTTTTCCAAGCATGCTGTTGCCAAAATAAGTCATGGGCTTAGCACAACTTTGAGATTTTTTATTACAACTGTAATAATGTTTGTAGTCATTGTCGTAATTAGTGTATTAAAAAGTTCTGGTGTTGAAACAAATTATTTAGGATTTTCCGGGTTTAGTTTACTTACCTGGAAATTAATTGGTGTGTTTGTAATTATTGCTCTTACAACCGGCGGAACAGCAATATTTATTTATTACTATGGACTGAAGAAGGTTATGGCTTCCCGCTCCACTATATATGAGATGGTATTTCCTATTAGTGCGATTTTGCTGGAGTGGATTATTCATGATAAAGTATTGAATATAGGGCAATGGGTTGGCGCTGCTGTGATGTTTGTAGCCATTGTGGTAATTACACGGTTGAAATCATCGATATCCGTGTAAAGAAAGAATAAAATAATATGCGTATTGGCATAGACGCATCTCGCGCAAATCATGAACAAAAGACCGGCGTGGAGAACTACGCCTTTCATCTAATACAATCACTCAAGCACTCAAGCACTCAACAAGACAAGATTGAGTTTGTTTTGTACACGGATAAAACATTGCACGGTGAGCTGGCAGAATTGCCGGAGAATTGGACACAAAAAGTACTCAAATGGCCACCAAAGCGTTTGTGGACGCAGCTGCGTTTGAGTTGGGAAATGTTATTTCATGCGCCAGATGTTTTGTTTATTCCCGCGCATGTTTTTCCAATTATTCATCCCCAAAAAACGGTGATGATGGTGCATGATGTAGCGGCGTTGAAGTTTTCAAAAAGTTATAATTGGTTTGAGAGGTGGTATTCGACGTGGTCGGCAAAGTACGCGGCAAAGAAACTTTGGAAGGTTGTAACTCCAAGCCAATTTACTAAAGATGAATTGGAGAAATTAGTAATTAGTAATTGGAAATTAGGGGACAGAATCTTTGTAGTTAAACATGGTTATGATAAACGATTTAAAATGCTAGACGAATATGAGACAAATATTAAACAAATATTAGATAAATATTCATTGAAGAAACCGTTTATTATGACAATCGGGCGGTTGGAGGAGAAGAAGAATACACGACGAATAGTTGAAGCGTTTAATAAAATTAAATCACAATCCCAATTTCTAATTACTAATTTTCAATTACTACTCATTGGGAAACAGGGATACGGTTACGAGGCGGTTAAACATGCAATAGATAATAGTTCATACAAAAATGAGATCATCACTCCCGGCTGGGTAGATGAAAAAGATTTGCCAATTTTGATGAACGCGGCCGAAGTTTTTGTTTTTCCAAGTTTGTACGAAGGTTTTGGCTTACCCGTGCTTGAAGCCATGGCCTGCGGTACGCCGGTGGTCACGTCGCGAGGAACAAGTTTAGAAGAAGTTGGGGGAGAGGCGTGTATTTATGTTGATCCTGAAAATGTAGAGGAGATTGTGGGGGCGATTATCGAATTGTTGGGGAACGGGGAACGGAGAACGGGGAACGTACAGAAGGGCTTGGATAGAGTAAAAGATTTTTCGTGGGAGACTGCTGCGCAGGAAACTTTAGACATTTTAATTCATGAGACTTAAACTTATGAAAGTAATTACAAATTACCACAGTGCATTTTGGATGACTGTATTGCCGGGATTAATGTTTACCATACTTGGCTTGTTTATATTTCCCTATATTACTTTTTTCAAGCTTGGTATTATGTCGTGGTGGGGCACAGTGCTGGTGATTTTTGTCGGCTTGCCAATTGCCATTGTTATTACTTTTTTAGTCTATTACCTTATTTCCATTCCTCTAAGTAAGGGGAATGAGTCAGAATTGGAAGTTGGAAGCGATAGAATTTCATGGAAGACAGGACGAAAAGTCCGAGTTATTGATTTTATCAAGCCATATGGAGCGGAAATACGAGTTGGTGCGGGCATGACAGCCACAGGGTGCAATGTAAGTATTGATGTATGTGATCAAAGTATCAATGTTTCGCTTGTTGGTATTAGTTTTGAAGAAATACATAAATATTTTCCAGAAACATTTTTTATTGAAGGTACACCCTCATTGGCGGTTGAGGCCATAAGTGGATTTGATTTAAAATATGAGCATGAAAATGAGCGCGCGCTTTTTATCAGCTTGCTTCAAACATTGTGGGAACGAAAAGCTAATAACTTGGCATATACAGTATTTAAAAAATTTCCATGGGACAGCACGCCACATCCGGAAACCAATTATGCTATTGTACTTAATGAAAAAGACGACGTTGACAAGGCGCGTATGGACAAGTTTAAATCGCGCGCAAAGCTCAAGATTTCAGACGAGTTTGGTTCTGTGTTTGTGGACGATGATTATATTTTAATTTCGGCGCCCGATGTGAGCAGTCGTGTTATATTAAAAGATATCGTGACGCCCGGAATACCGGACGAGTATTACCAATATTATTTGATGCCGCTTGGAGTGACGACCGCGTATGAATATTCATGGGATGGTGTTGGCGATGTCAATGGTGGTTGCAGTGCTAATTTTAAAGCCCTAGACCGACATGGTAAGAAGGTAAATAGTGGTCTTTCATTTCCTCATACAGGGAGTTATATTGATTATTGTAATCCGTCGTGCAAACAATATTTGGAATTGGAATATTTGATGAAGTTTGTGAATAGTAGAAACGTGAAAAATTAACAATCAATAAAACCACCGGCTAGAAGTCGATGGTTTTTATTTATTTCTCTCCAGCGATAGTCACTGGCTATTTCCGCCCAATAGGCAGAAATAATCAATGTTCGGGCGCTGGAGGGAATTGATTGGTAGCGCCCTGGTGGGTCGAACGAAGTCGAGCCAACCGGTGGGTGGGCGCCGTCGTCTGTTAAACGGGACGTGGTAGGTGGCTGGAGCTAGCTCTTGTGGGGTTCTTCCCCGTTCTTCGTGAAGATCATGCAAAGCCAGATGTGACCCTCGAATAATTCGTTGAGTTGAAACTCCCAGAAGCTCC
>Ga0066639_10003459_pt1 | contig 13670 bp, 10 predicted proteins | sample CryGeyCG2114_010_2_FD_59504 | JGI IMG/M metagenome (GOLD analysis project Ga0066639, IMG submission 59504) | Groundwater microbial communities from aquifer - Crystal Geyser CG10_big_fil_rev_8/21/14_0.10 | ecosystem: Environmental > Aquatic > Deep subsurface > Groundwater | place: USA: Utah...
AACCCGCTCAAGGGAGGTGTAGAAACATTTCGGATCATCCGGTGTGCCGCCGGGTCATATCGCCTGGAGAATGAAATCGCCGGCGAGTTGACCGCGCATATGCTGCTTCAGGCCGCGCGGATGATTTCCGACAAGATCGAGCAGGTGAGGTGCGCGGCGGATTTGCCCGAGGATATAGGGCTCGAAACGCTTGACTCGGCGGACTCAGACGATTCTGACGATGGCTAACAAAAGGAGTTGCCCATGGTAACACCTGTCTCCATCACACAACCGTGATAGAAACAGGTGTACTATGGGCACAAACCCCGCCTCCGGATGAGGCGGGGTTTTGTTTTACTTCATTGCAGATTTTTTCATTTCTTTTGGATATTTTTCAATAGCATAGCGCAAGGCGGTTCGTGGCATTGTGTTTTTTCGTTTCATAACAAACTGAAACACATCTGCAGGGTACGAATTGCTTGCTATCTTTAGCATCCAACCATAGCCTTTTTGTACCAAATCGTCGTCATCAACAAGAAGTGCGTCCGCTGCTTCAAACACATCCTTCAAAAATTCTTTCTTTTTTTTCATCATTGGATGAATCAGTATGATGGCTGACGCGCGGCGCAGCCATCTGTTTTCGGACACACGCCATTTTTTTGTTTTCGATAAAAGTTCCGGATATCTTGTAATCAACGCGCCAAACGCGTGCGTGCAAAAGTCGTCACAAAAGGCCCAGTTGTTGACATATGTTTTTAACCATCGCTCAAGCCGAGCAAAATCATTTTTTTCAAATTCATGAGTTTGCTTGACAGCCCAATCAAAAGCAATAAGCGTCTCCTCATATGTTTTTTTTTGAAGTAACTGTTCGCATAAGGCAAAGACTTCTTGTTTGGTTGCCTCCTTTGGGAAATACATGCGTGCAATTTTTCGAACAATTGGTGTGCGTACACCCAGTGGGTTGATTTTTTCCTTAAAAAAAAGAATGGCTCCGGCTTTGTATGCTGGTTCCACATAGTGCATGAGCTCTTTTCTTATCAATGAGAGACTGTCTGTTGACATAGTGGGGCTTTGCTTCGTAGGAGTGGGTAAAGGGGGTGCGTCATGGAAGTCCTTCGTCTCAACTTGATCGACAGACGGAAAGGCATCACAATAATTTTTTTCGCAGACCGTTGTCCCACGCGTAGCGCGCGTCTGTAAGTAAAACATCAATACAGCCATTCAGTTCAATGCGTTCGCTTTCCGTCGTCTCTCCGATCACAACGACCTGCGCGCCTCTGTTTTGAAAAATTTCTTCCACGCGTGTTACGCGTTCTTTTTTTACTTGTATCACAAAACCACCGCTTTCACCGAATAATAATTTTTCCGGATCAAGACTGCCCGGAATCGTCGCATTCACTCCAATCATGTTGTCAAAGCACATCTCCGCAATGCACGCGGCAACGCCGCCATCCGAGATATCATGCGCGGCCAAAACATATCCATGATAAATAGCATCTGTCAGCGCAAAAATTTGCGCTTCAACGTCCCGCAGGACCGGTTTTGGTACATTGGCGCCAAGTTCGCCAATGATGTCGTAGTAAACACTGCCTCCACATTCATCTTTTCGCTCGCCAACAAGAAGAATAGCGGAATCCTGCTGCTTAAATGCCATGGTGATAGCCCGGGACACGTCGCGTAAACGACCAAGGCAGGCGATAACAGGACTTGGGGCTATCGCGCCCTGTCCGGATTCATTGTAGAGGGAAACATTCCCGGAAATAATTGGTATGGGTGCTGTCAGATAATCTTTAATGTGAATGCCGCGCTGTGCATCGGAAATACCACGAACAGCTTCGACAAACTCCCACATTTGATCGGGTTTTTCCGGGTTGCCAAAATTCAAGCAGTCAGTGAGCGCCCATGGTGTCGCTCCAACGGCTGCGACATTGCGGCATGCTTCCGCCACGGCATTGACAGCGCCCCAGTACGGACTGATTTTACAATAGCGTGGGTTGTGATCAACAGACAGCGCAATGCCGATTTTTTTGATTTCGGCCGGCCAGCGTGGGTCATGAAACGGTCGCATCACGCCGGCATCAGCGTGTCCGGGTTCAATAACAGTAATTCCTTGAACCTGCTTATCATATCTTTCATAGATAGGTGAACGCGATGATACGTGCTGGTGGGATAGAACTTGCAAAAATAAATCATCAAGCTTGGCAGACATGTTTGGGCGGTCCGGCTCTGTATAGGTTCTCTGCGGCGCCTGAAATGGGCGCTCGTATTTGAGTCCCGCTGTTACCGCACGCGCCGGCGCGTCAACAACATACTGCCCCTGGTACGTTGCGATAAATTTTGGATTGTCTGTTACTGTCCCAATAACTTTGGCCATTGCCCCTTTAGCAATGTGGGGGAGAGAAAATGTGTGGTTGTAGTGCTTAACAATAATATCGGTGATATCCGGCGGCGCAACCCACATAAATCGCTCCTGCGTTTCCGAGCAGAGGATAACGCTTGGATCCAAATCATTCATTCCAACAAAGACCTGATCCAGGTTAATAATAGCACCCATGCCCGCGCTATCCGCAAGCTCTACTGCCGCGCAGGCAATGCCGCCGGCGCCAAGATCTTTGAAACCAACCGCGTGTATAAGATTTTTTTCTTTCAACAACTCAAAAAGTCCGTATGTTGCTTTCAACAGGTGCCGTTTCAAAAAAGCATTTGGCTCTTGAACAGCTCCTTTGTTTTGATCTTTTTTATCGTCCGCAAGTTCGACAGAGGCAAAACTCGCGCCGCCAAATCCGCTGTTGTCCGTTGGTTTACCAACAAGGATGATATCAAAGCCATCGGCATGCTCAGGCGCGCGCGAGTGGATAATATCATGTTCACCCAAAACACCGAGCGTTACGACGTTGACGAGGCAGTTTTCATTGTAGCTTTCGTCATAATACGCGTCGCCGGCAATATTTGGTACACCAATGGGATTGCCATACCCGGCAATACCGGCGATCACGCCTTCGTGAATCCACCCGGTTTTGGGGTTGTTGAGCGCTCCAAAGCGCAGTGAATCCGCGCACGCAATGACCTTTGCACCCATGCAGGCGACGTCACGGACATTCCCCCCAATGCCGGTCGCGGCTCCTTCATATGGGACAATCTGCGATGGGTGATTGTGAGATTCATGACTCATGACAATACCATACTTTTGTCCGCTGGTATCGCGCGAAATTTCAACAATTCCTGCATCCTCGCCAGGTCCCAAAATGACATTGGGTCCATCGGTTACAAATTGTTTCAAAAGGTGTCGCGTACTTTTATAGGAACAATGTTCAGAACCCTGTATAGACCATAAAATCAGCTCAGTTACTGTTGGCGGGCGGTTGAGGATATGGCGTTGAATTTTTTCCGCTTCATCGCGCGTGAGCTGAATTTTGTAATCCAAAAATTTGCGTTGTAACTGCGCATCGTCAAGCGATAGGACGTCAATTGTATCCACCGTATGCGCCATACCTGATTTCATATTGTTAGTACCCATCCGCTATCACTTCTGCGCTATCTCCCTCATCAATGTTTCCTCTCGCCCGGGTCCGACGGAAACAATGCTCACGCGGCAATCAACCGCTTTTTCGATGTATTCAATAAACGTTCGCATGGAGGCGGGAAGCGCGGCGTACCCGTGTGAAATGCAATATGCGTACTCTTTTTTGTTTAGTGGTCCCCAGCCCCGAAATGACTGATACATTGGCTTGGCCGCGCGCATCTTTGTTAGGCTGGCAGGCATCTCATCATACCGCTCGCCATCAATATCATAGGCAACGCACAGTTGTATCTCGTCCATGCCACCCAGCACGTCAAGTTTGGTGAGTGCAATATCCGTCAGTCCGCTGGTGCGTACAGATTGCCGTATTTGTACAAGGTCTGTCCAGCCAACGCGGCGCGGTCTTCCCGTGGTAGTGCCATATTCGCCGCCCTTGTCTCGCAGGATCTGCGCCTCGTTCCCCAAAATTTCAGACGGAAAAGGACTGACTCCCACACGGCTCATATATGCTTTTACCAACCCAATCACGCGCGCGCCGCCGGGTAGCGCGACACCGGAACCCACTGCTGCGTAGCCTGCCACATTGTTCGTGCTGGTCGTGTGCGGGTACATGCCATGATCCGGATCAAGCGACATCCCTTGCGCGCCTTCAAACAAAATATTTTTTTTGGCCTTCATAGCGCGATGAAGCACCAATTCCGTGTCACAGATATACGGAGCCAGCTTTTGTCCAAAACGCAGATACATGTTGTATATATCATTGACTTCCTGCGTATACTCGTACCCAAATACGCGCCGTATAATGGACGCGTTAAATGTATAGGCCTTTTCCAATTTTTCTCTGAAAAGGGCGGGCTCGAGCAAATCAAGCATGCGGATACCGTGTCGGTATGCCTTATCCGCGCAAACAGGCGCGATGCCGCGTTTTGTGCTGCCCGCGGAAAGAGACCCCTGGTGATTACCAAGGGCTTCATCCAGCGCAATGTGGTATGGCATGATGACGTGTGCGCGTTCGCTAATCCGTAAGTTCGGTTCTATACCACGTTCTTTCAACGTGCCAATTTCTTCAAGTAATACGTTCGGATCCACAACAACGCCATTCCCTATAATCGATATTGCGCGCGGATACAAAACACCTGAGGGTATCAGGTGCAGCTTATATATTTCATTGTTGACCACAAGCGTGTGGCCGGCGTTGTTACCACCCTGAAAACGCACGACATAGTCGGCTGACGCGGCAAATACATCTGTTATTTTTCCTTTTCCCTCATCTCCCCATTGAGACCCGACAATAATCGTGACGTTTGACATACATCCACAAGCTTAACTATATATCTTCGCACGACAGGCTGCTGTTTGAGATTTTTCACCAAATAGGACGTGTTTCTTTATTGTATGATCTGCTTTTTTTCGCGGAACCTTTTTCTTTCTTCGCAAAGTACCGTATTCCATAACAGCCGGGCGACAGTGATCGGTCCGATACCGCCAGGGGTCGGTGTGACCGCGCCGGCGACACGTTCTACTTCTTCCACATGTACGTCTCCATACATCTTTCCCGCGTCAAAATCAACACCCGTATCGATAACAATGGCTCCGGGTGAAACCATGTCACCTCTGATCAAGTGTTTTTTGCCGACTCCCGTGACAATGATATCGGCGTCTAAACACCGTTCTTTCGTGTCCGGCGTTTTGCTGTTACAGGTTCGCACACTGGCGCTTTCATTCATCATCATAATGGCAAGTGGCTTGCCAACAAGCGGACCGGTGCCAACAATGGTGACACGTTTTCCCACCAAATCAACATTCAGATGATGCAGTACAGACATCACCGCCCCCGGCGTTGGGGGAACCATATGGTTGGTTTGCATGACAATCTTTCCAAGATTTACGTCGGTCAGGCAGTCAACATCAACCTCCGGACGAATCATGTTGATGACCGTACCGGTATCAATGTGCTTTGGAAGCGGAAGTTGCACGATAAGGCCGGACAGCAAAGCATCGCTCTGAATGGCGGTAAGGCGCGCGAGGAGCTCCTCGGTGGTTGTAGTAGAAGGAAGGGTATGGAGCGAGAATGCCATGCCAACTTTTTCAGCGGCTTTTCCCTTTCTGCCCACATAGGTTTGAGATGGCTTATCTTCACCAACCAAAACAACCGCCAATTTGGGTACTTCACCGGCAAGAGCGAGCTGCTCCACCGCGGCCTTGGTCTTGGCCAAGATAAGAGAGGCAATGCGTTTTCCATCGATCAATTTTGTCATAGGGCTCCGCTATTGTAGCAATAGTTTCGCCATTGGTCAAAGCGAAGAAAGCGATTGAGCAGGACGCGGAAAGATGATAAACTACTGGAGTTATGATCCTCTCAAAGAAGAATAATGCATCAAATCGCGCGTCGGCTCCCGACCAGTCGGTGGCACGTCTGCGGTCAATAGGACTTGCGCTGGTCGTGTTTGCTTGTGTTATCGTTGTTCGGCTTTTTGACCTTATGATTTTGAACCACGCGTTCTATGTACAGCTGGCGTCCGGCGCGCACGAGCTGTACGCCGAGTTGTTTCCCAAACGGGGGACGGTATTCGCGCAGGATACACGAACCGCGGAAGAGTTTCCACTGGCAATGAACAGGGATGTCTTTATCATGTACGCTGACACGCGCGAAATTACCGCGGACACGCAAGCGGAGCGAAACGCGAGCGAACTGTCGGGTATCCTCGGGTATGACGATGAAAAAAAATTGGCGGTTTATCTGCAGCTGAATAAGAGGGGTGATCCCTATGAACCGATAGAGCAATCTTTGGAAGAAGACATCATGAAGACGATTGAAGACAAACAGTTGCCCGGTATTCATTTTATACGCAAGCCGCAGCGGTACTATCCCGAGGGTCGGCTTGCGTCTCAAGTGATGGGTTTTGTCGGCAAAACGGATGAGGGTACTGATGTCGGCCGCTACGGGCTGGAGGGGTACTGGCAGCGAGAGCTGGCCGGGACGGGTGGTTTTTTTGAAGGCATCAGAAGCGCGAAGGGGAAACAAATTCCTCTGGCCGGTCGAATTTTTCAAGAGGCCGAAGATGGTGCTGATCTTTTGCTGACCATTGATCGAACCATACAATTTCAGAGCTGTGAAATATTGCGCAAGGCGATGGATGAGTACGGGGCGCAAAGTGCGAGTTTAATTGTGATGGAGCCGTACACCGGGGCCATTTTAGCCATGTGCAGTTTGCCGGATTTTAACCCAAATCAATACAACGAAGCGGAGAGCATAGACGTTTTTAATAACACGTCAATTTTTACCGCGTACGAACCGGGCTCGGTGTTTAAACCGGTCGCCATGTCTGCGGCAATTAATGAAAATATCGTTCAGCCCGGATCTGTGTTTCATGATAATGGTTTTGTCGAGGCCGGCTGTACAAAACCGATTCGTAACTCAAGTGAAAAAGAATATGGTGATCAAACCATGACCGGCGTGCTCGAAAATTCCATTAACACGGGCATGGTGTATGTGGTCAATCAGCTTGGCAAGGAAAAATTTGTTGAGTACATTCAGAATTTTGGGTTTGGCGTCAAAAAGGGGATTGGATTGGATACGGAGGGCAGTGGCACGATAGACACGCTCTATGAAAAAAAGGGCAATGACATTGACTGCTATACCGCGACCGCGTCTTTTGGGCAAGGAATTACGGTGACGCCGCTGCAAATGGTTACCGCCTTTGGCGCTATAGCAAATGGTGGCAAGTTGATGAAGCCGTATATTGTAGAGGAAATACGATACAAAGAGGGCCAAAAACAGGGGAAAATAGAGCGAACAAAGCCGGAGGTGGTGAGAGAGGTTTTGTCCGGTCGGGCGGCGTCACTCGTTGCCGGAATGTTGGTAAGTGTTATCGATAGCGGGCAGGCCGGTGCCGCGGCTGTGCCGGGATACTATGTCGCCGGCAAAACGGGTACCGCACAAATTGCCGGCCCCGGTGGATATTCTGAAGATACCAATCATTCGTTTGTCGGGTTTGCTCCTGTTGATGAACCGGCGTTTGTCATGATTGTAAAATTTGAAAAACCGCAGCGCGCGTTTTCCGTGTCAACCGCAGCGCCGGTGTTCTCGCAGGTTGCGTCATTTATCCTCAAATATTACAATGTTCCGCCGGCCAGATAACAACCTGAGCCGGCTGCAAACTGATTGACAATGACGTTTTTTTCAGATATGCTAGTCGTCATGTCAGGGTAGCTCAGTTGGTGAGAGCACAGGATTCATAACCCTGAGGTCGGGAGTTCGAATCTCCCCCCTGATACACGCCCTTCGCGTTATTACACGCATTTATTGCACGGCAAATACGTGCACGACGCTGAGGTCATCTTCACTATCCGCTCTGCGCTCAAACAGATAGATAAGACCGTGCTCGCGGTCAAACGCAGGAGCGCCCAGGATGTATCGTTTTTCGCGGACAAAATCAAAACCCGGATCGATCAGATATGGGTCAAGATTGAGTGTGGCATATGGCTGCGGTTCATGCGGACCAATTTTTCCTTGCGCGACAGCGGCCAAATCAGCCGGGTTATAAAAAATCATTTGCGCTTGAATTCCTTCGCTCCACCACCCTCGTTGGTCAAATGGAAAATCCGGCACGTCCGGATAGACTTCATCTTCGTCTCCACTAGTTGGGTAGACCACGCCATTGCCAAATCCATACCATGTTTCACCAAGCGCTTTTGTCCCGAAAAAAACCAGCGCCGCCGTATCTCCCTTTGTCAGCCATTCAGCTCCGCTCCATTCATCCGATTCACTGAAGTTTTTCATTTCCATCTCAGGGTCATTCACTATCTCCGGGTTCCCGGGTTCTTGAATGCCGTATAAGAGCAGTGGGGTCGCGTCAATGGTGGTGTTTGGCTTTGGCGGATTGCCATGTTGCCATGGTCCAATAGCAAATAGCGCGGGTCCTCGGCCGGACCAGTTGCCATCTCGGAAGCGTCCGGTACCAAGTCTGCGGCCCTGCACATACGTGTCAGCCCAGTCTGACGGAATTTCAAACAGGTAGTCGTTGGTTGCGTAGCTGGTAAAGCCATCAACATACCATGCCCCTGCCGGCTCGGGGTTCGCAAGGTTCAGCTCGCTCCATCCGTGCGTGGGTGAACCGTCCTCAAAGTGCTGACCCCATGAAAAATAGAGCTTGCCTGTTGTGTGCCCTGCCTGGGGAGGCAGGTACGCAAGTCCTGCGCGAGGGATCTCCTGCTCGCCAAAAAGTTTCCCGCGGATTTCAGCAAACGGTTGAATTGTGGTTGCTGTATTCAAATCTTCAAGATTTTTGCTTATAACGGGTACCGGAATGCTGATTTCAGAAACCATTTGCTGGTAATCGTGGCCAGTGGCAAACAACGAGCCGGGATATCCATCGTTCGGTCCGGTAGAATCACCGGCAGGATAGAACGTGGCCGCATAGCCACTCCAGCCCCAGCCGGAGCCCCCGGACGGTTCCGGCAGTCGAAAGGCGCCTTTATATACAATATCCGATGGCGTAATCAGCTCGGATGGCAATGTGCTCGGATCAATAGGAGGTGATAGGGCGGAATCCGCCTGTCCACCCGTTCGCAGGGTATCATTGATTGGAACATAAATGAGTGGAGCATTCTGAGACGTGGTTTTCAGGTAAGCGAATGTACCAATGCCAATCAGGACAATTATGATAAGTCCACCAATCAACAGTGCCGACTTCCTTGATCGAGGCGGTTCCGATGGCGGAATTTGAGACATTTGATCTTTTGTTGGGGTTTCATCCGGCATAATATATGTGGGAAAAGAAAATTTATTTTACTTCGAATACATGTACAATACTTTTTTCATCCTCGTCAGCCATTCTTTCAAAGACGTAGAGATATCCACGTTCTCTATCAAAAGCGGCAGCACCGAGAGATTGTTTTTTATACCTGCCGTAATCAAATCCCGGATCAAACAAGTACTGATTAATGTTGATACGGGCGTATGGTTGCGGCTCATACGGTAATTTTGTCCCTTGCGCAACTGCCGCCAAATCGTTTACATCGTACAACATTATTTCACCATGGATGTCTGAAGACCACCAGCCGCGCTCATCGTGAGGAAAGGCGGGCACTGGAGGATATACTTCTCCGGGATCACCGGCTGTCGGGTACACGACCCCGTTTGAAAAGCCATACCATGTGTTGCCATCCGCTTTGGTTCCCACAAATGCCAGTGCGGCTTTACTCCCTTTTGTAAGCCATTCCGCGCCGCTCCATTCGTCGGATTCGCTAAATCCGTTCATCGCCTGATTGGCATGATTTATTATTTCAACATTGCCTGCCTGGTGTTCACCATAGAGAAGAAGGGGAGTCGCAGGTAGTGTTGCATTTCTTGCAGGAGGATTGCCACTTTGCCATGGGGCTATGGCAAATAAGGCAGGCCCGCGTCCTGACCAATTTCCATCACGAAAGCGACCTGTGCCAAGTTTTTTTCCGCCCAGATATGTATTTGCCCAGCTGGTTGGGATCTCAAACAGGTAATCATTGGTGGTATAGTTGGTGTATGGCCCCACCTTCCATGCGCCGGCTGTGCCGGGGTTTGATAGTGTGAGATTGCTCCATCCATGAGTGGGTGCATTGCTAAACTCGAAATGCTGTCCCCAAGAAAAATATAGTTTGCCATTTGTTTGACCATTTTGGGCCGGCATGTACGCCAGTCCCTGTCGTGGAATTTCAAGCTCACCAAACAGGCCGCCACGAATGTCTGCAAACGGTTGCAAAGTGGTTGCTGTCGGCAGGTCTGCTATGTTTCGCGAGATAACCGGCCGAGGGATACTGATTTCAGACACCATTTGTTGGTGATCATGACCAACCGCAAAGAGGGAACCTGGAAATCCGTCCGCAGACCCGTTTGGATCGCCGCTTGGGTAGTACGTCGCGGCATAACCGCTCCATTCCCAGTTTGATCCGCCGGACGCGGCCGGCAGTCTGAAGGCGCCTTTGTACATAATATCGGACGCGGATAGGCGCGTCGCGCGCACGCTGTCACTCGAAGAATCGTTGCGTGAATCGTCCACTGATTCCGGCGTGGAGCGCTCTCCCTCCGGTTCTGGAGCCGTCCGTTCAATCTCTGTGCGGACCGGCGGTTCTGCCGGCTCTTCTACCGGGAGGCTGCGCTGCGGTCCATCATTAAATTCCGAGTCATGGTGTGTCAGTATTCTATCCCAGCGATACTGCAGGCTATTAAATTCATTTTCATCAATAACATGTCTGCTTTTTCCGCTGCGGACAATGTATACCGATGGATCAATTGATGATTTGTAGGCGGCTCCTTCCGGATATACAAGGCTGGCAATTTCATCACCCTCCGAGAGTTCCTGTATCACGCGAGGGTCCACATCTTCTATCCACTCAAACGAATATCCCAAGCCTAAAAAAAATGCTTCATTCCGTATTGGGTGTTTTCTTTGATCCAATATAACATATACCTTTGGATCAGTTACCGTCTTAATGAGTGAACCGTTCATAGGAGAATACCGCGGTCCAAGCGGCATAAAACCAAGCCGGTTATTTGGAATCGCGTTCAATTGTCTGTCGGAAACCGTTCGAACATCACTCCACGATCCAAAATAAGAAAAATAAACACGCGCGTTTCGAAAGGCGCGCTTTGTGCAGTCAGTGTCTATGTAATAAACCGCTTTTGATGAGGATGTCTTGTATGCCGTATCCGGGGGGAGGGTACACGCGGCGGCAGTTACCATGTTGCCATAACCGATCACAATAGCCGCGGCCATCACAAAAAAGATAAGAGAATGTTTCTTCATAAAATGATTTGATAATAGTCATGTAATGATACCTTTTTTTACTTTCCGGGGCAATGCATAAAAATGCGTGTGTCTGTTGCCATCTCGTGCGTGTGATTATATAATGCACATAGTGTCTAATTCATTCCATATACCTGTATGAAAACCGAAGCACTGCCACATGTATCAACAAAGTATGTTTTTTCGGAAAGTGATCTCGTGCTATCCGAAGACAGAAAATATGTTCTGAAAATCAGAGACATGGAAGAGGCGGATAAGCCGCGGGAGAGAATGATGAAGTCCGGAGCCGGGGTTCTTTCCACCGCTGAGTTGCTTGCCGTTATTCTCAATGTTGGCACACGCAAGGAAGAAGTGCTCTCCATGGCGTCACGAATCATCACCGAGTATGGTGATAAAAATATCTGCAACCAGAAAGATCCTGCAATATTGTCCGGTGATTTGGACATTCCCATGACCAAAGCGTGTCAGATTGTTGCTTCATTTGAGTTGGGGAGACGTTTTTTTCAAAAAAATCCGGCGCGGGAGGTAACCATTCGTACGGCCAAGCAGGTGTATCGCTATCTCGCCGATATGAAAACGTTACCAAAGGAGCAGCTGCGAGGATTGTATCTGAACAGCCGTTTCCGTGTCATTCACGATGAGGTTATCTCCATCGGCAGTTTAACCGCGAATGTGGTGCACCCAAGAGAAGTATTTGGCCCCGCGCTTGCGTATTCCGCGGCGGCGGTTATTATCGCCCATAATCATCCTTCCGGCACCAGCACAGCGACACGCGCGGATATTGAAGTGACCGAGCAATTGGTGAAAGCCGGAAAAATTTTGGGAATCGATATTCTTGATCATGTTATCATCGCGAGGAATTCGTTTAGCAGCGTTCCCGTTAAATATTAATGGTTGTGTCTATGGCCGTATCAATATTACAATATGCAGATAGGGTGGTACAGTCACCTGTGGTGAACTGCGACAGTATTCCGCGGTTTCCAGTATTGTGTCTCAACGATAGGGAGGATAGAAAAAGTAATGTTGATTTTCACGTACAGGTGGGAGATTATTTCGCCACGCTTGCCACCATTGTCGGGTTACTGGCTGATGATAATGAAGTGGTTCACTCCCGGCAAAAAAAACTTTCTCAAGATTTGAAAAAGGATCTGATGTACATGCAGGACATGTATCGTATTGTACGAAAATGATGAATTTTTTTCATGACTATAAAAAAAGGCATACCAATGGTGTGCCTTTTTTCCTATGTCACGGTTAAAATCCTGTCAAGACGTCAGCAACATTTTCAATCGTGCGCGTGCTTTTTTTGTACAATTCTGTGTAGCCGCATTGCGTGCACGTGAGCGTAGAGAAACGTTTTCCTTGGACATTGAAAAATTTACTCCACATTCCTCCCGCCACGCGCATTTCCCCGGCTTCCTGCTGTCCGTTTCCGCATTTTGCACAGACTTGTTGAACCAACTGAGCTTTCATATATGTGCTGTTAGGGCTAAGATTGAAGCATTGAAGCACAGGGATACGTTGCTGTCAAGAGCAGGCATTTATTGTGAGTTTGTTATTTCACCGGTTGTCTGCAAGAATTGAAGAGCTTTTTGAATGTCTTCGTCGCTGTTTTCCACGTCCATGTACGGAATAATCGAGAAATCAACGCGGTACGTGCCCGTGCGGCGATTGTAGTAGCACAACTCATTGTTCTGCAACACGAAATCCATGTCAGAAGAAGGTTCAAAGGTGCTCTCATCAGCCGCATGTTTTATCATTTGCAGGTATACGTTGCGATCCTGGGTGCCCTGCGACGCGTTATTCACATATGAAATTTGTACCAGTCCACCTGCCGGAATTGGTACATCATACGGCATGTACGTGTCGGAATGAATGTCGACTTGCGCCAGTACGGTTCCTCTTTGAGATATCTCCAAAAGGGGATACACACCATCGGCAGCCTGGCCTTTTGCAATAAGTCGTATTACCCCAGCAGTAGGAGCCGATATTGTAAACGACATGTTATCCCAGATGCCCATTTCTCCTATTTTATTTGCCTCCAGCGTTCCAAAGATATTGTATTTTGCCTCTGCACCAACCTGCGGAGAAAAATCCTCGGGCATGTATATCTTGGGAGAGACGGTTTTCAGGTCGGCAATTTTTTTGTATCGAATAAATTCAATTGGGAAAAATGTATCATCAACAGTAGTAATGATGGTTGCCTTTGGATCTTGTACAGCGTACGTATTGTTTACTTGTACTGCGGAATCTTTATTTCCCAGTTGAAAACAAAACTGATTATACGTGTCACCCTCATCAATAACAGAAAACAGCGTCGCGTTATTATCCCGGATCAAAACATGGTCCTTTTCATTGAGCATCTCATGATTTCCCGGATAAATTTT
>Ga0066639_10003463_pt1 | contig 13669 bp, 15 predicted proteins | sample CryGeyCG2114_010_2_FD_59504 | JGI IMG/M metagenome (GOLD analysis project Ga0066639, IMG submission 59504) | Groundwater microbial communities from aquifer - Crystal Geyser CG10_big_fil_rev_8/21/14_0.10 | ecosystem: Environmental > Aquatic > Deep subsurface > Groundwater | place: USA: Utah...
ATTTAAAATTAATTCATCCAAAGGTTAAAAGACTGTCTGAAAAAAGGGGTACATGCCACTTAGATATTTCATTTATCATAAGTGTTATTTATACCCTGTGGGGATATTCACAGTTTTCAGTAAATGTTTGCACCGACAGTCCTTCAATTTGGTGCACTTTTTACGTCGTGCAAATATTCGCCCTACCACTTTTTTTGACAGCTGTTCCAAGAATATTGAAAATTCCTGAAAAGAAGACCTTTCAAACCGTAAAAGAAACTTTATTATATTTTCTGGTATCAATTGTAATTTTTGGCTTATTAATATCTATTTTTCCATTTTTTAATTGCTTGAGTCTAAAATTTGTTTTTCCTTAGAAAACGATCGAAAGTAGAATCGTCCTTGAAAATTACATCACATAACAGTGTTTGTAAGGCAAAAAAACAGTGCCTATTTGACTCGCTATTGCTTTAGATGGAGTCACTGCTTTTTTATCCAAATTTCGCACCTTATTGATATTAAATAGTAGATGTGCGAAACTTCTTACAAACACAAACGTTCGGCAAAATTTGGTCACAAATTTATTTATTAATCTAAAACTCTATGAGCTTTCTATCACGCCTCTTAGGAGGTAACCAATTAAAACAAACCGATTCAAACCCTGTTGAGCAAGCCGTAATTGTTAATTTTAGCTATCTTGGCGGTACTGATCTCTCACAATTTTTTCAGCTGGAAGAAGAGCTGGAATCAGCAATAAATACAAACAACGTTGGCGAGTATGATGGTAACGAGGTTGCGACTGATGGAAGTCACGGTACGCTTTTTATATATGGTACAGATGCAGATAAACTTTTTGATGTTGTGTCGCCAATTTTAAAAAAAGCAAAATCTATTAAAGATATTACAGTTACTGTTAGATATGGACCACCAGCGGACGGCGTCAAAGAAAAAGTTGTGAAATTGTGACCAAACATCGCCCAACAGCGTGTATGAGGATCAAGAAAAAGCGCGCAAATAATTTTCAAAGGGCAGTTTTATCTCACCCAAATTTTGGCCTTTTCTTTTGGATTATAAAATGATAGAATATTGATATTATGAATACCTAACAGTTTAAATAATTATTCTAACTAACTAAAATTATGACATCAACAAACCAAGGAAAAAATATTTTATTACTCGCCCTCACCCTAATCATTCTGACAGCCGGCGTGGCCATATATCTATATATCAATAATAATCAATCATTAACGGCGCTTTCGCCAACCGCCGTTCCAACTTCAACCAATAGCCAGCCAACCACAACCGCCGCCGCCACTGTCAGTTTACCCACCAAATACTTAGTCACCGAAGACGCGATTGTTGAGCAAGGCGTTAGAAAACAAACCGGCTTTTCCATTTACAAAACCGATGGCGCTTTAGTTAAAAAAAATAATCTACCCGCTGACGCGGTCAGATCGGCGGCCGGTTCAAATGGAATTTACGGCAAAAAAATTTATTATTTAAGCGGAACAGAAACAACCACCAGTCTGGCCGAGCTTGATCCTCTCACCGGCGCCAGCAATATTTTTTCTTTTACCAAAACCGTTTCCACCAACCAAGGCAATGTTCTTTTTGCCATTATCGCTTGGGCGGTTTCCAACGATAACAAAATGCTGGCTTGGATAGACACGCAAGGCACGCTACATGTGGCTGATAGAGACAACACTGTTTCAAAAACTTATCCGCTTAAAAACGGCGTCTATGTCGGACGAGCCTGGGTAAATTTTTCCCAAGACAATTCTTCGCTTTATGTCTGGAGGCAAGGAGAGGCAATTTTAGACAAACTTGATCTGACTACCGGTCTATTTTCAAACATTATAACTAGTGAAAACGCGAAATTCCTCATTTCTCCAAGTGGACGATATATTGTCTACGCCAACTCAAAAACTCCGCTGGCTATCCGAGATTTAACCACCGGCCAAGACAGCGCTATTGCCCTGACCAAATCTTATGATGGCTGGTATTTGTCCGCTTTTTCTTTGGATGAAACCAGCCTGTACTTTGGCGGATTTATGATGTCAGTCGGCACGGACTATTATATGGTTAAAACTGACGGTTCAAGCCTGACCGCGATCCAAGACACGCGCTTGCAAAACGATCTGTCATTTTTGTCAAAAGATTTGGTTGTCACCCGCTGTCAACAAAAAACCTGTTTGGTAAATCTGGCCGATAACAAACAGCCGACAGTCATTTCTGATCAATGGTTCTTAGGCAGTTTAGATATTTAGAAATTAACATATTATTATACCACCAAGTATACTCTAATTATGTCAAGATAGGCCTGTGTGGATAGTGAAAAAAAGGCCAAAACTTTGCATATCGGCGCCTATTAGACAACATGAATTTGTGCCTTTAATGTAAATCACTATCATTGTCATCGCGGTATTTTTCTATTTTGCAAGACTGTCAAAATACAAATGCGTCAACAGCCATTGCGTCGTGAATGAATAATGTTCTTAATAATTTTTATGCTAAAAGAATTCAAAAAATTTGCTATCAAAGGCAACGTCATGGACATGGCCATAGGTGTTATTATCGGCGCCGCTTTTGGTAAGATTGTCAGCTCATTGGTGTCTGATATTATCATGCCCCCGATAGGATTTTTGTTAGGAGGGATAGATTTTTCAAATTTTGCCATAACCTTAAAGCAAGCAACCGATACTGCGCCAGCATTATCACTGAATTACGGAGTATTCATCAATACGATACTTGATTTTTTGATCATCTCTTTTACGATATTTATTGCCGTTAAACAATTAAATAAACTAAAACATAAAGAGGATAAAAAACCAGTCAAAACACCCGAAGAAATATTGTTGCTTAGAGAAATAAGAGACAGTCTAATTAAAAAATAAAAACCAAAGGTCGAAACTTTGATAAAATTTAATCCAAAATCTATGATAAATTATTATAAACAAGTCTTGAGCAAATACGCTGTTTTTAGCGGACGCGCTACCAGAGCTGAATACTGGTGGTTTTATTTAGCCAATATAATCATCTATGCGGTTCTCTATGCTTTGGGATATGTAGCGGACGCTTTTTTAATTATATATTATATATACGCCCTAGCGGTATTCGTCCCCGGTCTGGCTGTAACTTGGCGCCGTCTACACGACACCAATCACAGTGGCTGGTGGGTTTTGATCAGTTTAATCCCTTTGATTGGAACGATTATATCGTTGGTTTTCTTGGTTACTGATTCACAACCGAGCGACAACAAATACGGTCCCAATCCAAAAAATACCGCTTCCCCCGCTCCGGTTCAAAACGCGTAAATAAAAAATAATTTTTAAGAAACCGACTATTTAGCGCGGTTTCTTTTTTTTAAAAAAAGAAGATAACGCGTCAATCAATAAAAACCAAGCATAAGCGATCAATTGAGGTAAATTTTTCCAAGTAATCACCAAACTCATCAAACCGCGCTTGGTTTGGCCGTCAAACCTAAACTGGCTGTCGCAAAATTGATCCAAAAATCCTTCTTTGGAATTGGCAATCAAATTATACATGGCCATAAAGCTACGATCGGTTTTCATCCTGTCCCAAACAAAACGATATAATTTCTGCTTATAAAAATATCTTATCAACCGGTTAAATTTTTGTATTTCTTGATGATATTGTTTAAAAACGTTTGTTTCACCGGCCAAAAAACGCGGAATTAAACGCGAGGCCACTTGGGCTGAGACAAGCGCGCCTTTGATGCCATCAGCCGCGAACGCTCCGCAAAATCCGGCCGCGTCCCCGACTAAAAGGCTTCTGTCATGATAGTGATGACGCAAAACTCCGCCAATCGGAATCAAGCTGGCAAAGGATAAAAAAGATGCCTCATCTTGTATGTTAATAATATTTTTTTGACGCAAAATTTCAACAAATTGATCCAATCGGCTCAAATCTTTCATGTCTTTGGCCAATTTGGCCAATCCGACGCGAAAAGCCGGCCGGCCATTGACAAGAGTGGGCGAAAGCCAACCGCCATAGCCCAAAGAAAATTCACCAAACCAAAAATGATAAACTGTGCTTAACGGTTTCGGCCCGAAATTGATTTGCCCGTAAAATACTTTTTCAAACCCGGCCAAAAATCTCTTGTTTTTGCTCAAAAACTTATCTGTCTGCGCTACCGCCGATCGTCCGCCATCCGCGCCAACCAAAAACTTGGTTTGAATGGTTTTTTCTTGACGCGGTCCGTTGTTCAAAACAAATTTTATACGCAAAGGATAACCATGATCATCGGTTTTTTGAGCGGAAATAAAAGTGGCGGACAATAATAATTTAACGTTATCCGGCAATATTTCCCCCATTCTTTTGATTAAAGCTGGCGTGTCCGTGGAAAAAACCCATGGTTGTTTTGTGCTGGAAAAAAAATATTTGTCATAATCAGGCGATACCACTCCGATAGTATCAATCGGATTGGGCAAATAATTATCTATATCCACAAATTCGCCAAGCAAATTTTTAGTCACTTCAGTAATTAAACCGGTTGATTCCACGGCCGCATCCGGCTTATTTTTTCTTTCCAAAACTAACACACGCAGATTTGACGGCAAATGATAAGCCAAAGTTAAACCGCTAAAACCCCCGCCGACTATCACCACATCGTAATTATTCAAAATATCTTCTCGCATAATTATTTGACAATCCATTTACGCGCCTGATCATAACTTATTTGACGGCTGTTTTTAATGGTTTTTCTCTTTTTCTGAAGAGTAAAAAAATCAACTGACAATTCAAACCAAGATTTTAAAACTCTAAAATCAAAAAACAAACAATAAATGAATTTTTTCAATTCATAGCAAAAAATCCAAGGAAAATCCAACAAAAAATTCTGCCAATATTCATTTTTATACAAAGTGGCCAAATGATTTTTATAGCTATAATAACGAACCAAGCGCGACTGCTGGCGCTTGTTTTTAAAAGCATGCTTATCTGTCGGGCCAATGGCGGCCGCGCTCCGATCATGCCAAGCTACCGCGTTGAGCAATACAAAAGCCCGCTCTTTGGCTTGACGCAAGCGCCAGGCCAGATCCACGTCTTCTTTGTAAGCAAAATAACTGGAATCAAAAATTTCATTATTCGCCAAAGCGATTTTTTGAACGGCTATCCGCCGATAAACCGCGCAAGTGGCGGAAACGCCAAACACTTCCGACCATTGGCCGGACTGGGGCATTAGCGCGATCATTTTTTCATCCGCCTGTGTCCATAATTGGCCGGACAAATGTTCTACCACGCGCCGAGACCGCGAAACTTTCAATCCCAGACTATCCACTGTGTTTTTTTGGCTCCATTTCATCAAACGAGGCGAAACAACCGCTGCCTCTTGGCTATCCATAAAATCCATCAATTTTTGCAAACAATCATCCGCCAGGGCCACATCTTGATTCAAAACCAAAAAATACTGGGAATCGGATTTTTTGATCAATTCATTATGCGCAAAGGCAAAACCGCGATTCTGGCTAAACCTCGTCAATTCAGATTGAACCAGTAAATTGCTCAATTCTGTTTTAACCGCTTCAACCGTATTGTCCGTAGAATTATTGTCGGCCACAAAAAGTTTCCAATCCTTAAAAGACTGCCTTGCCAAACTGGCAAACAAAAAAGGAATATATCCGGCGCCGTTATATGTGACCAAATTCACCGATAGTTTCATAAAGGCTGATTATTTTTTTTAAAAATCATAACCATCACAAGACCGATCGGACTCAACAGCCACAGCCAAAACCATTTGTAAATCGGCTCCCATTTTTTAAAATATTTTAATTGGCTATTCAAAAATTGTTTTTGTTTTTGATAAGGAGGAATTTGAGCAAAACTGCGCCCGACCCAATCAACGCAAACAAAGGCGGGATGATAAACCACCTCATAACCCAGCTGCCAAACTGATCGGCACAAATCTACATCTTCAAACCAAACAAAAAAACGTTCGTCAAAAGCTCGTCCCAATTTGTCCAATAATTCTCGCCGAACCAACATAAAAGCTCCACGCGCGCTGTCCACGGCTTGCGGATTGTTCTGATCCAAATCCGCGTAATAATATTTATTTAAAATATTTTTAAAAAGATGAGGAAGTTTTAAAATCACTAAAATTTGGTCTAAAACACGCGGAAAGCGCCTTGGCCCGGCTCCTAAATTGGTCCGGCCGTTTTGATCAGTCAAACGGCAGGTTAAAATGCCGATCTGAGGGTGGTTTTTAATATATTCCAGCATTTTGACCAAGATATCGGTTTCAAAAATTTCCATGTCCGGATTTAAAAATAGAATATAATCGCCGGTGGCTTTTTTTAACGCCAAATTATTCGCGACCGCGAAACCAAGATTGGTTGAATTTTTAATTAATTTTACGTCAGAAAATTCAGACACTAAATCAACCGTCTTGTCTTGAGAAGCATTGTCAACCACGATTTGCTCAACAGTCAAATTTTTGGACGCGGATTTGACCGAACGCAATTGCGCGCCAATATGCTCCTGATTATTAAAACTGACGGTTATAACGCTCAAGTCCATAAGCTAAGTTTTCATTTGTTCTTTAAAATAATTGACAAACGGAATCGGGCTGGGATCAATTCCCTCCAGTATCGCCGTATAAAAACTAACATAACTGGTGAACACTAAAATTTCACACACCTGCGCCAACCGATTTTTACCCGCGCCAACATAATCAAAGTGTTGAATACCATTTTTATCCAAGACTTGTTTGGTTATTTGATATCTCTTTTGATTGCGCGAATGATAAAATTTGGACTCAAACAAAACAAACAAAAGATTTTGCGCGTTGGATTGAGGATTTTGCATGCCCTCCAACAGATGATGATTGAGTTCGGGCAAGACAAAATATCCGGCAAATCGCTTGGCGTTTTCATTGAGTTGATTGGCGCCGACATGAGCATTGCCGGTTAAGTGCTCGGACGCGACATACCAAACGCAACGAGATTCAATTTGCCGAGCTAATTGTTTGGCCAAATTATCAATCCCCTGATTAGACACGCCAAATTGTTGATCATAAAACGATAAATATTTTATAATTTCTTTAATGTTTTTGGCTGAAATTTTTAAAATGCCGACTTGATTTAACAAAAGCAACTGGCCAACGATTGAATAGCCCAGACCCATTCTCGGCTGTTGGCTGGGATTGTTATCGGTATCAAAAATCAAAACCGGATAATGATTGGCCAAACACCAGTCCGCCAATTTTCCGCCCGCGCAAATGCCAACTATTTTCGCGCCTTTTTGACGGGCTTGCTTAACCGCGTTAAGAGGTTCTTCCGTCCCGCCGGAATAGCTGGAAGCAATTACCAGACTGTCACGACCGACAAAAGCCGGCAGATCATAATCATTCAATATTTCTACGGGTACAGTTAGTTTGTTTTTAAACAAAGTCTTAAAAACATGCGCGCCCAGAGTTGAACCGCCCATGCCCAAGACAATAATATTTTTGGCTTTACCATAACTAAAGGGAATTTTTAGCTTTTTGGCCTGCGCCCAAATCTGCTCAACTTGCTGGGACAAAAGCTGTAAACTGCCCAGCATGTTTTGAACGTCTAATTTTTTAATTTCTTCAATATTATCCAGAATTGTGTTGGCCATAAAAAATATTAATTATTTTAAAACATTTTTTCCACCCAAGTCCGCGGGGTTTTGTCATTGATAATTTCAATATCCAAATGATATTTAAATTTGCGCGGTCCTCTGGTTTTAATATATTCAATCATTTCTTGCAAACCGTCGCGCAAATTAACTTTTGTTTTGTAGCCCAAAAGCCGGCGGGCTTTGTCTGCTTGGCAAGTAGCCAGTTTTACTTCTTGCGGACGATCAGGCATATAAACGGGTTTAAGCTCAAAGCCGATCAATTCAGCGATAATTTTCGCCAATTGATTGATAGTGACAAATTCCTCATCCGGACCGATATTTATAACTTGGCCAACCACATTATCGGCAAATCCCAGTTTTAATAAACAATCAATATCATCCTGAACAAAAGAAAAGCATCTTTTTTGTTCGCCATCGCCGTAAATAATCGGCTGGCGCCCCTGCAACATCAGATTAATCATTATTGAAGCCACATTGCGGAAAGGATCATCGTATTTTTGCCGCGGTCCGATAATATTATGCGGAACGGCATGGACTACTTCTATCCCATGCACAGCCGAAAGATTGTTTAACAAGTTCTCGGCCGCCACCTTGGCAATGGCATAAGGATCTTGCGGATGAGGCGTCATATCTTCGGTAAACGGCACTTTGTCTTGCGCGCCATAACGAGCCATGGAAGAACAATTAACCAAACGCTTGACGCGGCTAGAGACAGATGCCGTGGCCACAGTAGCCGTAATTTGAAATGTATTTTGACAAACTAAATGAGGGGAAAAAACACTCAAGCCTTCGTAAGCGGTGCAGGCCGTATGATAAACAATATCCACTCCGGCCAGCATTTTTTTCATGGTGTTAAGATACGAACAATCCACTTGCCTAAAGTCCACTCCTTCAGGCACATTATCAATATATCCGCCAATCAAATTATCACAACCGGCCACTTGATGGCCTTCAGTCAAAAGCCGGTCAGCCAAATGACTGCCCAAAAATCCAGCCACGCCGGTAATAAAAATCTTTTTTTTATTTGAATCAGACATAAAAACTTTTATGATGATAATTGCGCCCCGTTATTTTTAGATAAATTTTTAGCATATTTTTTCATGGCATCTTCCACGGCTTCCTTAATCGGTCTCATGGCGATTCCATACTTGGCCAAATTAATTGATTGCATAATATTATTGGATCGTTTTTTTCGCGCCAACCCTTGTGCCACCAAATCAGCTTCGCTAATCCACTGGCAATTATGAGACGGATCAACATATTTTTTATACATTTCCATTATTTCTTTATGCTTGATTGAACCGGGGTTGGTAGCATGAAAAATCCCGCTGGCTTGCCGTAATAATAACTGATAGAAAACATCAATCATATCTTCCACCACCGTAGCGCTGTTTTCCACATCTACCACTTTGGTATAAGAAGCCAGTTTGTCTATTAAATTGGCGCGGTGCGGATATGAATCAATCGGCATGCGAATGCGCGCGATGCCCACCTTGGGAAAAGTGGATAAAACCAAATCAGCCGCGTATTTAGCCCGCGTGTAAACCGCCACAGGATTGGCCGGATCATCTTCGCGCCACGCTTCGCCATGCGGAGAATCGCCATAAAAAATACAACCCGTCCCCATATGCAACAAATACACGCCCGCCTGTTGGCAGGCTTGAGCGATATGCGCGGGCAAAATGGTATTTCCTTGAATAGTTTCAAACTGATGGGTTTCACACCAATCCACGTTAGGCCTGCCCACCACTCCGGCTGAATTCAAAACCGCGTCCGGCTGGTATTTTGCCAACAATTCCAAAGCATCCGAAACACTATAAACCTTTTTTTGAGCCATGACCGCGTCCGGCCAAGCTTGCTGGCATTTTTGTCCCAGCCAGCCATTGCCGATTATTAATATTTTCATAAAAATTTATTACTTTTTTAATTTCTTCCACCACGCTATGTTATTTTTATACCACTCAATTGTTTTTTTCATTCCGGTGATAAAATCCGTTTTAGGCTCCCAACTCAATTCATTTTTTATCTTGTTATAATTCATGGCATAACGCCGGTCGTGGCCAAGCCGATCAGGCACATATTCAATCATGTCTTCCTTCAAACCCAATATTTCTAACATTTGGCGCGCGATTTGTAAATTAGTTTTTTCACAATCTCCGCCAATACAATAATTCTCCCCTATCTTGCCTTTATGAAAAATCAAATCAATCGCTTGGCAATGATCTTCCACATACAGCCAATCGCGAATATTAAGACCATCGCCATACAGCGGAACTTTTTTATTTTCCAATAAATTGGTGATAAAAAGTCCATGCAGTTTCTCCGGATATTGAAAGGGACCGTAATTGTTGGAACAATTGGAAATAGTCGCTGGCAAGCCATAGGTATGAAAATATGACAACACCAGATGATCGGAAGAAGCTTTGCTGGCGCTATAAGGACTGCGTGGCTGATAAGGCGTATTTTCATTAAAAGGCGGATCAGACGGCCCCAGCTGGCCGTAAACTTCATCGGTGGAAATATGATGGAAACGCAGATTGTTAAGCCGAGCCGCCTCCAACAAACAATGCGTGCCCACCACATTGGTATGAATAAAATCATGGCTGTCTTGAATAGATCGGTCCACATGTGTTTCAGCCGCGAAATTGATAATGGCATCTACCTCTTTAACCAGCCGACCAACCAAATCATCATCGGCAATATCGCCTTGAACAAAAGAATAGCGTTTGTCTTGATCCAAATCGCGCAAATTGTCCAAATTACCGGCATAAGTGAGCAAATCCAAATTTACCACCTCATAATCCGGGTATTGATTTAAAATATGTCTGATAAAATTGGAACCGATAAATCCGGCTCCGCCGGTAACCAATAGCTTCATAAGCTTTTTGTAAATTATATATAACCGACAATTTAATTTATTCCAATCTCGCTTGCCGACTGACGGCTAAAACAATTCCTCCGGAAAACAACGCTATCATCAAGGCTGAACCGCCATGACTGACAAAAGGCAGAGGCACGCCAGTCAAAGGCATTAGGCCTATCATTGAGCCAATATTAAGAAAAAACTGCCACATAAACCATATCATAATACCGCCAACTAGTAAACGGTTGAATTGATCAGGTGCTTTTTTCGCTATTTTTAGTCCCCTAATACCAAAAAATGTCACTAAAATAATAAATAAAAAACAAGTAATAAAGCCGGTTTCTTCAGCTATAATGGCAAAAACAGAATCAGCTTGCACTTCGGGCAAATATTGATATTTTTGCCGAGAATGACCATAACCCAAACCCCATAAACCGCCCGAACCAATCGCTAAAAAGGATTGATTGATTTGATAGCCAACTCCTTTGGGATCCAATTCCGGATGCAAAAATGTGGTTAAGCGATCCACCCGATACGGCGCCACTACTAACAAAGATCCAAAAGCCAATAAACCGACCAGTCCCAAAACTGCCAAATATATTTTTTTTACTCCCGCCAAAAAAAGCAAACCAAAAATAATTATCGCCAATATTGACAACGTGCCGATATCCGGCTGAAGGCCGATCAAAAGTATGGTGGGCGCCGTCATGATCAAAATCGGCATAAGTCCATTTTTCCAATCGGTTAAATCGCGCTTGGGATCGCTCAACATAGTTGACATTACCATAATCAAAGCCAGCTTGCTTAATTCCGCCGGCTGAAAAGTCAAACCAAATAATCCTATCCAACTGCGCGCGCCATTTATAGTTAGCCCGATGCCGGGAATAAAAACCAAAAACAACAAAATCAAAGAAACCAGATATATCAATCCGCTTATTTTTTTCCACCACGACGCTTGGACGCGCGCGGCCAGCAAAAGCAAAGTCATTCCGGGCAAAAAACCAAATAAAAGCTGGCGTTTGGAAAAATAATAAATATCGCCAAATTGAGCATAGCCAATCGGTGAACTGGCAGAAGTAAGCATAATCAAACCAAAAACCACTATCAACAAAAGCATGACTAAAAAAAGATGGTCAACCGATGGATTGGTTTTGGTTGCGACCCTCATACTAACTGTTTAACCTTACCAGCAGTCTGGCAACAATTAATAAAAAAATATGAAAAAACAAAATGGAAAAATTTAAAAGCCAAGAAATAAATTTGCTTTTTTTGTAAACTAAAACAGCCAGACAACTGTTAACAATCAAAACTAACAATCCGGCTATAGGCAGATAATATATTTTCCACCACTCGCCCAAAAGATCCACGCCAAAAATTATATTATAATGCAAAAAAATACGCTCCATTTCCGGCTTTATATTAAGCGCTAAAAAAATCCATATATATACTTGAAAAACAACGGAAATTGACAGCCCCAAGCTGTTGCGCCAATCGCGCAGATACATTTTTAGGTAATAAAACATAAAAGCTTAATTTTGGCTAAATATGTTCGTATTTTAGCATTTTTACCGGCTCTTGACAATATGAGTAAAATATATTAGAATAATCGCACTATAAATCGCTATTTATACTTAAAAAATTACAAATATGTCACATAAAAAAGCAGGCGGTTCTACCCGACTGGGACGAGATTCCCAAGCTCAACGCCTAGGTGTTAAAATTCATGACGGACAAGCTGTTAAAACCGGCATGATAATTATCCGCCAACGCGGAACCAAAATCCATCCAGGTAAAAATGTCAAACGCACCGGCGATGACACCATTATCTCTTTGACCAACGGCGTAGTCAAATTCACTCAAAAGAAAAAATTGCGCTTTGACGGCGCGCTTAAACGAGCCAAATATGTCAATGTAATGCCAATGGCCGCTTAACAGATTTTCTCTAAACTAAAAAACTGCCTTATATAGGGCAGTTTTTTATATTTAAAAATTTTTATTATAGTCCCCATTCTTTTTTAAGTTCAACAATCCCCTCTGTCAACTCAATCGTCGGCTTCCAATTCAGCAATTCAATAGCCCGACTAATGTTTGCTTCAGTCTTGCGCGGGTCACCCGGACGCGGTTCAATATTGACAAATTCCCCGCCCATCAATTTGACTAATTCATTAACTGAATAAGGCCGGCCATTGCCGATATTGATAACTTCACCGACGCCGGCTTTATCTGTTCGCATAGCCGCGATATTAGCTGACACAATATCATTAACATGCGTGTAATCGCGATAATATTCACCATCTCCGCAAACTGTCATGGGCAATCCTTGTTTTTTTTGCTGTAAAAATTTGCCAATCACCAAAGCATAAGCTCCATTAGGATCCATATATGAGCCATAAACATTAAAATAACGCAAAGACACGGTCTGTAGGCCATATAATTCACTAAATAAACGGCAATAATGCTCGCCTATGTATTTTTGCAAACCATACGGACTTAATGGCTTGGCCGGCATATCTTCGGTAAAAGGAAATTTGGTCTGATTGCCATAAGCGGAAGATGAAGCGCTATACACCACACGCTTAACTTTGGCGTCTCGCGCCGACACCAATACATTAAGTGTGCCCGTTACATTGTTTTCGTTTGTTTCTTGCGGATGTTCCACTGAATAAGGCATGCGCGGTATGGCCGCCGTATGAAACACGCCGTCAATGCCAGCCATGGCTTTGGCCAAATCAGCCATATTACGAATATCGCCTTCCAAGTATTCAGCTCCGCCTTGAATACGATTTTCAAAACGTCCGGAACTGTAATTATCAATCACGCGGACTTGATGTTTGTCAGCTAATAATTTTTTCACGATATTGGCGCCGATAAATCCGGCTCCGCCGGTGACAAGATAGTGAGACATAGACTTAGTTTAATTTTATCATTTATTTCCCATATTATATATATGTTGAGCGACATCGCGAAGCGCAAGGAGCGAAACATATATATAATATGGGAAAATGTTATAAATTTATTCTAATTGACATTAAAGGCTTAAATAATTAATCCCGGCCTGTTCAATTTCTTTTTGATCATATAAATTCTTAACATCCATCAAGAGCAATTTTTCTTGATTCATCATGGCGCGCAAATCAGACACAGACAAATTTTTAAATTCATCATGCGCCGCTGCCACCACCAAAGTGTCGGCTTTGGGTAATTCCGCTT
>Ga0066639_10003464_pt1 | contig 13668 bp, 15 predicted proteins | sample CryGeyCG2114_010_2_FD_59504 | JGI IMG/M metagenome (GOLD analysis project Ga0066639, IMG submission 59504) | Groundwater microbial communities from aquifer - Crystal Geyser CG10_big_fil_rev_8/21/14_0.10 | ecosystem: Environmental > Aquatic > Deep subsurface > Groundwater | place: USA: Utah...
AGTTACAAATTTAATCTGGAAAGGTTTTGGTTTAACTGCAGGATCTACTTGTAATCCAGATAATAAAATGATGAGTTTTGGTCCAAGCTATGATCCAAATTCACTAATCAAGGTCTTAAGTGAAGCTAAGGCCTTGGGTCATCCAATAGTAATCTCAGAAATAGGTGCAGATGCAAATGTCTGGGGAAGTGGGGATGATAAATTCAGATTAGATAATGAAGCGCAAAAAGAATACTATAAAAAAATCCTGACAATATTAGATGATTTTAAGCTAAAGGCTGTATTTTTTTGGACTTGGGTTAGAGGACACCTTGAATGGGATTTAGGAAGGACATCTAAGCTAGGTGTTACAGATATTACAAAGAAAGATGGAGTTATCAGTTCTTACAAATTATCTCCAGCAGCTGAACATTTAAGAAATGTTTTTGCTAATGTAGTAAGTAGAAATAGATCAGCTGCAACCGCCGCCTAATTTTTATAACCCCGGGATTTATCAAATGCTTCGAAAAACACCTGTCATCTTACTTTTATTTATTTTGTTAATTGGATTTACTCATCAGTTAATTCCATATTCAATCAAGTCTTATTTATATGCTTTTAGCTTGCTGATTAAGTCTGGTATAGTGTTTATACTGCCATTTTTGATCTTTGGGCTGTTATTTAAGACAGCAATAAAGCTTGCTAAAACATCATCAAAGTCAATTTTAATTATTTTACTTGCTGTTTGTTTATCTAACTTAGTATCTACTTTGCTGGCATGTTCTATCGGAGCATTTGTATATAGACTTGATATAGCGCTGGCTTTCCCTGAAGCTGTTCAGAAATTAAAACCAGCTTTTTTGGTAGAAATTCCATCCCTTATTTCAAATAGTTACGCAATGTTTTTAGGTTTAGTCTCAGGAGTTGCGCTTGGAAGGCTAAATTTTAAATGGCTAGATAAAGTCTCTAGTAAAGTAGATGTTGCAGTGAATGCTTTTTTTAAAGTTATTTTGTTTTCAGTTCCTTTATTTATCATTGGTTTTTCAGTACAGATGTTTCATGACCAAGTTATGCTAAATATTGTTCAAAGTTATTTTAAGATTTTCTCAATCATTTTTCTATCATTGCTAGTCTATATCGGACTTTTTTATTTAGTGGTTTGCCGTTTTAATTACAGGCATTTTATAAGCAATTTGAAAGGGATGTTTCCTGGTGTATTAACAGGTATGGCTAGCATGTCTAGTGCCACAGCTATGCCATTTACAATAATTTCCGTAGAAAAAAATTCAGGTCAGTCGGATCTTGCAAAATCCATTGTTCCAGCAACAATAAATGTTCATTTGATAGGCGACTGTTTTGCCATCACGATATTTGCTTTTGCAATACTGAAAGGCTTTAATTTACCTTTGCCTGACTTTGTAAGTTGTATCACTTTTGCAATGTACTTTGTAATTGCTAAATTTTCAGTTGCGGCAGTTCCTGGTGGGGGAGTTCTAATAATGTTGCCTATTTTAGAGAAATACTTAGGTTTCAATGGAACTATGCTTTCTTTGATAACTGCATTATATGTGTTATTTGATCCTTTAATAACTGGAGCAAATGTTTTTGGAAATGGTGCCTTTTCACTAGGTCTTTGTAAGTTTTTGAAAAAAAGAACAAAAGTACCTGAAAAAGCCCTATAGGTAAATATACTCAATTTTTTCGTTTTTATTAGGTCCGATTGTTCGAATATGCAATCTTAAAAAAAGTTCAGTTATTTCCATCCACCCAAAATAGGTGTCATGTTTGCATAAATGTGGGTTGATTGACTCTAATATATTTTGTTTGGTAGGAGTCAAATGAAATAAGAATACAGGATTGTTCTCTCCAAACCTTAAGTGCTCTAGAGTGATTAAGTTTTCATTTTTATTCAGGGAAAAACGATACTTGTTATGGTAACTTAACTTATCTTCTGTCCAAATGCCTTTTTCATCGAATGTTATTTTACTGGCATCTTGATGAACAACTACAGACCCTTTACCTTTTTTTGAAGGGTTTACAGCGCTATTTTTCTTTAGCTGGAAATGTATGCTCATTTGACTCACGTGGGACAAATACTCCCAGGCTTTAATTAAGAGATTGTCAAAGTGCTTATTTTGTTTTTTTTGCTCAGTATGTACGTAGTGATATTGTTTTTTTTCTTCTACAGGTAAATTTGCATATGCTTTTTTTAAAAGCATCTCAAGCTCTTGAATTAGCTCACAATCAGGATTAAAATTATAAATTCGTTTTTTTTTCTTTATCTCACTTACTAAGATTTTTCCATTTTCGAGTCTACTTAAAGCGTTTTGAAGTGGAGTTAGAGGAATATTTAATAAGTAACTTAACTGATGGGCATAACAGTTTTCATTTACCAGAAGAAATAAAAGAATTCTTTCTATGTTCTTGTTTCCAAATAAAGACTTTAACATAAAAAGCACCTAATAGTTAGTTTGATTTTTAGATGTATATTCAAACCTGAATTAGATTTGATAGACTAAATTTTAGGTTATTATATGAATAATGTCTAAAAAAAAGCTGATGTTTTTAGCTAGAATCAGTTATATTTTAGTTATGATTTTTCAAAATTAGGTTCAAATATGGAAAAAACTTTACAAGCGAATTTAAAAGTTAACAGTTATTTAGACACCTTCGCTAAGGTTCTTTTAGGAAGTTTAGTAATTTTTTTAGCAAACAAAATAAGGGTTCCTTTTTACCCAATAAGTTTTACAGCTCATACATTAGCTATTTTTTTGATAGCACTGACCCAAAAGCCAAAAGTTGCTCTTTTTTCAACTCTACTATATCTAGGATATGAATCAATCGGGTTCTCTCTAGGTAGTGGTGTTGACATATTTTCGCTTTTAACTAATAAAGCTGGATATTTGTTAGGGTTTCCAGTTGCTGCATATGTGATTTCAAAGCTATCTAGTAAAACTTCCGGATTCAAAGCAGTAATAGTCGGACAGCTGATAATTTATCTATTAGGTGCAAGTTGGCTTGCTTTATCAGTTGGATTAGAAAATGCTCTATATTATGGAGTTTTAATCTTTGTCCCATCAGCTGTTGTTAAAAATTATTTAGCTCAATTTATCGCTAAAAGGATAAAAAAATAAATATGAAAAAATTTTTCAACGAATTTAAATCATTTATAAATCGTGGAAATGTTTTGGATATGGGAGTCGGTATTATTATCGGCTCTGCATTTACTAAAATTGTAAACACATTAGTTTCCAATATTTTAATGCCACCATTAGGGGTTATTATTGGTGGAGTTGATTTTAGTGAACTTAAAATTGTTATTAAGAAAGCAACTGAAAAATCCGATGCTGTAACAATCGACTATGGCTTATTCGTTAATGCTTTAATTGATTTTCTAATAGTCGCTTTAAGCGTATTTGTTCTAATAAAAATTGTATCTAAGCTTCAGCATAAAGAAGATAGCTCATCTAAAAATAGAGAGTGTCCTTATTGCACTATGGTAATTTCTAGTAAGGCTAAAAAATGTCCTTATTGTACCGGGGACTTAGGTTAATCCTATCTGAAAAATACCTGTCTTCAATGTTATTTTTGGTAGGTTTAGTTCTCCGGTAGTATGGATATCATATGCTCCTTTAAATGAGAGTATCGATATACCAACAGATAGTGCAATAGCATCCATTACAAAGATAGGGGATAAAAAAAAGTTTAGAGAAACCAAAGCAAAAACAACCCCAATTGTGTAAAGAGTTTTTACAGCAACTTCTTGAGCTTTTGAAGGTTGAAAAACTTCTTCAGGAGCACTAGGGGGAGGTAAATTTCCAATAGGATTATTATTTATTTTATTAAGCATGATAATTATATTTTATAGTTTATAAAAACATAATTATTTTACTTTGAAAAAATTTAAAAGAAAAGATTTTTTAGTTTAAAGTTAACTTCTTAATTTAAATATTTAATCCTTTTAATTATAGAACTTGCTAATAAAGTTATCCAAATAATTATTACATTAGTTGTAAAGAAAAGATTAACATAAAGAGTATTCACAACGAATAAGTCTATGGTTATTATTCCTAAAAGTACAAAACAATATCTAAAAAATTTTATTTTATATGTTCTATTATCATTTAGATAAAGTTTGTTTTTGTGAGATAGATAAATACCTATAGAACCGGATATCAACATAGAGCTTAGTAGTAATACATTTTTTGACAAAATCAAAACATTAAGAAAAGCAGCAGCTATTATTAATGATAATAAATATTTTAAAGGTGAGGTTGATATTTTTTTTTCAATTTTTAAAATATTATTTTTAAAAATTAAAAATATTAAAAATCCAAATACCCATCCTCCAAGAATATCGATAGGGTAATGCACTCCCAAGTAAAGCCTAGAAAATCCCATTAACAAAATAAAGCTTACTCCCAGAATCTTAGACCAAATCTTTCTGTGATAAAACATTAAAATACAAGCAAATAGCATTGAATATTGAGCAGCGCCGCTTGGAAAGCTATAGCCCCCAACATTGACCAGTGCAAGGTCTGGATCGATTAGAGCAGGTCTAGTAGTTTGAAATGTTTGTTTTAGTAAGAAATTGATCAAAGCATTTGTAAAAGATAAATATACAAGTCTAATTCCCCACTTTCTAGAAACTACAAACCAGACAAAAGGAATTAAAAAAAAGAAAAAGTATGTTGTATCAAAGAGGTTCAAAATTTTGAAAAAGAAGTCAAAAAAAGGAGTTCTATAACCTTTTAAAAGTTGAAGCCAATAAAGTTGCATAGAAAGCCTTCTATTAAGTAAAATCAAATCTTAGTATAAAGAGGACTTTTATAGAATGAAGAAGCTAATTATTTGTTTGTTATTTTTAAGCGCAGGTTTTGCAAATGTAGTTGAAATAAAAAATACAAAACAACTTTCTAATGAACTAAAAAGCTCTGACTCTGTAGTTTTCCTTGATTGCTATTCAACTTGGTGTCCACCATGCAAACGACTTACTCCTTTATTTGAAAAATGGTCAGAAAAATACGCTTCGAAGGGAAAGTTTCTAAAGGCCAATCTAGATGATGTTAAAGATTTACCAAGCACATATAAAATATCTTCAATGCCGACACTTTTAATTTTTGACGCATCAGGCCAGCTAAAAGATCGAAAAGTAGGACTTGTTGAAATTGAAAGTTACTTTAACAAACTCAATTGATCTCAACTTTAGACTTATTTAATAAAGTTTGATTTTGTTAACCTCTTTAGGTTTTAAATAACTTTAAGGAGTTTTAAATGTCTTCACCTGCATCTTCTATAGCTGAATTTGTTTGCAGCTGTGTTCCGCTAATTATTAATGATTCTAATATCAAAAAAATTAAAGATGCTTTAGATCCACTTCCAGTAGATGAAAGAGTACAAGTAATTGCTAATGCTATTTCTAGATCTATTCTTAATCCTGATCTTGCTATTAATTTAGTTCATATTTCAGCTAAACTGCTAAGTAAAGAGGACAGAGTTAGAGTGCTTGAGCGTTTTTTTGAAACAGAGTGGAATTTACTTGAAAACAGCCGAATATCCGAAACTATAGCAGCTATTTTGAAGACTAGTGATCAATGCAATCAAGAAGCGTTAGCAAAAGATCACTATCAGAAAATGTAAAATAGCTCACAGAAAATTAGGTATTTCAGGGCTTTGATCACCTTCGATTATAATCCAATCATCTGGCACTACATCACTTATATTGCTTTCAATTTTCATAATCCAAGGTGATCTAGCTATGATCTTTTTACCTGGGTTAGTATTTAAGTAGGCTGACCACCAGGAAAAAGTTGAATTAGAGGTGATCATATGGTCACACAAAGACATTAAATAGAGGTCTTCAAAATTCTTCTGTCCTTCAACAAAGTAGAAATTTTTAGAGAGATCTTTTAGAAATTTTTGACACCAGGCTATCTTATCTGAGCAAACAACAAATAAAGCATCATCTGGAAATTGCGACATTGCCTTTTTTATATAATTTAAGTCCGGAGCTGGATAAATCTCATATAGTTTATTTCCAGAATCTCCTAAATCTTTAGCAAAGGTCCTAATATGAAGCGCAACAGAACAAGGATGGTTGAATATTTTAGGATGTCTTCTTTGTAAAGAAAGCTCAAGTCTCTTTGGAATAGCAAAAAGCTCTTTGATTTCTTTTTCATAATTTTTGAAATATTTTTCAGATATGAAAAAGCCCTTTAAGCAACAGTTTGATTCTTTAGGCAACGGACTATATACATAAGGAGAGCTTTTCTCTTCCAGCAAGGTAGCATCTTTTGGAGATTTGCCAAAATCTATCCTAGATAGCATATTTCTAAAGCCTTTAGATGATAAGGCTTTTTTAGGCAGTATTAGCTTTAAATTGTTCTCCCTAGCATAGGCAATAGCTGCAGCTGTCTGAAATAGTTTGTTTCCCAGTTCTCCTTGATACTCTAACGTTACAAAGCCCTGATTTTTTTCTTTAGTTTTAACTATTTGTGACACTCCTAGAGCTATGCATCCGACTAATAAAATGAATAAAAATAGACGTTTGTTCATAGGCGTAGATTTTTGTTTAAAAAAATAACTTTACATGAGAGCATGATAGTTAATAGGGGAATAAGTGGGAAGGAGTATTTTTCATGAAGCAAATTTCATATTTTCTTGCGTTAAGTCTTTTACTATTAACATCTTGTAGAGAATGTCCAAAAAAAAGACCAGAATCTTTTACTAAAAGAGCTGAAATATCAATAGGCTTAGACAAGTATGTTATTCTAATATCACCGGGTGATGCTAAAGCCCATAAAGAGGCTCTTAAGAAAGCTACAAGGTTAGCTAAGTTAAAAGGTTTTAGGTATTTCAAGGTATTAACCACTAAAGATATCAGCGTCTCAAATGCAGGTGTTGTTATGGAAAGAGATATAGCTCAGCAAAATGTTAGATTAGGATATTTATCTAAAGACAATGTTGAGGATGCTTATCAAATAACAGTTCGTATGTATCACAAAAAACCTCTTTTTGGGAGTGTAGTAGACGTTTATAGATATGCACGTTATTTAGAGATGAACAATCAATAAAACTTATAAAAGCCCTTAAACTCTTAAGGGCTTTATTTTTTTAGCCGAAGATAAATTTCTGTTAGACTTTAAAATGAGCTAAATATAAGCTGCCTTAAAAATTTTTTGTAGTTATTTAGGTCATGGCAACAATAACTCTTTCTAATAGCTCCTCAGGAAGTGTAAAAGAAGTCTTTTTACTTTCGGTTCCAGTTTTTTTCTCCTTAGTTTCGTCTAACTTAATGCTTTTTTTTGATCGATTTTTTCTTGCACGTTTTTCTTTAGAGGCATTTAATGCTGTTGGATTTGCAACTTACTTAATTCTTTCTTTTCAGATTACTTGCATTAGATTCTCTTCAATTTCTCAGGTTTTTGTTGGAAGATGCTTAGGGGAGAAAGCTCCACAGAATATTGGTCCATACACTTGGCAGATGATCTGGGGATCTTTGCTTACGTTTTTTGTGATAACTCCTATAGGTATTATTGCTTCAGAACTTTATTTTTCAAATACAGAGGTTGAAGTTTTTGGAAAAGCTTACTTTTCTATTATGTTGTTTGGTAATTTTTTATTTCCTTTAGGTGCTACTTTAGCCTCTTTTCAGCTAGGGCTTGGAAAAACTAAAGTAGTATTAATAGCTGCTCTTGTCTCAAATTTTTTAAACGTAGTGTTGGATTACTATTTAATTAATGGAATTTTAGGAATCTTGTCTCCTCTAGGCGTGAAAGGTGCTGCTATTGCAACTTTGTTATCTCAGATAATCTACTGCAGTATTTTATTTTTCTTATTTATTAACCAACCGCTTAAGAAAGAGTACAAAACCAATGACTTTTACTTTAGAGCGCCACTTTTTAAAGAAATTTCTCGAAGCGGGATAACAAGCGCTTTTGCTAGACTAACAGGATTTTTGTTCTGGATAATTTCTATGAACATTGTAGCAAACAAAGGTGGTGATTATATATTGCTAATCTCATTCGGATCTACAATTTGTATTTTAAACTCTACTATCAGTGAGTCACTTACTAAAGCTATGACCACTTTTTTTAGTTATTTTTTAGGGCAAAATAATTGGAAATATGTTTGGAAAAGCCTAAGATCTGGAATTATTCTTCTAATGGCTGCATTTTGTTTATTAGCAATTCCTTTTACTATCTACAATAATTATGTAATAGAAGTAATTTTGGGCACCAAAATAATAAATGCAGCTACTATGAACTTTCTTCGATTAGCATGCTACTGGCTTTGGATTCATTTCTTAGTGGAAGGAATTTCTAACTCAATTATATACCTGCTCATAGCAATGAAAAAGACTTTGTTTTTATTTAAATCTGCTCTAGCGTTTACTTTTTTGGCAATTTATTTGCCTTATTATTTTGCATTTAAAATTGGCAATTTTAGTCCGGATAAAATTTGGGTAATTTCATGGATAGCGTGTATAACAGCCTCTCTAGTGAATTTAATTAAAGTACTAAAGGTTTATAAAAAATCCCAACTAGGAACTTTTCAGAAAAACCTTATTTAAAGTTTATCAAGGTAAAACATCATATAGCACATAATAAAAAGGATAAGAATATGAAAAAATCTTTGATGAAAACTATAATAATTGCAGCAATGCTTTTTAGCTCTAGTTTTAAAGTAAAAGAAATCTATGCAAGCAAAAGAGAAAAGACAAAAGAAGAATTTGTTATTTCCAGTTGCAATGCAAATAAAAAAATAAACAAGTGCCGAGTTATCCCTTGGCTTTCTTTACAAACAGGAGAAAACTTAAAAGCTTATCATTTAGGGCTCAAGTTTTTTGATTCTTCTCACAAAATTCCCACAGCAAAGGATCTAGCTAATAGCATTAAATTACATCCTTTTTATATTGGAAAGTTTACACAAGAACTTACCATAGAAGAATGTGATAGCATTAAGAATAGAACAAATTATCCATTCTTTATTTATGAAACTTGCCAGGATAGTAGAAGTGATTTTTATATGGTACATTCTAAAGATGTTCGCCATTTTACAATTGAGTCCCTGAATAAAAATATAGCAAGTTTTTGTAATTCAACTTACCAAAACTATCCTGATTTAAATAAATTTATTAAATGCACACTTGAATCACATGCTAATAAACATTTAATTTGAAAAGTGATTAAAAGGCTTCTATTTTTTATAGGTATATCGAATGTCAAACTCAAGGGAGTCTCCTACGAAGACATTTTGAGTATGTGGCTGAATTTGTGAATAAACTGAAGTTGCTAATAAAGGGGCAATAGGTTTTTCTTGGTATAAGAGCATCTCTGCTTGGTAATGAAGTTTTTTACGAGTCTTTAAACAAGAAATTTTTTGTATTGATTTGCTTAAATATTCAACTTCTAAACTATTCCAACTTGTGTAGTTGATAATATTTCCCAATGAAGTAAAAGAGTTAAGAAAATATATTGGATCTTGAATTCTATTAATCCAAGCATAGATAAAAATACCAATTTGTTTATTACGAATCATTGAAAAATACTTAGATATATCAACTACAGCTGGCTGGAGGTTAATGCCAAACAGGTTGTTTAATTGATCTGCTATAATTTTTCCAATGCCTGAAGAATTATAAGTTGCGCAAACTTTTCTCTGATTAAATACATCCGGCTTTAACTTCATCTCTTCAAGAGATTCAAAAAAAAGCTTTTTTGCTAGGGTCTGATTTTCTTCAGAATCTTTACTTAAATCTAGTTGGCTAAACTTGGGTGCATACGGGGCATAAGCCGGTTTTGAATAACTTGAAAATGCCTGAGATAATATATCTCTTTGAAGCGCTAAAGAAAAAGCCATTCTCATTTTTTTGTTTGAAAATGGTGGTTTTGTGCAATCAAAGCCTAGATATTTCATTTCAGTGACACATTTTTTCTTTTGGATTTTTAGAGTATCTATAGACCCAGAAACTAGATTCCTAAAAAAGGGATAAAATAATGCATCTATCTTTTTTCTTTGAAACAATGAAACTGAATCCCTTTCTGTCATATTTGAGATAATGACCTTTTCAAGGAAAACTCGTTTTTTTTCCCAAAAGAGAGGATTTTTTTTAAGAATAATTTCCTTGCTAGCAATTTTATCGGTGATAAAAGGTCCATTGCATACATAAGATTCTCCAAAAGATTTTGGCCAACTAGGATTGTTGATATCAATTGATTTGCAAATGGGTGAAAAAGCAGAATGCGCACAAAGTTCTAGAAAGTAAGGACAAGGATATTGGAGCTCAACTTCAAAAGTAAAATCATCAATGATTTTAATTCCAAGCATAGATGGAGGCTTTTCTCCCTCTTTAACTGCTTTCGCATTTTTTATTGGATAAAATAAATAACTCAGTGGTGATGAAAAATCTGGTTTTAGACTAGTTTTCCAGCTGTATGCAAAGTCATAAGCAGTTACTATTTCTTTGTTTGACCAGTAACTTTTACGTAAGAAAAAGCGATATAGTAACCCAGAATTTGAAATTTCAATTTTTTTAGCCAGAGCTTCTTCCGGTGTTCCATTTTTCCCAATTTTAGTTAAGCCTTCAAAAAGCATTTTAAGTAAGCAACTTGATTCTTCTTCAGTGCCAATGCGAGGATCAAATGATAGAAACTCTGTTGTACAGCCTAATCTGAGCACTTGTTTAAGCTCTTTTTTCTCACACCAATATTTATAAAGCGAAAAAGTTAAATTTTTTAGAATTTCAATTTCATTTTGATCTGACTTTAGATAAGCGCAACTTACTGTAACTACATCTTCAGCATAACTAGAAGCTATTATTATTTCAGGAAATTTAGTAATTAAAAGATGCCTAAATTCTTTTTCAAATCCAGGATGAGTTGTTTTTACGGTGATGCAGAGTATATCGCTGTCTTCTTCAATGAAATAGTCTATTTCATTATCTAAACTATATTTATTCATTGAGATATATATTTTTTTCAGCAATTGAATTGGAGCAGTTGCTTGTCTTTCTTGAGGTGTAATTCTATAAAAAAAGCTTTTTAAATCCTCTATCGGAGCTGTTATTTCGGAGCAAAGAAGATCAAAATTATGTTCAATTTGCTCTAAAAGGCCACCATTTACATCGCGAAAAGGACCGATTAGATCCTGGATTAGAAGAGAACTTTTTTTTCTAGCATCTATAATAGACAAAGAAGGATCTGCTGCAACATCTATAGTTAGAACAATTCCTTCTTTAAGATATTTTTTCTCCTCAAGAGTATTTGTATACTCAATATGAATATCTTGATGGTTTAACTTCTCTTTAAGAGATACGTCTTCGTATTCTCTAGCACAACAAATGAGAACAGAAAATTGAAAGCTATTAGTAGTTTGTATATTGAAGTCGATAAAGACGTGAGGGATGTCTTTTTTATTTAAATCCTTTATAATCCACTGAAAGCTTTTAATTAGAAGTTCTCGATTACTAGGCACTATGAATTGGGTTTTAGGCTTTTTTAAGAAATCTTTAATGACTTTTGGAAGAGTGCTTTGGAATGTGGATATTTCTTTTTTTGAAAAAACACCTTCCTTTTGTACCTCAAGATAGTATTTTGTAATTTCATCATTTTGACTTGTCACAGAGATGAAAGATCCTTCAACAAAGGTAACCTCCTGGTAGTTTTCTGAGATTATTTTTTTAATGGTATCAAAATTTAAAGATGAATTTTTTGTTTCAATAAAAAAACTTAAGACTTCTTTAGTTCTAAAAGGAAATGTTATTGTATGAATAAAAGTTTGAACAGTGCAGCGTGAGTTAGAAGTTGTAACCTCTCTTGAGTTTAAAAACTTTTCTAAAAGCCAAGTAAGCAACTCACCACTTCTTGTTTCAATAAATGATTTGTTTGCATGACCTAGAAGTACGATTGCAGCATCTAAATATTTTTCAAAAGAAAATGTGTCTTTAGTAATGCTCCAAATAAGCTTAAGGATTTTTATTTTTTCATTTCCAAGGTGATCTATACTTTTCCTTATGCTCAAAAAATATGATAAAAATGGAAAGTATTGATTTTCCTGTTTAGGATGAAGCTTTATTTGTTTTTTACTTTTGCGCTTATCTAGCATATGATAGAAAAAAATTAATTAAATGTCGGATTGTATAGATACATATTTTAAAAATGGAGCGAAAAATCCAAATTTTATTGGATTTTTGTTCTCTCTGATAAAATTGGATCAAAATAAAGTTGAAAATATACTGTATTATTTCTATACGTAAATTAAACTTAAGAAATAACTGTGGAAAGCTCTTCATTTTTCGTTGCACTGATAATTCATTTATTTGGTCTTATTTTAGGACTTGGTTCTGTTTTGGTAACTGATCTTTTTGGTCTGCTTTGGATCTTGAATCATGTTCGATTTCCTCAGGTTGTAAGAGTGAGTTCTAAAACTGAAAAATTCATCTGGGCTGGATGGTTGATTTTGGTCGGAGCTGGCATTCCTTTGATTTTGATTAAAGGTTTCGTTGACAACCTAATGGTGGTGAAACTTTTTTTTGTAGGCGTAATCGCAGTCAATGGAGTTTTTTTGCATATTATCCATAAGGCGCTTGAAAGATATATGCACAGTGAAAATATCCCCAAAATTATTATATTCAGGCTGACTCTGGCTATTGTAGTTTCTCAACTAAGTTGGTGGAGTGCATTTACAATTGGCTTTCTGCATCGTCATGTTGAATCAATTATAAACTGGCCTAATCATCCTTATCTTGTATGCTCGTTAATTCTTACAGGATTTCTTATTATTTGGGGAATTGGAGAGAGGATAATTAAATCTAATTAAAGTTATATCTACATTGCTTTCATGCAAATGTCTATTTCTTATTAGAGAAAGAATACCAGAAGGGTAAAGCTACAAAACATGAGCCGCCAATAATATTTCCAATTGTAGCTGGGATAATATTCCATATTAGCGCAATTATCCATCCAGGTTCATTATCAATTGCCATAGAAATTGAAAAAAGTCCCATATTAGCAGGAGTGTGCTGAAAGTCAGCTGCAGTAAATAAGGTAACAGCTAAAAAAATTGGCACAAATTTTCCAACAATTGTCTTGCTCATCATTCCAAAAAAGGCTGCCATGCCAACTATCCAGTTCCCTAAAATCCCCGAAAGGACTATTTTTAGCCAATTATCAGATCCACCTAATTTATAGTATCTCATCTTTTCATTAACTAACTCGCTTAAAAGATTTTTGACATCTTCTGGATATTCCTGAGAGTTATGTATAAGCCAACCAACTATTAGAGCCCCAAGAAAATTACCAACCCAAGATTTTAGCCACATCCTTAAAGCCCCATTAATAATTCTAGGCTTAGGATTGTGTAGTATACTAGCCGGTAGAAGTACATTGGCTTCAGTAAATAGCACGGAATGAGTTAAAATTACGAAGAAAAATCCTGATGAATAGCCAAGGCCTTCTAGCAGTTTAGCAGGACCTACAGTTGTAACTCCTGCAGCTAAAAGAACTGACAGCAGCGCCCCAAGTGATACAAAACATCCTCCCATAATTGACAAGACAAATACTTTAAGTGGGGGTATCCCAAAAATAAACTGATAAGAATGGTCATACATTGACTTTATTACGTATTCTGGAGATAGATAATTTTGCGACTGTACTTTTTCTGTAGACTTCATTGTTTTACCTTAATCAA
>Ga0066639_10003466_pt1 | contig 13666 bp, 10 predicted proteins | sample CryGeyCG2114_010_2_FD_59504 | JGI IMG/M metagenome (GOLD analysis project Ga0066639, IMG submission 59504) | Groundwater microbial communities from aquifer - Crystal Geyser CG10_big_fil_rev_8/21/14_0.10 | ecosystem: Environmental > Aquatic > Deep subsurface > Groundwater | place: USA: Utah...
GGCTATCATCATTCTTGCCGCAGGGTTTAATACCCTGCGGTCAAGGTGCTGGATTTATTGGTTGTTATTTTTATTTAAAATTGTTATAATGACAGCAAGTCGCCCTGTTTAATAACAGTCGTCGACTCATTTAATAATATAAGGAGGCAATATGATCAGTTATAAAAAAATAATAATTTCCGCCGTACAAATCGTGCTGAACAATAAATATCTTTGGTTTTTCGGACTGTTTGCCGCTTTTATTTCCAGCAGCATTTATGGAAAAATATATGGCAATGAGACCAGCCTGGCGGAAAGTTGGGGGAAAATAAAAGAAACCGGTGTTTTTGATTTTAGCGTTTTTAGCCGGATGGCGGGGCTGGCTTGGCAAGATCCATCGGGGCTGGCTTGGCGGTTGTTAATATTATTAACAGTTTTAGTCCTGGGAGTTTTTATTTTTTGGCTGGCGGTGGTTTCTCAGGGAGCTTTGATAAACAGCGCGGCTAAGCTTTACATAAGTAAAAAGACCGATTTTAAAGAAGGGCTGGATGAGGGTAAAATTCATTTTTGGCCGGTATGTTTTTTAAAGATACTTGAAAAAGTTATAATTTTTTTCTTATTTGCTTTATTGTCGATCCCCTGGCTTTTAAGCTGGTATTATTCTTTTAATAATTCGCTGCGGATAAGTTATTATATAATCACTGTTTTGGTCTTGGCGGCTTCAATCCTGGTTATTCTTATTACCAAATACAGCCTGTTCTATAATGTCATTAAAGGGTTTCGCTTTATAGATGCCATAAAGTCGGGCTTGGCTTTATTGAAAAGCAGACTTTGGATCAGCTTGGAGGCGGGAATTGTTATTTTAATAATAAATTTCATCCTGAGTTTTTCCATCTTGATGCTCATTTCCGCTATCGCGATTCCCTTTGTGTTTTTAATGTTTTTATTTTATAAGTTGGCTTTTGTGGCGGGTTTGACGTTTGTTTTAATGCTGGGAATGTTGATTTTATTTATAGCGGTGGCGGTAGCGGGAGGAATTTTATCATCGCTCAACGAAGTTTTTTGGACAATATTTTTTATAGTGCTGATCAAGGGGAACCCAAAAAGTTTTGCCGGCAGCTTAGTGGTTAAAAAATCTTAATAAAAATTTTAATAATGGAAAATAAATTTTGTTTATGACCGATAGTTTTCAATCAATTGAAGATCTGGCGGAGGGGAATGATGCCGAACAAAAAACTAAAGGCCGGGAAACTGTTCAGCAGAAGCTTAAAACTAAAGAAACCGAGATAAAGGTTAAGGAAGTTGAGAAAGAAATAGAAGAAAAAGCTAAGAGCCAGGGGTTGCCCTATATTAATCTCGTTGGTTTCCCAATCAGCCCGGAAGCGCTCTCTAAAGTTTCCGAAGAGGAAAGTAGGCGGTTAAAAGCCGTCTGTTTTTTCTATGACGGCGATAGCTTTCGGCTGGGGGCGGCGGAGCGGAATAACGCGGCGGCTGAAGCGGTGGAAAAAATATCCCAAGAACTCCATTGCCAGGGCAGGATGTATCTCATATCCGAAAACAGCCTTAAGGCCGCGCAAAAGCTTTATAAAATTTTGCCTAAGCCGCGGGAAATTGTGCGGGGAGTTAAGGTCAGCGAAGAGGAATTGAATAAGTACAGTGAAAGTTTTGACAGCTTTAAGGAACTGCAGGATGTGATTGCCCGCACTGATGTCAGCCAGATAGTTTCCATGATATTAGCCGCCGCCGTCAAGTCCCGCTCCTCTGACATCCATATTGAGGGCGAAGAAAAAGACATAAAAGTCCGTCTCCGGATAGACGGCGTCCTGCACGACGCGGCTATTTTAGAAAAGAATATTTGGCCCAAGGTTATTTCCCGGATGAAGCTTCTGGCTAAAGTAAAAATTAATATTGATGATCGCCCGCAGGACGGCCGCTTCGCCATAATTATGAAAGAACGCAAGATTGATATCCGCGCCTCTTTTCTTCCTACGGCCTATGGCGAAAGCGTGGTTATGCGCCTGCTTGATTCGGCCAAGGAAAATATTTCCTTTTCAGATTTGGGCTTATGGGATAAAGCCTACCACGAATTAAAGCACCAAATTGAGCGGCCTAACGGCATGATTATAACCACCGGTCCCACCGGCTCCGGCAAAACAACCACTCTATATTCAATTTTATTAAAGCTTAATAAGCCGGAAACGAAGATTATTACCATTGAAGACCCGATTGAATACCAGCTCACAGGCGTAAATCAGAGCCAGGTAGGCGATAATTACACTTTTGCCAAAGGGTTGCGCTCGATCGTGCGCCAGGATCCGGACATTATTATGGTCGGTGAAATTCGCGATTTAGAAACAGCCGAGATTGCTATTCAAGCGGCTTTGACGGGCCATTTGGTTTTATCTACCATTCATACGAATGACGCTTCCGGCACTATTCCCCGCCTGCTTTCCATGGGAGTAAAGCCGTTTTTGCTGGCGCCGGCCTTAAACGCCATGATCGGCCAGCGCTTGATCCGCCGGATTTGTGAAAAATGCAAGCAGGAGGCGCCTTTAACCGAAGAGCAGAAAAGAAAAGTTGGAGAGATAATAGCCAGTCTGAACGAAGAGAACCGCCGGAAGTTTGACATAGCCAACGCTAAATTTTATAAAGGCAAAGGCTGCGAAGCCTGCCAAGAGCTGGGTTATAAAGGGAGGGTCGGCATTTATGAAATAATGGCTATGGACGCCGAAATAGAAAAATTAATTCAGGCGGGCAAGGTCAGTGAGTTTGATATCCAGAGAGTAGCCGCCCAAAGAGGCATGCTGACTATGGCGCAGGACGGAATATTAAAAGCGATGCAGGGCATTACCACCGTGGATGAGGTGCTTAGAGTGGCAGAGTAAATTATAATGCAAATACCTCAAATGAGCATGCAAATACTACAAAAGTTCTTAGGCAAATTATAGAAGAAGATAAATGCGTATACAAAGAATTATCTTATGAAATAGTCGGATTACTATTTCAAACGCATAAAGATTTAGGCCATTTTCGCAATGAAAAACAGTATGGGGATTATTTTGAAAAATTATTGCGGCAACAAGGAATAAAGTATGTACGAGAATATAGGTTTGAAGATCATCAATACGGGATTGGCAACATAAGATGCGTGGTTGATTTCATAATTGATGATAAAATTGTGATAGAATTTAAGGCAAAAGATTCTTTAACAAAAGAGGATTATTATCAAGTTAAAAGGTATTTAGTGACGTTAAACTTGCATTTAGGGATTTTGGTTAATTTTCGGCAACCAAGGTTAGTGCCCAAAAGAGTTCTAAATAGTCTGTATTATAAAAAAGACCATTTGCATTAATTAATTTTTGCAGTATTTGCATGTAATTTGCGGATTTGCATTATAAAAAGTATGCTTAACAAAAAATTTTTTCAAAAACTAAAAAAAGACTATGACCAGAATACCGGCGAGCGGCGGCAAATTATCAGCCGCGCCAATATTATTTTGCACGACTCCAAGCGCGTTATTTTTTCCCTGCACCGCGGGGATGTTAAAACCGCTGAAAATTCTATAAATGAAATAGAAAATACTTTAAAAGAAATGGAGAAAAAATTCGGCTATAGCCGACTGATAAAAGAAGGCGCTTATAACGCCGGCGTGGAAGAGTATGTTGAGGCAAGGATGTTTTTTAATATAATCAACGGAGAGAAAATTGATAAAATAAAAGATATAACTTTAAGCGTGGACGCTTATCTGGGCGGCATTTCCGACACTACTGGAGAATTGGTGCGCCTCGCTACCAACGAGGCGGCCAAGGGTAATTTTAAGGAAGTGGAAAAAATTAAAAATATCATTACGGACGTTTTAGCCGAACTAGTTGAGTTTGATATTACCGGTTATCTGCGCACCAAGTATGACCAGGCGAAGCAGAATTTAAGGAAAATTGAGCAGATTATGTATGAGGTAAAAATTAGAATGAGGAATTAGGAATTCAGAGATATACGAGGTATTAATTGGGATATTAGAATTTTTTTTAAATATTTTTATGCCAATTAGAAAAATACTGGATTACGTTATCACTCACAAAATCGCCGCGTCAGTGACAGTAGCCGTAGCAGTCGTCGCGCTCTGCGCCGGCGGCTTTTTGTTTTTGAGTCATAATAATACTGGCACTAATAGCAATAATGCAGAAAGCGAAGGCAAGACCGGCCTTTTTTATTTTTCACTAACTCAGCCGGTTTTTGCTCAAGCGGCCGCCGCCGGTAGCGATGTCAGTCCGCAGATACCGCGTACGGCTGTAAAAATAAACAAACTGGCAAATTTACAGGATTTCACCGGCGATGGTATTAATTTGAGCGCGGCGCAGCAGGCGGCGCTGGAGGAGCAGGGACTCTTTTTGACTGATAACAATATCATTGGCGAGCAAACAGATTATGGGCAGACTGATGACTTTGTGGATACATATCGTTCTTTTGCCGGCAGTTTTAGTCCGTATTACCGCAAACCGCAAAACGCTATTTTTATCTCCAGCGATTTTGCTTTGCATCTGTATCATATTTTAGCTGATCGCAGTTTCCAAAAAATAGAAGAAACAAAATTTCAGCCGATGCTGACCGAAATGGCCCGGGCTTTGTTTTTGGATTCAATCAATAATTATAACGCCGCCACGGATCAGAAATTAAAAGATTCTTATCAGCGTTTGGCGGTTTTTCATTTGGTGCCGCTGGTAGCGCTGAATGCCGGCAGCCAGTCGGCTGAAGTAAGCGTATCGCCGGCGGATTATGAAACATTCGCTCAATATTTAGACGCCATAGCGGCGCAGAAAATAAAAAACAGCGAAGGCCGGTTTAGCTTTAGTTTATTAGATAAAAATTATGCCGGTATTGAACTCAGCGATGATATTTATGAGACGGCCAAGCGAGAATTGGGTTTAATCAGCGAAGCTAAAGGTGTTGCACCATCGCCGCTTTTTTCTCCATTGCGTCCGGAATTTGAAAACGATTACACGCAGTTTACGCCCCGCTCGCACTACACCAAAAATGACGTTTTAAAGAGCTACTTTGTCGCCATGATGTGGTACGGCCGGATGGGGTTTAGCTTGAACAGCGCTGAATTGACGCGCGATGCTATTTTAGCTACGGCTCAAATCAATAATATCAAAGTCAATGACACGACCGCCGCCGCTATTTGGGCGGATATGTCCGCTACCATTGATTTTTTTGTGGGCGAAACTGATGACGCAACCGCTTATCAATATACGCCGCTGATTAAAACTGTTTATGGCGATGCGGCCAGCATAAATCGGCTAGCTGATGATAATTTGTTACAGCAGTTTATTGCTCAAGCCGTAAAAGAATTGCCTGTGCCGCGCATTTTATCCGAAGTTATTGACATGAAAAATTACGACAGCGCCACCAAAGACGAATTATTAAAAAATACTCTGCAATTTCGCTTCATGGGCCAGCGATTTACGCCGGACGCTTACATTCTCAACCGGTTGACGCAGGGCGATGAAGCGCCTGACCTGGAAACCGGACAAAAACTGCCGACTATGCCGACCGCGTTAATGCCGGTCTCTCTGCTTAACCCCGATAATACCGTTGTTAAATCATATTTGGATGAGTGGGTTAACAATCTAGAGAGAATTGCCCAACAAGGCAGGCAGTCTGATAAAGTTATCGCTAAAGTTTATACCCAACTGCAGAGTGAATTTGCCGGCTATGGCCAGGATGTTTGGACTAAAAATATTTATTGGAGCTGGTTGAACTGTCTGCGTCCGCTGTTGTCGGCTTATGCCGACGGTTATCCGTTGTTTATGACTACCCCGGCCTGGCAGAAGAAAAGCTTGGGAACAGTACTCGGCTCTTATACTGAGTTAAAGCATGATACCTTGCTCTACGCCAAGCAATCGTACGCGGAAAAAGGCGGCGGCGGCGATACGGATATACCAATGCCGCCGGTGGTGAAAGGATACGTGGAGCCGGATTTAACTTTTTGGAATCGGCTGAGCGCGTTGGCTGAAATGACGCAAACCGGTTTGGCGCAGAGAAATTTAATGCCGGAAGATTTTTCATATCGGTATAAAATTTTAGTTGAATCTTTGCAATTTTTTAAAGATATTGCCGGGCAGGAACTGGCAAATCAAACTATTAGTGATGACGATTTTGAAAAATTGCGCACGATAAATTTTTCACTGGAACAATTGACGGAAGCTTTGCCGGGTGAAGAATTAACCACCAAGGAGCGCCGGGCAGGTTTAATCGCCGACATTCATACCGACGCGGTCCGCGGGGAAATTTTGTACGAAGCGACCGGCAAACCTTTTGTAATGTATGTGGCGGTCAGCGACGCCAACGGCACACGCTTGACGCGCGGCGCGGCTTTTAACCATTATGAACTGACGGACCAGCTTGAACAGCGGCTCACAGATGAGGATTGGCAGGCGAAAGTTTATGACGGTCAAGGCACACTGCCGGCTGGCGACCAATGGAGCCGTGACTTAATGCAATGAAAAAATTATTGGCAATAAAAGACAAAAAAATATTTAAAAAATTGGGAAGCAGACGGATGATGGTTTGCTTCCTAATTGTTTTGGCGGCTGTCGGGATAGTGATTGTAGATGCCAGCCGGCAGCGCATTGTTCCGGCTGTGGCGGGGTACCATGACGCCAAGCCGGCCGAGCGGGAGTTTTACGAAATAGCCTATCAATTTCAGAAAAATCAATTGGACCTGAACGGACGGGACGTCAAAGCCGGCGTAATTCCACACCATCTGCTGGCGGCTGATTTAATCGCCGAGTTTTTTTCCAATTTAGCAGGCCAGGAATATGATACGATAATTCTGCTCGGGCCTAATCATTTTAACGCCGGCCGGGCAGATGTCATTACTTCGGCTGATGATTGGCGTACGCCGTACGGCGTGTTAGAGCATGATGGTGATTTGTTGAATCAAATATTGTCTCGGCCGGATACGGCAGTGGAAGAAGATATATTTAGCCAGGAGCATGCCATCACGAGCGGAGTGACTTTTATAAAAAAAACTTTTCCCGCTGCCAAATTTTTGCCTTTGATTTTGCGCCGGACAGTCATGCCGGCCCAGGCCAAAGAGTTAGGCGAATATTTATTCAATTTAACAGCCGGCAAAAAAATTTTGGTATTAGCCAATACGGATTTTTCCCATTATCAGGATAGCGCTGCGGCGCAGCAACATGACATGACCAGCCGAGCGGTGCTGCATAATTTTGACTTTGAGAATATTTATAATTTGGATGTTGACTCGCCGGCCTCGCTGACCGCTGTAATGAGTTACAGCAGTTTGTATCAAGCGCGATTCAGACTGCTTAATAATTCCAATTCCGCAATTTTAAGCAACCGGCCGGGTATTACCAGCACAACCAGCTATATTACCGGCTATTGGGGAGATTTTGACGAAGACAATAAAATGAGCTTGTTGTTTTTTGGCGATATTATGCTTGACCGGCATGTAAAAGATAAAATAAATCAGAGCGGTTTTGACTATTTGCTGGATAAATTTAATTTACCGGCGGCGTGGCAGACACCGGACGTGATGATGGCAAACCTGGAAGGCGCGGTTACGGCCGGCGGCCAGCATTATTCGCCGGAAATAAGCATTGATTTTGCTTTTGACCCAAAAGACGTGGCGCAGTTGAAAAATTACGGATTTAATTTTTTTAGCATTGCGAATAACCATACTACGGATCAAGGGCAAACCGGATTTTTGGAAACGCAAAAAAATTTAACGGATTTAGAATTTGATTACGCCGGTTGCGCGGATAGAAAAGTTGACGAGCGCAGTGTGAAGATAAAAGAAATTAATGGCGTAAAAATTGGCTTTTTAGCGTACTCTATGGTGTACGGCGTCTTGGATGAAGAAAAAATGTTGGTGCAAATCAAAGACGCAAAAACGCAGGCGGATTTGGTGATAGTAAATATGCACTGGGGCGTGGAGTATGAACAACAGGCGCGGAGCAATCAGGTCGCTTTGGCGCATAAAATAATTGACGCGGGCGCGGATATGTTAATCGGCGGGCATCCGCATGTTACGCAAGAAATGGAAATATATAATCGCAAACCGATATTTTACAGTTTGGGGAATTTTATTTTTGACCAATATTTTTCGCCGGAAACGCAGGAAGGTTTAGGCGTTGGTTTATCCGTTGATAATGGTAAAATGGAAATAACGCTATTGCCGTTTCAGAGTAAAGTAAGTCAGGTGGAACTTATAGCAGGAAATGACAAGCAAAAGTTTTTAAATTGGTTGGCGGGGAATTCAAAGGTTAGTGAGGAATATAGAGAACAAATAAAAGATGGTAAAATTAAATTATAAACTGTCATTCCGAGCGAAGTCCGCAGACGTAGCCGAGGAATATAATTTTAATTTAAGCTATATCCCTCGGTTCCGCTACGCTACACTCGGGATGACAACGTGATGATAATAAGTGAAAAACAATTTAAACTATGAAAATAGCAATCATCTCCGACACCCACGACAACGTGCCGAATCTGGAAAAAGCATTAGCGTGGATGAAGGAAAATAACATTGAACAATTAATTTTTTGCGGCGACTTATGCGCGCCGTCAATACTTAAGGAAGTTATCGCTCCAAACTTTCCAGGCGCCGTACACATGGTTTTTGGCAATGTGGAAGACAGGGAATTAACGCCCAAAGTCGCGGGGCAATTTAAAAATATAAAGCATTACGGCGACCAGGGAGAGATGGAGATTGATGGCAAAAAAGCAGCGTTTGCGCACTATCCTGAACTGGCGAAAAAATTAGCCGAGACCGGCAAATATGATTTTGTTTTTTACGGCCACAATCATCGGGCTTGGACGGAAAAAATCGGTCAGACGGAATTGTTAAATCCCGGCACATTAGCCGGTATGTTTGCCAAAGCGACTTTCGCGGTTTGGGATACAAAGACAGGAGAATTGGAGTTGAAGATTTTGGAGAAGTTATCCCTCACTCCCTTACCCCTCTCCCAAAGGGCGAGGGGTAAAACAAAAAGACAACTTATATTGTTGTCTTTTTGAAAAAAAGTATTAATTTTTTCCTCTCCCTTAGGGAGAGGATTGAAGTGAGGGTTTAGACTCTTTCCACGTATTCGCCCGTTTCCGTATTAATGCGGACTGTGTCTCCCTCGTTAACAAACATCGGGGCGGGGATTTCCACGCCGGTTTCCAGTGTTACAATTTTATTGACGTTGCCGGCGGAATTGCCTTTTACTCCCGGTGGGGCGGAGGTGACTTTTAGTTCCAATTTTACTGGCAGTTTAACAGAAACAGGCTTATTATCAAAATACATTACCTTAACATCGGTTCCGTCTTTAATCCATTTAGTAATATCGCCCAGCTGTTCCACGGAAATAGTAAACTGGTCATAGGTCTCATTATCCATAAAGTAAGCTTCATTTTCATCTTGATAAAGATATTGCGCCAGTTTTTCCTGGGTGGTCGCTTCTTCCGCTTTCTCATTTCCCTGGAAAGTTTTTTCAATCACGTTGCCGGTAATAAGGTTTTTCAGTTTTGTTTTTAAAACCGCGCCGCCCCGGCCCATTTTATGGTGGTCGGCTCTAATAACTATGTAAGGCTCCCCATTAATTTTAATAAGAGCGCCAAGTTTTATTTCATTTAACGATAACATAAAAATAAGTTATTATCTGGGCGTAAAAGGAATTAAAGCTAAAATTCTGGCCCGCTTAATCGCCGTTGCCAGTTTGCGCTGATGCTTTGAGCAGACACCGGTGCGTTTTTTAGGAAGTATTTTAACGTAGGAACTTAAAAAGCGCCGCAAAAGCTGCGGGTCTTTATAATCCACATCTTTAAGATTATTAGCGCAAAAATGGCACTGTTTTTCTTTCTTTAGCGGTTTTGGCTTCATATGTGTTCAAGTTAAGTTGTACGGATTAAAAAAGTTAACGAATCAATAATCCGAATATTTTGTACTTATCTAAGTCTTCGTGCAATTATTCCCGCCTACCGGCAGGCAGGCGAATGCCTTAAAATTTTTTTTGATTGTATTTAATACTGAATTTGGAGTATTCGGATAATTGCACGAACAATTAAGTTCGTACAACGGATTTGAATTAAAGGATTGTAAGTGGTTTAAATATGTACAGTCACCTTTCTATATTAGAAAGGGATACTGTCCACCCTAACCTCTTCTTCATTATCAGCTTCGTTTGATCGGGAAAAATTTTCTCCCGATGAAGACATGACATTCGAGGGCACTTCCGAGTCAATCGTGGGAATTTCTTCAATATTAGAAACCGGCCTGGCTGGCGCGGCTGGCGCTGGCGCGTGGAAAGCGGCTCCGGCGGAGCCGAGCATAATCATATTTTCAGCGATAATTTCTGTCCGGTATCTCTTTACGCCGTCTTGGCCGACCCAATCCCTAGTCTGCAGGCGGCCTTCAATGTAAACTTGGCGCCCTTTCTTTAAATAGGCGCCGCAGATATCCGCCAATTTGCGCCAGGCTACGATATTATGAAATTCAACCTTTTCCTGTTTTTGGCCGCTGGAGTCCGTCCAAACCATATTTGTTGCCACGGCAAAACTAGCTACTGTCTGTCCCGCCGGCGTGGTCCGCACTTCGGGATCGCGGGTTAAATTGCCGATGATCATCGCTTTGTTTAAATTCATATGTTTTCTTTATTTCCCGGCCGGCATGGACGGGAATTAATAAATATAAAGATTATAGCAGATTTTGCGTGTCATCCAAAATTTTATCCAATTTTTCATCCAACTCTTCCATGCTCACCCTTTTGTCTTTTTTAGCGCTGTCTGTTTTATTGATTTCCTTCTCTGGTTTTTTATTTTTTTCTTCTTCGGTCTGCTCGGCTATTTTTTTGGCGATTCGTTTTTCATTCTCTATTTCCTTCGGAGTTTTTATCCTTTTCTTGACGGTTAAATACCGGATAATTTCTTCACTCAGGCGCAAAAATTTATTTAATTTTTCGACCCCGGCTCCCGGCAAATCGAATTCAACTAGAATATAGTAAGCGTAAAAAAATTGTCCGATCGGGTAAGCTAATTTTTTTTTGCCCCAATTTTCTTCCTGGATGATTTTTCCGCCGTTATCCTTAATTAACTTTAACACAGAAGAAGTAATGGGCTCAAGCTCATTCTCGCTGAATTTATTAGAGATTAAATAAACCAGCTCATAGCGCTCTAAGCTTTCGTTTTGCTCCGGCTGTTTTGATTGTTTTTTTTCCTCAGGCATAATATAATTTATTAATTTATTTTTTTATCAAAAAATCCCACAGGCATCCAGCGCTCTTGTGAGAGTTTAAAGATGCCTTAATTGCATGTCCCGATCGTTTGGGACTGTAATTTTTTCTGAATTAACAGAAATTGGAAAGGCTTGTCCCGAGCATTCGGGATTTATTAATTGTATGGATACTTTAACATAAGCATAAAAAATTTGCAAGAGTAAGCGAATTAAGGTAGTCTGAAATTATGAAATACTTCTTTATATTGGGTAACAATCCGACATTATCATTCGCGGAAATCGTCGCGGTTTTAAACCTAAAACCGGAGCAGATTTTAATGTTGACCGGGGAGGCGGCAATTGCGGAAATGGAAGAGGAAATTAAAGAAGTTAAAGAGAAATTAATGCGAAGATTGGGAGGAACAATTAAGATTGGCATTATTGTTTTTCAATCTTTAATGGTTAATTTTCAATCAATTTTCAATGAAAAAATTTTTAATAACGTAAACAGCGGCGGTAAATACAGCTTCGGCATTTCCTACTATGGCAAAGGCGGATTAAAAAACGAGAAACAACTGGCCATGGAGATAAAAAAAGCCCTAAAAGAAAAAGGCGTAAGTTCGCGGTGGGTTACCTCAAGAGAAAAGCAACTGTCATCCGTGGTAGTGGAACAAAACAAATTAGTCACGGACAAGGGAACGGAAATTGTGATTATCGGCGCTGGCAAAACATATTATATTGGGCGCACTTTAGCGGTCCAGCCATTTAAAGAATTATCCGCGCGCGATTACGGCCGGCCCGGGCGCGACGATTATTCCGGCATGCTGCCGCCGAAGCTGGCGCAGATGATGATAAACCTCGCGACCTCTCCCCACTCGCTCCGCTCGTCTCCCCTCTCCTTGGCAAGGAAAGGGGCCGGGGGTGAGGTTCTCCTTGATCCTTTTTGCGGTTCGGGTACTATTATTACGGAAGCGGCCCTGATGGGATTTCAGGATTTAATTGGCTGTGATAAAAGCGAGAAAGCAATTAGTGACACGCGTAAAAATTTTCAATTCACAATCTCCAATTTTTTCCGGCCGCGTCCGGCGCAATGGGGCAGGAATTCAATTTTCAATTCTAAAATTTCCAATAATCAATTAAAGTTATTTAAGTGCGATGTCAGAAATTTAAATAATAAAATAAAGCCAGACTCGGTTGACGTAATCGTTACTGAACCCTATTTGGGGCCATCTCGGGCAAGGCGCGACAGGGAATCAATAAAAGAAATTGTCAGCGAGCTGGAAGAATTATATAATCAAGCAATCAGTCAATTTGCCAAAGCATTAAAAAAGAACGGCCGAATAGTGATGGTTTGGCCGGTTTTTAAGGCGCGGGATACGGTTTTATTGAGCGCCAAAAATATTTTACAGAACAGCGATTTAAAGATTATTAATCCTTTGGAAAATTTTCGCGATAGCAATAATATAGTTAAATTAACTAACCGCCAAACCATAATTTACGGCCGCGAAGGCCAGAAGGTATGGCGGGAGATAGTGATTTTAAAAAAATAATTTATGGATAAGATAGATGATAACCGCGTAATCAGCCCGGTGGAAAATAACGGCGACAGCGCGCTGGATAACACCTTGCGGCCGCGCACGCTCGCCGAATATATCGGACAGGAAAATATCAAAGAAAACTTGCAGATTTTTATGCAGGCGGCGAAAGGGCGGAAAGAACCGATTGAGCATGTCTTGCTTTACGGCGCGCCGGGTTTGGGTAAAACAACGCTTGCGCATGTTATCGCGAACGAGATGGGCGTTAATTGCCGCGTAACGAGCGGCCCGGCCGTGGAAAAATCCGGCGACTTGGCCGCGATTCTAACCAACATGGGTGAGGGCGATATTTTATTTATTGATGAGATTCATCGTCTGAATAAAACCATTGAAGAGATTTTATATCCGGCGATGGAGGATTACGCGCTGGATATTATTATCGGCAAAGGCCCGAGCGCGCGGACTTTGCGCATTGATTTGCCGCGTTTTACCATCATTGGCGCGACCACCAAAATGAGCATGCTGTCCGCGCCGTTGCGCGACCGTTTCGGCTCCACTTATCATCTGGATTTTTACCGGCCCGAAGACATAAAAACAATAATTAAGCGCAGCGCGGGAATTTTAAATATTCAACTGGAAGAAAGCGCTTGCGGGAATATTGCCACGCGCGCCCGCCGCACCCCGCGCGTAGCGAATCGCCTGTTAAAACGCGTGCGCGATTATGCGGAGGTTAAAGCGGATGGCCGCGTGACGGCAGACATCAGCTTACAGGCTTTGCAAATGCTCGCCGTTGACGAATTGGGTTTAGATTATGTTGACCGCAAAATTCTGCAAGCGATCACGGAAAAATTTAACGGCGGGCCGGTGGGCGTTAACAGCATTGCGGCCGCGACCGGTGAGGAAATGGCAACCATTGAGGATGTTTATGAACCTT
>Ga0066639_10003468_pt1 | contig 13660 bp, 21 predicted proteins | sample CryGeyCG2114_010_2_FD_59504 | JGI IMG/M metagenome (GOLD analysis project Ga0066639, IMG submission 59504) | Groundwater microbial communities from aquifer - Crystal Geyser CG10_big_fil_rev_8/21/14_0.10 | ecosystem: Environmental > Aquatic > Deep subsurface > Groundwater | place: USA: Utah...
GATGATAAGTTAATGAGCGATTATCTTGAAGGAAAAGATATTAACACGAGTGATTTAAAGAATGTATTGAGGAAGGCGACAATAGACAATAAGTTGATCCCGGTTTTTTGCGGTTCGGCTCTTAAAAATAAGGGAGTCCAGTTTATTCTTGACGCAGTTGCGGATTATTTCCCATCTCCAATCGAGACCCCGCCAGTTAAGGGTGTTAATCCGGCGGGAGAGGAAGTTATTAGAAGGCCGGATGATAGTGAGCCCTTTTCTGCTTTGGCGTTTAAAATCGCCACCGATCCATATGTCGGCACCGTTTCTTACTTCAGAAATTATTCCGGCTCTCTCAAGAGGGGATCATACATACTAAACGCAACCAAAAACAAACAAGAACGAATTGGCCGAATAGTTAGAATGCACGCTAACCAAAGGGAGGAAGTTGAAGAAATATATGCCGGAGAAATTGGCGCCTTGGTTGGATTGAAAGACACCACTACCGGTGACACCCTATGTTCTCCAGAGGCACCCGTTATTCTTGAGAGGATAACATTCCCCGAGCCGGTTATCGGTATTAGAATTGAGCCTAAAACTAAGGCCGACCAAGAAAGGATGGGAGTTGCCTTAAGGCGATTAGCTGAGGAGGATCCTACTTTTAGAGTTAAAGGAGATCCCGATACGGGGGAGACGATAATCTCTGGAATGGGCGAGCTTCATCTTGAGGTTATTGTTGATCGACTAAAGAGGGAATTTAATGTTGGTGCCAATGTCGGCCGGCCCCAAGTTGCTTATCGGGAAACGGTTACGACCGAATCTCAGGCGGAGGGAAAATACATTCGCCAGTCCGGTGGACGGGGACAGTATGGTCATGTTTGGGTCAAGGTAGCCCCCTTGGAAAAAGGAAATGGATTTGTTTTTGTTGACGCTATTAAAGGCGGTGATATTCCAAAAGAATTTATTCCCGCGGTGGAAAAGGGGGTTAAAGAAGCTATGGATAAGGGAGTCGTTGCTCACTACCCAATGACTGATATTGAAGTCACGCTTTATGACGGATCATTCCACGAAGTGGATTCCTCGGAGGCGGCGTTTAAAATCGCCGGATCCATTGCTTTTCAGGAGGCGGCCTCAAGAGCGAAGCCGGTTATTCTCGAACCAGTAATGAAGGTCCAAATAATTATACCTCCCGATTTCCTGGGCGAGGTTAGTGGTAACTTAAATTCCCGAAGAGGGAAAATAGATGAGATGGACGATCGAGTTAATATGAAAGTTATAAATGCCAAGGTTCCTTTGGCTGAAATGTTTGGTTATGCCACAGAGTTAAGGTCGATAACTCAGGGTCGGGGATCATTTAGTATGGAGTTCAGCTCTTATGAAATTGTTCCCAAGAACGTTGAGCAAACAATAATAGAAGGCCGAAAGAAATAGTCAGGATTTCCGAGTAGTTGATCTTGGTAGAAATTATTATTTCTAACGGGGTTGACATAATCGTTTTACTTTTTACAATTCTAATGTTAGCCAAGCGCCAATTTGGTTCAGGAAAAAAAAGTCGAAGATCGTAGCTCGATATTCAGTATCGAGAATAGTTATACAAACAAAAACGTAATAGAATAATAATATGGCAGAAAAAGAAACATTTGATCGTTCTAAGCCCCACATCAACGTTGGGACGATTGGTCACGTTGACCACGGCAAAACTACTTTGACAGCGGCAATCACTAAATATCTTCACTTGAAAGGGTTTATAGCGAAAGAAGAGAGCGTTGATCAAATTGACAACGCCCCCGAAGAGAGGAGTAGGGGAATAACAATTGCCCTTCATCACTCTGAATATCAAACAGAAAAGAGACATTATGCCCATATTGACGCTCCCGGGCATGCCGATTACATAAAAAACATGATTACCGGCGCCGCTCAGATGGATGGATCTATTTTGGTGGTGGCCGCAACCGATGGACCTATGCCCCAAACAAGAGAGCATATTCTTCTTGCTCGCCAAGTTGGTGTGCCAGCGGTAGTTGTCTTCCTAAACAAGGTTGATCAAGTAGATGATCCCGAGTTGGTTGATTTAGTTGAGTCTGAGGTTAGAGAGTTGCTTAAGAAATACGAATTTCCCGGAGATGAGGTTCCAATAATTAGGGGTTCTGCCCTTAAGGCTCTTGAGGCGAGTTCGGCCGACGATGAATCAATGAAACCGATTGCAGAGTTGGTCAAAGCGTTGGATGAATATATTCCAACTCCCACCAGGGATCTGGACAAGCCATTCCTTATGCCGGTTGAGGATATTTTCTCCATCGAGGGAAGAGGGACTGTTGTTACTGGTCGGGTTGAACGAGGAAAAGTTAAAGTGAACGAAGAAATAGAGATTGTCGGCTTGAAAGATACCCAAAAAACCGTAGTTACCGGGGTTGAGATGTTCAACAAGATTCTCGATGAGGGAATGGCCGGTGACAATGTCGGGATTCTTCTTCGGGGATTAAAAAAAGAAGATGTTGAGCGAGGTCAAGTTTTAGCCAAGCCCGGTTCTGTTACTCCTCATTCCGAGTTTGAAACAGAAGTTTATGTTTTGAGCAAAGAGGAGGGAGGTCGACACACCCCATTCTTCAAAGGATATAAGCCTCAGTTTTACATCAGAACCACTGATGTGACTGGAGAAGTTTCTCTTCCCGAGGGAACGGAAATGGTTATGCCTGGTGACACAGTTAGTGTTGGAGTAAAGCTTGTTTCTCCAGTCGCTCTTGAGGAAAAACAGAGATTCGCAATTAGGGAGGGTGGAAAAACCGTTGGTGCCGGAGTAGTAACTAAAATTGTTAAATAAGCAGTGGGGATAGACGCTATTAAACCATGGTAAAAAAGAAAGAAGAGGAGGTATCTCAGAGATTGAGGTTGAGAATAAAAGGTTACGACCATAAGCTGGTTGATAATTCTACTCGCCAAATTGTTGACACCGCCGAGAGGCAAGATGCCAAGGTTGTGGGGCCTATCCCTCTGCCAACGGAAATAAAAAAGTACACAGTAAATAGGTCAACATTCGTTCACAAGGATTCTCGCGAGCAATTTGAATTAAGGATCCATAAAAGACTTATTGAGATCTTTAATCCAAATCAAAAGATAGTAGAATCTTTATCTAATCTCGATCTTCCAGCCGGGGTAGACATTGAAATAAAAATGATGTAACATCGGTAGGAGGTTTAGCGAGAAAATTGCCGCGGTTTGACCTCGGCAATTTTCATATGTATGGGTAGAAAAAAAATTATAGTGTAGTATAATGTTGGCTTTAAAGAAAACCAAAGTTTTCAAAGCACCTAATTATGTTTTGTCTTGGCAAAAAAATAAAAATGAGCCAAATCTGGAAAGAGCAGGAGATTATTCCGGTTACTGTTATTAAGGTTGCTCCGAATAAAATTTCTTCGTTAAAAAATAAAGAAAAGGACGGCTATGAGGCTGTCCAATTAAGTTTAAATAAAATAAGGAGAGAGTTCAGAACCGCTAACCTAAACGATTTTAAGGTTGGAGACGCGATTGATATTTCGATTTTTAATGAAGGTGATTTTATTAAAGTAAGCGGCTTATCAAAAGGTCGCGGATTTCAAGGAGTTGTTAAAAGACATGGTTTTCGGGGTGGGCCTAAAACTCACGGCCAGAAAGATCGTCTTCGAGCGCCAGGATCAATTGGGACGGCTGGTGTTCAAAGAGTTGTTCCAGGAAGAAAAATGGCTGGCCGAATGGGTAGTGACAGAATTACGGTTAAAAATTTAGAGGTGGTTAAGATAGACAAGGATAGTAATTTGGTAATGGTCAAAGGGGCGATTCCGGGTCGATCCGGTGGATTGATTGAAATAAGAAAAATGAAAAAATGAAAACCGAACTTTTTTCTCTTGAAAATAAGGTCGTTGGTGAAATCGATATTCCCGATGAGGTCTTTGGCGTAGCCTGGAATCCAAACCTTGTTAGCCAGGTATTGAATGCTATGATGGCTAATCAACGAACACTATCAGCTCACGCTAAAGATAGGAGCGAGGTATCTGGAGGCGGTAGGAAACCGTGGCGGCAAAAAGGAACTGGGCGAGCTCGTCATGGTTCTATTAGATCTCCAATTTGGCGGGGCGGCGGCAAGGCTCATGGACCAACTAGCGAGCGTGATTATTCCCAGAAGATAAATAAAAAAATGCGCCGCTTGGCATTATTCAGCATTTTGTCTAAAAAAATGAAAGACAAAGATATCAAATTTTTTGACAAAATAAATATAACTGATGGCAAAACAAAATTATTGGCGGAAATATTGAGGAATATTCTTGGATTAAATAAGAGGTCAAAAAAATATGATTTACTGATAGTTTCTAATGGAGAAAAAACGGAGAATCTCTTGAGGTCATCAGTGAATTTACCGAAAGTTTTTGTATCATCTCCATACTCTTTAAATATTCATGATTTATTAAGTTATCGCAATGTATTTATTGACCAGGGAGCTGTTGAGATTATAAAAGGACATTATCAACTGGATAAAAAAAAGATATGAGTAATGCATCAGAAATAATTAAAATGCCCCTAGTGACAGAAAAATCGACTTATCTCAGCGAGACTGGGCAGTATGTTTTTATTGTCGATAAGAGGGCAACTAAGAGCGAGGTTGCTAAGGCTATTAAGGTGCTGTACAACGTTGATGTTATTAGGGTTAATATCCAGAACAAGCCAGCTAAAAGTCGCCGATTTAGAAATTTACAAGGGCACAGACCGGGTTTTAAGAAAGCCACCGTAGCCCTTAAAGAGGGTCAGAAAATAGATTTAACTTAAAGAAATTAACTATGAGTGGCGACATAAAAAAATATTCTCCAACAACTCCATCGAGAAGGCATATGACTGGAGTTAATTACAAAGACCTCAGTTCCAAGAGGCCGTTAAAGTCGCTTGTTAAAAGGCTCCGGAAAAGCGCGGGGAGGAATTCTCAGGGTAGGATTACGGTTCGTCATAAGGGAGGTGGGAATAAACGCTTGTATAGAATGGTTGATTTCAAGAGGAGTCGGCTTGATGTTCAGGCTACTGTTCAGGGGATAGAATACGATCCTTATCGAACAGCTTTTATCGCTAGGATAGAGTACGATGACGGAAAAAAGAGTTATATCCTAGCCTGTGATGGACTTAAGGTTGGAAGTAAGGTGGTCTCGTCCGAAAAAGCTCCACTGAAGACGGGAAATAGATTAAAGCTTAAAAATATCCCTGTTGGTTACCGGATTTGCAACGTAGAGATAAAGCCAGATAGAGGAGGTGGGCTGGCTCGATCTGCTGGGTCGTATGTTGAAATATTAGCTCAAGCTAACGGTTATACGGACTTAAAAATGCCATCAAGTGAAATTAGAAAAGTTCCCTGGGGGGGATATGCCACTCTTGGTCAAATTTCTAATCCGGCTCATAATTTAACAACTATTGGTAAGGCAGGGAGATCAAGATGGCTTGGAATTCGCCCTACTGTTAGAGGCTCAGCCATGAATCCAGTTGATCACCCCTATGGAGGAGGAGAAGGCAGGACCCAGCGAGGTCTTAAGAGGCCAAAGACTAAATGGGGTAAAGTGACTGGTGGGCATCGAACAAGGAAAAAGAGAAAATGGTCGGATAAATTGATTGTCAAAAGACGAGTTACTAAAAAAAGGAAATAGAATAACATGAGCAGAAGTGGTAAAAAAGGTCCGTTTGTGGATCCGAAGCTTTTGAAAAAAATTTCGAAAGTTAATAAGGGAGACAAGGTAATCATAAAAACCTGGTCTAGGGTTTCAGAAATCTCACCCGAAATGGTTGGTTACATTTTCGGAGTTCATAATGGAAAGAATTTTGTCGAGGTTAGGATCACAGAAGAGATGGTCGGTCATCGTTTGGGTGAATTTTCTCCAACCAGGAAGTTCGTTAAACATGGCGGTAAGATGCAACGAGAATTGGAGAAGAAATCAACTCAACCACCGAAGCCTTAAGTTTAATAAAGTGCAATTATGGATAAACAAGTTTCCAAGTTAAATTATCTCAAAATAGCTCCCAGAAAAGTGAGATTAGTAGCGGGGTTGGTTCGGGGTCTTCCTGTTAGCGAGGCTGAAGCTCAGTTGATGGCGGAGAGGCGTCGCCCGGCTAAAAGTTTGTTGAAACTATTGCGTTCAGCGGTAGCTAATGCTAAAAACAACGCAGGCCTTAATCCGGACAAACTATTCATTGAAAAGATTGCAGTTGATCAAGGTCCAATGCTTAAGCGCCAGCTTCCTAGAGCAAGAGGAACGGCCACTCTTATTCAAAAAAAGATGAGCCATATTACCCTGGTTCTAGCTGAAAATCCTAAATTAGAAAAATCTAAGTATAAAATTGTTGTTCCGAAGAAAGTAAAACTTCCTCCTTCCGACACAACTAAGAAAGACAAAAAATCAAAGAAAAAACCGGAAGGCGAGATTACTTCAAGCGCCCGCCCGAAAAAGTCGGGATTATTTAAAAAGGTTTTCAGTCGAAAGTCTGGAATGGGAAACTAATCTAATATTTAATTTTTTATCATGGGGCAGAAAATCAATCCAAAATCATTTCGATTAGGGGTAACAATGAACTGGCCGGTTCGGTGGTTTTTTAAGGGGTCTTATAGAAGATTTCTAGAAGAGGATGAAGTGATTAGAAAAGTTATAAAAGACAAAATAAGCGCAGCTGGTATTGTCTCAATCGAGATTGAAAGGACGTCTAATAATAATCTTAAAATTATTATTAAAGCGGCTAGGCCAGGATTTGTTATTGGTCGTGGCGGTAAAGGGATTGAGGAATTAACTAAAGATATTGATAAAGCACTGAGAGCTGTGAGAGTAAATAATAAAACTAAAATCAAAACCAATTTTAGTATTAACGTTGAAGAATTAAAACGAACTGATATTTCCGCTGTTTACACCGCTCAGCAAATTGCTTGGGATCTCGAAAAACGTCTGCCATTCAGGCGAGTCATGAAGAAATATCTTGATTTAGCTGTTCAGAATAAAGATGTAAAAGGAGTAAAGGTTCTTCTTTCTGGTCGTCTGGGGGGAGCGGAGATAGCGAGGAGGGAGCAATTAAAGTCGGGAATGATCCCCCTCCAAACATTAAGGGCCAATATTGATTACGGTCAGGCGACAGCTTTTACCACTTATGGCGCTATCGGTGTTAAGGTTTGGATTTATAAAGGAGAGATTTTTGACGAATCATAATATGTTAATACCTAAGAAAGTAAAACATCGAAAGTGGCATAAAGGCAGATCTCGCAGGCGGCAAGTTGAAACGAGGGGCATTGCTCTTAACTATGGTCAATATGGGTTAAAGGCAATGGGTTCGGCATGGCTTAATTCTCGCCAAATTGAAGCTGGTCGACGCACTATAACTGGATCCCTGAAGAGGCAAGGTCGTTTATGGATCAGGGTTTTTCCCGATAAGCCTGTGACCAAGCGTCCTCCGGAAGTGACTATGGGCGGAGGTAAAGGAAGCGTTGATCACTACGTTTTTCCGGTTAAGCCTGGTAGGGTTATTTATGAATTAGACGGGGTAAGCCGCGAACTTGCGGTCAGAGCCTTAAAACTGGCAAGTTATAAAATGCCTTTTAAGACAAAAATAGTAGAAAAGGATTAAATTTTATTACCATGAAAAGAAAAGAGATTGTGGATTTGCGTAATAAATCGATTCAGGAGCTTAATAAAATTGTTGATGATAAGAGAAACAAATTGAGATCATTGAGGTTTGATTTGGCCGCTGGTAAGGTTAAAAATGTTTCTGAGTTGGTGGAGTTAAAAAAGGATGTGGCCCGATTGCTAACTATTATAAAAATTAAAGAGAATGAAAAATGAAATCAGAGAACACAAATATGGAAAATAAAAAGAGACATCTTGAGGGGGTTATAGTTTCTGACAAAATGAATAAAACCAGAGTTGTGGCAATTACCTCTTTCAAGAAACATCCTCGATACCAAAAATACACCAAGTCTACGACTAAAGTGAAGGTTCATGACGAGGATAATATATTTAAGCTTGGCGATGAGGTCATTATTGAGGAATCTCGCCCCATTTCTAAAGAGAAACGGTGGATTATAAAAGGAAAATCAGAAAAGGCCGGGGAATCGGAAGATAAAAACAAGGGTGATTTATAACTAGTTCAATGATTCAAGAGCGATCAATTTTAAGAGTGGCTGATAATTCCGGAGCAAAGATAGTTCGTTGCTTTCGTGTTTTGGGCGGGACACGGAGGAGATACGCCAGGATAGGAGATGTTGTTGTTGCCTCTGTTCAGTCGGCAGAACCAAGAAAAAACGTTAAGAAAAAGGAAGTCGTAAAGGCTTTAATAGTAAGGCAAAGCCAGCCCTTCAGAAGAAAAGATGGTTCATATTTGAGGTTTGATGAAAATGCGGCAGTTATTGTTAATAACAATCTGGAACCGATTGCGACTCGAGTTTTCGGCCCCATGCCTCGAGAATTAAAACTTAAGGGATTCGATAAATTAATGACAATGGCCAAAGATATAGTTTGATTTTACTATGAGGATAAAAAAAGGAGATCAAGTTAAAATAATTTCCGGTAAGGATAAGGGAAAAGCGGGTAATGTCCTTAAGGTTTTTTTGTCAACTGGTAAAGTCGCGGTTGATGGGCTTAATCTATATAAAAAAAGAGTTCGCCCTAAACAACGAGGTCAAAAAGGGGAGACTGTTATGGTGGTAAGGCCAATGGCGACTTCTAATGTTTTGCTGGTATGTGGCAAGTGTAAAAAATCGACTCGAGTTGGTTTTCGAATTGATGGAAATAAAAAAGTGAGATATTGTCGAAAGTGCAACTCTGATACTTAAAATGGTTTATGATTAGAAACAAACAAGAAGATCAAGATAAAATAATCATTGAATCCCTTGAAAAGATTGTGGTTAACGTTGGGGTCGGTCGGCTTAGTCAGCAACCGAATTTTGAAGATAAGATACTTAGTCAAATAAATAACGACTTAGCTTTAATGACTGGCCAGAAACCCAAAGCTTGTCGCGCTCGTAAGTCAATTGCTGGTTTTAAAATAAGAGAAGGGGCCACGGTGGGCCTTAAAATAACTCTCCGGGGAAGCAAGATGGTTGATTTTTTCAAACGCCTAATTAGAATAGTACTGCCTAGGGTTCGAGACTTTAGTGGATTAGACATTAAATCAATTGATAAAAAGGGGACTTTGAATGTTGGTCTTGGGGAACAATTCGTTTTTCCGGAGATTGATTTGGAAAAGTCTCCCTTGTTGTTTCCTCTGGGAATTAATATTGTTCCCGCCGTTAAGGTTCGGGACGAAGCGATTAAAATTTATCAGAATTTAGGAATCCCATTTAAGAAAGAAGAAACTAAAAAATAAATTTTTATGGCCAAAACATCAGTAATTGCTCGTAGTAAAAAGAAGCCCAAATATTCTACTCGATTGGTTCTCCGGTGTTTCCGGTGTGGCCGAAAAAGGGGGTATATTAGAGATTTTGGTCTTTGCCGGATTTGTTTTAGGGAAATGGCAAGTCGAGGAGAAATACCCGGGGTCAGAAAATCAAGTTGGTAATTATTTTATGTATCACGATTTAATGGCGAGAATTAAAAATGCCGAAATGGTTAATAAGAAGTCTGTCTTAATGCCGTTTTCCAGAGTTGATTTTGAAATTGTAAAAGTACTTGTTGAGGCGGGCTACCTTAAGGATGCCCAGAAGAAAAAAATAAACAAGAAAAATGTTATTGATATTAAACTGGCTTATATGGCGGGCCGGCCCGCGATTAAGGATTTTAAATTTTTTAGTCGACCAGGGCGACGATTTTATTTATCCTCAAAAGAATTGAGGCCAGTGAAGAGTGGTTATGGAATCGCTGTCATCTCTACTTCGAAGGGGATAATGAATAATAAAGAGGCAAAGAAAATTGGTATTGGCGGAGAGTATTTATTTCAAGTTTGGTGATTCTAATTATTTAACAATGTCTAGATTAGCAAAAAAATCAATAATGATCCCAGACGGAGTAACTGTTGTGGACAAGGATAGTACCATGATTTTTAAGGGTCCCAAAGGGGAAAGGAGTATGCCTTTTCTTCCTTATGTAAAAGTCAAAGTAGATAATGAGGAAAAATCCATAACTATTTCTAGGGACGGCGATTTTAAGCAAGCTAAGGCCAACACGGGTACTATGTGGTCATTAACAAAAAATTCAATTGATGGCGTCCGGGACGGATTTTCTAAGGTGTTGGAAATCGAAGGAGTAGGATATCGAGCAGTCCTTGAAGGGAAAAATTTAGTACTAAGATTGGGCTTTTCTCATCCGATTAATTTTACACCACCTGAGGGAGTTTCCGTTTCGGTTGAAAAAAACGTTTTAACTATTTCTGGTATCGATAAGGAATTGGTTGGTTATGTTGCGGCAAAAATCAGGTCATTTAAAAAACCCGAACCGTACAAGGGTAAAGGAATAAGATATCAAGGAGAAGTTGTTCGAAGAAAAGCTGGCAAAAAGACTGGTGCCACCGGTTAAAAATCATGAAAAAAATAAAGGAAAAAAATCAAAAAAAATCTCGTCGAGCCATAAGGGTGAGAGCAAAAATATTCGGCAATAGCGTAAAACCCAGATTGGCCATCTTCAGGAGTAATAAGTTTATTTATGCTCAAGTTATTAATGACGAAAAAGGAGTTACTTTATTGTCGGCTTCCAGTAGAAGTTTAAAAAAGGAGGACAGTAGGAGAACAAAGACTGAGCAAGCTTATATTGTTGGTAAGGCCCTGGCGGAAAAATGTTTGAAAGAGGGCATTAAAAAAACTGTTGTTGATCGACGATCATATCGATATCACGGTAGAGTTTCATCCCTGGCCAAGGGAGTAAAAGAGGGCGGGGTCCAAGTTTGATTTTTATTATGGCTTATCAAAAAAGAATTCAAAAGAAACAGAGCGAGTTTAAGGAAAAACTTCTTGATTTAAGAAGAGTTACCAGGGTTGTGGCAGGAGGAAAAAGATTTCGTTTTCGGGCGACTATGGTTATCGGCGATGAAAAGGGGCGAGTTGGCGTGGGCGTGGCTAAAGGGGTTGACGTTCGAGGAGCAATTCAAAAAGCTAAATCTGCCGCCGAGAAAAATATATTGACTGTAAAGCTAAAGAATAACCGGACTATTGCCCACGAGGTGACGGCAAAGTATAGCGCCGCTAAGGTTCTGGTAAGGCCCTCCGGTAAGGGTCAGGGGCTAAAAGCTGGCGGAGCGGCCAGATCTATTTTAAGTTTAGCCGGTATTAAGGATGCTTCTGCTAAGTGTCTTGGTCGAACTAACAATAAACTTACTAACGCCATGGCTACCATAAGAGCCCTCGGTGATCTTAAGGAATAAGATGATATGAAATTACACGAGTTAAGACCAACCTATAAGAATAAGAATAAGAAAAGGATAGGCCGAGGTGGCAAGAGGGGAACCTACTCAGGTAGGGGTGTTAAGGGTCAAAAGTCCAGAGCGGGAGCTAAAATAAGAAAAGCCGAAAGGGATTTGATTATTCGTTTGCCCAAGAAGAGGGGTTTTAAAAATCAACCAAAAAGTATTAAACCCCTTACTATTAATTTATCAAAACTTAATTCCTTAATTGTGGACCCAAAACGGAAAGAGTTGATTAAGGTTAATGGAGACTTTCTTCGTCAAGTCGGTTTTATCCCAATTCGTTATCGAGGTCAGATAAAAATTTTAGGGAATGGCATTATTGATACCCCGGTTATTATTGATGGTGTTTTGGTGTCGAAAAATGCTAAAGTGAAGATAGAAAGAGCCGGGGGCAGGGTTGTCTAACTCTTCTCGGGTAGCGCAATATGAATAAGCTTCTTCGTGTTTTTAAGGTAAAAGATATTAGAAATAAAATATTCATCGTCGGTGGACTATTGATCGTCTACCGACTTTTAGCAGCTATTCCGATTCCAGGAATTGATGCTGAAGCCTTGCGATCATTCTTTAGTTCGAATCAGCTTTTTGGTTTCATTAATATTTTCTCCGGTGGTGGCTTATCTAGATTGTCGGTGGTTATGCTGGGAGTCGGTCCCTACATTACGGCAACAATTGTAATGCAACTCTTGACCATAATCTTCCCAAAATTTAAACAACTCTACTATGAAGAAGGAGAACAAGGCAGAGCCAAGTTCAACCAATACTCTCGATATTTAACGGTTCCTCTGGCAGCTCTTTCGGCTTATGGATTTTTGAATTTATTAATTAGCCAGGGAGTTATCGCTCAACAGGGATTGGGGTCAATAATTGGTATTGTACTTGTCATAACCGCCGGATCAATGGTTGCTCTCTGGCTTGGGGAGCTGATAACCGAACAGAAGATTGGTAATGGCATCTCCTTTATCATTTTAGCCGGTATCCTAAGCGGGCTTCCGGGTAGTATATTGGCGGCTTTTGCTTCTTACACGCCGGGTCAGCTTCCTTCGTATATTGGTTTTGTAATTATAGCTTTCCTACTCATCGCCGGCATAGTTTATTTGAACGAAGGGGAAAGAAAAGTTCCTATTGCTTACGCTAGGAGGGTTAGAGGTACGAAAATGTATGGTGGCGCCTCTAGTTATCTCCCTCTCAAAGTTAATCAGGCCGGAATGATTCCTCTAATATTCGCTATTTCGGTCCTGTTGTTTCCTCAATTTCTGGCTCAAATATCCTCGGTTATCTCTACTGATTTATCTCTAAAGCTGAATGACTGGGTTACCAGCTTCGCCAACAACCAGTTGTTCTATGGAATAGTTTATTTTGGGCTAGTTTTTGCCTTTACTTATTTCTACACTTCTATAACTTTTAATCCGGAAGAAATTTCAAAAAATCTTCAGCGCGGAGGCGGGTTCGTTCCTGGAATCAGGCCGGGTGATAACACGGCGGTGTTTTTTTCTAAAACCGTTAAGCGGTTAACATTTTTCGGCGCCGTTTTTTTGGGGCTAATTGCTATTTTCCCGATTATTCTTCAGAGATTAACCGGAGTAGCGGTTCTTACTATAAGCGGTACCGCTCTTTTGATTGTTGTTGCTGTTGCTCTTGAGATAATGCGTCAAATAAATTCCCAATTAACCATTAGAGAGTACGAAGGAATAGAATGAAAAAAGCGATAATAAAACACACCGGAAAAATCGCGATCATTTTTTACGGAGCGCCGGGGAGTGGAAAGGGAACTCAGGCCAATCTTCTTGCTAATTATTTCGACCTGGTCCATTTTGACACGGGGCGGTTTTTAGAGTCTATCGTCCACGATCCCAAGAAACAAAAAAGCAAAATTATTAAGCGTGAACGAAAACTTTTTGATGATGGAAAATTAATGACCCCCAGCTTTGTTCTCCAGCAAATAAGAAGCGGCGTAAAGGCAATTACCAAAAGTGGTCATGGTTTGGCTTTTAGTGGTTCGCCTAGAACTTTCGGGGAGGCGAAAATTTTAATTCCTCTCTTAGAGAAATTATATCAGAAAAAAAACATTCTCGTTTTTGAGCTTAGGATTCCCGAAGAAACTTCGATAAAAAGAAATAGCAATAGAATTGTTTGTTCAATTTGCGGCACGCCCCTGCTAACAGCCTACTATCCTTCTGAAAACCCCAAGCATTGTCCTCTTTGTGGGGGGCCGTTCTATAAAAGGGTTTTTGACAAAAAAGAAATAATTAAGGTTCGTCTCGGGGAATACCACAAAAGGACGGAGCCAATTTTTGACTTTATG
>Ga0066639_10003470_pt1 | contig 13659 bp, 10 predicted proteins | sample CryGeyCG2114_010_2_FD_59504 | JGI IMG/M metagenome (GOLD analysis project Ga0066639, IMG submission 59504) | Groundwater microbial communities from aquifer - Crystal Geyser CG10_big_fil_rev_8/21/14_0.10 | ecosystem: Environmental > Aquatic > Deep subsurface > Groundwater | place: USA: Utah...
GAGAGGATGTACACTATGCTTCCACAAATCTACCTGATCTGAGACAATATATACAAAGATTCCCTGTGTGGTGAGATTATTTACGAGCGCCTCAGACAAGGGATGAACATCAGAAACGATGACAGCGTCAGAATGAAACGATGATTGAATGGCAATTCCGGCAGGATCCATAATCAATAATACCATCTCTTACCGTACTGCTGGTACCGGATACCAATCATATTTTTCAGGTTTAAATCAGATGTCTCAAAAGATTTATGGTTTACACATAATTAGAAATGTGAAATACGCTCAGAATTCACGTTTACAAAAGTTGGTGTTAATGGAGTCAAACGATAAATCACCTTGAAGAATGGGAATCGAGCTCTTGATTGACATATAAGTCTGCAATTGCGTTTTGCTCACGAGGCACATTTGTAAAAACCACTTCATTAGGAATAGCTGAGAGTATGGCCATTACCTGATTATAATAGGGCAAGAGCTTTGGTGATCTGACTTTATACTCTCCCCGAATGTGTTTTGCAACAAGCTCTGAATCAAGCTGAAAAACAACAGGAATTGTTTTATCTGAAAGATTATCTCTCACCCATGACAAACCCAACAACACACACGTATATTCAGCACCATTATTTGTCTCGATTCCTAAATATTTTGAAGCCCTATAAATTTCTTTTCCGTTTTGAGTAACAGAAATTGCAGAGGCAGCAGGTCCAGGATTACCCCGTGATCCACCATCACCGTTTATATAAATTGTATGTGTATGCATAAATTAGTAATGGGAACTAGGGAAAAATGAAGTTACAGTAAAAATTACTTACCTTTTAGTTTTACAACTAAGTGTCGATCTTCACCTTCACCAACAGACTCAGTTTCAATATCTTCTTCGTCAGCAATTGTCATGTGTACGATGCGTCTCTCTGCGGGAGTTAAATTATAAAGAGGTGTCGACTCGCCTGAAGTGCGAACTTTCTCAAGTGTAGATTCTGCTAATTCTTTCAGACGACTTTCTTGTTTCTCACGCCAGTCTGCAACATCAATCAATATTCTTCTCCAGTCACCTTTTTGGTTTCGGAAGATTAAACCTACTATAGTTTGAAGTGATTTAAGCGTCTCTCCCCTACTACCGATAAGTAAGCCTGTCTGCGCTTCAGAATTAATCTCAACGAGAACTGCGTCATTCTCCTTATCCTCAGATACGCTCACTTGAGAATTTGTTCCCATGAGTGACAAAAGTTTTTCAACGATTGTCTGAACTAAATCTATGTCTGAGACTGATTCTTTCTTTGCTTTTTTTGTATCTTTTGCCATATTACTTTTTGGAATTCTCTGATTTTAGCAAACCTAAGCGATTTAGCCAAGGGGTCATTCCACCCCAGCCCTGAGTCTTATATTGCTGGTATGCTTGGTAAAAAGAAAAGATAAACCAATATAACGCCAATCCAGAAGGAAACTTAAGACCGATAAATAATGTCATCAAAGGAAAGGTTACAATCATAGACTTCTGCATAGCAACTTGAAAATCATCAGAGCTCTCCGGAGTTTTCTTTGCAAGAGCTTCTTGCACATTCTCATACGGTTGCATAATCTTTGCTGAAACGAGCTGGGTTAGAGCTGCCAAGAATAGAAGCGGTCCTGGAATCGTAAAGGGAATCAGAGAGCTTACGATAACATCAGGCTGAGTTATATCAAGATAGAGAAACCGAGTATTAATTGCCACATCCTGAGCAATCTTAAGTGGACTATACAGAAGTTCGTTAAATGCTGTCGTTGGACCAGCTTCAGTCGTTAAGGTCAGATTAAACATCCGAAAAAATGCAATCAGAACAACAATTTGAAGTAAATACGGAAGACACCCAGCTCCCGGATTAATCCCCTTTTCCTTATATAAATCAGCTTGCGCTTGAGAAAATTTAAGTTTGTCTCCCTTGTGACGTTTTTTCAACTTCTCAATTTGAGGGGCAATCTCTTTCATTCTCTTCATTGAATCCATGTAAGGCTTCGTTAAAGGGTTCAAAAGGAATCGTAAGAATAAACTAAAGAATATGATTGCAAGACCCATGTTGGAGCCTAAAATGTTATAAAAAACAATAAGTCCGTTTGCAAGCGGTTGAGTAAGTAAAACTGTAAATATATTCATCGGTTATATTGTATGATTTCTATTGCTTGACCAGGAATTACAATGCAGGAATCGATTTAAAGCACTTCTTCCTCCTACCAGTATCCCCTTTTTCTCAATTTCAATCAACGCAAATTCACTGCAAGTCACTTCGTATCGGCACGCTTTCCCAAATAATTGTTCTAATATGGGTGATACCAGATACTTATAACACTTTAAGAGAAAAAGAGCGAGTACTTTCATATATGTTATTTCGCCAGTAAGGATGCCGTTGCCAAAGCCTTTTTTGTATCGTTCATAATGACATCAGTCTGGCGCGTTGCGATACTTTGCTTTGTCAGAAAAACAACATCATATCCTGTTTTTAAGTGCTGAGCCTCATATCGTACAGTTTCACTGATAACACGCTTGACTCTATTTCTATCGACAGCATGCTTTGCAACTTTAGTCGAGACCACAAATGCAAATCGCATTGGTTCCCCATCATCAACCTCACTGCGTTTAAATACACACAATCCAAAATCATTAAATTGATACATTTTACCGTTCTTTTTCGCACGGTTTATGTAGTATGTTCCTGATAGTCGATATTTGCCTGCAATCATAATGTTTTTGGTTTTAACAAATTCACGTTATATCTGCTTATTTTGAGACTGATATCTCCAGTTTTTAAGACTCAAACACAAACAAGTGTATTTAAATCCCGTGTCAAAAAAACTCTCTTAGATAAGTTTCGATAACTTCGTCATGACAGAGTACCATATGAAAAAGAAAAGTTGAAACGAAACACGTTTCATTCCAAAAAAAAGAGACATCAAAATATAACTACGAATATAAGAAGAAGTCTCTCTGATTACTCTGAAAGCTTTTTACGCCCTTTTAATCGTCGGCGTTTGAGTGTCATCAAACCATCAGTTGTGGTTGATCGACTCCGAAAACCGTGTCGACGTTTTCTTTTAATTTTGCTTGGTTGATATGTACGCTTTGTCATAAGATAGATGCCATTTGAAGATAAATTCCTCAAACACTATACGTATTATACCTAAATGTGCTTAGTTTGCAATTTGTAGTTTTTTGGGACTGTAACATACTGGCAAAATTAGTCATAAATCGTGTTTAAGTAACATCTGAGTGATTACACTTTGATTTTGGTTTTGTGACTACGGTGTCAACAATCACGGTAGTTCGTATCTTTTTGGGGTTGATAATTGTGGATAAGTTTCTTAGGATGAAGTACTTCTAGAAAGATATCTCGATAGCTAGAACCTGCCTTCAGTACAATGGAAAATATAGATAATAGTAAAGTGTGGCATGAGGTATTGGAAAGTGCAAAGGTCGCCGTTTCACCAGCAATTTATTCTACGTGGTTCACACAAACTCATCTCGCTGCGGTAAAAGAAGTAGGGAAGCGGTATTTAGCAGAAATTGGTTGTGAGTCAAGTTTTATTCGAACAACAGTGGAGGGAAGATACTATGCGCTTATTCAAGAATCTCTCACAAACGCCCTCGATCATCCATGCGATCTTATATTTTCTGTACGTCAAAACCCAATTAAGAAAGCTCAAATTGATACTCCTGTCCCGCTTTTTGACTCAAATACCGTAAGTCCTGACACGAAACTTCTCATTCGGAAAGCCAATTTACGTATGTCATACACTTTTGAAAACTATGCTGTTTCATCTTCAAATCAGATGGCGTGGGCTGCAGCTGAGGCTGTCTCAAAAAATCCTGGGAATGCATATAATCCACTTTTTATCTGGGGTGGAGTAGGGGTGGGAAAAACTCATCTTATGCATGCAGTGGGGCATTCAATGATCGGACACTCAGCTGATTCAAAGATAGTAGCCTGCACAGCAGAAGACTTCACAAATGATATTGTCGAAGGCATTAGACATAAAACAACAAAAGATGTGCGTAATAAATACAGAAAACTGGATGCGCTGCTTATTGACGATATCCAATTTATTGCAGGAAAAGATACCATTCAAGAGGAATTCTTTCACACATTTAATAAATTAAATAACGGAGGAAGCCAAATTATAATAACCTCAGACAAACCTCCTTCAGAAATATCAAAACTCGAGGAACGATTAAAATCACGATTTGAAGCCGGACTTATTGTTGATATCACAAACCCAGATTTTGAGTTGCGATGTGCAATTTTACAGATAAAATCATCCGAGCGTGATCTCGAGATCACCACAGATTTAATCGCATTAATTGCTGGAAATATAGAGTCAGCTCGAGAACTCGAAGGATTTCTTACTAAACTCTCATCCGAGGTTGTTCTCAACAAAAACACTATTAGTCAAAACTTAATTGAATCTCTCCTTTCAAAAAATGGAGAGTTAAATGATTCAAGGATCAAAGCTCAACCTCAAGAGGTGATTGCTGCCGTTTCCAAATACTATTCACTCGGGAAACGAACACTGCTTGGTGATTCACGCACACGGCCAGTAGCTCGTCCGAGACAAATTCTTATGTATTTACTACGAAGCCAATTAAATTTGCCTTTACAAGAAGTCGGCAGACTCGCTGGAGGACGCGATCATACCACCGTTATGCATGCTGTGGATAAGATTACTCATTTGGCCTCGTTGGATGTGGAAACTCGTAAGGATATCTCGGGGATAAAAAATATGCTTTGAGGAGAACTCATTGCCGTTTTACACATATCAACAATCTGAAATTTATTTGTCCACTTTTTAGTCCACATTTGTCTGTACCTTTTATTAACAAATGAATCTACGCATAACTAAGCTCGGCTATCCACTTACCCACAGACCCTACTACTAGTACTACTATTTAATAAAGAAAAGATACGAATACTTTAAATGCACTGATAATTGGAATTATTAAAGAAACTTACTGTATACTGTGAATATCACACATAAGTAACAAAAACATTTGTTAACGAATTTTTATGAACCTTACCGTACTTCAATCAGATCTCAACAAAGCGCTTTCTGTTGCATCACGGTTTGCAAGTGCAAAAGCGCAACTTCCTGTTCTTGGTAATATCTTATTGAAAGCACAAAAAAACAAACTAACGGTTGCTGCGACAAATTTAGAGTCTTCAATTTCAATTACTATTGGCGCACAAGTAGCTGAAACTGGTGAAATCACAGCGCCTGCTCGGATTATCACTGATATCGTTTCGCACTTACCCAAAGAACATATCGAGCTCACACTTGTCAAAGAGAAATTATCACTCACCACGGGGAATTCGACATCACATGTTTCGGGAATTTCAGCAAGTGATTTTCCTGAGATTCCCAATACAATAGGAGAATCCTTTCTCAAAGTTCCAACACATGAATTAAAAGATGCGATTTCCAAGGTTCTGTTTGCGACTTCACCTGATGAAACGCGACCCGTTCTCACTGGATTACTCGTAATTATTGACCCGTCAGGACTAACTTTTGTAGCAACAGATGGTTCGAGACTTTCTGAAAAACGCTTATCAGGGGAGTTCTCAAAGACCGAATCTCGATTTGTAATTCCCAAAAATGCAGTTGCTGAGCTAGTCCGCTTGTTATCAGATGAATCTGACATAGACATGAGTTTTTCAGAAAAAGACAGCCAATGCCTCTTTGGTCTTACGGATACAGTGCTTTCCTCCCGACTCATACAAGGAGAGTTTCCTAACTATACCAAGATAATCCCTAAACGCCATGAGATTGCACTACAGACAGACACAGAAGAATTTAAACGTGCCATACGTGTCGCAAGTGTGTTTGCACGGGACTCATCAAATGTTGTTCGACTTACGCTTCTGAAGAATTCCATAAAAGTCCTCGCTCAAAGTGATAAAGCAGGGGAGCAGATAAGCGAAGTGGATGCTAAAGTTGAAGGCAATACGGGAAAAGACGGAATTACGATTGGATTTAATTATAAGTTTATAGAAGATTTCTTAGGAACTGTAACAGGGGAGAGTGTTGATATGGAGTTTACTGATTCTGATACGGCAGGAATTTTCCGGGATCCAAAGGATATTCATTTTCTTCATTTGATTATGCCTGTGAAGTTGTAGATACCATCCTTGATCAATATGCTACGGAGCACTACGTTCATGTGTGCGTTCATTTGGGTACACAACGGGAGAATTGTCTGTGTATTGAGGAATCCCATCCGCAACAAGTGACATAATCCAAAGCGAATTTTCTTTTTCTACAAGTGGAAGGATGTTAAGTGATTGGTTCATGCTGAGATATACGGACGTATTTAATTTATTAGGTATCATGACAGTAGAGACAAGTAGTTTTTTCGATCCATCCTTATCAATTTTCCAAACAAAGTCAGTTGTCCGGTCATTACTATTAGTATTTGTAGAGATAAGTATAAACTCATTATTTGTTATCCAATTTCCAGAGAATGAATAACTATCATCAAATTTGATTGATTTAGTTGTATCTTCTACAAAATCATAAAGAGTGAAATAACCGTTTTCTGTATAGACAAACGAGTCCGCTGTTGGATTAATATCGAGAAAACGTGTTCCTTGTTGAAGTTGCGCCTCGTTTTTTAGTGTACCTTTTGTATTAAAGACTTGAACGTAGAGATAGGTGTTTCCGCTTGATACAATTACAATGTCATTTGAATTGTATGCCCAAGCAAACTTTTCGACAGATTCTCCTTTAGGGGTTATTTCTATCATCATCTTGTCTTGAATCTCTTCTAATACTACTTTTGAGTTATTTATACTTGCAGCAATTGAGGCATCTTTATTTATGAGTGGATTATTCCCCTGTACTGTTATCGGAGTTTCGTTTGTTGTTTCTTGAGAGTAGAGATACCATCTATTGTTTGAGAGATAGATGGCTTGGCCATTTGTATTAAATGAAATGTAATCAATCTCTTTGGATACAACACTTCGATTGCTTCCTGCGTGGAATATTCCTCTATCTGTTGAGTACAGGAGCGTATCTTCGTACCATGAATATCCATTGGTATTCTTGACGGTATTTTGTCGAACGACATTTTGAGAACCTTGAGGAATGCCTTTATCGTAGTGTGCAACTTCGGATATGACGTTGTGATTGTCTGATTCAATTGTAACTGGTTCTACCTGTGATCTTTTCGATACACTGATGGCAATAAAGACAATTATAATTATAAGAATGCCATATATTAGTATCCTTTTTATTTTGTGCATCTTATTCATAACAAGTATTTTATCACTTTAGAGGTCATAGTTATTTTTTTCCTTCACAGAGTGCTTCTATTGTTGGAATAAATAGTGTGTGTAAAAATTGATCTCCTGGGTCAGATTTGTCGATTGACCCATCTGGATTTGTTGGGTTAAGTTCGTAATGCCCATATATTTGAGACGAAGGAATGTTGTATTGTTTCATAATCTCACATGCAGTAGAATATGTGATCTGTAATTCGGTCGGATTTACTGCATTAAAATATCGCCTACCTTCAGCATCGATATATTCCCCATTTACTCCATAAAACCATTCTCCAGACATCTCGATATTTACGCCATAATTGTTGTAATATATTCCATTGAATACGCCAACACAGCTTGGTAGTTCAGTTTGATTTTCGTAAAGTGGCATTAATACAACAGCGTTGTCAGTGTCAGTTCCGAATTGACAACTTAGTTTTCTTAGTATTCCAAGTGTGTGCCAGAGCTGATCATTACCTCCCTCATATCCACTTCCACTGCCATCAGCACTCCAGTGAATGACAAGCATTGTGGGAGTTATGCATTCTCCAACATTTCTTGCATCATCAGGAAGTAGATCTACATATCCTCCAGGAATTCTGGTTGCAAAAAGTGCAGTGATATCACTGCCTGATGACGGGCATGATGCTGGTCCTGGTGGACTTCCTATCGTGACTGTCGCTGTTGAAGCTGAAATTTCACCCACAAGACCTTCAGCATCAGCTGTCACGGTAAAGGTATCGATTACTAATGTATCCTCGAATATTCCTGCAGGGAAAACTCGATCATATGTGATTATGTATGGTGACGCAGGAGCTATTGAAGCAGGAGCAGTGGGGGGGAATTCATCAGTTGAGACACCTCCTGCAATGATATTGGTGGGTGGAGGACAGGCTGGACTTCCGCCTTCCTGAATTGTCATACAGGTTTCAGAAAAGATGATGTTTGTTAGAGCGCTTTGTTCTGCTGCAACTGTAACAGTGTAGGTCACTGTTAAGGGTAAGTCTTCATTTTCTGCGTAAAAAGGATTTGCAACCTTATCAACTTCAATGAAGGCTGAATCAATTTCTCCTGATGGATCTCCTCCGGGAAAAGGCCCACCGTTTCCATACCATGGGGGTACTACCCAGGCACTGGTGTTTATGATAAAGAGAATAAAAGCTATTACGATCGGAATTGAAATGAGAGCAATACCAAGTGCAGACCCGATTCCGACAGTGGCTGCCCACAGTGCGCCGACAATCCAACCAATTGCTTGTCCGCCTCCGATAATGATTCCCCCGGCCAAGTTCTTTAGGTCATCTGTCCGTTTGCTCAGGTAGTCGACTGCACCAGCTGCAAGAGATCCGACGAGCCACCCAACTGCTGCACCAATAAGGTTTCCTACAACTGGGACTACGCTTCCAGCAGCAGCTCCCGCTTCCGCTGCTGCGGTACTTGCGGTCTTTTTTACGACTTCTTTTGTAATCTTTTTCGTGATTTTATTGGTAATTGCTTTACTAGCCCGCTTTTTTGCTTCACTTGTAGCTACGTTTAGAAGTGGCTGCACTGTGTTTCCTATTGGGTTAAGCGCAAGTGCTCCACTTGAGTCAGGTAGGGGAGCTGTAATTGGATCTCGTCGTTCGATGACAATTTGAGGGTAGAGATTTACTTCTCGTAGATCTTTAGTCATCTCAGCATCGGCTGCTTGGAGAATTTTCAGAATTTCATTGATGTTTATAAGTCTATTTTCTTCTGCTCTTGTAAGTACATTAGAAGACTTTATTTTACGTCCAAACTCATCGGTGTTTATTCCAAGAATAGAAAGATTTGCGGCAGTAGACACATCAGTACCTGAGAAATCAACAGTAGGATGAAGGTCTGAAAGTTCTGCTTGCTCCTCAGCAGAAAGAGTGAACATCCCAGCATCACGTACCATACTTCGGTATTCTCTGGTACGCTCATATGCTCTATCCATTTCAGGAGTTTGTAAACGCTGTTTGTTGTGAGTTTGAATAACAATGATTCCTCTTCTATCTGATACTTGAATCGGAGTGGATCTAGATGGAGGTATCGTCGGGCCTCCCGGAAGTGGAGAAGCAGGAGGAATGATTGGTGGAGGTGGAATAATCGTTGGTCCACTCTTTATCGTGTCAGAGTTCCTTGGTGCTTGAATGGCAGGAGTTTCTTCTTGTGAGTCAGTGATTTCTTCGGTATCGTCAGTGTCATCGAAAGCAATATCGACATCTCTATCTTCAGGGTGTTTCTCATAATGTAGCTCGAGAAGCGCTTCTCTTAATTCTTCATAGACAATCTCTGGGTCTTCAGTTCGAATGCCTGAATCTACAAGTCTTTGGGCTCTTTTCTGAGCAGTATTCTCGATTTTTTTCAACCATGCAGGTTTCTCACTATCACTCGCCATAGATTTATTCTAGCAGTAAATTAAAAAGAGCACCACTGGTGAGGAAGACTTAGAGATGAGACTTGAGATAATGGATTATAGATAATTTAATATGTATCAGGTTCCGAACACCTAGGAAGGTTCGGAACCTTGTGGTAATGATTGCAGGGGATTGTTTCGTCTTACTTCCTCCTACGCTTATAGCTTCGGAAGGACACGCGCAATGACACAATTAATCTGCTAACTGCTAACTACTGGAGGTTTGGGTGTACTGGAATCAATACTTACCATATCACTCGCTGCACGAGGGGACATATCTAGATTCTTGATTTCTTGTCTCCTGTCAAGAATTTCTTGAGGGTTTGTAGTAATTAGCTCATGCTCTTCAGGGGAGGCAACTACTCGCATAGGGACATGATGATTTCCGGCAAAGAAGATTCCTTCACCAATATTTGCAGCAAGCAAAAGTTGACGTTCTCCTTGGGAGAGATAGAAGACGTCCCCAATTCGATCAATCGCAGCTGGTGACTGTTTGAGAAGCACGCGGAGGGCAGAGTTTGTGACAATAGCCTTTCCTATGTCTTGGGCGAGGAAATCTTCGACGTCTTGTGTAATGGTTGTCAGCCCCAGATAGTACTTTCGGGCACGCTTTACGATAGACCACAGAAATTGCGCTGAGTCTTCATATCGCATCATATGCCAGGCCTCATCAACGATAAGAAGTCGTTTCTTGAGGTCTCGTTTTACTTTGGTCCAGATAAAGTCAAGGATAATAAACATCGCAATTGGTCGAAGTTCATCCCGCAGTTCTCGAACTCCAAAGACGGTGAAGGCATTATTGATTTCTACGTTTGTGTGTTGGTCAAAGATTCCTACATAACTTCCCTTTACAAACTTCTCAATTCGAGCGGCGAGATCAAGCGCTTCATCTGTCTCCATACCGATTAATGTTTTATAAAGATCTTCCATAAGCGGTGGCTCCAAGTTTTGTGTCTCGGGGTCTTGCGTAATTCCTTTTGCTTTATAGGTTCCAATGAGAGCTCGATCAAGCATTGCCGATTGAGTTGCGTTTAAATCTCCCATAATGATTTTAAAGAGCGCATGCAGTGAGAGAATCTTAAGACCCAATTGATTCTCTCCTTCTTCATATATTTGGGTTAGATCAAAGGGATTTATTCGAGCAGGAGATGAGAAAGAGAAGTCGATATACTGACCTCCGACAGCATCAGAGAGTGTTTTGTACTCGGCCTCAGGATCAATTGCAATAACTTCAGCCCCAAGCATGAGTGACCTCACTGACTCGAGCTTTACAAAATAACTCTTTCCTGCACCTGAGGTGGCAAACACTGTCATGTTGTGATTTTCGAGAGAAAAACGGTCAAAGATGATAAATGAATCATTCTGAGGGTTGATTCCGTAGAGTATTCCTTCGTCACTTGTGAGCTCACTTGAAGTCAGAGGGAACGTGGTTGCTAAACTTGTCGTATCCATGTTTCTGGTGATCGATAATTTATCCAGTCCCAAGGGAGAAGTTGAGATAAAGGCATTATTCATATCAAGTGTCGCGTGTCTAGGAAGAGCTAAGAGTGACTGAAGAGTTGAGCTTACTTGCCGTGTGACATAGTTTAATTGTTCAACGTCGGCTGCTTTAATCGTGACGTAGAATGAGAATTGAAAGAAATGCTCTGTTCCTTTGACCAAGTCTTCTTGAAGCATCCGGGCATCATCGAGTTTCGCTTGTGTCGTAGGATTTACAATTTTGCCGCGCTCTAAGTCGGTCATGATTTCAGCTTCCATTTCAGCAATTTTGTGACGGAAGTCGTCAAGAATTCCCTTGATTTCAACGGGGTAGATATAGAAAGAGATATCAAGAGTTGCATTAAAGTTAATGAGTTGCTCTAACCATCCAGGAGAGACAAACCGTGGATACCCCGCGATAAAGAGTGTTCGAAAGTACACATCATTAATTCGAAGATGATCGAAATCGACTTCAATCTCTTGAGGTGCGATCACGTCAAGAAGATTCTTGCCGTTTTTTTGTACCTCTACTACGGGATTATCATAGTGAGGTTTTTGCTCTGATCCATCCTCGCGAGTAGTTGTTTTTGGTACATCAAGCTCGAGAGCAGCCTCATCGACAGATACTTTTTTGGAACTTTTTTTGTTAAATAATTTCATAGTCCTAATTGCTAGTGATACGGCACATTAATTTATAGTGCGCTTTGTAATGTCTTATCTCTAACTGGTGGTTCAGGATTGTAGAGATTGTAGTTGAGACTAATGAGCTCTTCTGTTGTAAGTTGTCTCACAATAAGCCCGAGTCGTCGTGCTTGTCTCATTAAATGTTCTCTCTTGGGGAAGAGTGCTATCTTTGCTTTTCTGACTACATAGCTTTCGGAGTAGGGAAGACGTGAGTCTTCAGTTTTTTTCTGAAGTGACGAAGTGAACGACTTTGTCATACCAAGTTCATATTGAGTAAAGGGAATGATGATAAAAAATCTCTTACTCAGAACATTTTTCCGTTTAATACTGTCATCGATGTAGTTTTTGTACCCTTCCAAGATATTAGCGAGTTTTTGATTGGTGAATGTTTTCTGAATTGTCTCTAAGTTTTTGATATATCCAGAAATGTCCTTTTGCTGACTTCTCACTACGATTTGAATATGGAACGTGAGAGAGTTGAGTAGAGCAGCATACCCTGCGATCACAGCTTCTTGCTCGACTTCGCTGAGAAGGCCAAAGTTAAGAGAGGTTGATTCCATGATAAGGGTAACCGCGCCGTTTTTGTAGAGTACAAGATCTTCTACAATATCTGCAATTGGGATGTGGTTTTGGGTTGTTGATGACAGTGGACTGTCTGGAGTTGAAAGGATTGGTATTTTCATGAGTTTTTGAGTTTTGCTTTAATTATAAGTGGATCGATAATTCCATCTGTGACGTCAATCTTAACGGTATCAAAAGTGTAACCATCTTTCTCAACAGTAATTTCGTAGCTTCCCTCAGACAAAGGTGTAGCGATACTAAATTGACCAAGTTTATTGCTTTTCATAGCCCTGGCTGGGCGTCCACCCGTATCTCTGATTTCGAGAATCGCATTGTCGAGAATTGCATCTGAATCATCAAGAACGAGGCCAACAAGGATATTGTTTCTGGTTGGTATGGAAGGGATATTTGCGTGCACTGGTTCTGTCTGAACGTCTGTTTGTGAATCTGATGTATTAGTAACTTCAGATGAGGTCGCGAGTGGTGTGCTTGGCGCCGGCTGAATGGTACTCTCTGGTTGAGTTTGATCTGGCGCCGGCGAGGGTGTTGTTTTTACCGTTATATCGGTGACTGATTGGTTTGCTGGATTGGTTGCCATAGGTGCGTTGGAAGTTGTCTGTACTTCTGATGATGGTACTGCGGTGTTGCTTGCGACAGATTGAATTACGGGAGTGGTACTCTGTGGTACCTGTTGAGGAGTATTTGAAATAGTCTGCGTTCCATCACTTGGTAAAGGAGTCACGGATGGATTGGTTCCTGATGGGTTGGTAAATTGAGCTTGAATAGTCGACAAGTATTCTTTCTCAGATGCTTCGAGATCGGTGAGCGCCACGGCAGCTTCGGCGTGCATCCCGACAGGAGCACTCGATGGTTGAGATGCGTTTGCTTGTGCGACTGCAAGTTGAGCAGATTCAGCTGCATTTGCATTAGGGTCGACACTATTTGTCGATTCATCTGCAAAATATTGGGTCTTCGTACCACTTTGCCATTTAAATTGAGTGGGTGAGTAGATAGCTTTAAAGAAAAGAACAATCCACTTCTCAAGTGGTCTGTCCTCGAGTGGCAAAAACGCGAGAGCTACACCAAAAAGAAAAGCCATAAACATCAATGGCCACTTGATGAAGGTAGCAAGTTGAGTCGAGTAGAGAAGTAGAGCGGTAAGTGCACCACCTGCAACTTGGAAGAATTGTTTGAGGGTCATATCACCGACAAGCCTAAATTGGTAGG
>Ga0066639_10003472_pt1 | contig 13653 bp, 14 predicted proteins | sample CryGeyCG2114_010_2_FD_59504 | JGI IMG/M metagenome (GOLD analysis project Ga0066639, IMG submission 59504) | Groundwater microbial communities from aquifer - Crystal Geyser CG10_big_fil_rev_8/21/14_0.10 | ecosystem: Environmental > Aquatic > Deep subsurface > Groundwater | place: USA: Utah...
TCGTTTTACCATTTTCTACTGCATAAACAACGTCTTTGCGTTTTGCTTCCCAAACCCGGCCGTCTACACCAGATAAACCGACAGCGTTTATACCGTGACTTTGCATTTTGGCAACAATTTGCTTGTTGATTAGTCCAGAATATGCCATTAGTAAAACTTCTAAGGCTTTTTTATCAGTGTAGACACTCGTTATTCCTGATGGAGAAGTGATTGTTTTTGTTGGTATTTTAAGTTTTTCTGCTATCTCGTCTCGAGTGCTACTGGCTCCATGGACAACAATAATTTTCTCTCCCCTTTTTACAAGAGAAACTAAATCTTGGCAAATATAGTCCCAGTTGATATTTTTTCCTCCGCCAATTTTAATTAAGAGCATAGTAAATTTTGGGATAAATTTTTTATTACCTCGTTCGTAAACTGGCTCATACTGGATTTTCCTCCAAGATCGTATGTGAGGCATCCTTCTTTCATTGTGGTAAAAACTGAGTTTCTTATTTTATTGGCCGTTTTTATTTCCCCTAAGAAATCGAGCATTAGAGAAGCGCTCAAGAAGGCGGCGGTAGGATTGACTTTATTTTTCCCTGTATATTTGGGGGCTGATCCGTGGACAGGTTCAAATAATCCTATACTTTCTCCGATATTTGCTGAAGCGGCGACACCTAATCCTCCCACTAAAGCTGCCGCCTCATCAGACAATATGTCGCCAAAAAGATTAGTTGTTACTAAGACATCAAACTCTTCCGGATTTTTCACAAGTTTCATTGCACAGGCATCAACAATAATATCCTCAAACAAAATATCTGGGTAGTGTTTTGCAATATTTTGACCAATAGAGAGAAATAGTCCATCTGTTAACCTAAGAATATTGGCTTTGTGAACTAAAGTGACCTTTTTTCTTTTTTGTTCTTTGGCGAGTTTAAAAGCAAAATTAATGATTCGTTCGCTGGCTTTTTTGGTAACCACCCGTTCTGCAACTGCTCCTTCATCTGTTAATCTTTCTCTACCGCTGTATAGACCTTCTGTATTCTCCCTGACAATGACAAAATCAAGATTTGTTCTACTAGCTGGTATTGGTAGAGAGATAAAAGGTCTCACATTTGCATAAAGATTAAGCCGTTTTCTAAGTTCAACAATAGGACTGAAATAATTTTCAATTTTTGGTGGAGTGGTAACTGCACCGAAAAGCGTTGCGTCAGATTGTTTGCAGATTGAGACGGTCTCCTCAGGCAATGGAGTTCCTTGTTTTTTATACGTATTAAATCCTGCTTCGGCTTTTTTAAATTCAAACTTAATTTTGGTTTTGTTTAAAAGCCTAAGAGTTTCTTCAATTACCTCAGGGCCAATTCCATCTCCTTTAATAACACAAATTTTGTAAGATGAGTTTTTTTTCATATTTTGAACAATGTTGAAATTGATTCTAAACCGTGTTTCTCTAAATAAGGAATAATCCCACCTTCTTTATGGAGCGGTATCATTAAGTTGGGAATCGTCACTTTAGTTTTTTTATTTTTTGTAACATTTATGAGAAGGCTTTTTTTAAAATTAATTTTTAATTTATCATCTGGGTCAATATTGGTAGTGTCTGCAGTAATAGCTAAAAGCCCCTGATTTATACAGTTACGATAAAATATTCGGGCAAAAGATTTAGCTATCAGAATGCTTATGCCGCTTGTTTGTATGGCAACGACAGCAGTTTCTCTTGAAGACCCGCAACCAAAATTATTTCCGGCGATAATAAAATCGCCTTTTTTTACGTTTTTAGCAAATTCTGGCCGGTACTCGATAAAAGCAATTTTTGCCAACTCTTTTGGATCAGTTGTTGTATTATATCTGCCCGGTGTAATTAGATCTGTATTTATGTTGTCTCCCAAAATCCAGTTCATAATAAGTTCCTCGGGTCAGTTATAAATCCAGTAGTTGCTGTTGCGGCCGCTGTTGCAGGGCTTCCCAGATAAATTGAAGCTGTTGGGCTTCCCATTCGTCCGGTAAAATTCCTATTACTGGTTGATACGCAAACTTCATTATCATCAAGTACTCCTCCACCCCTCCCTAGACAAGGTCCGCAGCAGGGATTTTCGATAATCGCCCCCATTTGGGTAAAAGATTTTAGATAGCCTTTGATTAGCGCTTGGAGATAGACTTTTTTTGAAGCGGGAGTAATGATAACCCTCGTGTTTCCGTTTAGTTTTCTCCCCTTCCATATTTTATACACAATATCCAAATCTTCAATTCGGCAATTTGTACACGAACCAATAAAGACTTGGTCAACCTTGATTTTTTTCTTTTCTATTTCTTTTACAGGAGCTATGTTATTAATATCTGGCGGTTGGGCAATCAAGGGAACAAGGTCATTAACATTAAACTCAAAAACATCTTCGTATTTTGCGTCAGCGTCACTCCTTAACTTATTATTATCAAATTTATAAGGGCGATTATTTTCTTTTAAATATTTTTCTGTTTTTTCATCTGGTTCAACTATGGCGGCTTTTGCCCCCATTTCGGCTGACATATTGGTTATGGTAAGTCTAGAAGAAACGTTTAGTGACCTAACCGCATTCCCACCATATTCTAAAACTTTATAATTTGCTCCTTCAGGGCCAAATTTTTTTGCTATCATCAAAATAATATCTTTTGCAAAAGTGCCTTTTGGCAAATTTCCTTCAATATTGACTCTTATAGTTTGGGGGATTTTAAACCAGCATTTCCCTGTGGCCATAGCGATGGCGGCATCTGTTGATCCGACACCGATTGTTAGAGCTCCTAATCCTCCCCCTGTTGGTGTATGGGAATCAGCACCTAGAATAAGGTTTCCGGGATTTATGTACATTTCGGCGAGTAGTTGATGGCAGACACCATCTGTCGTTATTGGAATACCTTGGTCCTTAGCAAATTTCCTTATCTTAGTTTGTAGTTTGGCCATTTGGATGTTGGGAGCAGGATATGCGTGATCAAAAGGTATAAAAATCTTTGAATTATCCCAAACTTTTTTGGCTATTCGATAAAAAGGGTCAATTGCCCAGGCGCAGGTGGTATCGTGAGCCATAACGAGATCGAGGTCGGCGATAATATAATCACCCACGTTAACTTTTTTCCCAGAATGTTTAGAAAATATTTTTTCTGCTATTGTTTGCCCCATAAGATTAACTTAAATCTTCTAATCTTTTTTTTACATACCGATCTGGAATTTTGGTTTTAGTTAATTTGTATTTATCAGTAATTTTTAATAATAATTTTTTAGGACTTAGAGATTTATTAATTTGGTCGACACACTCTTTAAATTCTTTTGCTATCTTTTTGGCTTGGTCCTTAGTTATGATAAAACCCTTGATTTCTTTTAAGTAATAGTATATAAGATTCCATCCGGATAATGGTCCCAGAAACATTTGATTTTTATTAACACCGAACATTTCAAGATTATGGCTTTCATAAACATCTTTTTTTTTCAATACCGCTTTTTGGTGAACTCCAGCTGTATGCGTACGATTTGTAAGAGAAACTGGCTCGGTGGGTGGCACTTGGGTGTCTAAAATGGTACCCATCAAAACATTAATGGGATAGCATAGTTCAATACTGTAATTTTTGCATAATTTTTTATCTATTTTGTACATATTAAACAGTAAGGCTGTTGTTGATGTAATTCCTGATCTTTCAGCAAGTCCCCAGATAGAACAATCTACAAATTCTGCTCCTTCCTCTATGGCGGTAATTGCATTTATGAGTGATAATCCTCTGTCATTATGGAAATGACATTCTAAATTAACTTTTGGATATCTTTTTTTGAAGACTTTTATTCTTTTGCTAACCTCTCTTGGTGTGGCAATTCCAACTGTATCCGGTATACCAAAAGTATCAACATATTGATAGATTTGATCGTAAACTTGAAAAGTATCTTTTAGAGGAGTTCTAAAAGCATCTTCGCCACTAAAGCGAATGTATAAATCGGGATTATTTTTTCTCAAAGGGGTAATAAGGTTTTTAGTTAAATTGAGGATTTCTTGAAAATTATGTTTGTGACTATATTTTTGGGCGAGTTTTGAGAGTCCTATATATAGATTTAAGCCATCAAAGCCCACGTCTAAAGACTGGTTTATATCTAGATCGTGAGACCTGCAGTGGGCAAAAAAAAAGATTTTATCGTTTGTCAGAGTCAAAGCAAATTTTTTTAATTCTAAAAAATCCTTTTTTTCCGCTTGGCTTACCACCGGACAAAAAAATTCAAAATATCTAATACCAAGTTTAATAAGGCCTGCTAGAAGCTTTTTTTTATCACTTAAGCTAAAACGATACTTGTAGGTGTCAAAAAGAATAGGAGATTCCTGGCCGTCTCGAAAAGTGGTGTCGATAATACCCTTAAAATTAATTCTTTTCATTTTTTAGATAGGATGTAATCCTGGAAATCTTAGACCTTCTGTTTCGTCAAATCCTAACATAATATTCATTGCTTGTACGGCTTGGCCGGCTGTGCCTTTGACTAAATTATCTATTGCCCCAATTACTACCAGACGATTAGTATGAGAATCCATAGAAAAACCAATGTCACAATAGTTTGTTCCCTGTAAAATTTTTGGTTCTGGATAGCGGTATATTCCTTGTGGTTCTTTCACAATTCTAATAAAAGGTTCTTTCTGATACTCTTCTCTATAGGCAGTCCAAACTTCTTTCTCGGTTACCCCTTTTTTGGGCTTAGTGTGAATTGTGACTAAAAGACCCCTGACCATATCTATGGCTGTTGCGGATATGGCTACACGCAGACCTCTAAGCTCCTGCTCGATTTCTGCTGTATGTCTGTGGCCTGCGGGCATATAAGACCTGACTACCCCTGCTCGCTCGGGGTGATGAGAGGCAAGACTAAAACCCATCCCACTCTGAGAACTACTCATTTTGGCGTCGATTATAACGTTTTCCTGTATCAGCTTGTGTTTTACTAATGGGTATAGTGAAAGAATAGAAACAGTCGCTTCACATCCGGCACATGAGACAAAGGAGGATTTTTTAATTTCTTTTCGATGTAATTCAGCCATTCCATAAACAAATTTTTTTAGAAGATCTGGAGATTCGTGTTTCTTATGATACCATTCTTCAAAAACCTCTTTATTATGGAGACGAAAATCTGCCCCTAAATCAATAATCTTTTTTGAAAGGCGACTCAGGTGTTCCATCATTCCCATGGAGACACAATTTGGCAGGGCAACAAAAAGAAGGTCACCCCCAGATAGTTTATCCGGGTGGGTAAAGGTTAAACTGGTGGTTTTACGCAGATTTGGATGAACAGATGAGACGGGCTGTCCGGCAAATTGTCTTGAAGTTACTTGGTGAATTTTTACTTTGGGATGGTTTAAAAGGATTCGTAAGAGTTCGCCACCGGCATAACCAGAGCCACCAATAATTGAAACCGTAATCATAATTTCTGGTATTTCTTTATACAATAATCAACAATTGCTCCGGAGATACTTGCCCCAGTTGGGGCTTCGGAATTTTTAAATTCCATGGTGTGATTAATTTCATTAATGGACAACCCGTTTTCCGTCTCGAAAATGTCTATGGCTAAAATACCTCCCCCAACCGCTTTTGAGGCTTTTTTTGAAATAGATCGTAACTCTGATGTTAAAGGACAATTCGTGGCCACGCCACCACGAGCAGTATTGGTTATCCAATGGGAAGAATTTCTATAAATTGCACAAACTACTTCGTTATCGATAACAAAAGCTCGGATATCTCTCCCTGGTTTATTAATATATTTTTGTATATAAATTGCCTTTTGGTAAGGAGAGCCCAAGACGTCCTTGTGTTCTATAATCGATTCAACACTATCGGTGTCGTTGACTTTTGCTAGTAATCTGCCCCATGAACCTAAGTTTGGCTTTAAAACTACCGGAAATCCTCCCAGCTGTTCACAAGCTTGTTTTGCTTGTTCAATTCCAAAAACCAAAGCAAATTGTGGTGTTGGTACTTGAGTTTTTTGTAATACCAGAGAAGTGAGAAATTTGTCTTCACAGATTGAGGCCACTTTAGAGGAATTAATGACAGTTATTCCTAAAGACTCCAAGAACTTCGTTGCGTACAAGCCTTTAACTGTGGAGACAGATCGCTCTAGGGCAAGATTAAAATTGGGCTGGTAGGTATTTGGATTAAAAACTTCTTCCCTTATGTCTATAAATTGGGTTTTTATTCCCTTTTTCCTCGCAGCAGCCAAGATGAATTTTTCTTCTTCGCGAATTGTTGAATGTAAAATACCAAGGGTAAACATTTAATTTGCCTATTCTCCCCAGTCTTCTTCTACTTGGGGGGCTTCATTGACAGTTATTTTATTTGTCTCGATTTTTTGGACAACTAATCTTGTACGGCATTCACCGCAGGTGATGATTTCTGAAACCTCGACGTTTTCAGGAATAGTAAGGGTTGCCGCGCAAACTTTACATATAGCACTTTGTTTTGTCATATGTTTCGTTAAAAAAATTTTAATAACTTTGATAACATTCCCACAAATTATATATCTTTAGAAAAGCTTGTCAAATTTTTTAATATTTTTGACAAATTTAATAATTAATGTTAAAATTTTAACATGATTACTGTCTCTAGCGCCGTTAGCCAAATCGTCAAGGAGAAGCCGTTTATTGAAGAAGCCCTTTCTCAAGGGATAATTAATCTGTCTGCTTTGGCCCGCCTAATTTTGCCTGAAGTAAGAAAATTGACCCATAAAGATGTCAAAGAAGGAGCCGTTTTAATGGCCTTAAAACGACAGCCGAAAATAATAAAATCGGACTCGCTTGTTAAAGGTACCCTCGGTAGAAGTGGTAATTTAATCGTGAGATCAAATTTAAGTGAATTTACTGTCTCCAATATAGATTTCTCAGTCGAAAAACACCAGAAAATTATAGAAAAAATTGAAAGGACAAGAAAGTACTTTTTAACTGTTACTCAAGGGACTTTTGAAACGACTGTTATTGTTTCCAGCGAGCTGAAAGAGATTGTTGAAACAATTCTGGGAAGGAATAAGATTATCTTTAAACTTGATGGTCTTTCTTCTATTACGATTGATTTGCCGGGGAAAACAGTCTTGACACCCGGGGTTTATTATTCAATTCTGAAAATCCTTGTCTGGGAAGGTATTAATGTTGTCGAGGTTGTTTCGACCTTTTCCGAGTTCATTATTATACTCGAAGAAAAAGAGGTTAGTCGTACTTTTAGCCTTCTTAAAGATAGTCAAACGAAATAAAATAAGTCTCTCAGGGGATTTTTGATCTTTTCCTGCGATTTTATCCTGCCTGGGTGGCCATGTAGCGATCAGAGGAAAGTAAAAATTTGGAACCTGATTTCTTGAATTGACCCCAGTAATAATTTTTCTTTTGGGCTTTTTTGTTCCAAGAAGAAAGCCAATAAGAGGATTCCTGAATTTGTGATCTTATGGCGGCAATCGCTTTCCTTAGTTGTTCAAAGAAATTAAGGTGATAAGTTCCGACCGCCGGGAGCTCTTGCATAGTCGTTACTTCGGCTTGACGAGCCTCGCTGGCTAAATTAGCCGTTGCCTTAGCTAACTTTTGGATTTCTGCTTGTAAACTTTTGACTTGCTGTTGAGTTTCCCGCTGTTCCCGGGTGAATAAGATTTGTTCTTCCTTGTGAATAATTTCTACCTGGCGTGCTTGAGAATGGAACTTCTTTTCCAATTCGGCTTCTTGAGAAGAGAAGAGATTCCCGGGATATTTTTCATCATCATCGTCATCATCAGGTTTGGGAAAGGGGAAAAGCGAATCTTTGATGTCTTTGGCCCCGGCCTTTAGATTCTTCGAAGCCGTGGCGGCAAAATCGTTGCCTAAGTCACGGAAAGCCTCCAGGAAAGAATCATTATAGGGTAATCTCTTACTATTATTGTTCTTAGTTGTTTTCATTCTCCCTTCTCTTTACTACAAAGAGGCCAAAAAGTCAAGTGTCTTCTGACGCCTTAAAAGTGTGGCAATTAGATATTTTTGTGCTTCCATGGCCTTTTTTTCTTCTTGGTTTTTGGCCGAAGCCAGCATTTTTTCAATCTCTTCTGGGATAACCTCAATCTTTTCCGAATCGGCAATCTTTCCTAAAATAAATTCCAAGCTCAAGTTTTCCTGGATGGAGCGGCGGTATTCTTCTCTTACCTGCTCCACCGTTTTGCCGACAGAGGTTAAATATTGATCGATGGTTAAACCTAACTTTTGGGTTTGTTCAAGAAGTCCAGAGAGTTTTCTGGTCATTTCTTCTTCTACCAAAAGATCAGAAACGGCTACTTTTATATTTTTCAGGAGCCAGTCAATGATTTTGTTGAGCTTTTCCTCGTGGCTCTCTTCTGTCTTTTCCCCCTCTTTTTTCTCTTCGGTTTCTTTTCCGGGAACCCAGATTTTTTTCATTGCCTTTATCTTTTTTACTTCTTCTTTATAGTTACCAAGATTTACTTCTGGCTCTTCACAAGAGATGAATTTAATTTGCCAAGTCTCGTTGTCTTTGGCAGAAACAAGTTGAATTTTGGGAGTCAGAATCGGCCTTAGTCCAAGTTGAGTGATGGCTTTTTGATAGTAATCTGGGACAAGTCGCTGTAAGGCCATTTCTAAGAGCTTTTGCTCACCAACTGTCTTGGCGACTAAATTCGGCGGGGCATTCCCTTTTCGAAATCCTTTGACTTCAACCTTTTTTTCCGCTTCTTTAATCGCCAATTCTTTGGCCCTTTTTATTTCTTCCCAAGGAACAGTGGCCAAAATCTCAAAAGTTTTTTTTGGCAACCAGGTAAGTTGAAATTGATTTTTTGTTTCTGTCATCAAAAAGTTAAAATTTTTATCCCCGGTGTTGTGTTCCCCGAAATTGGATAGGGCTAATTTGAGAGACCTTTTTTGGTTGAAAAAGTTTTTCTTTCAGCCACTTTTTGTCTTGATTGGTCCTGGTGTTGGGGAGATTCTTTTTGGGAAGTGGTGTTTTCATATTCCCTATTTTACCATACTTTTTGACTTGATTCTTGGCCAGGTCGAAGGGTTGACAAAAGCCCCTAGAAATGACAGGATAAGAAGGATGCTTAAAAAGTTTGTGCTTTGCGGCCTCTTTTTTGGGCTTACGCCAATTATTTTGGGGCTTTGCCTTTACTTGGCTAATTTTTCTCCTTTTTATAATGCTCGTTTTGGGGAAAACCAGACCATTGTCCAGACAGACAAAATCTTGGGGGCAACCACCGGCGGTTCTTTTGGCGATTTACCTCTGACTAAGAATGTGATTGCTTCAGTTATCAGAGCGGAAAATTCAACTCCGATCATCATTGAAAACTACCTTAGGCGCTATAATTCTCCCCTTCTCCCTTATAAAAATAAAATCCTTGAGGAGGCGGACAATCATAAAGTTAAACCGCAACTCATTTTAGCGATTGCCCAACAGGAATCTAATTTAGGCAAAAAATCTCCTGATAGTTGTTTTAACGCTTGGGGTTGGGCAATTCACGAAAAAGGAACTTTATGTTTTAATGATTGGAACGAGGCGATTGAAACAGTGACTTCAGGAATTGCGACTGGCTATTGTGCTAAAGGTCTTTGCGAAGATCCTTGTGAAATGATGAAGAAATATACCCCGAGTTCAAACGGTTCCTGGTGTTTGGCAATTAAACAATTCTTGCATGAGATGGAGACCGGTGATTTCTAAATGGCCGCCTTCTACGACTCTTATGACTATCTTTCCTATTGGCAGGGTCGGGATTACGAGGATAATTGCGAGAGAATTGCCCTGGAGCAATTGTTTAAAAAGATAGATCGGCGTGATTCGCTCATTGATGTTGGCGGTGGTTTTGGTCGTTTAGCGAGAGTTTACGCTCCCCTATTTCAAAAATGCCTGGTTCTAGATCCGGCAGAGAAAAATTTAAGAATCGGAAAAGAGAGGACCAAGAATTTTCCTAATGTTTCTTTTATTAAAGACTCTTTGCCTAAACTTTCTCTTGAAGACTCACTTTTCTCGGTGGCCTTGATGATTAGGGTGAGCCACCATTTGCCTGACCTTTCTCAACCTTTAAAAGAGATTTATCGGTTGCTCAAAAAAGATGGTTATTTAGTGTTGGAGGTGGCCAATAAAATTCATTTTTTGGCCAGAATCAGGGCAATTTTGAAACTTAACTTTTCCTTTACCCGGAATTTAGAGCCGATTGAACGCCGTAGTCAAGAGAATATTCAACAAAAAGCCATCGCCTTCTTGAACCATCACCCAAAAAAGGTAATCAGTGAGCTAAAGAATTCCGGATTCACAGTGAAGGAAATCCTTTCCGTTTCCAATTTTAGAAGTTCCATCTTAAAAAAGATAATTCCTCAAAAAGTGCTGGTATCTTGGGAGAGAGTGTTACAAAAGCTCCTTGGCCGTTTCTTTTTCGGTCCCTCAATTTTTATCCTTGCAAAAAAGGAATAGTAAGGTACACTATAAGTCTCTAGTATTACCTTATCATGTTACAATTCATAATTGTTATAAGTCTTAACAATACTTGACAATAACTACAGATTGTGCTATATTACAGGCTAGATCCTGTGGTTTGTGTCCTTTCCTGGCCAGACTGCGGGATTTTTTTATGCCTAAAAAGGGCTATACTATGAGGAGGGCTGGAAATAGTATACCAGCCTGCCTGGCCGAAGTGGCGGAATGGTAGACGCGCACGGCTTAGGACCGTGTCCTTTATGGGTGAGAGTTCGAGTCTCTCCTTCGGCACAGCTTTATTCCCCTTCTTGATTGCTTTAGGGCTTTTTTTGATGGTGTATAATATATCCTTCGGATGAAGAAAAAACTTTTAATTGGAGCCGGTATTATCAGCGTGATTCTCGTCGGCTTTTTGCTATGGCGAAAAAGGCCTGTTTCCCTTTTTAAAGTGGAGACAGTCAATACCGGTGAGATGATCGCCTCCATTTCCGCTTCCGGAAAAATCAAGGCCGAGCATGATGCCATTTTGCAGTTCCAAACAGGGGGTTTGCTTTCTTGGGTGGGTGTTAAAAAAGGAGATCAGGTTAGAAAAGGCCAAGCAATCGCTTCCTTGGATACGAGACAAATAAGAAAGCAACTTCAAAAATACTTGAATGTCTATATGTCACAAAGAGATGATTTTGAACAAATACAAGATGACTACAGATCTACCAAAGAAAATTTCTTAGTGACAGACGCCATTAAAAGAGTTTTGGATAAAGCCCAGAATTCTTTGAATAATTCTGTTCTTGATGTTGAGCTTTCCGACTTGTCATTGCAGCTCTCCACAATTCATTCACCATTTAATGGGATTATCATTTCAGTCGATTCACCGTATCCGGGCGTTAATGTTTTACCAACCGGGGGAACTTTTAGGGTTGTTGATCCGAAAAGTCTTTATTTTGAAGCTCAAGTTGATGAGACGGAAATCGCCAAAGTAAGAGTTGGTGATAAGGTGAACGTTAAGCTTGAGGCATATCCTGATCAAATTTTTGACGGGGTAGTCTCCCAAATTGACTTTGACTCTACCGTAACCTCTGGTGGTGGCACCGCTTACAATCTTAAAATTACTTTTACGGACAGTAAGGATACTTTTAAGTTAGGAATGAATGGCGATGCCCAAATAATACAAACGACAATTGAAAAGGCACTTTTGGTTCCAATTTCCTCAATAATTGAGAGTGACAATAAAGCTTGGGTTTGGAAAGTAGAGAAAAATAAAGCCAAAAGGCTTGAGGTAACGGTTGGCCAAACCAATGATGATTTTGCTCAGATACTTTCCGGTTTATCAGAACAAGATAAAATTATTATCTCCAATTTGAATCGTCTCAAAGAAGGAATGACGATCAAACCTTAAAAGATATGGTCAGCATGGAACTTTCTTTTGTTTCCAAAATCTACCGTATGGATGGTGTTGAAGTCCGCGCTTTAGACAATGTTTCCCTGAAAATTGAAAAAGGAGATTTTGTCTCCGTTGTCGGCCCTTCCGGTTCCGGAAAATCAACCCTAATGCATATTCTTGGCCTTCTTGATAAGCCGACTAGCGGTGTGGTGAAGTTAGAGGGAGCCAATGTCTCCTTCAAAAACGAGACGATGTTAGCGGAATTACGAAATAAACGGATTGGTTTTGTTTTTCAGGCTTTTAATCTTTTATCCCGCACTTCTGCCTTGGCTAACGTAGAATTGCCCCTGATCTATGCCGGGATGTCTGCCCAAGAAAGATATGTCCAGGCCAAAAGATTGTTGGAGGAAATTGGTTTGGGTCAACGGCTTGACCATTTTCCCAGTCAACTTTCCGGAGGAGAAAAACAAAGAGTGGCAATTGCCCGGGCCTTGATTAATAACCCCGCGATTATTTTGGCGGATGAGCCAACGGGGAATCTTGATTCAAAATCTGGACTGGAAATTTTGCAGATTTTAAAAGATTTGCATGGTAAAGGGAATACCATTGTCATTGTTACACATGACCTAAATATTGCCAAATTGGCGAAAAGAATGATTAAAATGAAAGACGGGAAAATAATATTGGGGAAATAAATGGAATTACGGGAAACTATCAAATTATCTACCGCGGCGCTTAAACGAAATAAAAGTCGGTCATTTTTAACTATGCTGGGGATTATCATCGGCGTTTTTGCCGTGATTACCCTGGTTTCTTTAGGCACCGGTTTGAAGAATTACATTACTAATCAATTTGAGTCATTGGGCTCAAATATTCTTTATGTGATGCCTGGAAAAGTCGGGAATGAAGATGGTGGCTTCGGCGGCGCCACTCCAAATTTTTCTGGAAGTAAACTCAAAAATTCCATGGTGAAAGATATCCAAAGGATTGGGGACCCAATTGTGGCAGCGGCGGGGGTAATTGAAGTCCCGGCTAACGGCAAATACCGAAACAAGCAAAAGAGGATAACCGTTATTGGTGGAACCCCAGAAGTTTTTTCACTCCTTTCCCTAAATCTTCAGACCGGCCGTTTTTTTAGCAATGTGGATGTGGAAAGTAGCCGGAAAGTTGCCGTTATCGGGTCAGAGGTTGTTAGCAAACTTTTTGGGGATAAAGATCCCCTGGGAGAAGAAATTATTTTGTCTGAGAACCGCTTTAGAGTTATCGGTACACTTGGAAGTCGCGGGGCGGGGGCATTAGGTGGGAGTGCGGATTCGGTGGCCTACATTCCTATCAGTAGCGGTCAGGTTGTCTTTGGGGTGACTAAACTGCAAGAGATTATTGTAAGATTTTCCCATAAAGACAAAATTGACGAAGCTAAATATAGGATTACGTCTCTTCTTAAGCGTTCGTTAAAGGAGGAAGACTTTTCCATTATTAATCAAGCGGCTATTTTGACTACTATTTCCGCTGTCCTAAATGTTCTTACCCTCGCTTTAGGCGGAATTGCGGCGATCTCTCTTTTAGTCGGTGGTATCGGCATTATGAATATTATGCTTGTCTCGGTGACGGAGAGAACACGGGAGATCGGTATCCGAAAGTCAGTCGGAGCCAAGAATGTCGATATTCTCACCCAGTTTTTAATTGAGGCGATATTTTTAAGTTTGGTCGGTGGGTTAATCGGGATAATTCTGGGACTTTTGGGCGTTGTGGCAGTTAGTAAACTTCTCTCTGCGAGTGCTTTCTCTTGGTGGTCAGTTTTACTGGCCTTAGGAGTTTCTTCATTGGTGGGTATTGTCTTTGGGGTGGCTCCGGCATATAAAGCCGCCAAACTGGAT
>Ga0066639_10003473_pt1 | contig 13653 bp, 12 predicted proteins | sample CryGeyCG2114_010_2_FD_59504 | JGI IMG/M metagenome (GOLD analysis project Ga0066639, IMG submission 59504) | Groundwater microbial communities from aquifer - Crystal Geyser CG10_big_fil_rev_8/21/14_0.10 | ecosystem: Environmental > Aquatic > Deep subsurface > Groundwater | place: USA: Utah...
AAAAAATCCTTGGTATATTCTTACCACTCTGGATGATGATCACTACACACAAAGTTGGGATGGCAATATTGACTGGTTTGGCACCAAACATGCAGTACCGGCTTTAATCGGTGCTCACTGGCCAATAATTTTGACACCGCAACCAACTGTAGACAACTCAACAACAAATGTATCATCCGGCAACGGCGGTAGTTCAATCTTAAGCGAAATCGCTACTACCACCACCGACAACACCACTACCACTACCTCCACTTTAACCACGGATATGACCGCCCTATCCACATCTACCATATTTGCTACCACTACTATCACTACTTCCACCGCTAACAAAAGTCCATCAACCACAATTTTACAAGAAACCACCACACCAGCACCTGAAGAAAAAATAGATCAAACAGTTTCAAATACCAACAATCAAAGAAATGATAGGTCTAATACTGTATTAAACACACCACCTACAACTGCAAAAAAAATCAGTAAAAACGACGATAAGCCAGAACAACAACTTAGCTCCGGACAACCAGCGACTGACCAAAAACAAACTATCGACAACTTACCACTCGATACTCCCACTAAAAAGAATGCTAAAAAAATATTAGCTGTTTCAGGGGGTGGCATTCTAGCTTTAGGTGCTTACCTAGGTTTGAAATTATTGAAAAACGTGGTATAATTAAAGTTCTAAATAATTATTATGAAAAATAATTTATCCGTTTACCTACTCATTCTTCTAGGCATGGCCACTAGATTTGTACCTCACCCCGGTAACTTTACTGCCATTGGGGCGATCGCTCTATTTAGCGGATTATATCTAGAAAAAAAACAAGCTTTTTGGTTACCGATTATAGCGATGTTTATTAGCGATATCTTCATCGGATTTTACAATCCTTATATCATGGCCACGGTATATCTAGGATTCACAGTGACGGTATTAATAGGACAAACGCTCAAAAACAAACTAACTACCATACCTGTGATTGGTGGAATACTATCAGCCAGCATAATCTTCTTTTTACTGACCAACACTGCCGTCTGGTTATTTGGTACTATGTACACCCACAATCTATCCGGCTTATTAGAAAGTTATTATATGGCCATACCATTCTGGCGAAATGAAATATTAGCAGATTTATTTTATAGCGGTGTGTTAATCGGCGGCTACGAAATGATAAGAAAACTCACCTCAACAGCGGCGACTGAAATAAGCAAATAAAAAACTTTCAGATGGATAAATAAAAACCCTCATAATATAGTGAGGGGTTTTTATTTATCCATACATTGGTTCTTCCGGCTCTGGTTCTGGCTCTACCGCCGCAACAGAAGCTGGTTCTACATTCTTGACTTTTGCTCTCAGAGGTCCTTCTTCCGCTTCTATTGGTAAATTCATCGGTGGCTCTCCGCGTTTGGCGCCAGCTTTTTGGATGAGTGGAGTCTTCACAAAAGGTAATGGGAAATGCCAAACCGTGGCTAACTCTTCAATATTCAAAATATAAGGATTGCCACCTACTTTTAATTTCCTTTTAGCAAAGGCTTTATAAAATTTATTCTGTATTTTTATTTCCCTATCATGATTAAAAAATAAAAAATGAGTATGAGTAATCATTCTAGGAACAATTGCGTTGCGACTCTGGATATGAAATTGGTTAAGAGAGCCAATAAACCCATCTACACAACGAGATGGATTAAATACATCATTACGTGCTGCATAAAGAGCGCGCACCTTTGTTTTAAATCCAATTTTAGCAATTTTTTCTTCAATTGCTTCAATAGTACCTTTGCCACCAGGAGTTAAGTCACTAATTTTACCCGCCGGTGCCTCCTCGTGCTCATGGGGTACAAACTCAGTACCATTGATAATAGTCAAGATTTCTTTTGCAATCATCATTGGCACGTCACCTAACATAGTCAAAAACCCACCGCCATGTCCATGCCCACCACCAGATATAATACTTTTTACCAGATCTATCCCCTTCTCTTTCCAATCGTTGCCGGCCGGTTCAATGATTATCTGTAACCAAAAATGTTCACCATGACCAATACGAGAAAAATTTTCTAAAATAGCCGCCATTGGGTCACTAAAAACATCATCTTTACTAATTTTGTATTCAAAACTAGGATAAGTTCGAATAGGATAAGCGTCCGCATCGGCCAATTGGAATTCCACCCCAAACATATGATGAGTATCACTAGGATAAGAACCCGGAATCATTTCTACATAGTCCTCCACCTCAGTAATTTCCGCTTCTGGATACTGGGCGTAGACAGCCGCCTCTACCAAATCACGGTATTCCGACTCAGTACGTATTAAAAACTGTATATAACCTTCAATTGAAATTATTTCAAAACTAAAATTCTTTTGACGTTTACCACGCCAATATTTATCTAAAAGATGAATGCTAACTTTGGCCCCACTTAAGTGAGCAAAAATTTGCTCAACTGCCTTGGGTGTTTGTATATATAACGGCGGAATATCTACCGCCAATACTATCCACTGCCAATTGGCTTCAATTTTTTTCGCTCGAAATGAAGCTAGCAGTTGACTACCTATGCTGATAGCAATCAAAGCCAAAATTTCCCAACCAATAATAGCAAAAAGGTATTTAATCAAATCTAAAGTTGGCTGCGAAAAAATCCAGGACCAAAATTCCCAGTTTACTGTAAAACCAAAAGTGGACGAAAAAGTAAACGGCTCCATAATTAAGCGTCAATAATTTTATATACTCCGCCGTAAAATATTGCTAAACCGAAAACAGTCCACCACCAACCCTGACCGCCGGAAAAATAAGCTCCCCAATAGATAAAACCGGCCACCAAAGTAGCCAGAAAGGCTATCAGATGACGTAAACCACTTTCACCATGTCCATGACCAGACATATTGATTATTTAAATATTATATCTATTATTATAACACAAAAAATTAAAAACAAAAAACCCGTTTAAAATGATTAAACGGGTTTTTAAATATTTTTATTTAGCTTGACGTTTCTGCCACTTGTCTACATAGGCCAAAAGCGGACTAGCTACAAAAATAGAGGAATAAGCACCGCTAGCAATACCTACCAAAAGTGCTAAAGCAAAATTCTTAATAGTTGAACCACCGAGCAGATATAAAGCTGATAGCGGTATTACTGTGGTCAAAGTAGTGTTTATAGAACGAGCTAAAGTTTCATTTAAACCAGCATTGACTAATTCACTAAAGCCTAAGTTACGACGATGCAAAAGATTATCACGTATACGATCAAATACTACGATAGTGTCATTTACTGAATAACCAAGAACAGTCAGCAAAGCTACCACAAAACCAATATCTACTTCAATATTATTATAATGACCCAAAAAAGCAAAAACACCTACCACTATTAACACATCGTGAGCAGCCGCGATAATAGCCGCCACACCATATTTCCAGCTAGCCACCGGTTGGGAAACTTTACGAAAAGCATAAGCTACAAAAGCTACAATGCTTAAACAAACTAAAATCACTGCCAAAATTGACCTCTGACGAAGCTGTTTACTAACGGCAGCACCAATAGTTTGGAACTGATCTTCGCGAATTTTGTTAGTGTCAGTTTCAAATTTTTGTTTTAAACCATTCAAGACAGCCTGATGTTCATTTTCTGATAAAAAAGCTGTACGAACAATCATGGCGGTATCGCCAGTTTTTTGTATTACAATATTTTGTTGACCCAACTGAGAAAAGGCCTGTTCTACCATCGAATTATCTGGACGATTCTGAGAAAAAGTGATTTCCAACAATGAACCACCAGTAAAATCGATACCTGGTTTTAAGCCCCATTTAAATAACAGGACTAAACTAGCCAAAGTAACTATAGCACTAACGGTTAAGAGATATTTGGCGTATTTTACGAAAGGAATATTCATATAATTTATTTGTTAGTTACATCAGAATCATGTTTTCCGTATCCCAAGAATAACCAATTACCTTCTTCTTTAAACCATTTGAGAACCAGACGAGACATAGCTCTAGTAGCCACGATAGCAGTGAACAAACTGAACAATACACCGATAGCTAAAGTAACGGCAAAACCTTGCACAAAACCAGTACCAAACCATACCAAAAATACACAGCTTACCAAGGTGGCTATATGTCCGTCACGAATAGACGGCCAAGAACGTTTGAAAGATTCTTCTGAGGCAGTGTGTAGGCTTTTACCAAGATGTAATTCTTCTTTGAGACGCTCGAATACTAACACATTTGTATCCACCGCCATACCCACCGACAAGATAAAACCAGCAATACCGGATAAGGTTAAAGTTACTCCTAACAATTTAAAGGTAGCTAAACTTAATAAAGCATAAACTACTAATGAAAATACTGATAATAAACCTGGAAAACGATAATAAATAATCATGAAAATCATTACTCCAAGCAAACCAATCAAGCCGGCATGAAAACTTTTGGTTAAAGAATCAATTCCCAAAGTAGCATCAACCGCCTGTTGGCTAATCAACTCTACCGGCACAGGCAAAGCACCAGAATTTAAACGCTGAGCCAGCTGTTTGGCTTCAAGCAAGGTAAATCCACCTGATATTACTGCACTACCACTAGTAATAGATTCGTTAACACGTGGTATGCTAATAGGTTGGCCGTCCAAGAAAATAGCCACCGGTTGTCCGATATTACGGCCAGTGATATCAGCAAAAAGCTTGGTACCTTCTTCATCAAAATTCAAACTAACTTGAATCTGACTAGTACGAGCATCTTGAGTAACTTCTGCCCGTTTAAGTTGTTTACCGGATAAACCAGTAGTTTTCCACTGGTCAGTTGGGGGCACTATGTCTGCCTTCTGTTTTGTTTTAACGAACACCCGAGCTACCAAAAACTCAGTTTGATTGTCAACCTGGCGTTCGTCGATTCTCTTCACAATGTTTAGACCATCAAAACTTTTTATAATATCTTTTCCAACCTCTCCATTTTTATGGTCTTTAGCCCAATTATAAATTTCTGGATAAATTTTATCATTAATAAAACCCAGCTCACCGCCAGCGTCTTTGGTACGATCGTCTTCGCTGTATTTGTTTACCACCGATACAAAATCTGAAGTGGTTTTAGACATAGCCAAAGCGGCTTTGGCTTTCTTATCAGCCTGTTTGTTAAAATCATCAAGCTGTTTTTGTTCTGCCTTAGTTAAATCACGTGGGGGTTCGTTATTTTGTTCTTTAAATTCTAGCACTGGAGTCTCACCAATCATTTTGATAGCTTGATTAACATCAGCTACCCCTGGCAATTCTACTATAATACGATAATCTTCCCCTACTTTAGTGGTTTGAACTAATGGTTCAGCCACTCCCAAGCCACCGCGCACACGACGTTCAATAACATCACGCACACCCTCTACCGAATCGGCTTTATCTGCATCTGGCACATGGCTAGTATCAGCCTGATAAACCAAATGAGCACCACCTTGCAAATCTAAACCTAAATTAAAACCTTTATCTGGCAATCTAGGAAATCCTAAATTAGCTTTATTATTTACCCAATCAATACCTTTATTGGCATAGGTTGGAGCTACTACCAAAGCACAAAAAACTAATAAAATACCAATCCACAATACCCTCCATTTTATCTGGGATCTAGTCAAACTAACGGTCGGTTTTACATTCTTAGCCATAAATTAGATAAATTTAATGATTTTTTCAATAAAGTTAAACAGGAAAATTTTACCGCTTTTTTAATCTTTTGGCAAGTGGATTAAGCACCGTGGCACTTTTTATACTTTTTACCACTTCCACAAGGGCAAGGGTCATTACGACCAACTTTATCTCCTTGCTCATTTTTTATTTTTGTATCAATATCAGCCACTTCCCCATCCGGTCCGCTATATTTCAAATTATTTTTTTGCATTATATTTGGGGCCATTTGCATACCGGCACTTACTTTAAAGATAGAATAGACCACCTCATGTTGCATGGCCGCTAGCAATTCGTTGAACATGTGGAATGTTTCTTTTTTATATTCTACCAACGGATCACGCTGTCCATAACCACGCAAACCGATACCGGTGCGCAGATAATCTACCGCCACCAAATGATCTATCCACAACATGTCTATAGAACGCAATAAAATTTCTTTTTCCACTTCAACTTGCATTTGTAAATTACCAATAGCCTCAACTAGTAACTTCTGATATTTATCTTTAGACAAATCGGTCAAATATTCAATAATATGAGTGCGTTCAATCACTGATTCTATTTTTTGTTCACCATGCTCACCAAAAGATAAAATTTTATTTTTTTCTTCTTCTGACAATGGATAAATCGTAGCCATGGTCTCCATAATTTCTTTCAGATTCCATTCTTGTTGGCTCTCGGCATTGGTATGATAAGAAACAATTTGCTCTATCTCCGCTTCAATCATATCCAAAACTAGAGTTTGCAAAGTTTTCTCACCCTCCCCTAATTGATCATTTTTTTGATTATTGAATGTTTCCAAAATCTGTCGACGTTTACCATATATCACTTCACGATGACGATTTAACACATCATCATATTCAAGCAAATGTTTACGAGAATCAAAATGAAAACCTTCAACTTTCTTTTGAGCTGACTCGATAATTTTAGTAATCGATCTCTGTTCAATTGGCATATCATCTGGCACTCGCAAAGTTTGCATCACACTACGAATACGATCGCCAGCAAAAATCCTCATCAAATCATCTTGAGTAGAAAGATAAAATTGGGTTTCACCATGATCACCCTGACGAGCAGCACGACCACGCAACTGATTATCAATACGGCGGCTTTCATGACGCTCAGTACCAATAACAAACAAACCACCGACAGCCAAAACTTTTTCCGACTCTTTCTTATCTGGCGGGTTCCCACCTAAAATTATATCTACACCACGACCGGCCATATTAGTAGCTATGGTTACGGCTCCCGCTCTACCAGCTTGAGCAATGATTTCACCTTCACGTTCGTGATTTTTAGCGTTCAAAACTTCATGTCTTATGCCCTCACGTTCTAAATATAAACTAAGTTCCTCATTTTTTTCTACAGAAATAGTACCAATTAAAACTGGTTGGCCTTTTTCTTGGAGTTCTTTCACTGTTTTGGCAATGGCTTTATATTTTGCCTCTTCGGTTTTATAAATTCTATCTGGATGATCAATACGTAGATTGGTACGGTTGGTTGGTATTATCACTACTTCCAACTTATAAATTTTACTAAACTCTTCCGCTTCAGTAACGGCCGTACCGGTCATGCCGGATAATTTTTCATAAAGACGAAAATAATTTTGAAAAGTAATAGTGGCCATCGTACGGCTTTCACGTTGAATTTTTACACGCTCTTGCGCCTCTATTGCTTGATGCAAACCTTCGCTATATCTACGTCCTGGCATTTTACGTCCAGTAAATTCATCCACAATAATAACTTCGCCATTATCGACAACATAGTCACGATCCCGTTTAAACAAAGCTTTGGCTCGCAAAGCTTGTTCTGCATGATGTACTAATGTCATACCACCTTCGGCATAGATATTATCTACACCTAGAGCCTGTTCTACCTTTTTTATACCACCCTCAGTTAAAGTAGAAGCCCGCATTTTTTCGTCTACGTTGTAATCCACATTTTCTTCTAGGCGAGCAATGATATCAGCAAATTTGTAATACATATCGGCCGCTTCTTCTGCCGGTGCAGAAATGATAAGCGGGGTTCTAGCCTCATCAATTAAAATCGAATCCACCTCATCTACGATCGCAAAATAAAATGGTCGCTGAGACATTTCCTGCAAGCTAGATACCATATTATCACGCAGATAATCAAAACCAAATTCATTATTGGTACCATAGGTAATATCACAAGCATACGCCTCTTTACGGCTACAATTTTCTAAATATTCATATTCTACTTTATAAGCACCTTTGACATCTCTCTCTTTATCAATTGAACCACCTTCAGCCATGGCATCCTGACCGTTTTCATCAACAATTTTTAATTTATTAGGATTATATTTATAAGAAATCAACTGTTGTTGAATAATACCTACACTCAAACCAAGCGCATCATAAATTTGACTCATCCAAACCGCATCACGTTTCGCCAAATAATCATTAACTGTCACCACATGAACACCCTTTCCAGATAAAGCATTTAAATACACCGGTAGGGTCGCTACCAAGGTTTTACCTTCACCGGTACGCATTTCAGAAATTTGACCGCGATGCAAAACTATACCACCAATAATTTGGACATCAAAATGGCGCATGCCCGTAACTCGTTTGGCAGTTTCACGTACTACTGCGAAAGCTTCCGGCAAAAGATCATCTAAAGTTTCACCATTGGACAAGCGTTCTTTAAACTCTAAAGTTTTATTTTTTAACTGGTCCAATGACAATTGTTGCATTTCCCCTTCTAAAGAATTTATCTTTTCAACTATCGGCATCAAATTCTGGATAACCTTAGCGTTTGGATCACCAAATAATTTGCTAAAAAATGACATAAAAATCGATAAAAAAACAAAAACAAACCTGATTTAGGCTTGATTATATTAACATATTAATAAAAAAAATACAAGACAAATAGCGCTTTAAAGACCATAAAATTAGGAACCACTGCACGTCGCTGCCGGCTGAGCCGACTTTGACGTGCAGTGGTTATGGAAACACCGCGGGGCGAAGAATCGAGAACTTTTGTCCTACGAGATCCTACCGCTTAGTTTTCCGCGGGGATGGCCGTGGGTATTTGGCCAAGAAAGAGTTCTTTGGGCGCTAGAAAGCCTGAGGAAGGCTATAACGCCGCGCGTGGGATGGATGAGGACAGAATCTGGTTAGATCTGCCGAATGAGGAAGGTGTACGAACTGTCGAGATCGTCGACGAGCTCGGGGTAGACAGTCCGACTACCACAGTCGCACACGGCGACGTAGCGGTGGCCGTCTGCGCCACTCCAAGCGTGGTCGGTGATGACCAGCTTAGCGGCGGTGGTCTGTCCAGACGCGTAGAGCAGTGCCGAACCCGGTCCCACCGGGTTAACGCCACGCATCGCGTGATGGTAGGCTTCCTGCCCCAGCTTGCCCTTAGGGCAGGGCATCGACAACACGCCGTTGGCAGTCGCAGAGACTTCGATCGGCAGCTGATCCTCCAGATCGACCACCGCGCTAAAGCCACAGTTGGACAAGAACCTACCCCACTGACTCTGACCGCTGAAGACCATGGCCCAAACGCGCTCGAACAGCACGTCGGGGGCCTTGGCCAGCGCCAGCGCCAGCACAATGTTCCGCTCACTGCGAGGATCCATCTCTCCTCCTTGTGCCTAGGGCACAACCTGACCAAGCCTATCTTGGCCATGTTTAGAAAAATAAATAATTATTTACCTAAATATGTACAAAATAATCAATTAAAATAACACAAAATCAAATTTTTGTCAATCTACCAAATAACTAAGAAATAAAAAATCCGTTTGGTAACCAAATGGATTTTTTATTTTATAACTCAATCGCTGTACCATCAAAAGCAGAAAATGAACTTTTAAAAAACTTTCTTGCCCGCTTTTGCGCTAACAACCTCTGAGATTTATTAGAAAAAGCGTTGGGACCAAAGTGTGTCAAAAAAAGCTTTTTCACCTTGGCTAAGGCCGCTAATCTACCGGCCGCCTCAGGATTGGTGTGCCCCCAAAAATCATCAGCCGGTTGAACATTATAACCACATTCATGTATCAACAAATCGGCCGAATCAGATAATTTTAAATCGTTATCACAAGGTTTAGTATCACTACAATAAGTAACAACTTTACCTTCTAAATAAAAACGATAACCAAAAGTCAAATCAATGTGGTCTAATTTATAACACTCAAATTTAATCGGTTCAAGATGATGGCCTTCTTTTAATTCTTTAATTTTTATTTTAAAACTTAATTCTTTGATAGGTGATGCATATGGATGCACAAAAATAGTATCCAACGCCTTTTCTAAACCTTTGTGGCTTAAAATTGTTAACGGTTGTTTCAGTGGCAATTTAGACAAAGCACTCAAACCACAAATGTGATCCAAATGAAAATGAGTTAAAAAAAGATAAACCGGTTTATCTTTTTTAATATGCTGTACGGCTTTAGCCACGCCAAAACCAGCATCTAATATGAGATAGGAATCCTTAGTATCAATCAAAATGCTAGGAGTATTACCAGTTGCAGAATCATACCAACCGTTAGTACCTAAAAAAACTATTTTCATAAACATTTTAAGCGATAAAAAATAAGCTTAGTAAACAAATATTCAAAATAACAATCACTATGGCTACTAGCCAAGCTAAAAAATTCAAAACTGGACCGTTTACAAAACTGCCCATATACTTTTTCTTACCAGTGAAATAAACTAAGGGAAAAACCGCAAATGGTAATTGTAAACTTAAAATAACCTGACTAAAAATTAGCAGCTTAGTAAGACTGTGATTTCCATAGATTAAAATAGCTAAAACCGCTGGTACAACCGCCAATAATCTGGTAATCAAACGACGCAACCAAGGCATTAATTTAAATTTTAAAAACCCTTCCATGATTATCTGGCCAGCCAGAGTGCCGGTAATAGTAGAATTTTGTCCAGATACCAAAAGAGCTATCGCAAACAATACAGAAGCCATCGTAGTACCAAGTAATGGCGACAGTAGCTGATAAGCTTGTGATATTTCTGTCACTTCGGTAAAACCACGAACATAAAACGTCGCCGCTGATACTATCAAAATGGCGGCATTGATATAGAAAGCAAAAGACAAGGCAATAGTAGAATCAATGGCTGAAAATTTAAGCGCTTCTTTTTTGCCTTCTGGTGTTTCTTCATAAGCACGAGTTTGTACCACCGCTGAATGCAAATACAAATTATGCGGCATAACCGTGGCTCCCAAAATACCAACCGCGATATAAAGCATTTCTTTATTACTAAAAAGTTCAGTCGTTGGTAAAAAACCACCAAGCAAAGAACCTACTTCTGGTACGGAAAAAAGAATTTCCATACTAAAAGCCACCATGATGGTACCAATAAGAGTGATCACCAAAGCCTCTAGATAACGAAAACCACGATTCTGCAACATTAATAGCACAAATACATCAGCCGCAGTAATCACTACACCAACAGCCAACGGAATCTTAAATAATAAATTTAAAGCAATTGCCGAACCAATAACTTCAGCTAAATCGCAAGCGATAATCATTACCTCCGCCATCAGCCAGAAAAAAAACGAGGTCCGTTTACCAAAATTATCACGACAGATCTGGGCCAAGTCTCTGCCGGTAACGATGCCGATCTTGGCCGATAAATATTGCAGTAGCATGGCAAACAAACTTGACAACAAAACCACAAACAACAGAGTGTAGCCATATTTAGCCCCACCCATTAAATCAGTTGCCCAATTGCCAGGGTCCATATAGCCCACAGCGACCAAATATCCCGGACCAGAAAAAGCCAACATTTTCTTCCAAAAAGAGGCTGTTTTAGGAATAGAAATAGATTTGTGTGATTCAGATAAACTCTTATCGCTAACAATATCTCCACTCCCCCAATGACGAGATTTAAACCAATTAATATGAGTCATAAAAAAAACATAATCAGAACAAACTATAACCAAGGAAAAAAGTCCTGAAAGAAAGAGAGGTAATAATAAAAAAATTATATCATTAAAATATAATAGTGTCTAATAAAATAGCCAGCCCCCGCGCGCCACACTCAAAAAAGAGCGTTAAACGCGCGAGGGCTTTGATGATCTTCCGCTTTGATCTGCCCGAATTTCTCCGGATATATCAAAACGGCGGAAGATCGAGCTGGACCGTCAGCAGCCGAGCGTTGCTACCCAGCTTCTCCCCCTGGCGCAAGATCTGGACAGACGGCTTGCCAGACGTGCAGGAGAAACAGAGCACCTGAGGATGACCGTGCTGGTCCTCCGCTTGAGCACCCTCGCCAACCACCACCAACGGGTGGTCAAACTGAGCGCGCGGATTTTCCTTGACGTACTGCCAGGCCTGCCGAGCAGTCGCCGGGACCAACAACCGCTTGCGCACGTAGTCAGCAACATCCCGCACGAAGACTCCACCTTCAAACGGGCTCTCAACAACACATTCATCTTCATAGAGACCAGGGCCAACCAACCCGAACTTACGCTCGAGGTAGGCCGGCAGATCCCAACCTTTACAAGCTTCCTGCCAACTCAACCACACCGAGCACCTCCCTAATTAGCATTGACGTTTTGCCAAGATATTATTAAAATAAATAGCACCAAAAAAGCCATTTGTCAATGCTATTTTTGTTTGCTAAAATAAAGATATGGTTAAATATATTGCAATCGCGGCTATTACTATCGATGGTCGCATTGCTAAAAATTCTCACCACTTTTCTAACTGGACCAGTCCAGAAGACAAAGACTTCTTACACGCTATCTTAGATAGCAGTGATGTTGTTTTGGTTGGAAATTCTACTTACAAAATGGCCATCAAACCACTATCAAAACGCAATTGTATTGTCTTGACTCGTAGTAACACAAACAAAAAAATGAATTCAAAACTTATTTATTGCAACCCTACCAAAACTTCACTAAAAAAAATAATCTCCCAAAATAAATATAAAAAAATCGCCGTCTTGGGCGGCGCACAAATTTATTCATATTGTTTAAAAAATAAACTAATAAATGAACTATACTTGACCATTGAACCAATTTCTTTTGGTCAGGGGTTATCACTTTTTGAGAATAAAAAACAAAATAGTTGGAAACTAAAAAATATTAAAAAATTAAACAATCAAGGCAGTTTATTATTGCATTATTTATTAAAAAATTAATTTTTATTTTTATTTTTCAAGACACCCAATAAATTTAAAACTAATTTTGCCAAAACAAGCAGGCCGATGTTAAGACCCACTACTTCAAGATAATTCTTCCCGGTTTGATTAGCAATAATCGAAATTATCTGCGATATTATAAACGGTAAATCAAAATTAATATTTTTTTCTATGACTTCTTCCCCTGGGAAGAAATTTTTTATAAAAGGCTTATTCATAATACAGAACATTAAGTACAAACAAAAACAGCTCCCCTCGTAGGGGAGCTGTTTGAATGTAAATAATTGATTCTGTAAACTAGAAGAAATTTTTTACAACAAAAGCATCCCCGTACGAGATCATCATACGGTAAACAAAATGCCAATGTTGATTAAAATTTTCTAAAAACATATAGAGTCTTACAATATAGTAGACGAAAAAACAGCTTGTTTGTTACAAGCTGTTTCTGAGTTGCACGGGGTGAGGGAATCGAACCCCCGCCAGCGGTTTTGGAGACCGCAGTTCTACCATTAAACTAACCCCGCAATTTTATCTTTTTATTATAGTATCTTTTCTAAAAACAACCAAATACATCCAAATTACAAAAATAAGTATTGCCAACCAATTTAGAACCATACCCGACCAAGTCTGAGACAAAATCAAAGGAAGGGTAATGGCAAACAATCCAACATTGAACAGATCCTTAAATTTCCAAACTGGGAGTGTTCTTTTTTTAGCAAAAAAATAAAAAATTAAACAAACCAATAAAATATTCAATAAATTCCCCACCCCTAAAAACAACATTAACATCAAGAAAATTATTGAGATTAAAAATAGTGTTGTTTGGTTGCTAAGAAATTTATCAGCGCTACTCACTACCGATGCTCGATCAGCGCTA
>Ga0066639_10003476_pt1 | contig 13643 bp, 12 predicted proteins | sample CryGeyCG2114_010_2_FD_59504 | JGI IMG/M metagenome (GOLD analysis project Ga0066639, IMG submission 59504) | Groundwater microbial communities from aquifer - Crystal Geyser CG10_big_fil_rev_8/21/14_0.10 | ecosystem: Environmental > Aquatic > Deep subsurface > Groundwater | place: USA: Utah...
CAGATTTGCTTAAAGTTAGCGTGTTAATAAGTTTAAAAGGCATGAAACATCCAACACACTCAAAAATATCTGTCGTGTTTTTTGACGCTCACCGAGTTGCTCGGTCTTTTTTAGTGTCAAAAAATTGGTTTATCAATTTAGGCATACTTTTGAGCCTCATTGTGACGGTGGCTTTAGTTTCTACGGGTTTGTCGATTCGTTTTTACCAAAAATATAAAAAAAGCAGTCCCGAACAAGTCAAGGAATTAGAATTAGAGATTGAAAAATTACAATCGCAAATAAAAGTAGTACCTGAAGTCACTTCTCAAGGCCAAACAGATGCAGAAAAAGAAGCCGTCGAAAAAAATAATTCGCCCACTCCAGACACAGGCGTAACCTTACCCACTCAAACCGAATCTGTACTACCTGTTTACTCTAACCTCTTTGATGGCCTACCTAAGGATTATGCAAAGTCTCCAACCACTAAAGATCCAACAATTGATATTTCAGACTTTAAGCCGACCTGGAATAAAGAAGAAAAATCACTCTCAATCGAATTTAATTTAAAATATATTAAAGCCGATGGCGGCTCACAACAGGGACGTATTTTAATTTTAGCAAGAGGAAAAAACGCACTTCTTATTTACCCAAGAGGTACATTTGAATATGCCGGAAAACAAAATCTACTCAATCCACAAAATGGCGAATTTTTCTCTGTGAGTCGCTTTCGTGAAACTAAAGCAAATTTTCCAAGCGTCTCTAATAAATCAGAAATTGAACAAATCGAAATTATTATTTTTAATAACAAACAAGAAATGATGATTCACAAGGTATTTAATTTATGAGTCACCCTATCGAAGAAACTCAAGTCAATATTGTCTCCGAGCAAACACATCTTGAGGGTGAGTTGTTTTTTGAAAGTGTTACACGTGTCCACGGAACTCTAAAGGGGCAAATCAATGGACAAAAAGGAAGTACACTCATTTTAACCGAGTCTTCTGTCGTTGAAGGCAAAGTAAATGCAGACACACTTATTATAGAAGGATTCGTAAAAGGGGATATCGTAGCTGAAACTAAAATTATTATTGCACCTCAAGGCCGTGTTTTAGGAACTCTAACAACACCCTCACTCAGCATCGCTCCAGGAGCATTTTTTGAAGGCTCAGCTTCTATGCAAAAGTTCACACAAAATCAGTAACCATTTAGCAGATTTAGATTTTTGCTTTTAAATCCATTTATTTTTTTTGTACCATTCAACAGTTTCTTTCATCCCCGTAAAAAAATCTGTTTTTGTTTCAAACCCCAATATATTTTTAGCTTTTTGAGGATTACAAGTCCAATAGTCAGGAAGAATTTCATTCAACTTATCAGGATTAAAAGGATAGGAGCGGCGAGTGACTAACGAAAGCAATCCCATGCTTTTTGCTAAAACATGCATTGCTGCGCGAGGTACCGGAATCCAAACAGGCTTTTTATTGAGCAAAGATGAAACCGTTGTAATAATTTCTTTGTAAGTAACATAATTAAAATTTGAAATAAAAAACGACTCTCCAGATGATAACGCAACTCCTTCGGGTTGAATCATTTTTAAAACACCTAAGCAAAGGTCTTTTACAAAAACAATGCTATAATATTTTTCTTGGTTTCTATTAAAACCATTCATTTTTGGAACAACCCCTTTTGCAACACTTTGTACAAAAACAAACACGCCTTTATCTTTTGGACCATAAACAATTGGAGGACGAACGATCGTGATTGGAAATTTATCTTTAAATTCGAGTAAAAATTTTTCTGCTGTTTTTTTACTTTCACCATAAAAGGATACTGGCTTTTGGTTATCGATTTCATCGATCGCTTTAATAGAAGTGCTTGGCCCACAGGCAGCAAGACTAGAGACAAAAACAAATCGGGACAAAGTAGGATTTGCAGATTCGACCGCTTTAGCTAAATTAATTGTTCCATCAACATTGTTTCTAAAAAAATCCTCTTTCGATTTTGCAGCTACAACTCCAGCTAAGTGGATAATAAAGTCCATATCCTTTACAGGATTTTTTAAGCTTTCTAAATCTGTCAAATCTCCAATACGTATTTTAAGATTCAAACCTTCAATATTTTTTTGAGATGAGCTTTTTCGTGTAAGGCCATAAACATCATAACCCTCTGATTGTAGCAATGGGATCAAATGACTCCCAATAAAACCATTGGCACCAGTAATTAATACTTTTTTATTATTCATGATCTATCCTTTAAGCCGTACTAAAGAGAAGAGACTCCTGTCAAAACATCTTTTTTAATCATTGAATAATAAAGATTTTGACGCATTTAATAAGTTTTCTGTTTTTTTAAAATATTTTCTATTTTCAAACTCAATAAACTGAGTCAGCTTGATACAAATGGAAAAAAATCCAATCACACTAACTGTTTTAGGATGCGGAACCTCAAGTGGAGTGCCACTTTTATTTTGTAAATGTAAAGTTTGTCGCTCAAAGGATCCAAAAAACAATCGTCTCCGCGCTTCAGTGTGGATTCAGACAGAAAAAAAAAGTTTTTTAATTGATAGCTCAACAGACCTCAGACAACAGGCTTTAAAGGCTAAAATTCCAAAAATTGATGCTGTGCTTTATACCCATCCACACGCAGATCACATTTCTGGAATCGACGAACTAAGAAGTTTTAATTTCATTCAAAAATCCTCAATACCTGTTTATGGAAACCTGTGGTCTCAAAAAGAACTCACCTCTCGCTACCCCTATATTTTTAATCCGGGCCCAATTGAAGGTGGAGGAATTCCTTTACTCGACTTTCACCTCATTGGAGAGGATAAAGATGAGGTCTATATTAGTGGAGTAAAATTTACAATTATTAGAGTTTCTCACGGCTCAAAAGAATGTCTCGGTTACCGAATAGGTTCCGTTGCCTATCTAACCGATTGCAGCTATATACCTAATAAGTCGATGGAACAATTGATGGAGCTTGATCTTTTGGTATTAGATTGCCTAAGAATCGAACAACATCCCACTCACTTGAATTTGGACCAGTCTTTGGATGTTTCAGCAAAACTGAAACCTCGAAAAACGATTCTCACTCACCTGGGTCACGATTTTGATTACCATCAGACAAATAAACGACTCCCAAAAGGAGTTAGACTTGCTTATGATGGCTTAACTCTAAAAATTTAAGTCTCATCTGATTTCACCATAAGGAGAACACAGTCATGATTATCGGCGTCCCTAAGGAAATTAAAAATAAAGAAAATCGCGTAGGCATGGTTATCGCTGGTGTAAGGGCACTCACGCAAAATGGGCACAAGGTATTAATCCAAAAAGATGCTGGTATTGGTGTTGGAATTAGTGATGACGATTATGCAAAAGCAGGCGCAAAAATTTTAGGTACTGCAAAAGAAGTTTTCGATCAATCCGATATGATTGTGAAGGTAAAAGAGCCTCTTCCAGAAGAATATCCTTTACTGCGTGAAGGACAAATTCTTTACACTTATTTACACTTAGCAGCTGATGAACGTCTTACAAAAGCGTTGTTAGAAAGAAAAATTGTAGGTATTGCATACGAAACCATACAGCCTGCTGACAATTCACTTCCACTTTTAGCTCCCATGAGTGCCGTTGCAGGTCGCATGGCAACTCAAATTGGAGCAACTTACTTGCAGCATGATCATGGTGGAAAAGGAATGCTCTTAGGCGGAGTCACTGGAGTAAGTCGCGCAAATGTTGCAATTATTGGCGCAGGGGTTGTCGGAGTAAATGCTGCAAAAATGGCCGTTGGCCTCGGCGCACGCGTAACTATTTTAGATGTAAATGTTTCTCGTTTGGAATATTTATCTGACGTTTTTGGAAACGAGCTCTCAACTCTTTACTCAAACAACGAACAAGTTGAAAAAACAGTTCTGGAAGCAGATTTAGTTATTGGAGCTGTCTTAGTTCCTGGTGCAAAAGCTCCAAAACTTGTTACACGGGATATGATTTCTAAAATGCAACCCGGTGGCGTTGTAGTAGACGTTGCAGTCGATCAAGGTGGATCTGTTGAAACGTGTCGCCCTACAAGCCATGAGCACCCAACATACACCGTGGACGGAATTATTCACTACGCTGTACCGAATATGCCAGGGGCAGTTCCAAGAACCTCTACCTATGCACTAACGAATGTCACCCTCAAATATGCGATCAAAATTGCAAATATGGGGTGGAAGGATGCTGTCGCCTCTGACGCGGCGCTATGCAAGGGTGTGAATGTTTGTCACGGAAAACTTGTTTATAAACAAGTTGCCGACGACCTAGGCTTGCCGTATCAGCCATTATCCATTTAAAATAAATGGAGTGACTCATTTAAATACTGATAAGCAAACCAATCGGATTACCCGCCCACTTAATCAATCTGGCAAAATCAACCTTGCTACGATCTTAGTATTGCTCAACAGCCTTCTTGTACTGGGAGCTCTTGGACTTTTTGTTTATACAAAAATTCTTTATAAGCGGCCTCCGATTACTGAGGAAACAGAGCGCGCGAAACTTGCGCTACTTGAAAAAGCACCCGAATTTGCTGACGCCCCAGGAATTTTTCAATTCGAACCTATCACGGTCAACTTAAAACCAAGCGAGATCACCCACCTCCCACAAGAAGGCGATACAAACCAGCTCAAAACTAAAATGCATTTTGCAACTATTAGTATTGCCATTGAATTGCGCGATATTAACTACAAAGGAGACCTCGAGCTTATTCGTCCCTATTTTTTAGATAAGCTCATTTTATTGCTCGCACAAAAAAGCTTTAACGAAATGACAAACATTCAAGGGCGCTACATCCTTAAAACTGAAATCATTCAAATGATTAACCAACTCATGAAAAAATCAGTTGTAACAAATATTTACTTTGGTCAATTTACCGTACAATAATGAGTGAAATTAAAAATAAAATTTTAATTATTGATGATGAAATTGCAGTTTTAAGTATTTTAGAATTTATTCTTAAAAAATCTAACTTTCAAGTAACCAGTTGTGCAAACATCAATCAAGCATTGGACCTGCTTAAAACAAATAAATATGATTGTATTTTAACAGACGCACTAATGCCTATCATGAGCGGATTTGATTTTATTAAATTGTTAAAAAAAGATCCAAGACACACATCTACCCCGATTTTAATGCTAACAAAAAAAAATGCGCCTGATGACATTAAAAGAGCCATGCAAGCTGGAGCATCCGATTATATTTTAAAACCAATAGATGAAAATATATTACTCGATAAAATAGAGCTCTGCCTAAATCAACTTTCAAAAAAAAGATATGTATTTGAAATCGAACTTAAAGATGAATTAGAAAAAGTCGAAGTCACTCAAGAGTGGACGGTTTTAAAAATCTCAGAATCTGGAATTGTTCTAAAATCCCCTACAGATTTTAGCCCCCAAACTTCTTTTAAATTAAGCAGCTCACTGTTTGACAAACTTGAACTTAAAAAAAAGCATTTTCAATTTTTACATTCAGAAAAAAAAGATTCTTATTACGAACTACGATTTAGTTTTCTTGGATTGTCCGATTCAGAATTAAAAAAAATTCGAACATGGATACAAAAAGAGTCTCTCAAGTGGAGAAAGTAAGCATTCACTCCTTGCTTGCTTTTTCAAGCTGACTAAATAATTCCTCAACAAGAATATTTGCCTTAATAAGGTCCATCGTTCCTGCTTTAAATTGAGACTCAAGAAAAAGATCCACCTCTTCTCCTTTATTGCCAATTTCATTAAATCCATAAGTAGCGGCAATGCCTGATATACTGTGAGCAATTCGCTGAATCTCAAGCAATGACTCTGCATCCGCCTTGGCAAGTAAAGTTCTTAACATCTGCGAGCGTTCCATAAAAGTATCAACAAACTCTTTTTTTAATTTTAGAAATTCAGGATCATGCATCCAATTCATAAATCACCTCGCAAATGTTGTTTTACTTTTTTTACCAGATCTTCTGGATCAAAAGGTTTCTTAAGAAAATCCGTTGCTCTATTTTGATCTGCCAAATCCATATCGGACTTTTGACCACGCGCTGTCAGCATTAAGACAGGAACATCTTTATCTTCACTTTCTTCTCTAATATGTTTTAATACGGTCCAACCATCAGCACCTGGCATCATCACATCCAAGATAACCAAACCCCATTTATTTAAAGCGAACTCTTGAAGCGCTAAACTTCCATCCCTTACCCAATGAATAGAAAAACCTGCTTTTTTCAGCTTAAAACAAACTAACTGTCCGATACTTGGATCATCTTCAGCAAAAAAAATCATCTCTACTCACTTTTCAACTTATAAATAAATGGAATAAATGTTTCAACTCTTGTGCCAACACTTTTTTTACTTTGTATTGTGATCTTCCCTCCATGCGCATCAACAATCGCTTTCACAATGACTAACCCCAAACCAGTGCCTCCTTCGTGCGTCTCAATAGCCGAAGGAGTTCTAAAAAATTTTCTAAAAAGATTTTTTTGTTCTTCTTCATTCATTCCCATACCCGTATCTTCAATTTCAACATTAATGCCATCCACATTTTCTTGAACTTTAATTCGAACAGATCCTTTTTCAGTATATTTAATTGCATTGGACAATAAATTTGTAAACACCTGCAATAATCGCATACGATCTGCTTCACATTTTCTTATTTGATCTGAAAAATCAGATTCAAGAATTATTTTTTTCCGCTCAGCAAGCAAAGTTACAGATTTAATGCTTTCTCTTAAAACAGAAACAACATCTGTGCTTTCTATGTGCAAACTAATTTTACCAGATTCAATCCGATCAACATCTAACAAATCATCTACAAGATGATTTAAACGCAAACTACTTGCCTCAATAATTTCAAGAAAATTTTTCTGATCCTCATTAATTGGACCTGCATCGCCATTCACTAAAAGCTTAATATATCCCATAATAGAAGTCAGAGGCGTCCTAAGCTCATGCGAAACCGCAGATAAAAACTCTGTTTTCAAAACATCGAGTTTTTTTAATTCATTGACCATCGATTCTGTGCGTTCGGCCATTTCATTAAATCGAAAGGCCAAAAAACCTATTTCACTTTGATTTAAAACCGGCAAGCGCGTCTTTAGTTTTCCTTCCTGATAATTTCTCATTGCCGCAGACAAATCCGATAATGGATTCATAATTGAGCGATAAAATTTAATTAGAATAAAACTAAAGAAAATCAAAAAACACAGATTCATCCAAATCAATATTGAAAAAATTCCATCCGAATGATGAAACAACTCTCCATTTAGTTGCTCTCGTTGATTTTCTAATTCAAGCAGAGCCTGATTAATAGAGGTTAGCGTTTGATTGAAGATAAATTTTAATTGCTGCCGTGATTCTGAAATATTTTTCTTATTACCGAATTTGATCGGTTTTAAATATTTGCTCACATAAAAGTCTATTTGCTCTTTTGGAATTGAAAATTCTTTTAAAAAAACAGGGCTCTTTGACTTCCAAAACTCTTTTATGCTTTCTGCTGTTTCGATAAAATCTCTATAATATTTTAAATTTTGAGATTCTACATACTGCTCTAATTGATCATTAAGGTGATAAAATTTTGTACTTAATCGATTGAGCTCTATGTTTTTGTCTAAAATAATTTGAAGTGAGCTTCTCATTTGAGTTTCGCGATAAGCCTGCCACGAAAGAAGCCCAAGCTGCGCAAAAACGAAGCCGGAAACAACTATCCCAGTAAAGAGTACTTGTACTAAAAGCGGTTGATCAGCGTATCGAAAACGCTTAGGCAACATTAAAAACTTACGCCTACCTTAAAGACTGCAGCAAAAACAGAGTCTGTTCCATTTTCAGTTAAAGTGTTTGAAAACTTGTAATAGTCTCCAGGAAAATACCAACCTAAATCTAAATCAAAGCGAAATGAATCATCCCAAAAATAGCTGGTTCCATAATCCATTTCCCATCCTAAAGCTTTTTCTTGAGTAACTGCTGCGTTTCGATTTCTAAATTGTCTTTCCCAATAATTAAAATGCTTAGCCCCAGTTCCTGCAACTTTATTTGCTGTAGCAAAAATCCAAGTCGTTCTGAAAGACCATTTATTAGTTTGATAATCCCCTCTCCACATTAAATATTTTGCATTTACAATTGGATTGTCAAATGGCGATCTTAATGAAGACTCGTTCACTCCAGCGGTGTTTAAACTATTAGGTCCTGCAAAAGAAGAAAGCTGATAGTTAAACATAATAAGACCTAGCTTGTAATTAGGGTTAAAATAAAATGCCTTAAATTGGTCTGGACTTCCATCCAGGTCCGCTTGCCCTGGAGAATGGCCAACTTTTAATCCAGTATTAAGAGAATCATTCACTTTCCAGTCTGCTTCTGCAGCAATTGCAAAAGTTTTATAAGCTGTAGATCCAATTGTTCCAGAAGTCACGGGCACTTCGATTCCTAAACTTACAGGTCCCAATTGTTTTTTAGTGTAAATATCCCACATTGAATAATTGATACCCACTGGAGCATTCGCGCCATCCACTCCGCCTGCATTTCCTTCTACACCAAAAAGTCCAGTTCCTGTTGAGCTTGAACCTTGCGTTCCACCCGCAAGTCTTCTAACAAAGTTAACTCCCATGTCTAACGATTCGTCTGGATTCTCATATTTAAATCCTAATGAGATATCTGAGATTCCTCCATTACCAGAACCCGCATTACAAATATTAGGCTTTGTAGATGCTAAGCTTGTTGGATCAGGACAACTGCCTCCAATGCTATTACCCATATTGTATTTGATTAATGCTGGCGAAAAAGTAAAAGCACCAAATTTTGAAGTAAGTCTTACTGCATCTCCTGTACTTTGATAACGATCAAAAAGTTGGTTACCGTCATTCCAAACAACTCCAAGTCCCCAATGCAGTGGCATTCTTCCCACTTGAATTGTTCCAACATCAGTTAGGAACTCTCCCCATAATCTTTGAGCTGTGATCGAAGATCCTCTTGAACTCGTAGAATTAAATGCACGTTGGTCTGTTGAATAAGGTGCACCACTTCCAAAGAAAGAATAAAGAGGGTCACCCAACCACCATTCTGATTTAATATAAACATTGTCATTAACAATGACTGTTGGCTTTAAATTTAAAAACAAAGTTTGAAAATAAGCGTCCTCTGAACCTCCGCCCGGAATATAATAACCACCTTCTCCAACACGAGCAGAGTCTATTCCTGTTGCGCCATCATCTTGAGTATATCCAAGTACCCAATGAGATTCGGTTCTAAACTTTCCACTCCAGTCTAGATCCAACGCCCAAGCCGAAGGAGCAAATAGAATGAGAGCGATTAGTATTTTTGAAAAAATTGTTTTATTCACCACAAAACTCCTATTCAATGGTAGGTATTATACCTAAAGTTTTAGAGCAAAGAGTAATCTGCTTGGATACCCGATGCAAATTAAAATCATGATAGAATTAAGACGGTTTTATTGACCGTTACCTTATCAGTCAAGGAGATTAAATGAAATCTCGCCAAACAAGGCGCGCTGCGACAATTTTTTTCTACTTTGGACTCGCCGCATTCATTCTTAATCTGATCTATGCATACCGGGGATTAGAGAAAAGCTTTATTAACCCAGATCAAATTTTAGCCACAAAAGTATACTCAGATGTTTACTTAATTACGCCCTCAATGAAAAAGAAACAGATCATAAAGCAACTAAAAGCTTTAGGATATGCCTTTAAAGAAGAGGACGGAAAAGTTAGTTTTAAGCTACATACAATCCAATATCCTCAAAATTTAATTCCTGACTCCCACACAACTTTAGAACTCCAAAACAAACTTATCGAATTAAACTTAAGTGGCTCTGGGCCGGAAGATCGAATCGAATCTATTTCATCAGACAGTACCGAAATTAACGAACTCTACCTCGAGCCCGAACTGGTTGCCACTCTCTCGAACGGCGAATCAGATTCTTCAAAGGATAAAAATGAAATCAGAAAGCCTCTTGAGTTTAGAGAAATGTCTCCTTTTGTATGGAAGTCCGTTATTGCAATTGAAGATCAGCATTTCTTAGATCACAGAGGAATTGATCCTCGAGGATTTTTGCGAGCAGTTTGGATCAATTTAAAAACCCTCTCCTTTTCACAAGGGGGAAGTACGATCACTCAACAATTAGTAAAAAATTTGATGGCCCGCCGAACAAAAAATATTTTTTTAAAATTTAATGAGATTTTTTTATCCTTCATTTTAGAAACAAGATTTGAAAAAGAAGATATTTTAGAAAGATATCTTAATGAAGTCTATTTAGGACAATCAGGAAGTTTAGAAATTCACGGCGTTGCAGAAGGAGCCAAACATTTTTTTGGAAAAAGTTTAAGTGATATTAATTTAGCAGAAGCTGCTTTACTCGCAGGACTGATTAGAGGCCCTGCATACTATTCTCCTTATCGCCACTGGGACAGAGCAATCGCAAGACAAAAACTTGTACTCAAAAAACTTGTAGAGACAGGGCACATCTCACAACTTGAAGCAGACGAAGCAAGCCGCCTCACCATACAACTTGCTCCGCCTCAAACAATTGCAAACAAAGCTCCACACTTTGTAGATTACGTCAAAGCATCACTCATGAATCAATTGTCTGATCGATTCACAGAAGAAGAAGTCTCATCTGCTGGTTTTCACATCTACACGACTTTAAATGTTCAAATGAACGAAATGGCAGAAAAGTATATTGCCGAAAACACAAATCGCATTCAAACTCAGATTGAAAAGTCATTGTCGAAAAAAAAATCATCTCCTATTTTTGAAGAAAAAATTCAAGGCGCACTTGTGTCTGTTGATCAAAGAACAGGTTACATTAGAAGTTTAATTGGTAGCAGAAACTATCAAGAATCTACTTATAACCGCGTCCTCAACATGAAAAGGCAAGTTGGATCTATTTTTAAACCCATTGTCTATTTAGCTGCATTTGAAAAAGGATTAGATGCTAATCAAGTCCCTTATGGAGGCGGATACCCCATAGAGGACGCCCCTTGGACTTTGATTTTCGATAACAACAGACAGAAGTGGTCTCCAAGTAATTATGAAAAAGAATACAAAGGCTGGACAACGCTTAGGGAGGCTTTAATTCATTCGGTAAATATTCCCGCTGCAAAAATAGGAATGGAGGTTGGTCTTGATCGCATCATAGGAGTCGCTCAATCACTAGGCATTGAGTCACAGCTTCCATCTGTCCCTTCATTGATCTTAGGAGCGATAGAACTTTCACCGATTGAAGTTTTGAAAGTATTTTCTATTTTTGCAAATCGAGGCGTTGGCGACGAACTCACCGTGATCCGATCGATCACCGATTCAAATGAAAATCCAATTGCTCATTTTATATATGAACCAAGAGAATACTTCGACCGTCGACCAATTGATTTATTGAATAATATTTTACAAGACGTATTTACCTCTGGGACCGCCTCAAGCGTCGCTTCTCAATTTGAATTTTTTAAACCAGCAGCGGGGAAAACAGGAACAACAAATGATTATCGTGATAGTTGGTTTGCAGGATTTACTCCTGAGTTAACAACAGTGGTGTGGATGGGGCTTGATTCTGGAAATATCCCTAAAAAAACTTTCCCACTCACAGGTGCCACGGGTGCGCTTCCTGCTTGGATTCAATACATGAGCACTGCCTTAGAAGGAACTCCACCCGAACCTTTTATGGAGACCGATTCTATTGTCGATGTAAAAATTGATAAATTTACAGGGCAACTTGCCGAGACAGGTTGCCCCTACTCTCAAATTATGATTGAGAAATACATGGCACACTTTAAACCTGAAATTACAAGTTGCTCATACGCAAGACCCGAATCTGAAAAGGTGCGCAATCTTTCTTCTCCATAGACATAGTTTTTTTGTGTTCACTGACACAGAAAGAGATTAAAATCTTCATTAATGAATGACGAGAATTGCACTTCTTGCGAAGTTCCATTAACCCTCAATCAAGATAACTTTCAGCAAGGTTATCTAATGGATGAAGACTGGATGGCGGGAGTGACTTTACAAAAAACAGGCGAATATGATGTTTTTGTTCTCAATCACCAAACCTCTGGAGTTATCTCGTTTACTACATTTCCCTCTCTAGAAACTGCGCTAGGATCTCTAAACGACTTTAACCGCAAATGGACATATGAGAGCTTTGCGCAAGGCGGATGCGCAGGTAAAAGCTGCTCAACAGGAAAATGTAATCCCAAGGGGTGCAAAAAACGTAAAAACTCTCCTCTTTATATTCAAAGTATTCAAATTCCAACAGAATAACTCATCGCACCATCTCACGCCTCTTGCCAGCAACATTCATTCCGAGTTACCGTCAGTGAACAATGGAAACTCACTGGTCTAGACGGAAGTTTTTAGAATTTTTAGGACATTCTTCGACGGGCTTAATGGCAACTTCCTTTTTACCTGCTACTTTACTCGCTAGCTGCTCAGCAATGAAAAATCGCCTTCCCACCTTAACGCCTTCACAAGAGGACGATCTAGTTCTCTTAGAGGGGTTTCAATATTCCATTTTGCTTGAAGAGGGAACTATTCTAAAGGATGGAGCTGAGTTTTTTGGCACTGAAAACGATTTTTTAACTTATTTTCCACTAAGTTCAAAAAATCGAAATGATGGAATTTTGTGGTCCAATCACGAATCCTTTAGACCGATTCTATTGCACAAGATGAAACAAAGTGCCAACCGCACAATTGAACAAGTTCGCCTAGAACAAAAAAATGTCGGTGGAAGTTTAGTTCGAATTAAAAAAAATCACTCAAAACAAAAATGGGAATATCTTCCAAATAGTATTTATAATAGACGATTAGATGCTCAGACTCCTATTCCCTTTGCATGGCATGAGCCTATTTTTGGATCAAAAGCAGCAATCGGTACACTTGCAAATTGTGCTGGTGGAACAACTCCTTGGGAAACTGTCTTGAGTTGCGAAGAAAATTATTTTTTATATTACGGTGAAATTGACTATAGCAGCGGCAAACGAGTCATTGATCATAGTAATAACATTTTAAATTGGAGTCAGTATTTCAATTACCCCCCTGAACATTATGGCTGGGTAGTAGAAATAAATCCCAAAACGGGTCATGCTAAAAAACTTGTCGCTTTAGGAAGGTTTTCACACGAAGGAGCTACAAGCACATTAGGTAAGGATGGACGTGCTGCCGTTTACATGGGTGACGACGCCGAAGGACAATGCGTCTATAAATTTATTGCAGATCAAAAGGGCTCAGTCGAAACCGGGACGCTTTACGTAGCCAATCTTGAAAAAGGACAATGGATTTCCCTCGATCGTAATTCAAACGAGAAGCTTAAAAATCGATTTTCATCACAAACGGATTTACTTATTCGGACACGCGAAGCAGCTCAACTCGTAGGTGGAACCCCACTGGGTAGACCAGAAGACATCGAAATCAATCCTATTAATCAAGAAGTTTTGATTTCACTGACTTCGACTAAAGTGAATGGAAAAAAAATGGGTTCACTTCTTAAAATTTCTGAAAAAAACAAAGATCCTCTCTCACTTGAGTTTCAATCCTCAACCTTTCTTTCTGGGGGAGATCGATTTGCAAATCCAGATAATCTCATTTTTGATCACTCAGGAAATTTATGGATGTGTTCTGATATTTCTGGAAGCAAACTCAATCAAGGAGACTATACTCGCTT
>Ga0066639_10003477_pt1 | contig 13641 bp, 16 predicted proteins | sample CryGeyCG2114_010_2_FD_59504 | JGI IMG/M metagenome (GOLD analysis project Ga0066639, IMG submission 59504) | Groundwater microbial communities from aquifer - Crystal Geyser CG10_big_fil_rev_8/21/14_0.10 | ecosystem: Environmental > Aquatic > Deep subsurface > Groundwater | place: USA: Utah...
AACATTTAGATATTCTTCTTCAGGTATGGATATTAGGTGGCTTGCTTCTTGTTTTTGAGCATTGATTAGGTCTCCTATTATTTTGAAGTTTTCAAATGCATATACTTTTGCAGGAACTCCAAATCCGTGGACTTCTAATTGAAGTGTGTTTTGGGTTTTTAGTAGATTTTTGTTTATTTTTACTGGTGTAGGGCTTGTTGTTTTTAGTTCTCCTTCGAATATTGTGTTGTTATTAAGTATCAGCTGGAGTGTTCCTGTGTGTTGTGGTAGATTAAAGCTGATTACTGCATTGTCTGTTTGTTCTGGGTTTTCAAGAGTGAAGTGGATTGTTTTGTATTGGGCGGTGATTCCTTGTTTTATTATAAATGGATTTTCTTGTGTTATTAATATGGACTCTGATGTTTCCTTAAGAAGCATGTTGGGTATTAGGTGGTCGTTTTTTTCTTTTGCAGTTCCTACTAATCTTCCTATCTGTTCGCTGAGTAATATGTTTTCATTAATCCCGATTGCTTTTTGTTCAGATTCTGCAAATAATTGGTCTCGTTCTGCAGAGGGTATTAGTATTATGTAAAAAATTATTAGAATGGTTATTAGTCCTATTAATGAGCCGGCTGCAGCTCCTACTCTGCCTTTTTTATTCATGATATCACCTTTTTTTGAGTCTAATAAGTATATATAGTGTTTTTGGAATTAGTGTATTTAAATGTTTTGTTAGTTTATTGGGGTTTTGTGAGGATAAGTTTTATATGTTACTGTTGTTTTCATGCTGTTATGAAACTATTGCTTTCCCAATTGAGGAATGGAGAGGTTAAGGTTACTGTCGAGTCTAATGATGATTTGTGGTATCTTAGCACAATTATAGAGCCCGGGGATTTTGTTAGTGGACGGACTTTTAGAAAAATGAAGGTTGGTTCTGCTGAAAAGGAAGCTGTGAGAAAGCCGGTTTTTATTGCAGTTAATGTTGAAAAGGTTGAGTTTTCTGAGAGTTCGGATTCATTGAGAGTTCTTGGTACTATTACTGATGGTCCGGAGGATGTTCCTCGGGGAAGTCATCATTCTTTTAATGTCGAAATTGGTTCAAGAATTTCTATTGTCAAGAAAAAATGGTTTTCATATCAGGTTGATCGATTAAAGGAGGCTTCAAATGCAGAGATTCCTAAGATTCTTATTTGTGTTTTTGACAGAGAGGAGTCTTTGTTTGCTTTGATGGCTCGTTCAGGTTATAAATTTCTTACATCAATCAAAGGAGATGTTGCTAAAAAGGCAGTGGATACTAAACCCAAAGGCGCTTTTTTTGAGACAATAATCAAGCAATTAGAAGAATACGATGCGCGGTACAAGCTGGACAGGATTATTCTTGCAAGTCCTGCATTTTGGAAGGATGAATTGTTTAAGGTTTTAAAAAATGATGCGCTTAGAAAGAAAATAATTCATGCTACTTGTTCTTCTGTTGACGAGGCAGGTATTAATGAGGTTTTGAAGCGTGATGAAACTAAGGAAGCTCTTCGTCTTGAGCGTACCTCTAAGGAAATTCAGTTTGTTGAATTATTGCTTTCAGAAATTTCCAAAGAGGGAAAAGCGGTTTACGGTTTTAATGAAACAAAGAATGCTGCGGAGACGGGCGCGGTTGATGTTCTTCTGGTCTCTGATTTTTTAATTAAGAAATTTCGCAGGGATAATAAATTTGAAGAATTGGATCATGTGATGCATTTGGTTGATGTATCCAAAGGAAAAGTTGTCATTATAAATTGTAACAATGAGGGCGGAAAAAAGCTTAATGGTATTGGGGGAATTGCTGCATTATTGCGTTTTAAATTATCCTATTGATTGTTTTCTTGTCTTTTTTATTATTTTTTTGATTTATCCTGCGACTGAAGCGAGGTATTTGAATCTATTTTATAGAGTATTTATTCTCTAATCTATATTCTTTACATCGACAATATTTATATACTCGTTTGTTTTCTCATCCTTTAATGATAACTGCCAGAATTTAATGTTTACTCGTCGGTAGTTATCAGTGATGCGTGATTCCCCAAAAACGTAACATTTTAATAGTAATGCTTGTTTACTTCAGACTAATAACAAAAAAGGGGGAGGTATAAATGATTGTCAAAGAAGAATTTTTAAGCAAGTTGAGGCGTTTTTTCTCTCTTAACTTATACGAAGTTAAGGTCTGGACTGCTTTACTTTCTCGTGGGGTTGCTACTGCCGGCGAGCTTTCAGATATCGCGACCGTTCCTCGTTCGCGTTCATATGATGTTCTCGAAAGTCTTGAACGAAAGGGTTTTGTCGTCATGAAATTAGGCAAGCCGATAAAATATATTGCTGTGCCCCCTGCAGAGGTTTTGGAGCGTGTTAAAAAGAATATGCATGAAGAAGCGCACGAAAAAATAACTCGTTTGGAAGAATTAAAAACAAACGATGTTCTCGGCGAATTGAATTCATTGCATACGCAGGGAGTAAATCTTGTGGAGCCTGCAGATATGTCTGGAAGTCTGAAGGGTCGCCATAATCTTTATTCGCATATCGAAAGAACTATTAGAAATGCAAATAAATCTGTTACTATCATGACAACATCTCAGGGCTTTTTGAGAAAGGTGGAAGGAATGAAACCTATTTTTGAAAAGCTGAAAAAGAAAGGAGTTAAGATAAGAATTGCTGCTCCTCTTAACAAAGAGACAAAATCTGCGCTTGATGAAATTTCATCTATTGCAGATGTTCGTGATACTGACAGCAAAGCAAGATTTTGCATTGTCGATGGCAAGGATATTATCTTCATGATTTTGGACGATAAGGAAGTTCATCCAACTTATGATGTTGGAATCTGGGTGAACACTCCATTTTTTGCTAAGGCAGTGGACAGCTTGTTTGATACTGCATGGAAGGGCATGAAAAAGCCTTGATTTTTTTCTTTTTATTTTGGGGTCTAAAGCATGGATATTAAAACGCTTATTGATACTTTACATTCACTTGAACGAAAGGTGTTGCCTGTGCTCAGCACAAGCAGAACTTTGCCGGAGATAGTTGGAGCCACCGGTCTTAAAGATATTGAAGTGATGCGGGCTTTGCAGTGGCTTGAAAACAAAAAAATTGTTAAGATTTCTACTGAACTCAAAGAGGTTGTCAGTCTTGATAAAAACGGCGTCAAGTATGTTAAGAATGGTTTGCCTGAAAGGGTTTTTATTACTGTTCTTAAGGATCGTGAATTGTCAATTTCTCGTCTTGAAAAATTAACTGGCTTGTCTAAGGATGAACTTAATGTATGTCTTGGTGTTTTGCGGAAAAAGGCAATGGCCCTGATTATCCAGAATAAGGAATTGAGGGTTAAGCTTACTGCAGAGGGTTTGAAGTGGCTTGATAAGGAATTTTTAGAGGAGACATTTTTGAAAAAGGTTTTTCCTTTGGATATTAAATCCCTCAGTTCTGAGGACCAGTTTGCTTTGCAGAATTTGAAAAAGCGCAGGGAGATTGTTAAGACAGAAATGCAGAAGCTCAAGCACGTTGAGCTTCTGGATTTGGGCAGGGAAATTATATCTAAAGGAATTGGTGATGATAAGGTTGTTGATGTTCTTAAGCCAGAGCTTTTACGTTCAGGGGATTGGAGAAACAAGACTTTCAGAAGGTACGACGTTAAGATTAATGTTCCTAAAGTTTTTGGCGGAAAGCCTCAGGCCTATCGTATTTTTCTTGATGGTGTAAGAAAGAAATTCATGTCTCTTGGTTTTACTGAGATGCGCGGACCTCTTGTTGAGTCTGAGTTTTGGAATATGGACGCTTTGTTTATGCCTCAGTTTCATTCTGCTCGTGATATTCATGATGTTTTGTATGTTAAGGAGCCTAAGCGTGCAAAACTTGATGAGTCTCTTGTTAAGAGAGTCAAGTCTGCTCATGAAAATGGTTTTGGTACTGGAAGCACGGGTTGGGGTTATGAGTTTGATATTTCAAGAACTCATCGTTTGTTGTTAAGATCTCAGGGCACTGCATGTTCTTCGAGAATGCTTGCTTCTCCTGAGCTTAAGATTCCTGGGAAATATTTTGGCATGGCCCGTTGTTTTAGAAAAGATGTTGTTGATGCGACTCATAATGCGGATTTTTATCAGACAGAGGGTATTGTTGTTGAGGAGGGTCTTACCTTGAGGCATTTGTTTGGTTTGCTTAAAATGTTTGCAAAAGAATTTGCAGGCGCAGATGAAATTAAAATTGTTCCTGGTTATTTTCCTTTTACAGAGCCTAGTGCTGAACTGTTTGCAAAACATCCAGTTCTTGGCTGGGTTGAATTAGGCGGGGCAGGTATTTTCAGGCCTGAGCTTGTCAAGCCTCTTGTTGGCCGTGAAGTTAGTGTTATTGCTTGGGGTATTGGGATTGATCGTATTGCTATGTTTAAATTGGGGATTAATGATATCAGGCAGTTGTTCTCTCATGATCTTGCTTTTTTAAGAAATCAGAAGGTGGTTGAATGCCCACAATAAGTATTTCATTAAAGGATTTGAGTAATCTTGTCGGAAAAAAGATAGGTGATAAGGAGCTTAAGGATTTGCTTGAGTATGCCAAGGCAGAGCTTGAAAATGTTGATGGTGATAACGTTTCTGTAAAGTTTAATGATACTAATATGCCTTATTTGTGGTGTGTTGAGGGTTTGGCTGTTTTGTTAAAAGGGGTTATTGGTAAGGAAAAAGGAATTCCTGATATTAAGATTGAATCTTCTGAGTACCGGGTTGTTGTTGATAAGTCTGTTAAGGCAGTGCGTCCTTTTATTTCTGCGCTTGTTGCTAAGGGTGGAAAGATTGATGATTTTTTCTTAAAGCAGTTGATTCAGTTGCAGGAAAAGTTTTGTGAGAATTTTGGCAGAAGAAGGCAGAAGGTTGCTGTGGGTATTTATCCGTGTAAGAAGATTGGTTTTCCTGTTTATTTTAGGGCAGTTCCGCCTAAGTCTGTTCGTTTTGTTCCTCTTGAATTTTCTAGGGATATGACTCTTGCAGAGATTTTGGAAAGTCACCCTAAGGGTAAAGAATATGCGTGGATTCTTGCAGATACTAAGAAGTATCCTTTGCTTATTGATTCCAATCAGGAGGTTTTGTCTTTTCTGCCGATTATTAATTCAAATTCTATAGGCAAGCTGGAGATTGGTGACGATGAATTATTTTTTGAGGCAACTGGCACTGATTCTTCTGCAGTAAATCTTGCTTCGTGTATTTTTGCTCTTGCTCTTTCAGTAAGAGGTTTTAAGATTCATTCTATTAAAATATCGTATACTGGCAAGACAGTGATGAGTCCTGATGTTTCAAGTTCAAAATTAGCTATTGGAAAGGATGATGTCTCTCGGATTATTGGTCTTGATTTAAGAGATTCTGAAATTAAGAATTTGCTGGAAATGGCTCGTTTTGATTTTAAGAATTATTCTGTAAGCATTCCTTGTTTTAGAAATGATATTATGCATTCTATCGATGTTATTGAGGATGTGGGTATTATGTATGGTTTTAACAAGTTAGAACCTTTGCCTTTGAAGACTTATACCGTAGGGGGCGCGTCTGTTTTGCAGGATTGTGTTGATGTGATAAGATGTGTTGCTGTTGGTGTTGGTTTTCAGGAGGTTTTTAGTTCTGTTCTTACTAGTCGTGAGGAGTTGTTGGATAGAATGAATTTGAAAAAGGCTGTTGATGTTGTTGAGGTTGAGAATCCTTCTTCTTCTGGTTTTGCGGTTTTGCGTTCCTGGCTTTTGCCGGGTTTGATGGATGTGTTTATGAAGAACAAGCATGTTGATTTGCCTCAGAAAGTTTTTGAACAGGGGCTTGTTAGTGTGCGTGCAGGAGATGTTGTTGTTGATGAAGAGCATATTGCCGGAGTTTCTTCGCATGTTAGTGTTAGTTTTACTGAGGCCAAACAGGCTGTTGATTCTTTGTTAAGGGCTTGTGGTTATGACGCGGTTTATGATGATTTTGATCATCCTTCTTTTATTACTGGTCGTGTTGCAAAGGTTTTGGTAAAGGATAAGATGATTGGTTTTGTCGGCGAACTTCATCCGTTTGTTTTAAATGCTTGGGGTCTTGACATGCCTGTTGCAGGTTTTGAATTAAATCTTTCTGGTCTGTTCAAGAAGGAGTAGCTTTCTGAATTGCCCGAACAGCGTTATTTTTATATTATATACAAAACGAAAATAAAATAGAAAAAAATAAAGGAATTATTCTTCCTTTTTGACTGTTTTCTTTGGTTTTTCTGCAGTCGCTTTCTTTGCTTTTGTTTTCTTTTCAGCGGTTTTGGCTGCTGGCTTTTTTGCTGTTTCTGTTTTTACTTCTTGTGCCAGCTTGCTTCTTCTTAGTTTTTTAGGTCTTACTGTTTTTTGTTTTGGTTTTGTGTCTGTTATTGTTATTCCTTTTTTCGCAAAGATTTCTTTTATTTCTTCATGACTTGCATTTTTCTTGATTTCTACTTTTTCTTCAAGCAGTTCAAGGTGGGATATGTTGCATCTTTTTCTTCTTGTTTCGCCGTCTATTAGCACAAATGGTCCTTCTAGAATATCAATGATTATGCACTTTTTTCCTGCATCTCTTCCTGCGATTTTAACGCACATTCGTCCTATACTTATCATCTTGTTCCTCCGGTCTCTATTCTTTTTGCAGAGTCGCCTTACTGCTTAGAGACTGCTCTTGTTTGTTCGATTATTTTGTTTCGCATACACTTTGAACAGAGTACTCCGCCGTATGGTCTTTCTGGGCGTTTCTTTGTTTTTGGTATGTGTTGCATTTTGTATGGTCGTTCTCTTGGAACTCCTTTCAGAACATCTCCGCATCCTGCGCAGTGTGCTTTTCCTGGCTTGCGCTTCAAGTAGTACTTTCTTGTGTTTCCGCCAGGGGTTTTCTTAAATACCCTTCTGAATGTTCTTGATCTTTTCTTTCCTTCGACCATGAACTTGATTATTAAGGGGTTGTTTAAAAAGGTTTCGCATTCCTTTCCTGAGGGACAATAGCTTTATATATTTTAAAATATTGTCTCTATAGTATGAAAAAGGTTTATCTGGACAATGCCGCAACTACCGTGGTATATAAGGAGGTTCTTGATGTTATGCTTCCTTTTTTTACTGATAAGTATGGTAATGCATCTTGTTTGCATTCTTGGGGTGAGGAGTCTAGGGATGCTTTGGAGGAGGCAAGGGTTGTTATTGCCAAAAAAATCAATGCTGGGGCAGATGAAATTATTTTTACTGCTGGAGGCAGTGAGTCTAATAATTTTGCATTAAAGGGCGTTGCGTATTTATTGAAGAGCAAGGGTAATCATATTATTACTTCTAAATTTGAGCATCCTGCAGTTCTTAATGTTTGTAAGGCCCTGGAAAAAGATGGTTTTAATATTACCTATATTGGTATTGACCGGGATGGTTTTGTAAAGATTGATGAATTAAAAAAAGCAATTACTGACAAGACAATTCTAGTTAGTATAATGCATGCTAATAATGAAATCGGGACAATTCAGGATATTTTGGCTGTAGGAAAAATTTGTAAGGAAAAGAATATTGTTTTTCATAGTGATGTTGTTCAGTCTTTTACTAAGGTTCCTATTGATGTTAAAAAATCTAATCTTTCGTTGGCTTCTTTGTCTGCGCATAAAATTCATGGTCCTAAAGGTATTGGGGCATTGTATGTTAAAAAAGGAATTAAGCTGAAGAAATTAATTGATGGCGGGGCTCAGGAGTTTAATCTGCGTGCAGGCACTGAGAATGTTCCGGGTGCTGTTGGTTTTGCAAAGGCGTGCGAATTAATCGCGAGTAAGGATATTGATAAGATGGAAGGTTTAAGGGATTATTTTATTGCAGAAGTTATCAAGCAGATTCCGAAGGTTTCTTTGAATGGTTCAGGCAGGGATCGTTTGTGTAATAATATTAGTTTGTCTTTTCATAATGTAGAGGGCGAGTCAGTTTTATTGGCTTTAAACGATAAAGGTATTGCTGTAACAACTTCGTCTGCTTGTACCTCTTCAAAGCTAGAAGCTAGTCATGTTCTTTCTTCAATTGGTCTTAGGCCAGAGCAGAGTCATGGTACTGTGAGGTTTTCTTTGAGTAAATACACGACTAAGGAAGAGCTGGAGTATACTATTGCTGTTTTAAAAGAAATTATTTCTAAATTCAGGGGGATGTCTCCTTTAAAATGAGTGCTTTCAAGTATTCTGATGAGGTTTTGAGGCGTTTTCGTAATCCTGAGAATGCAGGAACTATAGAACATCCTAGTGGTGTCGGCAGTGTCGGCAACAGAACTTGCGGCGATGTTATGGAATTGTTCATTAAGGTTGTTGATAATATTATTGTTGATGCAAAGTTTAAGACTTTGGGTTGTGCGGCAGCTATTAGTTTTTCAGATGTTTTGTGTGATGTTGTTAAGGGGAAGACTGTTGATGAGGCGTTAAAGATTACTAAAGATGATTTGGTTAAAATTCTTGGCGGTGTTCCTACTCCAAAGCTTCATTGTTCTTTGCTTGCAGTTGATGCTTTGCATAAGGCTGTTGAGGATTATTTTAAGCGAAAATGAGTTCTTATATTGTTCGTTATGCTGAAATTGGCCTTAAAGGGGGCAATCGTTCTGTGTTTGAGAAAAAGCTTGTTGATAATATTTCTGCATGTTTGGATAGTCATAAAGTAAAGTATTCCTCAATAACTCGTCCTATGGGCAGGGTTCTTATTGAGGCGGATGATAATTGTGATTGTCTTAAGTGTGTTTTTGGTATTAGTTCTTTTTCTCCTGCAGTCAATGTAGGTAGTGATTTTGAAAATGTTAAGGCTGTCTCGTTAGATATTGCAAGGAAGAATAATATTGAGGCCGGTTCTTTTGCAATTTCATGTCAGCGTCTTGACAAGAATTTTAAGATGAATTCGCAGGAATTTTGTGTTGCTCTTGGTGCGTTCATTAATGAACAGACGGGTTCTAAGGTTAATCTTAAAAATCCAGATGTTTGTTTGTTTGCTGAGATTATTCAGGGCAGTGTTTATTTGTTTACTGAAAAAATTGCAGGTCCTGGCGGTCTTCCGTTGGGTATTGAGGGCAATGTTGTTGTTTTGCTTAATGATGAAAAATCTTTGTTATGCGCTTTGCTTTTGATGAAGAGGGGATGCAGTGTTTTTTGTGTTTCGCTTAAGGATTTTGATATTTCCTTGTTAAATTCTTTTTCATATGGTTCTAAGGTCGAGCTCAAGCTGATTAGTGGTTTAAAGGAAATTAATGGTTTTGCAGAGAGTGTTAAGGCCAAGGCAATTTTGGTCAGTGATGTTTTGGGAAATATTGAGGAGTATGATTTTTCTTTGCCGGTTTATCGGCCTCTGGCAGGTTATGATGATAGGCGTATTGAGGATACCTTAAATGATTTCAGAAAAAGAGTTTGTTAGGAAATTTGAATCTCAGGTTAAAGCAACTATTAATCGCTTTAAGCTTCTTTCCAAGGAGGATAAGATTCTTGTTGCTGTTTCTGGCGGAAAGGATTCAACAGCTGTTCTTTACATGTTGAAAAAGTTTGGATATCGCGTTAGTGCAATTACTGTTGATGTTCAGATTGGCAAGTATACTAAGGAGAATCTGGATAATATTCGTAAATTTTGCAGTGAATTAAATGTTCCTTTGACTGTTGTTTCTTTCAGGGAGGCTTTTGGCAGTTCTTTGTGTCATATTGTTTCGTTAATAAAATCCAAGGGTTGGAATGTTATGTCTTGTACTGTTTGCGGTGTTTTGAAACGGTATCTGGTTAATATGCATTGCAGAAAGTTAAAGGCAGGCAAGGTTGTTACAGGTCATAATATTGATGATGAGGCTCAGGCGTTTGTTATGAATTTGTTAAAGAATAAGCAGGAGATGAATGCCCGTCTTGGTCCTTATCCAGGTATTATTCGTGATTCTAAATTTGTTCCAAGAGTTAAACCTCTCTACCTGACTAAAGAATCAGATGTTGAGCGTTATTCTAAGATTATGAAATTTCCAGTTGTTTATGGTCGTTGCCCTTGTGCTGTTGATGCTTACCGAAATTATGTAAGAAATATGCTTAATGAGTTGGAAAAAGATTATCCCCAACTTAAAGAAAACTTAATCAAATATTTTTTGCAAACTCTTCCGAAATTAAAGAAGCGTTTTATCTCAGATAAACATCTATTGGCCTGCAAATTGTGCGGCGAACCCTCTCGTTCAGATGTGTGCAGGACTTGTCAGATATTATCTGCAGCCAAGACTCTTCTTTAGGTATTCTAATTCTGCTTTTTTTAGTTCGCGGTAGGTTCCTCGTGCTAATTTGCCGAGTGACAGGCTTCCGACTTGTGTTCTTAGCAGCCGCATTACTTCATATCCTAGTCTTTCAAACATTATTCTTACTACGTGTTTTTGTCCTTCGTGTAGTTTGAGAATTACTTTTTTCCCTTCGATAGAAACTATTGTTGGAACTACTTTTCTTTGTTCTATTTTGATTCCTTGGAGAAGTTGTTCTTTGTGTTTGAATGGTTTGTCAAGCCATGCTTCGTATGTTTTCCATGTTTCATGTCTTGGATGCGAGATTTTGTTTGCCAGCTCCCCGTCATTAGTTAGAAGCAGTAATCCTTCTGTGTTTTTGTCAAGTCTTCCTACTGGATAGACTCTTTGGGCAGTTCTCACAATCTCCATTACTGTTTTCATTCCGTGGAATTCTTTTGTTGTTGTGACATATCCTTTTGGTTTGTGGAGCATTATGTAAATTTTTCTTTGGTGTTCTAGATATCTTCCGTCAACGGTTATTCTGTCGCCGGGTGATGCAGTGTCTCCGATTTTTATTGTTTTTCCGTTTACTTTTACTCTTCCTTCAATTATAATTTCCTCGCATTTCCGCCGTGAAGCTATCCCTGCATAGGCCATTAACTTCTGTACTCGTTCTTTCTGTGCTTTTGTTTCCATTTAGTATTATTGTGAGGCGAAGATTTATATAATTATCTTTTATTATGTGTGTTATGATTGATGTTGTCTTTCCAAGGAAGAATGAAAAGGAGTTTATTGAGATGGCAGAGCTTCTTGGTTATGATGGGCTTGTTTTTGTTTATTCTAATAAAGCAGATTTTTTTCAGGGCAGGACTGATTTAAAGATTCATAATGCATTGTTGTGTGATGAGAAAAGAGTTCAGAAGGATTGTTTGTGTTTTGTGAAAAATCCAGAGGACGCCCGTCTTGTTTTTGAGAAATCTGGCGTGTTTTGTGTTTTTGATCTTGAACTTCAGCAGAAAGATTTTATGCATCAGCGAGGGTCTGGTTTTAATCATATCATGGCAAGGCTCTCTGCGTCTAAAGGAATCAATCTTGGTTTTTCGTTCAGCAGTATTCTTAATTCGCCGTCTATTCAGCAGGCAATGCTTATGGGGCGGTTAAAGCAGAATATTAAATTGTGCAGAAAGTATAAGGTTAAGACAATCATTGCTTCTTTTGCAAAATCTCCTTTTGAGATGCGTTCTCCTCATGATTTGATTAATTTTTTCACAGTTCTTGGCATGCATCCAAAGGAAGCAAAGGATTCATTGAATCCGTTTAAGAAAAGTTCGTCAATAGAATTGGTTGAATAATTCTAAACAAATGTTCTCCAGAGTTGGTATGCTATTCCTGCGGCAAATATTATTATTAGGATTGCTGTGGTTGTTTTGCCGATGTTGAGCGAGTATTCGGGTTTTCTGTTTCCTTGTTTTTTTGCAGTCCAGTATGCGAGCATGATTAGTATTCCGTCAACTCCTCCTGCTACCGCTCCTGAAAAATCAAGTACTCGTATGAATTGTGTGAGTCCTGTAACTGCAATTAGCATTGGAGGAAAGAGTGTCAGTCCGTAGGATATTTTTTTGCTGAAATGAAGGTCATATTCATACATTTGTTTTAGTGCAAGTCCTAATCCTATGAATGAGGTGAACATGGCCATTGCTGCAAATATGTTTGCTGCGATTAGTAGATATCTGTCTGCAAATATTCCTAGTGCGATTGTTGCAATTCTTTCATTGGGCGCGAGCATTTCAAATTGGTTTAGTCCGACTATTCCTACAACTATTATTGCAAAGATGATGTAGATGATTATTGGGGCTATGCTTCCGATTATTATTGCTTTTTTCAGCTGTTTTTTGTTTTTGTCTAGTTCTTCGCGCAGTTCAGGTATTGCTGCAGTTCCTACAAATGCGAATAATACCACTCCGTATGGGATAAATATGTTTTTCCAGTTTAATTGTGTGAGATTTGATGGTTCTATGTTGTTATATGATAGTATTCCTATTGTGATTATTGCCAGCACCATTAATGCAATTAAAATCATGTCTGTTCTTCCTGTTGTTTTTATTCCTCTGTAAATAATAAATGATGCTAGTATAAAGAAGAGCAGAGAGTAAATCAGCGCATTTCCGCCGAATATTGTTTTTAGTATTTCTCCTTCGCCTATTATGTATGCAATCAGCGCTCCGTATATTCCTACGGTCATTGAGAATATCATAAAGTACTTTCCTGTTTTGCCTGAATACTGTTCTATGTATCCGGTTAGTTGATGGATTTTTTTGGTTCGTAGTGTTATCTCTCCAAGACAGAGATGGAGTATTAGCAGTGCTATTCCTATTACTACAATATTTACTATTCCGAGAAACAGTCCGCTTTGTGCAACTACATAGGGTATTCCCAGTACTCCTGCGCCTATGACTGTTCCCATAAGTGTTGCAGAAGCCATCCATAGCTTGTGTTTTGTAAAGAACTTTCCGTATTCTTTTGGTATTCCTCTTTTTTTGAACATTTTTTCCTATTTGTGCAGATTTGTTGGGTTATATTAATCTTTTGTTTAGATTTGTTATTAAGTGTCATTCATGGCTGTTGCTATATATATGCTATATTAATAAGGAAAAAGTTTATATACTATATATTCCGATTATTCTTTAAAAGAGGGTTTGGTTTTATGAAAAGAACGCTCATTGTTATAGCACTAGTAATAATACTTTTATGTTCTCTAGCTGTATCTGGAATCCCTTTTAATCTTGTTGTTGGCAAAGAGGGTTTGAAGAAGGATTATTGGTCCGATAATCCTCAAATGAATTTTCAGTTTGAATTTTCTAAAAATGTTTTTGTTGGAAAAGTTGATGTAGAGGCATTTAAGGATTGGAATAAATGTGGCGGAAAATGGTTTGCTGAATTGTATGATTCTGAAAAATTAGTATCTACGAGTAATACACAGGACATTTGCAGTTATAATGAAGGTAATGCAAAAAATACCGGTTGCTGGCGTACTTCTGATTTAGGTTTTATCTCGGCAGATAAACTTGTTATTCGAACTGTTGATTTGCTTAAGTCTTTTGAGGAAGATAGTGGTTGTACAATCCGCAAGTGGTTTTCTAATCTATGTTGGTCTTCTATTTCATATTGTAATCCCAAAATCAATATGAATCCGCATTTCATCGAGGGTAAGAAATATCCTTTTGCTGTTTCTTCCAAGTCAGGAAGTTTATATCTGGGAACAGTTGATGAACTTCTTGGAAGTTATGTTTTTACCGAAACATCAGGCACTGAGTTCAAGATTGCTTCAGATAATCCTAGAGTTCTTGTGTGGACTGGCGATGAGTATGATAATAATCTTCTTATTTCCAAAACATCTGATCGTATAGATTCAGTCTGGGCTTGTTATGATGGTGATTTGAATAATAAA
>Ga0066639_10003482_pt1 | contig 13632 bp, 13 predicted proteins | sample CryGeyCG2114_010_2_FD_59504 | JGI IMG/M metagenome (GOLD analysis project Ga0066639, IMG submission 59504) | Groundwater microbial communities from aquifer - Crystal Geyser CG10_big_fil_rev_8/21/14_0.10 | ecosystem: Environmental > Aquatic > Deep subsurface > Groundwater | place: USA: Utah...
ATCTCTAATCGGAGATTTATATGTTTCCTGATATTGTCTAATTTCTCCGCTTTCTATCCAGGTGTATTCAAAAAAACCAAAACTCATAGTACCTGTATTAATAAAGTTTTCTGCAGTTTCCATTAAGTGAGTGTGGCCAGTAATCAGTGTTTTTCCAGGAAAATCTCTTTTTTGAGCTCTTTTTAAACGATTGTTCTCAAGTTGAAAAATTTTCCAGAATTTCTCTTTTTGAATAAACATTCCTACATAATAAACAACATATAGACTACCCAATAAAAATTTCATTCTCATTAAGGCAGATCTTTTTGCTGGACTTTCAATATATTGATGGCCATGCAAACAAACAAAGTTTTTTCCACCAGATGAAAATTCATATTTATCAGTCACAATATCAGCAAATCTTTTTGCTCTATCATCAATATATATCTCAAGATCGTGATTACCGTGAACGTAGACTGTTTTTTTCTTTTTCAAAAGGGGGAATAGTTTATTCCATTCAGAATTCAAAAAATCACTGAAAGAATAAAAATAGCCCTCCCAAAAATCACCATTTATGATCACTTGATCTGCTTGGTTAATAATATTAACCAACTTAGTAAAAGAGTCTTCATTAAAACGAGGAGTTAAATGAGAATCAGAAAATATTAATATTTTTGACATATTAAAAAATCTTTTCTATTGAGAAATTACTTCTTTTTTCATGTAAGGTTGTAAAACCTCTGGAACTTTAATGCTTCCGTCTTCTTGCTGATAATTCTCGATTATTGCGGCCAACAATCTTGGAGAAGCAGCAACTGTGTTATTAAGAGTGTAAACATGCTTGAGAGTGCCATCTTTTGCTTGATAACGAATATTCAATCTTCTTGATTGAAAATCATTAAAATAACTAGCAGAGTGTGTCTCTCGATATTTATTTTGAGCTGGGAACCAAGTCTCAATATCATATTTTTTCCTCTGGCCAGCACCCATGTCTCCTGTACACATTAGGAGAATTTGGTAGGGAAGACCTAAGCCTGTTAAAACTTCTTCAGAAAAACCTAGCATTTTTTGATGCCATTCACGAGTTATTTCCTCATCAGCAACGGTATAAACAACTTGTTCAACCTTATTAAATTGGTGAACACGAATCACTCCCTTAGTATCTTTTCCATATGATCCAACTTCTCTTCTAAAGCATGGAGAAATACCAGCCATTTTAATTGGCAAATCTTTTTCTGAAAGAGTTTCTCCTGTATAAAAAGCCGTGAGAGCAACTTCTGCTGTTCCGGTCAAAATAGTATCATCCTGAGTTTTATAATGATCTTCTTTGCCCCATGGGAAATATCCTGTACCAACCATGGCCTCTTTTTTAACCATCACCGGCACGCTCATTGGTTCAAAACCGTGTTTAGTCATAATATCCAAGGCATAATCCAAGAGAGCTCTTTCTAGTAAAAGACCGTCTCCTCTTAAGAAGTATCCTCTAAAACCTGCTATCTTAACTGCTCTTCTGGTATCCAAAATATTAAGAGACTCCATGAGTTCTTGATGATCTTTTGGCTCAAAAGAAAATTCTGGAAGATTTCCTTCTTCTCTAACAACTTGATTTTCAGCCTCATCTTTTCCGACTGGAACATCTGCTGCTGGAACATTAGGAACCTCTAGCATTAATGAGCTAAACTCTTCTTCAACTAGCTTTAATTCTGGTTCCACATCTTTTAATTGAGACTTAAGAGATTTCCCTTTTTCGATTAATTCAGGGCTTGGTTTGCCACTCTCCATAACTTGCATTTTAACTTCATCAGAATTCTTATTTGCTTGCTCTCTTAGTGTTTGTGCTTGGGCAATCAATTCTCTTCTTTTGGTATCTACAGCCAAAAGACTATCTACAATGGAAGAATCTAGCTGCTTAACTTGACAGGCTTTCTTTACTTCATTGGGATTTTCTCTAATAAAGGCAATATCCAACATGATTATTCTTCCTTTTTAAATACTTCTATTAAAAAAGATATGTGCTCATCAGAAGTTTTACCGATAAGCTCAAATCCCATTTTAATATCTTCTCTGCTAACATTTGCAGCAAAAGACTTATCTTTAATTTTTTTCTTAACTGACTTTGCTTTCATGTCTGAGAAACCATTGGGTCTCATCAGCGAAACTGCATGCATCAATCCAGACAATTCATCACAAGCAAATAAATATTTCTCCATGAGTTTTGCTGGTTGTTTACCAGTAATTCCTGGAGCATGTGCTTTTATTGCTTCTAACAATTCTACAGGATAATCCACTAATATTTCATTAACGGCTTTATGAGGATGCTCATTTGGATACATTTCCCAATCCAAATCATGGAGTAGGCCTGATTGATACCATAATTCTTGATCTTCTCCTATACTCTTGGCATAAGCCTCCATAGCTACCGCAACCATTCTGCAATGGTGGAGTAGGGCATCATTCTTAACATACTTTTTTAATAGCTCTTCTGATTCTTGTCTTGATTTCATTATTTAACCTCTATGTTTAATTGTTGAAAATGTTTTTTTCTATCTTCCGAAGAAATGGTTAATAAAAACCAGCCAGCTCTTGGACCAAAGTTTTTACCCAAAAATGCTTTATAAATAGCTTGGAAAGCCTTCTTGGCTCCTAATGATTCTTTGGATAAATCAAACAATGCCTGCTGAAGATCTGCTCCTTGCCAATCTTGTTGATCAATTAACTCATCCACCTTTGTAAGATATTGTTTTTGTTCATCAGTTAATTCGGAAACTCCCTCTGGAATAACTCCTGGACGAAAACTTAATTGGTATTCATCAGAAGCATAGCGATCTAACCAAATCTGAGCATATTCTTTTCTCTCTTCCAAAACTTTTAACTCAAAATCTGTTAAAGGCTCTCCTTTTATTTCTTCAAATTTTTCTTGCTCATTTATCTCTGGATGTTGCATCCAGATAGCTATATCTCTAAATCTTGGTAAAAAATGAACTTCCGAATTACTGCCTTCCACTTGAGATAACTCAAATGCTCTACCCATCCTATTATCACCCTCTTCTTGTTTCCAAAAAATTCTAGCTGATTGATCATATTCATCAAATAGATCTGGAATAGCCATTGTGGTTGGGTCAAAATCTATAACTTGGTTGTAGTGTTTATTGATAAATAAATAGCGACCAATCTGCGCTGGAAAAAGCTCAACAAACTCACGAGCTGAAGTGCCAATGCCCTTGCTAGAACTCATTTTTGTTCCACGAATTAATATCCATTCATAAGGAATATCAAAGGGAGTTTGAGTTTCAAAAACTCTCTCCATTATTTGATTAGCCATATCTCTTGAGCCACCAGCAGAAGTGTGATCTTTACCAGCACCTTCAATAGTTATTCCAAGTTCTGTCCAGTGAGCTGGCCAATCCATTTTCCACAAAAGTTTGCCGTTACCTCCAAAAGGACTAATCTTTCCAGAGTGTTCACAACCCTTTGCCCAAGCAACTTTATTTTTCTTGCATTCAAAACTGACTTCTTTGCCGTCCCAGTCTGTAGTCAAAGTTGTGCCAACTTTGCCACACTCTGGACAGATAACTTGAAATGGGTACCATTTCTTTGGAAGATCATAGTCAGCTACATCTTTATAAATTTTTTTAATTTCTTCAACACTGTCTAGCGCTATTTTAATAACCCTATCCATTCTCCCAGATTGATAAAGCTCATGACTCCAAATAATTTCTTGATCACAACCTAACTTTCTAAAAGCATCCATAAAATCGAAGGCATAAAATTCACCAAAATTCTTGGCCTGTTCAAATCTTTGTTTTTCTTCTTTGGAAACCTTAGTTACGTCTAAGCCTGATTTTTCTAAAGCTGGAGCAGGAATCTTAAACATTGGTTTACCCATATGCTGTTGATATTCTTCTTCATCAAGATAGCCTGGTAGTCCATCCATTGGATCCATGTCATTAAACACATAAGTACTAATGACTTCTTGACCAGACTTTTCTGAAACAACCTTGGCTATGGCATCATGTAACAAGACTCCTCTTAGAGAGCCAGTATGAACTCTACCAGAAGGTGTTTTCATATCATCTACATGAAGTTTTAGGCCTGGCTTCTTTTCTTGCCAACCTAAAATACCCTTTGCTAGTTTATCTAACCAGTGTATTGATTGTTGTTGTGACATTTATTATTTCTCCTTCAACTTGATTATTGTATAACGAAAATCCCCCGTCTTGGCGGGGGATTATTGATTAATTCTTTTTTTGTTTTACTGTATGTCTTCTATGTGGTAAATAGCTTCCCCCGCTGGAATAACCACTGTAACGGATTCTCCCTTCTTTTTTCCAAGAAGAGCCTTTCCGATTGGAGACACAGAAGAGATCTTTCCTTCTTCAGGATCAGATTCAAACTCTCCAACTACTTCATAGGTGAATGTTTTTCCAGGCTTACCCTTTAGAGTTAATTCCACTCTAGAGCCAATAGAAACTTTTGAGGTTCCTTTTGATTCTTTAACTACTACAGATCTAGAAATAACATCTTGTATCTCTGAGATTCTAGTTTCAACAAAGTTTTGTTCTTCTTTAGCACTGTGATAATCTGCATTTTCAGATAAATCTCCTTGCTCACGAGCACTAGAAACACGAGCAATAACTTTAGGAAGCTTAACTTCTTTAAGCTCCTTTAGTTCTGACTTTAGTTCTTCTAAGCCTTCTATAGTTAATTGGATTTTAGGATTTGCCATAATGAGCCTTAGTATAGTGTTTTTTTTAATAGTGACAAGAGGAGTATTAAAAATTTATATTTTAGTTTTTTTGGTTTTTTGAGCCACTTTAATTTCGATCATAGCTTGTCTTAACGAAGCTTCCGCCATCAATAATTCTCTTTGATCTTGAGTTTTTTCCATGGTTTCATGAGCAGCCTTGATAGCTTCTTCTGCTTTTGACAGACTAATATCTCTAGCCAAAACTCCGCTATCAACCATTACAGTAACCTCACCTGTTGGCGCAATATTTAAAAATCCTTCTGAAACAACAACAATATTTTCCTGATTATCAATTCTGTAGATAAGTTGACCTGTGTTTAATTTGGAAAACAAAGGGATATGCTTATATAAAATAGTTATCTCTCCTTCAGAAGTTGGAGCTGAAACAGACTCAACTTCTACTGAGAGTAGTTCTTTTTCCTGAGAGACGATTCGCAGAGGAAATTTATTCATAAACTAGATTTTCTTTGCCTTTTCAATAGCTTCATCGATTGTTCCTACCATGTAAAATGCTTGTTCTGGGAGAGCATCATGCTTTCCAGAAAGAATTTCACTAAAACCACGAACAGTTTCTGCGACAGAAACATATGCTCCTGGAACGTTAGTAAATTGCTCAGCAACAAAGAAAGGCTGAGTTAAGAATCTTTGAATTTTACGAGCTCTTGAAACAACAAGTTTATCTTCATCACTCAATTCATCAATACCAAGAATTGCGATAATGTCTTGCAACTCTTTATATCTTTGCAAAACCTCTTGAACTCCTCTGGCAACATTATAGTGTTCTTCACCAACAACTTCTGGATTCAAAATCTTTGAACCAGATGCCAATGGATCAACAGCTGGGAAAAGAGCTTGCTCTGCTAAACGTCTGTCCAAGTTAATTGTTGAATCAATGTGAGCAAAAGTTGTAGCTGGAGCTGGATCTGTGTAGTCGTCAGCAGGCACATAAATAGCCTGAATAGAAGTAATGGATCCATTCTTGGTTGAAGCGATTCTCTCCTGCAAAGCAGCCATCTCTGTGGCTAGATTTGGTTGGTATCCAACGGCTGAGGGAATACGACCTAGCAAAGCTGATACTTCACTACCGGCCTGTGAAAAACGGAAAATGTTATCAATAAAGAACAACACATCTTCTTTTTTCTCATCACGGAAATATTCAGCCATAGTAAGAGCAGTCAAAGCAATACGAAGACGATTTCCTGGCGGCTCATTCATCTGACCAAAGCACATTACTGTACTGGCCAAAACTCCAGAGTCTTTCATTTCCTGATAAAGATCATTTCCTTCACGAGTACGCTCTCCGACGCCTGCAAAAACAGAGTGTCCTTTATGTTCTTCAGCAATATTACGAATAAGCTCTTGAATGATAACTGTCTTACCAACACCAGCACCTCCAAAAGCACCAACTTTTCCACCTTTTGAGAAAGGGGATATTAAGTCTATAACTTTAATACCTGTTTCCAACATGTCGGCCTTAGTCTCATAATCAATTAGCTCTGGAGCAGCCCTATGGATAGGTGCAACTTTATCATTCTTAATCTCGCCCAAGCCATCAATTACTTCTCCCACAACATTAAAAACTCTGCCTAAAGTTGATTCTCCAACTGGGACAGAGATAGGGGATCCCATATCTAAAACCTCAGTTCCTCTAACCAAGCCGTCTGTAGGACCAAGAGCAATACACTTTACTTTGGTTTCATCTATCTGTTGTTCAACTTCAAAATATAGTTTTTTTCCTTCTCCAAGATCTAGAACTAAAGCGTTATAAATTTCTGGAAGATTTTCTGCAAACTCCACATCTACAACTGGACCAATGATGCTGACTATTTTTCCTACGTTCATTTTTTTGTTTTCCATATTAATTTTCCTTTTTGTTCCTAATTAAGTGTCATCGAGGCAGAGACAATATCTAATAATTCAGTTGTAATTCCTTGTTGACGAGTCTTGTTAAAGATTAGCTTGAGCTCATCAACCAATTCACCAGCATTTTCACTAGCATTTTTCATAGCTACCATACGAGCACTATGCTCACTGGCTTTTGCTTCTAAAAATGAGTGATAAATTGTATTTTCAAGATAAAAAGGAAGTAAGCTATCCAATATTAATCTTGGATTTGGTTCAAAAATATATTCCTTAACCTGAATTTTTTCTTCTATTTTTTTCTCCACTACATCTGGCTTAAATGAACGAGATATTGGTAGTAGGGGAGCTTGTTTTGGTTGTTGAGAAAGAGTATTAATAAAATCTGTGTATAAAACATCAACGGATTTAAATTCTCTTTCAGAAAAACCTTTTAGAATAAGTGTCGTGATAGGAATGATGTCTTTGGTTGAAATATATTCTGGTAATTGAGTGAATTGAGCATAAACAGTCATTCCCAATGATCTTGCTGTAAGTACAGCTTTTTTACCAACAGCAATAACTTCTCCCCCAGGATTACTTTTTCTCCATTCAAGTAAATATTTTAAAAGATTGCCATTTAAGGCACCGCAGAGTCCTTTGTCAGTACCAACAACCACGATTATTTTGATTCCTTCATCATGATTGGAGAGTAATGGGTGGTTATCTAAACTTGATGCCTGAGAAATAGTGGCAATAGAATCATACAATGCCTGAGAATAAGGACGAGCAGCCAAAGCCTGATTTTGGGCTTTTTTCATTTTGCTTGCAGCAACCATCTCCATAGCCTTTGTGATTTTGGAGATATTCTGAGCAGTGCCGATACGACGTTTAACCTGTATTTGGTTAGCCATAAGATTTTACTTATTGTCTTCTTCTACCATCATCAACTCTTTATGAAGACCATTAAATGTTGATACAACGTCCTTTAATCTCTCAATTATTGGATCTGTAAGTTTTTTCTCTTTAAGAATATCGTCTAACAAACTTTGGCCTACAGTATGGATATAATCTAAATAAGCTTTTTCCCACTGACCAACCTTTTCTTCTTGAACAGTATCTAAATAGCCATTTACAGCAGCAAAAATAACAGCAACTTGTTCAGCAACATTTAGTGGTTGATCCCAACCCTGTCTTAAAACCGCATTAACCCTAACACCACGATCTAATGTTTTCTTTGTTCTCTCGTCTAGATCTGAACTAAATTGAGCAAAAGCCTGAAGCTCTCTGAATTGAGCAAGATCTAACTTCATGGTTCCGGCAACTTGTTTCATAGATTTTAATTGAGCAGCACTACCAACACGAGAGACTGACAAACCGACATTAATAGCTGGCTTCATACCAGAATTAAACAAATCTGCTTCCAAGTAAATCTGACCATCAGTAATGGAGATAACATTTGTTGGAATATATGCAGACACGTCATTTGCTTGAGTTTCAATAATAGGAAGAGCAGTGATAGAACCACCACCATTATCTTCATTTAATCTACAAGCTCTCTCTAAAAGTCTAGAGTGAAGGTAGAAAACATCTCCTGGATAAGCCTCGCGCCCGCTTGGACGACGAAGTAATAATGAAACTTCACGATATGCTTGAGCGTGTTTTGAAAGATCATCATAAATAATCAAGACATCTCTGCCTTTTTCCAAGAAATATTCTGCAATAGCCAGTCCAGTATATGGAGACAAAAATTGCTCTGCTGCACTATCTGAGGCTGTAGCAGAAACAATAATTGAGTAATCCATGGCTCCATGATCTTCTAAAATCTTCATTGTTTGAGCAACTGCAGCTCTTTTCTGACCGGTAACAACATATACACAAATAACATCTTCTTGTTTTTGATTAAGAATGGTTCCTAGAGCAACGGCTGTTTTACCAGTAGATCTATCACCAATAATCAATTCTCTCTGACCTCTTCCGACTGGAATCATGGCGTCAACAGCTTTAATTCCTGTTTGCAAAGGAACAGAGACTGACTTGCGAGTCATAACGCCAGGTGCCATTTTTTCAAGTGGCATATATTTCTCTATTGAAATAGGTCCTTTGCCATCAATAATCTCACCCAAACTATTTACGACTCTTCCGATGATGGATTCACCAACACCAACCGAGAGAATTCTCCCCGTTCGAGAAACAATGTCTCCAACACTAATTCCCATTGGATCACCCATAACCACAATACCAACACTATCTTCATTCAAATTTAGAGCTAATCCAATTTTGGTGCCTGCAATCTCTACAATTTCACCAGACTGAACCTCACTTAATCCTGAAGCTTTAACAACACCATCTGAATAAGATATAACTTCTCCGACAGATTCTACTGCTATTGAAGATGAAACATCTTTAAACAAGCCTTTTAAATCAAAGGCTGAGTTGTCTAACTTTTTAGAGGAATTTTTTTTAGTTGGCATATCTTTTTTTCTATAACTTAAATTTTAGTCACTACTTGCTTGCTGATTTGAGATAGTTGACCTTTGACCGTCATGTCTATCGATCTTGAGCCAACCACAATCTTAATTCCACCAATTACTGATGGATCTAATCTGAGATCATATTCAAGCTCTTTTCCATATTTCTTGACCAATGATTTTTTCAAAGTTTCAAGATTTTTTGAGGAAATCTTATTCGCAGTAGTAACAATAACTTTTTTCATACTAGGTTAAATATCCTTAAGAACTTTTTCTAAATTTTGAGCAATAAACTTATCATCTGTTTTAGAATCTAGTTTCTTACCTAAAACCAAAGAGCTGACCTCTACTACGGCATCAACCATTTGTTTTTTAGAATCGATTAGTAACTGTTTCTTTTCGTTTTTCCAAGAAGCTTGAGCTTTTTTCATGTCTTCTTGTAAAACTTCTTTGGTTTTTTCAACCAATTCTTTTTTCTTTGAAACGGCTGCTTTTTGAGCATTTTCTAGAATGATAGTAGCTTCTTTATCTGCTTCTCTCTTAGATTTTTTCTTTAAAGAATCAATCTTTTCTTTTTCTAGTTCGATTTTCTCAGCTTCACTCAAGCTGTCAGAAATTCTCTTTGCTCTATCATCCAGAATTTTTTGTACTGGCTTATATAACAAATAAGTAACAGCTCCAAAAACAACACCAAAGTTCACCAACTGATAAATAATCTGTGGTAATTGAATGTCCATTATTTCTCCTTTTTTATACAAACTTTAAAATAAGTGCGACCACCAAAGCGTAAATAGCGATAGCTTCAGTGAAAGCCATACCAAGAATCATGTTTGTTTGAATCTTGCCAGCAGCCTCTGGATTTCTACCAATAGCTTCAAGACCTTTTCCAACCAAGAGACCTAAGCCAATAGCTGGCCCAATCATTCCGATGGACATAACCATTCCAATAGCGATTTCTGTGTACATTTGTTCCTCCTTATTTATTAATATGTACTTTTTTATTAATTAATTACTTTTTAATGATCGTCGTGACTAATTGTCGCAACGTTAAAGAATACTAGAGAGAGTAGAGCAAAGACCAAGGCCTGAATAAATCCTACAAATAATTCCAAGCCATAAAAAGGCATTGGCACTACAAGTGGAATAAGTGCACTAATAACTACTAGTAATACTTCTCCAGCAAAAATATTTCCGAATAAACGAAACGCATAAGACAATATCTTGGAAAACTCAGAAACCAACTCCAAGATACCCACAAAGAACATAATTGGATCTTTAAAATTAAAGAATTTTTTAAAGTAAGAAAGACCAAGATATTTAACTCCAATTATCTGAGCCATAACTTGTGAGAATAAACCAAGAGCTAGGGTTGTATTAAGATCTGCTGTTCCAGCACGAAGATAAGGAACAAAACCCCTGCGTGTTTCTGTCTCTACAAATTCTTCTCCGTCTTTTTTTCCATGGTCTTCGATAACCGCCTCTTCATTAGCTACTTCTTCAGTAGAAGCCTGAACTTCACTTACTGGAATAGAAACCTTATTTTCAAGTAAAACAGCATGTTCTGTTCCTGAAATTGTCTCTTTAAAACCAACAGTTCCTACACCAGGCAACAATCCAAACCAGTTATTGAATAAAACAAACAAGAAAAATGATATGAAAAAAGGCATAAAAAAACGGGTCTTTTTTTCGTCACCCGTTACTCCTTGTACCATGCCTGAAAAGCCTTCAATAATAAACTCTGCCAAGTTTTGCAAAGCACCCGGCTTCTTTTTCTTGGAGTCCAGGCTTCTATTCACCAAAACAAAAAAGATCAACATTAAAATGGTGACTATCGTGCTTGTGAATAGAGAATTAGAGAAGTTAAGAGATCCGAATTTTGTTAGAGTTTCGGCTGAAATAGAAATATGCAGATTTGCTGCCATCGTGTCTTTCCAGAATACTATATGTTACTAAATTAGTTTTTTAATCAAAATTAAATCAAAAACACGATCCCGATTATACATATTGAAAAATTTACTACAAGAGCAATTTAACCTAGTTTATTCGGCTAGTACAACAACAAAATCGTATTTATCAGAAGGATCTTCAACCTCCTTATCTTTCAAATATTTAAATGAAAGACCTGTGTCACTATCCAAAGTTGTTACTAAGGACTCGTTTTCCTCTGTAATTAAAATGAAGTTACCCTCATCATAATCTCCTTTGGCGTTAGTTGCGCTAACATCTGTAAATCCTGCGTCTTCTAGTTTGGTAGCTATTTCTCCAGCATATCCGGCTTTAGTTGTAGCATTAACAACTAATACAGAATATTCTTCCCTGTTAACTGGCTCTAGAGTTGGCTCTACAGTTGGCTCAGGAGAAGGTGCTGTTTCAGTAACCTGTGCTTGCTGCCCATCTGTGGACTGATTATTGGTAAAGGAAAGAAATCCTAAACCTATGCCTAAACCTATCCCGACGGTAATAAAAAAGCTAACCAAGGCCACAAAAACCATTTTAACCATGCTATTTACACCAGCATCATTTTTAATGACCTTTTTGCCTTTTACCTCTCCTTTATCCTCAGTTTTTGGTTCCTCTTTTTTTTCTTCTTTTTTATCACTGGACGCCTCTTCACTCATGAACTGTCTTAAATCAACTTCTTCAACAGATTCTTCTTTCTTTTTTTCTGGCTCTTCCATTTTTTCTTCCTCAACTTTTGGTTCTTCTTTCACTTCTTCCTTTTTAGGTTCTTCTGCAACCTCTTCCTTTTTTTCTTCCTCAGCTTTTAGTTCTTCTTTAACTTCTGTCTTTTTCTCTTCCTTTTTTTCTTCCTCAGCTTTTGGATCTTCTGTTTTTTCTTCAGATTCTCCAGCTACAGTTCCTAACTCAGTTGGAGGAGGGAGAACTACATCCTCTTTTTTATCTTCTGGCTTTTCCTCTTCCTTTTTTTCTTCCTCAGCTTTTGGTTCTTCTGATGTTGAGCTTGAATCAAATTTAAATGAAGGAACTTTATAATCAGAAATATCAACTGTTTTTGCAGCTGCCTCGATGGCTTGTTTAATATATGAAGGCATCTCGGAATCTTCCGACTCAACAGCGAGCTGCTGAACAGGCAAAGTGCCTTTTAATCCTTCTTGGAGTTTTCCTTCAACTAAAGCATTAGCTAGCAAGTAAACAGTCTGAATGCTTGGCTCAGCTCCTTTTAGTGTTTTGATTGATTCAACTAACTTCTCCACATCATCAACTCCAGAATTATTTGCTTGGTCTACACCAATATAGTGTTGAGCTAAATAAAGATTGGTTCCCATTTGAACAATGCTAATAGATGGTTCTAAAGAAATTAATGACTTGGTAGTCCAGCTGAGAGGGAAGACCTTACCTATTTTCAACTCTCCACCTTCTGGAAAAATAGACTCAAGAGGTTTGAGTACTGATTTTTCTAAAGCAGATAACTGAACTTTAGCCTGGCCTTTAAATTCATTTAAAACAAAGGCATGAAGTTCATGAGTTTTTTCTGAAATATTTAAATCTGGAATAATATTTTTATTAACATACTCCAAGATCTTTTCCTCACCTGTTTCCTCAACATTAACAACTGTGTTGGTGAATAAAAAGTCTGGTAGAACCAATTGATATTCTTTTGGTTGAATTCTAGATGATAGTTTCTTGATACTTTCCTCAAGAATCTCATTCTCGTCCATAAAATTACCATTAACCTGTAGGTAATCACGTATTTTTAGAGATTCATCGTCTTTGGATTTAGCTAACTCAACGATATAAGCAACATCTGGTAAAAGATAAATAAAATTCTTTGAAGTTTCTGCCATAAAAATAGATCCTCACAAAACTAATAACAAATTTTTGTCTTGCCTTATTATGGAGGAAAAACGCTAGTGAATCAACAGGGGTAAACTAGGGGACAGGAGCCAGTAATTTTTCCATCTCTATTGAAGCCACACCGATTACTCTATCGGCACCACCATAATAAACATGTAACTTATCATCTTTTATAACTGATCCACATGAGAAAACAACATTATTCACAATACCTTCTTTTTCCCACTTCTCGACTGGTTCTAATATCGGATACTCACTTCTAAAGATAACCCTAAATGGATCATTAATATCCATTATCAAATATCCCAGTCTATAATTTTTGTCATCTTCACTAACTCCGTGATAAACCAACAACCAACCTTTTTCTGTTCTCATCGGGGGACCAGCTATTCCTATCTTTGCACTGTCCCAATGTCCGGGTCTAGGAGAAATAGATCCTTCTTTTTGAAGCCACTCTCCTTCCTCAAAATCAAGATCATTAACTAAATCTATGGCAATCTCACTACCTAGTGCCCTATGTAAAATTACATATTTTCCATTTATTTTTTCAGGGAACAAACAAGCATTTTTGTTATCAGTATTTGGGTCAGAAATTAAAACAGGATCACTCCATAACCACTGCCTATTATTAAAATTTTCCAGGGTAATACTAGTTAAAGCCACTTGAGGAGGATTTACTCCATTGTAAGCGGTATAGAACATATAGAATTTATCTTCGATCAAGGTCATTCTAGGATCTTCACAACCAGAAAAACCATTTGGCTTTATTTTTTGTTCAAA
>Ga0066639_10003483_pt1 | contig 13625 bp, 11 predicted proteins | sample CryGeyCG2114_010_2_FD_59504 | JGI IMG/M metagenome (GOLD analysis project Ga0066639, IMG submission 59504) | Groundwater microbial communities from aquifer - Crystal Geyser CG10_big_fil_rev_8/21/14_0.10 | ecosystem: Environmental > Aquatic > Deep subsurface > Groundwater | place: USA: Utah...
TACCGCTTTTATTCTCCTCACCCCAGCGCTACTCGCTTCTTCTTTTTTAATTCTCCACGAACTTTATCCTGAGCGAAGTCCCAGCGGAGTCGAAGGATCCCAAGTCTATTCCAAAACAGCTTTTATTCTCCTCACCCCCGCGCTACTCGCTTCTTCTTTTTTAATTCTGAATTTACCAAGTATCCCCGTCCGTTCCACATGCGGACCCCCACAAATTTCTTTACTAAAACCATTAATTGAATAAACCTTGACTCGTTCACCATATTTATCACCAAACAACCCAATTGCTCCTACTTGCTTAGCTTCACCCACTGTCATTTCTTCCATAGTTACTGGTAAATTCTGACTAATTTGCTCATTAATAATTTTAGTAACCTCGGCTTTCTGTTCCTCAGTCATTTTATCAGGATGTGAAAAATCAAACCGCAATCTTTCATCAGTAATATTAGAACCTTTCTGGGCAATATGATCACCCAGCACTTGTTTTAAAGCCTGTTGTAATAAATGCGTTGTGGTGTGATATTTGATTGCCTGCTCTGACATTTCACCCAAACCACCTTTAAATTTCCCAGCTGCCGCTGTCCGCGACAAATCTTGATGTTTTTTCATTTCTTGATTAAAGTCATCTGTTAATTTAATAATTTCAAATTTATCTATTTTTCTCATTCTAGAAATTTCTTCTAAAGATAACTCAAGTGGGAAACCAAATGTTTGATAAATATTAAAAAGCCATCTTCCACTTAATTTAAGTGGAGTGAATCCAGGAATATTATCAACTGGACTCATATCTTTCATCTTTACTTTATGGGTTAAATTCATATCGTTTGCTTCCATTTGAGTATTCAAAATTTTCAACCCTTTTTGTAATGTTCGAGTAAATTTCTCTTCTTCTGCTATAAAATTATCCAGCACAAACTTTTTATTTTTTTCTAATTCAGGATAAACATCACTCATTAAATCAATAACCATCTTACCTATCTTATCTGTAAAATTATCTTGAATGCCAATCATGCGACCATGTCGTATCGCACGACGAATTAATTTTCTAACCACATAACCTTGATCTAAATTATTTGGTGCAATTCCCAAATCATCACCCATTATAAAAGTAGCAGCTCGCAAATGGTCAGCAATAATTCGCATTGATCTAACATTTTCTTCCCACATATCCAGCTTGACCAATTTACAATAATCCATATCACCACCAACCAACTCATCAATTGTTTTAATAATTGGTAAAAATAAATCTGTTTGATAATTATCAGCATCTCCATTTAACACAGCTACCACTCTCTCAACTCCCATACCAGTATCAATATTTTTTTGTTTTAATACTTCATATTTTCCATCAACTGTCTTATTATATTGCATAAAAACATTATTCCAAATCTCTACATATTTTCCACAACTACAACTTGGTTGACATTTCGGACCACAAGCCGGTTTATCAGTAATATAAAACATTTCCGAGTCAGGACCACACGGTCCAGTTATCCCAGCCGGTCCCCACCAATTTTCTTGCTTATTATATTTATAAATTCTTTCTTTAGGAATTCCCACTGCTTGCCAGATTTTATAAGCCTCACTATCTTCTGGCGCATCATTGTCGCCTGCAAAAACTGTGACCGCTAATTTCTCTACTGGAATTCCTAGCCATTTTTTATCAGTTAAAAATTCAAAACTATATTCAATGGCTTCTTTTTTGCCATAATCTCCCAGTGACCAATTGCCTAACATTTCAAAAAAAGTTAAATGCCACTGATTACCAACTTCGTCAATATCGCCAGTTCTAATACATTTTTGAAAATTTACTAATTTTTTACCAGCTGGATGTTTTTCACCCATTAAAAAAGGCACTAACGGATGCATGCCAGCGGTGGTAAATAATACACTTGGATCATTTTCAGGAATCAAAGAAGCAGAGGGAATAGCTGTATGCCCTTTGCTTTTGAAAAATTCTATATATTTTTCTCGCAATTCTTTTGAAGTCATGGTTAAATAAATTTATCCTGAGCGTAGCGAAGGATCCCATGTTAGACGGCATCACCTACAACTTATATTAATTCGTCTAAACACAGTTATATAAATATTTATTTATTACTTACTGCCTATTGTCTTAACTTTAGCAAAAACCCCCTAAAAAATCAACCCTTCACAAAGATTTTTAATGAATTACACCATCACAAACACGTTGTTCATAAACGGCATGTCAAACGGATTGGTTATTATATATATTTAAAATTCTAATTTTTTAATCAAAAAATTAAAATTCATCCACCTAAAAATAAAAAATCTTTGTGAAGGGCAAATAAAAATAGACTCCACCTTGATAACTGGCAGAGCCTAAGAATTCAAACTCGGCGATCATATGGATGATCATTTTTATAATCTTCCAATAACCAATCTTTTTGTGTTATTTTTTTCTTTTCTTTTGGATTATTTGTTGCTCGCGAACTAGCAGCCACTTCAGATACACCCATTTCATAAGATCTTGCATCTTGAGGATCTTTTATTTCCACTTCGCTAGTTAAACTCATAACACCTCCTTTTTTATTTTTATCTTACTATAATACCTTAAAAAATCTAAGGGCATAATCTTATTTACAAAATTGCTTGAATAAAAACCGCTATTATCAAACAAATCACCAGGCTTTTAACAGCTTCTTTCCCAAGCCGTGACTGTAGTTTCAAATTTTGAACAGCACTATAACTATCCAATAAATTCGTCTTTAGAAACGGCCAACCAATTGGCCATGACTGTATCACCCCTTTGATAAAGTACCACGCAAAAACTATTCCTAAAATTGTTAATATAATCATTTTCATTTCTCAAGCCCTCCTTTTGTGTTTTTTTATTTTTATTCTTAATTATTAATTGTCAGCTGTCAAATGTCAAATGTTATTACTTAGCCTGTCCCGAGCAAAGCCGAGGGATCTCATAATTATTTTCCATACCGCCTTGCTGTCAAATGTCAGATGTCAAATGTCAGATGTCAGATGTCTATTCCCCTTCGTCCATCGCCTCGTTCGCCAATTTATCTGCTAATTTATTCATTTCTCTGGGCACATGATTATAATCAACTTTCTTAAAATTTTGTTGCATATTAAAAATTTTCACAAACAATTTTGCCAATTCAGGATTCTTAACTTTATATTCTCGTTTTAATTGTTTAACTACTAATTCTGAATCTAAATAAAAATTCAATTCGGTTGCCCCTAATTTTTGAGCTTCTTCCATTGCCAACACTACCCCACTATATTCAGCCACATTATTAGTCGTTTCACCTAAATATTTTTTATAAACCCCTACTTGCTGACCTTGTTCATCAAACATAACCACCCCACAACCTGCCGGTCCTGGATTACCTCGCGCTCCCCCATCTGTATAAATTTTTAGCATAAAATTTATCCTGAGGAGTTTACGACGAAGGATCCCGTAATAAACTCCTAATATTATTAATTATAATTTGATATTTAAAAATTATAAAATTGAAAATTGTTTGAAAATTGAAAATCGGTAATTGAAAATTATATTTTAATATCTTCTATCATAAATTCTATCTCTCTATTCCCATTCCATTCATTAACACTCAATCGATAAACCACATCAATTTTATCACCAATTTTTATTTCATTAATCCATTTCTCTACTAAACCAAATCCCACAAATTTTTTGCATTTTTCCAAACTATTATCTTTTAAATCTAAACGCAAATGCTGATTATTGGTACCCATAGTTATCATATCACAAATTTCTAAATTATGCGTTACAAATAATGGCTCACTATTGCCCTCACCAAATGGCGCAAATTTATCCAAGGCATCAATTAACTCCCAATTAGCTTGTGATAATTTAATTTCAGCCTCAATATCCAAACTGGGCATTAATTCTACATCTTTTAATTCAGTAGCCGCTATTTTAATTATTTTTTCCTTAAATTTATTAAAATTATCTTCACCTATAATAGTTAAACCACAGGCTTGGGTATGCCCACCAAAATCTTCCAAATATTCTTGACACTCGCCCAGCGCCCGAGTAATATCAAATTCTTCAATACTTCTACCTGAACCCACATACTTATTACCATTTTTACCAAAGACAATCATCGGCCGATGAAATTTATCATTTAATCGACCGGCCACTAAACCTACCAAACCCGGTGACCATTTATCATAATGACTAAATAAAATTTTATCTTTAGCTGTTGGTTCACCAATTTGTTCCAAGGAAATCTTAATCATCTTCTCAGTTATTTTTTGTCTTTGTTTATTTTTTTCAGTTAACTCATTGGTAATCGCCATTGCCTCAACTTCATCAGCTGTCACTAATAATTCATAAGCTGTATTCGCATGCTCCATTCTACCAGCGGCATTTAATCGAGGCGCAATCTGAAAACCAATATTATAAGTTCCCAAATCACCCTTAGCATTGATGCTACTAATTAATTCCTGCAATCCTAAGCGCTGAGTTTTGTTTAATACTAATAATCCCCATTTAACTAAAATCCTATTTTCACCAAACAATGGCACCATATCCGCTACGGTACCAATGGCTACTAAATCTAATAACCACTTTTCAAAAGCTTTATTCTTTTCATCAACACTTAAAATTGCCTGGGCTAATTTAAAAGCTACACCCACGCCGGCTAATTTCTTAAATGGATATTTTTCACCAGCTACTGTTGCACAAATAATTGCCTCAGCTGTTGGCAACTTTTTACTTGGCAAATGATGGTCAGTTACAATCACCTGAATGCCCTTAGCTTGAGCTTGAGCAATTTCCTCCACATTACTAATACCACAATCACAAGTAATAATTAAATCTGTCCCCGTTTGAATTATTTCATCAACCGCTTTTTTGTTCATACCATAACCTTCTATTAATCTATTGGGTATATAAACTGATAAATTCTTAGCTCCTAATTTTTGTAAAGTCAAATATAAAACGGCAGTTGAAGTTACCCCATCAGCATCATAATCACCATAAATTATAATTTTTTTCTTTTCTTTAATTGCCTGTTTAACAATCGCCACAGCCTTCTTCATATCATTAAATAAAAATGGATCATGCAAATCTCGATGATAATCTGGACCTAAAAATATATCAATCTGATCTTGATCATCTAGACCTCTATTATATAGTAATTGTAAAAACACCAGACTTAACTCTGGAAATTTATTTTCAAAATCTTCACTATATTTTTCTCTAATTTTCCACTTTTTCTCCATTTTTCTATATAGATATCCTCCCCTCGAATAAGGGGGACAAAAGTTACCAGTGATAACTTTTGTCTTGTCTAGTTTTTAGCAAAAAACTAGACAGAGGGGTGTTGACTTATAAATCTAATAATATCTTAACATTAAAACCATAATATTAAAAATTATTGACAAAATTACCATAATATACTAAGCTATATTAAAAGCTAAAAAACAAAAAAACTAACTAATTACAATTAAATAACTTTTGGAGGAATTATCATGTTTTTACCGAACAAAAAAAACTTGAGCGGAAAAGAACTAAAGTGGTATAAAAAACAAAACATCAAACTTATTCTCACAAGAATAAGTACTGTACCTTTTATTTTTACCACTGTTTATTTAATCTATCATTACTAGCAGATTGGGGATAATAATAGCGATCACCTTAATACAACCGCTGGCCTTATAATCATTTTTGGCTTTTTAACCTGGGTTTTATTAGATATCTCATTTGGTAAAAATGGAATCAAAAAAACTATCCGCCTCGGACCATATGCACGTCAACTAACCAACCCAGTAAACGCTAACTATGATAAAAATATCCAAATTAATTATTTTTACAACAAAAACAATGGAGCAACCTTTATTGTTGTTGTTCAGACAAATGCCATTGCTTTCTATAAGCTATTAGGTAAAAAAAATCAAGAAGAAGTCTTGGCTGACGTTGCTAATCAGCTACTTCTTAACGACGGATTTTTAAATGGCTTTGAAAACTATCAAACAATTAATTTAAAAAAATAACCGCCTATCCAAAGGAACCCCCGCCGGTTCCTTTTTTCTTTTCCTCAAAAAATGCTATAATGAAATTATATTAACTAAACAGTTTCTTTTTATTTGATTTCTAAATTTTAATTTAAAAAATTTAAAATTGTTTGGAAATTAAAAATTGGAAATTGAAAATTTTTCAATTCTATGGCTCATCAAACTTCCCGAGAACTCACTGAAGTTCTTATGCAAAATCAAAAACTTTATAAACCATCAAAAAAAATCCTCAAAACAGCTAACGTCAAGGATTACGAAGCTACACTTAAAACAGCTCGCCGTAATCCAACCAAATTCTGGGCTGAAGCTGCCCAGGATATTCATTGGTTTAAACCCTATGATAAAATTTTTGATGACTCCAAAAAACCTTTTTATCAATGGTTTGTTAATGGTAAAACTAATTTAGCCTATAATGCCCTAGATCGTCACATCGGCACACCCGTTGAAAAAAAGACTGCTATTCTCTGGGAAGACGAAACTGGTCGCACTAAAAAATATAGTTATCTTGAACTCTATCATGAAGTTAATCAATTGGTTAATGCCTTTAAAACTTTAAAAATAAAAAAAGGTGATCGCATCGCTGTTTATATGCCTAATATTCCTGAAACCGCTATTACCCTATTGGCTTGTGCTAAACTTGGTGCCATTCATTCTGTAATCTATGGTGGTTATTCAGCTAAAGCTTTAGAAGAACGTATTAAAGATGCCCGAGCTAAAATCTTAGTTACCGCTGATGGCTCTTTCCGTCGTGGTAAAATTATTGATCTAAAATCTATTACTGACAAAGCTGTTGCTAAATGTAAAACCATTAAAAAAGTTGTGGTGGTTAAGAATAATGAAGCCAAAATTAAATTTAATAAAAATAAAGATATTTGGTATCACGACTTTATTACCAATCAACCCACCACAGCTAAATGTGCCATCACCGATGCCGAAGATCCAGCTTTCGTACTTTACACTTCCGGCACCACCTCTAAACCTAAGGGAGTCATTCATGTACATGGTGGTTACGCCGTTAATGTTTTACGCACCATCAAATGGGTTTTTGATTTACACGGCGATGAAGTATTTTGGTGTACTGCCGATCCCGGTTGGATTACTGGCCATTCATATATTATCTATGGACCTTTAATGGCTGGCGTGACCACTTTAATGTATGAAGGTACCCCTGATACCCCTCGACCTGACAGAATTTGGCAAATAGTTGAAAAATATAAAGTTAATGTATTATATACGGCACCAACTCTAATTAGATTAATGATGAAATACGGCAATAAATGGCCACGTAAACATCGCATGAAATCCCTACGTATTTTAGGTTCAGTTGGTGAACCCATTAATCCCGAAGCTTGGCAATGGTTTTATAAATATATTGGTAAAAATAAATGTCCCATTATGGATACTTGGTGGCAAACTGAAACTGGCGCCAATATGATTACTCCGCTACCTTGTGCCTCACTTAAAGCCGGTAGTGCTGGCAAACCCTTTCCAGGAATTATTGCTGATGTAGTTGATAAAAAAGGTAAATCTGTCCCAGCTGGTAAAGGTGGTTATTTAATTATTAAAAACCAATGGCCCTCTATAATCAGAACTATCTTTAATAATCCTAAACGCTTTAAAAAAACCTATTGGAGCCAAGTTAAAGGTTCTTACTTTACCGGCGATGTAGCTTTCAAAGACAAAGATGGTTATTTCTGGATTCAAGGTAGATCTGATGATGTACTTAAAATTGCCGGCCATCGTTTAGGCACTGCTGAAATAGAAAGCGCTTTTGTCCACCATCCAGCTGTAGTTGAAGCCGGTGTTATTGGTTTACCTGATCCTATTAAAGGTGAGGCCATTAAAGCTTTCGTTATTCTTAAATCGGGTGTTAAGGGCACGGAAAAATTACAAGAAGAATTACGCAAAACCGTTCGTACCACCATTGGACCAGTTGCTGTCATTAGAGATATCGCTTTTGTAGAAAAACTTCCCAAAACCAGATCTGGTAAAATTATGCGTCGCGTGCTTAAAGCTAAAGAACTCGGCTTACCACTTGGTGATACCAGCGCATTGATTTGAAATTAAGATTATTGTCATTATAGTCTATCCCGAGCTTGTCGAGGGATCCCGTGGTAAACAGTAAATATTAAATCCCCATTCAAAAAGTTAAATGGGGATTTTTAAATTAAAAAATCATGTATGTATTTAAAATTAAAATTAATTTTTAATTTTATCAATTACGTATTTAAATACCTATTTGAATAGGCATTTAATTCACCTTAAAATTTAATAAAAAAAATCCGCTGAGGCAGTAGCGAACACCTTTAAAATTCTAAATTCCAAATTCTATAAAAGTTTCTTTTTTCTCATTATCCCCATAGCTCCCAAAACTATCACCAACAAAGTAGCAAACATCCCCCAAACAACTCCCACCCGCTGACTAAATGGTAAATCAATATTCATCCCATAAATACCAGATAATAAAGTCAATGGCAACATGGCTACAGAAAAAATAGTTAGCAGCTTAATTGACCGGTTGGTTTTATGGGTTACCAAAGAATCATGCACTTCCAATAAATCTTTTAAAATATGTTTCTGATTATCCAAAAAATTAGTTACCTTATCAACATAATCATCAATATCATCAAAATAAACATTTAAATCCGCTGGTAAAAAATTAGTTTTTAATTGTGACAAATCGGTGATAACTTCAATTTGTGGATCAAAAATTCTTTTCATCTCTAAAATTTTTCTTCTCAAATAAGCAATATTTTTGGCCGTATCTTCATTAATATTATCACCATAAACTTCGTCTTCAATAATTCTTAACTTACGCGAAATATAATTAGTAATATTTTTTGTATCTTTATATAAAACTTCCAACACTCGGTACAGCACATAACCCGCATCTTTACTAAAACACGCTTTGCGATAACCAATACTATTTTGTATTTTATAATATATATCACGCATTGGCTTAAATTTGCCTTTCTGAATAGTTATCAAAAAATCCTTGCCTAAAAATACATCCAATTCCATAAAATCAACCCGACCGGTTGCCCGATGTAAAATTGGAAAATGCAATACTAAAAATAAATAATTTTTATAGACATCCACCTTTGATTCTTCCGCTTCGCCTTGAACATCTTTAATATCCAATGGATGAAATTTATATTTATCTTTTAATAATTTTAAACTTACATCATCTAATTCATTAACATGATGCCAAATAATTTTATTGTGTTGAATTGTTTTTATTGACATAACTATATACTAGATTAATAACCAAATATTCTTAACAACACCCAGGCTAAAATTCCTAACCCGATACCACCACTTAACTGCCCCCAACTATGTTTTTTTTGTATCCATCGCGACCAACATACTAACGGTACGGTTATTAATAACCATAAATAAGCTTGCCCAAAAAGTTGGCTCATAAATAAAATAAAAGTTACCAAAGCTAAACTGTGATTACTAATTTTCCAGTAAAGATTGATTACTAGCACTAACACATTCAAAATAATCCCAATAAACAATAATACCAATATTAATTTGGGGCCAGCCAATGACCAACCTAAAACTAAACCCATAATCCAATAAAATAAAATAATTAAAATAAATGGTGTGCGATTCTCTTTTTTAGTAAAATCAATATCTATTTTTTCTACTTTTTTAACCCCTAACCATAAAGTTGCCAACGGCATCACTCCCAAAAATAAGACTAGGCCAACTCCCCAAAGCCAATGGTTATAACCACCTAAATATTGAGAAAATAAAATCATAACACCAAAAATAGTCAACAATAAAAAAGGCTCACTTAATCTAGAAAGAATATAAGCAATTTTTAATTGTTCTTTTTTATATTTTTTGAATAACCTCATAAAATATCTAATATCTAATATCTAATATCTAATATCTAATATCTAATTAAAGTATATCACATTTCTATTTAATCATGTATAAATATATCGGCACATCTTCTTCTCCGGGTCTATCAACTTTAATTGGCTGCCAACCCGGCAAGGCAAAACTATAAGAAATAACCTTAGCACCTACTTTTAATTCATTCTTTAATTTTAATTGCAATTTACTCTTCACCGAATGAGGCATACCAAAAAAATATACTACATCAGCTGCTGACAAATTTTCTCTAAATAAATCTTTAAATTTAAAATTTATTTTTTTATTTCTAGAAAATATTTTTTTTAATTCGCATATTAACCATAATGGCCAGGTAATTTCAACACCTACACCTTTAGCTGCAGAATTTTTAGTCATATAAATTACTACTCGACCATCACCACAACCTAATTCATAAAAATTTTGGCCAGCTTCTAAATCAGCTAATCTTAAAATACGTTGCAAGTCTTTTTTTCTAGCTGGCACAAAAGGCGCCAAAGAAATAGAGCTCCAAGCCAAAGTTAATAAAATTAAACCCACAAAAATTGAAAACAAAAACAACCAAATATTTATCATAAAAAAACTCTAAATAATAAATAATAAACTAATGTTTTAATGTTTAGATGTTTTAATGTTTAGATGATCGTGCCTCCACCTAAGCAAATATCTCCTTCATAAAATACTGCGAACTGACCAGCCGCAATACCTTCATCTTTAACATTAACTAAAACTACTTCTAGTTTATCATTCTTTAAAAATTTAATTTTACAATCATACATTGCCGCTCCATGCCTAACCTTAACCTGTAATTTTTTAACCTTAGGTTGCTCCACAATCCAATGTAAATTACCCACTACAAATTTGTCTTTAGCTTGTTCAATATTTTCCTTGCTATCAGCAATATAAATAATATTTTTGGCGATATCTTTTTTAATTACATACCAGGGGCCACCAGATAATTTGATATCTTTTCTTTGACCAATCGTATAATACCAAAAACCGTCGTGTTCACCCACTTGTTTACCAGTTTGATAATTTATAATCTGTCCTAGTTTAATACCCAAATGTTCTTTAATAAAATCTCGATATTTAATTTTACCTAGGAAGCAAATGCCTTGGCTGTCTTTTCTGTCTTTATTTGGTAAATTAAATTTTTGTGCCAAAGCCCTAACTTCTTTTTTAGTTAATTCACCTAGTGGAAATAACGCTCGACTTAATTGTTGCTGATTTAAAAAAGCCAAAAAATAAGTTTGATCTTTGATTGGATCTGGTGTTCGTTTTAAATAAAACTTTTTATTTTCTTCAATCACTCGTGCATAGTGTCCGCTGGCTACTTTATCAAATTTATTACCAATATAATCATAAAAAGCACCAAATTTAACACGTTGATTACACCAAATGTCTGGATTAGGAGTTAAACCCAAACTAACTTCTTCAATAGCATTTTTAACTACTCGTTCCCAATACTGTTTTTGCAATGGCACAATCTCCAAGGGCACTTTCAACTTCTCACAAATTTTTTCTACATATCTTAAATCATCCTCCCAGGGACAACTACCCAAATGAGAAAACTTATCCTCCATCCAAATTTTTATATAAAAAGCAGTGACTTGATGACCTTGATCTTTTAATAATTTCAAAGCCACCGAACTATCTACACCACCACTTAATAACATTGCGACTTTCATTAATTTAATAATATTTAATTTTTACTTCTTGTTAATTGTTAATGTTATTCTAACCTAAATAACTTATTTAATCAAAAAAAATAAGGTGCCAATATTATTAGCACCTTATTATGTTTTTACGATTCAATCGGTAAAAAACGTACTTTATCAACAAGTGTGAGCTTTTCCATATCATCTTTAAAATCGTTGTTTATTTTTGGAAAAGTTCCCAAAACAATTATACCTCTAGATAAACTTTTGCTTTTTAAAAAAATGCCCTGCCCCATGTTAAACATAAAATTACTAACCATGGCATCATCGATTGGTAAAGTTTTAAATTTAATTTCTAGAAAATAACCCTCAGGTATAGCTGGCATACTGCCTCCTTTTTAATGTTTGTTATTTATTTTTATATTGTTAATTGTTAATTGTCAATTGTTTCTAATATTTAAACATAAATTTTATAACTTGTCAAATCATTTGTTAATAATATCTAATATCCAATATCTATGAGCGTAGTAAATAAATATCTTAATTATAAATTTTAATCAAAATATTAAAAATTGGAAATTAAATATTATTCATAAAATTAAACGCCCTAATGAAATATCTTCATAATTCTAACTCATTGCTTATTACTCATAATTTATTATTTGTGATTCTTAATTCTTCTCAACTATCTTATAGACCAAATCATTAGCTCTTGCTCGTTGTTCAACTTTAACGGCTATTATATCACCTTGCTGAGCTATCTTAATTTTTTGATGTTCCATTTCCATTGATTCAATCTTTTTATTATAAACTCCAGTTGTTGGCCCTTCAATAATAATTTCATCTTTAATTTTTAATTTTTTATTAGCTTGTATCTCAATTTCCGCTACACCAATCTTAGAATAATAATGCATTACTCTCCCCAGATGTATTTTTCTAACCGTTGCTTGACTGCCATAATTATGAGTCCATTGATTAATTGGTTTACCCAAATAAAATCCGTCACCAAATCCACGATTATATACCGTTCCTAAATCTACTAATAACTTCTTTTTTAAATCTTCAAATTCTTTCTTATTTAATTTTAATTTATTATTTTTAATTCTAAAATAATAATCAATAATTTCTCGATAAACACTGGTAACTCTTTTAACATATTCTGGGCTTCGATTTCTGCCCTCAATTTTAAAACAATCAATCCCCGCTTCAATTAATTTTTCAATAAAGGGTAAAGTACACAAATCTTTTGGGCTCAACACATAATCTTCTCCTAATTCAAACTCTTCATTCCCATCAGTTTGTTTGATTAAATACTTACGTCGACACGGCTGCAAACATTCACCCCGATTAGCTGATTTACCATAAATAAACTGGGACAAAAAACATCTCCCTGATTCGGAAACACACATCGCCCCATGAATAAAAATTTCAATTTCAATATCAGTTTGTTTTTTTATTTCTTTAATTTGTTCCAAAGAACACTCTCGGGCCAATACAATTCTTTTTATACCTAATTTCTTATAAAATTTTGCTGCCATTGAATTAGCCACACTGGCTTGAGTACTTAAATGAGTTTCTAAACCTAACTTAACCGCTTGTTCTACTACTCCTAAATCCCAACAAATTACCGCACTCACCCCAGCAGTTTTAGCTTTTTTTAAAATTATCTCAATTTGTTTTAATTCATTTTCATAAATAATTGTGTTCAAAGCCAAATAAGTTCTAACTTTATATTGCTGACAAATTTTTACGACTTTTTTTAAATCTGCTCCTGTAAAATTTTTAGCACCCGCTCTCATATTAAAACCACGTATACCAAAATACACCGCGTCACAACCACCAGCAATCGCTGCCTGCAAACTAGTAAAATCTTGAATTGGAGATAATAATTCTGGTTTTTTTAAATTCATATAATTAAATACTTACAAAGACAGGTTTGCACCTGTCTTCAAATAAAATTATAAATATACTTAATTCACTTAATTTATTTACTAGCTAATTTTATTCTCCCAATACTTCTTTAATTCTCTCAACCACTTCAGCTAAACTGAAATCAACTTT
>Ga0066639_10003486_pt1 | contig 13621 bp, 18 predicted proteins | sample CryGeyCG2114_010_2_FD_59504 | JGI IMG/M metagenome (GOLD analysis project Ga0066639, IMG submission 59504) | Groundwater microbial communities from aquifer - Crystal Geyser CG10_big_fil_rev_8/21/14_0.10 | ecosystem: Environmental > Aquatic > Deep subsurface > Groundwater | place: USA: Utah...
CCGAAGACGCAACTACTGGAGATTTGGGAGATGTTGTTACTGCTACAATTGCTGCGGCTTAATTTTCTTAGAAAGCTATAAAAACTATTTTACTTTGTTCTTGTTATGGTAAAGAGGGAAATACTATTTATTTTTTTATTTTTAGTTTTAGCTCCTGGAGCGTATGCGGCACTTGGAGTCAGTCCAGCTTATTATGAAATTGATTTTCAGCCCGGGCTGAAGCAGGTTTTTCATTTTGAATTTTTTGGAGATTATGAAAAATTGAGGGTTTATACAGAGGGGGATTTAGCAGAATACATCGAATTAAGTGCCGAGTCCCTTGAGGGAAAAGGGACAGTAAATGCTCTTTTGCAACTCCCTGAAAATATTGAATTGCCTGGAACACATCGGCTATATATCGGTGCTGTTCCTATCGATACCGGCAGTGGAATTGGAGCCATAGCAGATGTTAGAGGAGTTATTAAAATTAAAGTTCCATATCCTGGAAAATATGCAACTATGGAGTTTCTTACGGGAAATGTTAATCTTGGAGATCCTGTAAGACTTACTGTAAAGGTAAATAGTCTTGGAAAGGAAAATATTAGCGCAAATGTTCGCGTTGATTTTTATGAAGGGGAACAAAAATTAGAGACAGTTAATCTTGGAAATGCGATTTTTGGAACTGGAGAAGCTAAAGAATTTTATAGCGAATTGAATACTTCTAATTATAAGCCTGGGGATTATCGAGCTATTGCGGTTGTTGATTATGGTGCTGATGAACTAAATGAAGAAAGAATCGTCAGAGTTGGAGAATTAAATGTAAAAATTATAGGTTATTCGAAAATTCTCAAGAGGAATGGAATAAATCCTTTTTATATTGATGTTGAAAGTTTTTGGAATTCGGAAATTGGCGAGCTATATGCAAGTGTTGATATTATAAATAAAGATATTGATTTTTTGACCCCTTCTATAATCTTAGATTCGTGGACGAAAGGCAAATTAACAGGATATTTTGATACTACTGGTATAGAGGAGGACACAATTAAGGGAAATATAACTTTACATTATAAAGGCAGAACAACAGAACAGATAGTTGATTTTGGATTTGAAAAGGAAATTAATTATCTGTTGTATGGAATAATTGTCGGATTTGTCTTATTGATAATAGTAATTGTCTTTTTAATAATGAGGCTAAAGAAAATTAAACGATGAAAGAACTTAAAAGTAATAAACTATTTTATTTAATAGTTATAGCAGTTAGTCTTATAATTATTTTTTTATTCTTTTCAATTTTACTTTCAAGTCCTATTGAAGTAACGAAAGTTAATGTAGTATTTTCTACTGGTGAGACTACTGGATTTAATGTAGATAAATTAGATTATCTTAATTTTGGAAGGGTTGTTCCGGGGAATTCTGCAACTAAAAAAGTTTTTATAAAGAATGATTATGGTTTCCCCATAACTGTAAAAATTTTTGCAAGTAAAGAGATTGCTGATTATGTTCAAACAGATAGAGATATTTATATTGAAGAAGGACAGGAGATGCCAATAGGCGTTTTGCTTGAAGTTCCAGGAGATGTTAATTTTAGAAATTATTCGGGGAGTTTAGTGTTTAAAATTTATAAGTCTGAGGATAAAGGCTGATATGGGCAAAACAAATTCTAAGAAGGAAATTTTAATTTATAGAGTTATAATTATTCTGATTATAATAGCTTCTATTTTTGTTATTTTTGGCAATTTTATTTTGTATAAAAATAGTTCTAATTTTTCTAAGGGGTTCATAAATGCGAAGACTACAAGCGAAACTGCTACTGCCTCTATTACTATAGAAGCTGCTCCTACTCCAGCACCATCTCCACCTTCTGGAGGAGGAAGCACAGGAGGAGGTGGAAGTGGGGGAGGCGGAGGCGGAGCTTCTTCATCAGAGAAATTAGTTGATTTTTCAATTACCCCTGAAGAACTTAATTTGTTTTTACAGGAAGGCGAACAGCAGGAGCAGTTAATTACTGTTAAAAATTCTTTTAATAGCGATATAGTTATAAGTATAAGCGTTACTGGAATTGGTAATTATGTTGGTTTGGATAGTAATCAATTGTCTTTAAAGAAAGGTGAAGAAAAAACGGTGCTTTTAAGTGTTCGTGCTCCTGGACAAGGAATATATGCTGGAAGTATTAAGTTTACTACTGGAAATATAGAACGGAAAGCCTTTGTTTTGATGAATGTTAGAAGTGCAGGAAAGGCTTTGTTTGATGTTTCTTTATTTATTCCAGATTCTTCTAGGCTTATATCTATAGGTAAAAAAGTCAAAGCCTTTATTTCTTTAATTCAGCTTGGTGAATTAGGAGAAGTTGATACAGTTATTAACTATGTGATTAAGGACTTTGATGGAAATACCCTTTCATCAGAAACTGAGACGTTTAGAGTTTTCAAGGAAAAAAGTTATGTTAGGGAATTTTCTACTGAAAAATTGTCTTCTGGAGATTATATAGTTGGTATCGAGGTTATATATCCTGAAGGATTTGCTACTTCGAGCGCACATTTCACAGTGGCTGAGAAAATTATAAACAAAGGGATTATTTATATGATAGTTCTTGTTTTATTGACTATTTTAGTAGTTATCTTTTCGATATATAAATATAAAAAAGCTACAAGGCAGTTAAATAAGAGGTTGAAGAAAAGATGAATAAATTGATTGTTTTTGCTCTTTTTGCTCTTTTCATATCTATTTTTTTTGTTACGGCTTTAGATAATTTCAATGTAAACCCATTATCTGTGAAAGTTGTGGTTAAGGCAGGCGAAAAAGTTAATGTTCAGATTAATATTATCAATCTTGATGGCAAGGGAGAATTGTTCATTTCATCAGAATCATCTGGTAGTTTTATTAATATTGATAAGAAAATTCTTTCTTTTGAATCTGAAAGAGATTTAAGTTTTTTAATTGAATTGGATTCATTAAATTTGGCTCCGGGAGTTTATGTAGGAAGAATTTTTATAGATGATAAGAATGAAATATTAACTATTCCGGTAGTTTTTGAAATTGAAAGCACAGAAGTATTGTTTGATTCTTTTTTTGAGATTCCTTCTGCCCAGTTTAATATTATTCCAGGAAATGATTTGAATGTCGATGTTAAAATTTTTAATTTAAAATCAAAAACAGGTAGAGCCCATGTTAATTTTATTATAAAAGATTTTTTGGGTAATACAATTTTTTCTGAAAGTCAGTATGTGGAAGTAGGAAATCAAGTACAACTTGGCAAAAGTTTTTATTTGCCTGAAAATTTAGAATATGGAGATTATATTTTTTATGTCCTTACTGAGAGCGAAGGATTTGTGGCTACAAGTAGCTCTATTTTTAGTGTTGGAGAACAAGTTAATTTAGGACCAAAGTTTAACGAATCTAACCAATATTTATATGCAGTTATGATTCTAGCAGGTGTTTTAATTGTTGTTTTTTTTGTTTTTAATTTTTTTTGGAATAAGAAGATTAAGGATAATGCTTCTTATTGGAATAAGAAAGTTGTCGATATTAGGAAAATAAAACTCGGAAATGTTGCTAAAGAAATTCATGATTTGGAATATAAAAAAAAGCTTTTGGATAGCGCTTATAGTAAAGGGTATATTAAGAAAATTTCTTATGAGAATAGCCGGAAGAAGATTAATGAGCTTTTAAATCAACTAAAGAAACGTTTATAAATAATATTGTTTTAAGATGGGTATGAAAAAGAGGGTTGGGAGTAAGAAAATTTCTGTAATTAAGAAGTCTCCTTTATCTGGCGCCATTAGAGATTTGGGTAGTGAAATTAGGAGTTTGTCTAAGGAAAGAATAGAACTTAGGGCTGATTTGAAGAGTGTCTCTTCTTCTTTGGATGGTGATCACGACAAGGAAAGGGAGTTACAAAAGAAAATTGCAAGGCTCATTGAAAAGGAAGCTTCGTTAAACAAAAAGAAAAAAACTTTGCAGGCAGAGGTTGATAGGGTTTCTGATAAGGTAAATAAGATTTCTAAGATAAGATCTGAAATGTCCGATATTTAATCGATGATAATTTATTTTCCTTATAAGGGGAAGAAGTTAAGTGTTGACGTTAAAAGATTAGGGTATTTTTCTAAAGGGGTAGGGCTTATGTTTAAATCTAGAAATTCTGGAAATTTACTTTTTGAATTTAAGAAGAATACTGGAATTTCAATACATTCTTATTTTGTTTTTTTTCCTTTTCTGGCCATATGGCTCGACGATAAAAATAAAATAATTGAATGGAAAGTTGTAAAACCATTTACTTTCAGAATTAAGCCAAAAATAAAATTTAGGCGACTTGTAGAAATTCCTATCAATGGTGAAAATAGAAAAATTATAAGTTTATTCGTCGGTAAAGGAAAAGTTTAAATATGATATTTGATATGTATCGATGTAATGATTAAAAAGGAGGTGCTAAATGGGAAAAATAATTGCTAAGAATGTTGTAACCAGAAGAAAGGGTTATCTTTACTATGTAGATGGTGCTGGTAATGTTTGTGAGGCTATGATGGCTCGAGGCGGAAGAAGAAAAAAAGCCACAAAGAAGACAACTAAGAGAAAGGTCGCAAAGAAGAGAAGATAATCTCGGAGTTTTTTTATTTTTATTTTTTATTGGTGTTTTTTATTTTATGTTTATGAGTTTTTTTATGTATGTAATAGCTACTGCTCCGACGTATAATCCATTTTCTATACCTAAATTATGTTCTTGGAATTGATCTCGTTGATTTATGTCAAGGCCTCCATGGCACATTGAAATGTGCGCAAGACCTTTCTTTTCATTCCATCCAAGCCGAATTTCAGGCAAGGAACGAATTCGCTGTGAATTAAATCGATTTAGATTACTTACTAAATCATCTATTTCTTTTTTTCCACCCCTTGCATAAAATTGAGGGACAAGGATTTCATAATCTCTTGGGAGTGTTATGTTTGGGATAATCCCTCTTTCTCCGCAATCCTGGAAGAAAGGATAGATGTTTTCAGTCATCACAAAATAATATGGGTTTAGTTTATAAATATAATCGTCTTCATCTTTCAATGATACTTGGTATTGAATGTACTGCCCATACTTTTGGAATTGGTATTGTTAATAATGGAAAAATTCTCGCTAATGTTAAAGATATGTATAAGCCAGAGAAAGGAGGGATAATCCCAATGGATTCTGCTAATCATCATAAAGAAGTTGCAGAGACTGTTTATCAGGAGGCTTTGGAGGAGGCAGAGATAAGCGAGAAAGATATCGATGTAATTGCGATTTCTAACGCTCCTGGATTAGCCCCGTGTTTGCTTTCTGGAATGCATTTTGCTAAGGAGAAAGCAAGAAAATTAAAGATAAGAATTATTCCTGTGAATCATTGTATTGCTCATCTGGAAATCGGGCAGTCTCTTGGAGCTGAAAATCCGGTGTTATTATATGCGTCAGGAGCGAATACACAGATAATTGCTTATTCATCTGGAAAGTATAGGGTATTTGGAGAAACGCTAGATTCAGGGATAGGAAATTTTATTGATACTTTTGCAAGGTATTGTGGAATCCCCTTTCCTGGAGGGCCTGAAATTGAAAAATTAGCTTTAAATGGAAAATATATTGAGTTGCCTTATTCAATTAAAGGAATGGACGTTTCTTTTTCTGGAATGCAGACTAAGATGAAACAATTATATGATAAAGGCGAGAAATTGAAAGATATTAGTTATTCAATGCAGGAGATTGCCTTTGCAATGCTTATTGAGGCTGCTGAAAGGGCATTAGCGCATACAGGAAAGAAAGAGCTTGTTCTCGGTGGAGGAGTTGCTTGTAATGCAAGATTACAGGATATGGCAAATATAATGTGTAAAGAAAGAGGGGCAAAATATTTTTGTCCGGATAGAAGTCTATTGGTAGATAATGGGGCAATGATTGCATTTACAGGAGAGATAATGGCAAAGAGGGATAAAAAATTATTAATCCATCCTGATAAGTTGGATATTTCTCCGAGGGAAAGGACTGACGATGTCAAAGTTAGCTGGAAATAGAATTTATATCCTTGAGATAAACTTTGCAAAATCTTACAGCAAAGTTTATAAACCACTTTTATCATCAAATCTTAACCAATGACGCTTTAGTGTCAGCGGAGGTTAAAAATGGATGTTTACAATATCATTGAGAAGGCAAGAAAAACTGGAAAAGTTGATAAAGGTGTAAATGAAGTTACAAAAGCCATAGAGAGAAGTGTGGCAAAGCTTGTTGTTTATGCTACAGATGTTGAACCAAAAGAAATAGTTCAGCATTTATCTGCAATTTGTAAGGAAAAAAATATTTTGTGTATTGAAGTTGATTCTAAACAGAAGTTAGGACTTGCAGTCGGCATTTCTGTTAATACAAGCACTGTTGCTGTGATTGATGCAGGTGATGCCGAAAAAGATATTTCTAATTTGAAGGAGAAGTAGGATGGCAAAGACTCAGAAAACTAAGGAAGGAAAATCTGTAGAAAATACAAAAGCAAGTTTAACGAGTGAGCCAGTTAATGCAGTAGTTGAAGAGATAAGTGCTAGAACTGGAACCAGAGGAGAAATTACTCAGGTTAAAGTTAAAGTGTTAAGTGGAAGAAATGAGGGAAAAAGTATGAGAAGAAATGTTAGGGGTTCTGTGAGAATTGGAGATTTGCTTATTCTAAGGGAAAGTGAAATTGAAGCTAGAAGAGTCAAGGGAAAGATTACAAAGGGAGCGCATAGTTAATGGCTAAATGTGTTTTTTGTGGAAAAGAACAGGATGATTACAAAGGTATTTATCTTTTGAAGAATGATGGAACAAGTATTTATTTTTGTACTAGTAAATGTAGAAAGAATAGTCTAAAGCTAAAGAGAGATAAGCGAAAAATGAAATGGACTGAGGCATTTCATCTTGCTAGAGGAAAAAGAGTGATTAAAGAAAAGGAAAAAGCGGATAGTTCTAGGGCTGAAAAGGCTGAAAAAAAGAAGAGTGCTGGAAATAAGTAGTTATCCAAGATAAATTTTTTTGAATAACAACAGATTTTTGCATATTTCATTCTTTGATTTAGGGTTATAAAAGAGAGGTCACAGATTAGTAGAATAATTTATTCAGTAATAGGATTTTTTGGGCATTGTTTATATTTTGAATCCCTTTGTAAGTATAACCGGATTTGTTGTAATTGGTTTGATAGAAGTGGCTCAACTGGAACTTGTGGAGTAATTGGTCAAGTAGATGTTAGATTGACTAGTGCAGGCAGTACTGTTTGTGGTTTAGGATTTAATAGATTGTACTGCTTCTAACAACCTTAGATTGATTTCTAGTTTATCGTCGATAAAATGTAATTTTGGTATATAAAGGTTTATAAAGGCAGTTTGACTTTTTTGGTTAGATTTGATATAAAATCCTAGGATAATAATGGAGAAAAAAGAATATTCAGCAGAAAAAATAAAAGTTTTAGAGGGCTTAGAAGGAGTCAGAAGAAGGCCTGCCATGTATATTGGAAATACAGGTAAGCAGGGTTTGCATCATTTAGTTTATGAGGTAGTTGATAATTCAGTTGATGAGGCAATGGCTGGTTTCTGTAATCTTATTGATGTTTCAATAAATAAAGATGGAAGTGTTACAGTAATTGACAATGGAAGAGGAATTCCTGTTGATATGCATCCCGTTTATAATCTTCCTGCAGTTGAAGTTGTTGTGACTAAGTTGCATGCTGGAGGTAAATTCGATAAGGGAAGCTATGCTGTTTCTGGAGGTTTGCACGGAGTTGGAATTAGTGTTGTGGCTGCATTAAGTAGTAATATGAAGGTAAGGATTAAGAGAGACAAAAAAATTTACCAGCAAGAATATGGAATCGGAAAATCATTGTACAAGTTGAAAGTTGTGGGTGAGACAGATAGTGACGAAACTGGAACGGAAGTTACTTTTTCCCCGGACAAAGATATCTTTTCTACACTCAAGTTTGATTTTTCTATTTTGGAAACAAGACTTAGAGAAATTGCTTTTCTTAATAAAGGTTTGAAAATTAAACTATCCGATTATGAATCTGGAAAGAAAGAGACCTTTTACTTTGAAGGTGGTTTAATTGAATTTGCTAAATGGGTTAATGAGGGTAAGGAAGTGTTATATGCAAAACCCATTTACTTTATGAAACAGGATAACGGTGTAGTTGTTGAAGGAGCAATACAATATAATTCTGGATATCAGGAGAACGTTTTGAGTTTTGTAAATACAATTAATACTGTTGAAGGCGGAACCCATGTTGTAGGTTTTAGAACGGCACTAACAAGAGCAATAAATGAGTATGCCAAAAAAAATAATCTTTTGAAATCTGAAAGTTTTACCGGAGACGATGTTAGAGAAGGGTTAACTGCGATAATATCTGTGAAAGTACCTGAACCGCAGTTCGAAGGACAGACTAAAACCAAACTTGGGAATAGCGAAATAAAAGGAATTGTTGATAGTATTTCTATGATTGGACTTTCGCAGTTTTTTGAGGAAAATCCAGCTATAGCAAAAAGGATAGTTAGCAAGGTAATAGATTCTAAGAGGGCAAGAGATGCTGCGAAAAAAGCAAAGGATCTTGTAAGGAGAAAAAATGCATTTAGTCTTGGAGGTCTTCCAGGAAAGCTTTCCGATTGTTCGAATAAGAAAGCAGAGGAGACGGAATTATACCTTGTTGAGGGAGATTCTGCAGGTGGTACGGCTAAGCAGGCAAGAAATAAGGAATATCAGGCGATATTACCATTAAAGGGAAAGATACTGAATGTTGAAAAATCTAATCTGGTTAAAGTTTTTGCCAATGAAGAGATTGCAAATCTTATTACTGCTATAGGGACTGGAGTTGGAGAATCTTTCGATGTTAATAAGTTGAGATATTCAAAAGTCATTATAATGACAGATGCGGACGTTGATGGGGCTCACATAAGAACTTTATTACTGACTTTTTTCTTTAGATTTATGAAAGATTTGATTGATAATGGAAATATATATGTTGCTGTTTCTCCTTTGTATAAAATAAGAAAGAAGAAAGATCATTATGTTTATACTGATGAAGAGCTTAAAACAGTTATAGGAAGTCTTGGTTCTGGCTCAAATGTGCAGAGATTTAAGGGATTAGGTGAAATGAATTCTGAGCAGCTATGGGATACAACAATGAACCCTAAAACCAGATTACTTAATAGAATCACTATAGAAGATGCAGTTAAGGCGAATGAAGTGTTTTCTAGGCTTATGGGAGATGATGTTGGACCTAGAAGAGAGTTTATACTTGCTAAGGCACATGAAGCGGAGGTTGACATTTAAGATGGAAGAAAATGAAAAGGATGAAGTTGATGTTCTTGAATTTGAACTTGACAGAGATGGAATAGAGGAACTTATGGGAAAATTGAATGAACTTATGGAAACGAAGGGGCATATTGGTTTTAGCATAGATGAAGATAATGATCTTTTAATACACTATTCAGAAAATGAAGAGGAGGAAGAATGACTGAAGAAACAAATGAAAACGGCGAAAGTCTTATTGAGAAGAAGTTAGAAGACTTAGAAATAAAAAGAAGATTGAAAGATCAGCTTGGAGAAGAGAAGGGAATTGCAGGAAGAGAAATTGTCGAAGAGATGGAGAAATCTTACATAGACTATGCAATGTCAGTCATTGTTCAAAGGGCTTTGCCAAATGCTGAAGATGGCTTAAAGCCTGTTCATAGAAGAATTCTTTATGCTATGCATTTGCTCGGATTGGATCCAAGTAAGCCTACTATGAAATCTGCTAGAATAGTTGGAGAGACTCTTGGAAAGTTTCATCCTCATGGAGATGTAGCAGTTTATGATGCAATGGTTAGAATGGCTCAAGATTTTTCTTTGAGATACCCTCTTGTTTATGGGCAAGGTAATTTTGGAAGCATGGACGGAGATAGTCCGGCTGCTCAAAGATACACTGAAGCAAAAATGAGCAAGATTTCTCAGGAATTATTGAAAGATATTGAGAAAGAAACTGTGAAAATGAATGCCAACTATGATAATTCTCTTAAGGAACCCGAGACTGTTCCTGGAAAGTTACCAAATTTGTTTTTGAATGGAGCTACAGGAATTGCAGTTGGAATGGCTACAAATATTCCGCCTCACAATCTTACTGAATTATGTGATGCCATTGTCGCTAAAATCAATAAACCGAACATAGATGAAAATGCTTTGATGGAAATAGTTACAGGTCCTGATTTTCCAACTGGCGGATATGTGACTGGATTAGGAATTCAAGAAATGTACAAGTTCGGAAAAGGAAAATTAATTATGAGGGCTAAGACAAAGATAGAAGAAATCAAAGGCAAGTCTTCAATAGTTATAACAGAGATTCCATATATGGTTAACAAGGCTGATTTAGTTAAAGACATTGCCAAACTTGCTACTGACAAAAAACTTCCTGATGTTTCTGATTTGAGAGATGAAAGTGCAAAGGGGCTTGTGAGAATTGTTATAGAATTGAAAAAGGGAGCCGACTCTAAGTTTACATTGAATAAATTGTATAAACTAACAAAGTTACAGACTAATTTTGATGCTAACATTCTTGCTTTGGTTGATGGAAAGCCTAAGATTTTGAATCTTAATGATTATCTTGGAGTCTACATTAATTATAGGAAATTAGTCGTAACAAAAAGAAGTAAGTTTGATTTAAAAAAGGCAGAAGATAGACTTGAGATTGTTCTTGGTTTGCTATTGGCTTTGAAAGATATAGATGCAGTTGTTGCAGCTATAAAGAGGTCAAAGAATGTTTCTGATGCTCAGGATGAGTTAATGGGTAAGTTTAAGCTTACAATTAGACAGGCGAAAGCTGTTCTTGAAATGAGATTACAACAATTAACGAAACTTGAAGATGGTAAACTTAGAGATGAGGAAAAGAAACTGAATGAAATAATTGCTCATCTTCAGAAATTGCTTGGAAGTGAACAAGAAATACTCGGAGTAATAAAGAAAGAGGTTCAGGATTTGAAGAAAGAATATGGGGATGAAAGAAGAACTACTGTATTAAAGAAAATTGCCGAAATTAAGGAAAAAGATTTAATTGAAAAGAAAGAGGTTGTTGTAACACTTACTCATTCGGGATATATAAAGAGAACAGATACAAAGACTTACAAGGAGCAGAAGAGAGGAGGTTCTGGAGTCACAGGGGCAGGACTGAAGGAAGAAGACTTTGTGAAAGAATTGATAACTTGTTCAACTCATGATTATTTGCTTTTCTTCAGTTCAAGAGGTAGAGTTTATTGGCTTAAGGCAAATGATGTTTCTGATGCTATGAGACAAGGCAAGGGCAGAAGCATTGCAAATCTTCTTAATTTGAGAGACGAGGAAGTTACAAATATAATGGCTGTAAAAGATTTTGATAAAGACTATCTGATGTTTGCTACGAAACTTGGAATTGTGAAGAAATTGCCTTTGAAAGATTTAAGCAAACCAAGGTCTGCAGGAGTCCGTGCAATTAATCTTCCTGTAGATGGAAGTGATAATTTAATTAGTGTAAGTCGTATTGAAGATGGGCAAGAAGTGTTACTCACAACAAAGAAAGGACAAGCAGTGAGGTTTAATTCTAATGATGTCAGAAGTATGGGTAGAGCAAGTTATGGGGTTAAGGGGATTGATCTTGGAAATGGAGATGAAGTAGTTGCTCTTGTTCCTTTGGATAAAGAGGGGAAGACAACGATTTTGACTATAGCTGAAAAAGGCTTTGGAAAAAGGTCTGCTCTTGAAGATTATAGAAAGACTGCGAGAGGTGGAAAGGGAGTCATTAATCTTAAAGCAGGCGAGAAGACAGGTAATATTGTGAAGAGCGTTAGTGTAGATGACAAAGATTCTGTAATCCTTACAACAACAAAGGGAATGATAATTAGAATTGGGATGAAACAGCTTCGTGTGATGGGAAGGGCAACACAAGGAGTTCACGTTGTTAAGCTTAAACCTGGAGACAGAGTTGCAGATGTTGTTAAACTTGTAAGGGAAGATGTTGTTTTGGAAGGCGAATAAATTCTAATTAGTATTAATTCTTCATAATCTTTAAATAGGTTCTAAAAGGATAATTTTTATGGATGAAGAAGTAAGATTATTAAGGTACAATAAAATTCCTAAACCTAGAGAGGCTCCAAATCCTTGGGGATATAAAGTTAATAAGGTTGATAATAAGGGAATAGTTGTGGCCGCGATTCCAGAAGAGTTTAGTTATTTTTTATTTAGGGGCGAATATGCTAATAAACAAGTGATTAAAGATTCTATAAAATTTCTTGATTTTGCTCATATAAATAATCCGAAGGAGCTGATGATATTATTTATGCGGAAGCTCATAGAATACTTATGAATGCTCGGTAGAAGTTTCCTATCTTAGATGAAACTGCTGGATTTTGTCTTGAAGCTATGTGTTAAAGAATTAGAATAACAATTAGGTTTTTAAGCTGAAGTTTCCTTTATAGATTATGAAAAAAGGTGAGTGGTTACTTCTTGTTTTCAACCTTGCATATATAATTGGAGCTGCAATATATTATATTTCTATAAACGATTATGAATTCCTTGGATATATTGCAATTCTTGTCATCTTATTTTTGGTAGTTGCTGGAACTCTAAGAAGGACTAAGTTTGGTTATGGAATATTATGGGGCTTATCTATATGGGGACTTCTTCATATGTTAGGAGGCGGTTTGATAGTTAAGGGGGCAACATTGTATTCATTACAATTAATTCCTATATGGGTTACTGAGAACTTTTATGTGCTAAAAATGGATCAGTTTATTCATGCATACTTGTATTTTGTAGTTGTCTTTGCAATATGGCATTTGTTGAAAGGAAATTTGAAGAAAAAACACTGGCTTGTTTTTGTTGCCTTAGCTTTAATTAGCGTGGGTATTGGAGCTTTGAATGAGATAGTTGAATTTATGATGGTTTTGTTCTTAGAAAGTAGTGGGGTTGGAGGATATTATAATAACGCATGGGACTTAGTGTTCAACACTTTAGGGGCATTGTTGGCTACTATCATCGTTTATGTTAGAAATAAATGATGGAAAAGAGACTTGTTTTAGGAAGAAGGGTTTTAGGAATAAGATGTTCTGACGAATGTAATTCTGAAATATATAACTCCTTTTTTAAGATTATAGATAATTTTTCTTATGAACTTGAGGGATTGATGGACGAGTATGAACTTCCTGAGGAAGTTCTGATAAATTTCAAGGAAGGCGAGGGAGAGCTTTATGGGTTTTATTATGTTCAGGGCAAGAGAATATCAAAGAATGTTATTGTAATTGATATTTATACGAAACCATTTGCTAAATTTAAAGGGAAATTATTGAATAAAGAATTATTAGATACTTTTGTCCATGAAATTATACATCATTCTGTCAGAAGCGAGAAAGAGACAAGGAAGATGGTTAAGGAATTTATGATGAATGTAAAATTCTAGATATTCCAGACATATTCATTACAGAATTCGCAGTTCTTTTCTATAGGGCAGGGTTTGAATCCTGACTGATAACAGGCAAGAATTTTTTTTGCAGTTTCTATTAATTGCTCTTTGACTTCATCTAAATTGAAAGACATTCTTCCTGATATTGATTCTACGGCATTTCCTTTAGAATCTAAGACAAATTCTATTGGTTTTTCCTTTTTTAACATATCCAAAGTTAACTTGTA